>Ga0213872_10002217_pt1 | contig 11624 bp, 10 predicted proteins | sample VelepicomBERX_R2_FD_160071 | JGI IMG/M metagenome (GOLD analysis project Ga0213872, IMG submission 160071) | Rhizosphere microbial communities from Vellozia epidendroides in rupestrian grasslands, the National Park of Serra do Cipo, Brazil - RX_R2 | ecosystem: Host-associated > Plants > Roots >... | reverse complement strand
CTCGATGAACGCGGTGGCGCAGCATGCCGGGGTTTCGACCCGCACCATGTACCGGCTGTTCCCGACCAAAGCGGAGCTGTTCCATCAGGTGGTGGCGCATTACGTCAATGATTTCATGCTGGCCTTTGCCAAGGAGGCGGCCGACCCGGCCGGACTCTACGAGGCGCTGTGGCAATTGCTGGCCGCCTATGGCGAATTGGCCCTGTCCAAGACCGCGGTGGCGATGCAGCGTCTGACCCTGGCCGAAAGCCGCCGCTTTCCCGAACTCGCCGGCCTGTTCCACGACGCGCTGCGCGGCTTGAGCGACGGCATGGCGGCATGGCTGCGCCGCCATCAGGAAAAGGGGCTGATCGAGCTGGAAGACGCCAACCAGGCGGCGGGCATGCTGCGCGGCATGATGGCGATGGAGCCGCAACGCGCCGTCATGCTGAAACAGCAATCCACGCCCGACCCGCATCAGATCGCCGAGCGGGCCAAACGCTGCGCCGAACTGTTCCTCCATGGCTGTGCGATTCCAGCCGGATCGTGACAAAGCCACAGCTTTGTCTAATTACGGCCGGCAAGTTCCGCGTTACACTTAACCGATGGAAGATTGCCATTGGGTAGAATGCTCCGATTGCGGGTTGCTGCAGCGCCTGCCTGAGCCCAAAGCCGGCCATGACCGCCAGTGCGGGCGGTGCGGCCGTTCTTTCGGCGTCGGCCTGACCCAAGGACAAACGGCGCGGGCCTTGGCGCTGACCGCCATGATCCTGTTCATGTTGGCCAATGTGGCGCCCTTCATGGGCCTCAATTTCAGCGGCCGCGACCAGACCATCCATCTCGGCTCGGGGGTCGAAGGGCTGGCGGAACGCCAGGGATTGCTGCCGGTCGCCCTGTTCGTGCTGGCCATCGCCATCCTGGCGCCGTTGGGGCGCATGCTGGCGCTGGGCACGGTGCTGATCCGGCTGCAACGCAATGGCAGGCCGAAATGGCTGGCGCATTTATTGCGCTTTTCCGAGGCGATGCGGCCCTGGGCGATGCTCGATGTATTTCTGGTCGGCGCGCTGGTGTCCTTGACCAAATTGAACGATCTGGCGTCGGTGTCGGTAGGCATCGGTTTCTACACGCTGGGCGCATTGGTGATCGTGCTGGCGCTGTTGGACGTCAGCGTCGACCGCGGCGAATTGTGGCACAGCATCGAGCCGGCGCCGGCATCACAGCATCCGCCTGCAGGCGATTGGCGCGGTTGCCTGGAATGCGGTCTGGTGCAGGAACCGTCCGAGCGCTGCAGCCGCTGCCATGCCCGTCTGCATAAGCGCAAACCCGACAGTCTGCAACGCGCCACCGCTTTGGTGCTGGCCGGCTTCATCCTCTATCTGCCGGCCAATCTCTATCCGGTCCTGACCGTGATCTCGCTGGGCCGCGGCCATCCCGCCACCATCATGCAAGGGGTGATCGAGCTGATGGACGGTACCGATTGGCCTTTGGCGGTCATCGTCTTCACCGCCAGCGTAGCGGTGCCGCTGTTGAAGCTGTTCGGCCTCAGCCTGCTGATCGTCTCGACCCATCTGCAGGCCAAAGGCCGGCTTTCCGACCGCACCAAACTCTATCGCGCCATCGAATTCGTCGGACGCTGGTCGACGGTGGACGTCATCGTCGCCGCTCTGCTGACCGCCTTGGTCACACTCGGCAATCTGGCGCATGTCGAGCCCGGCGTCGGGGTCCTGGCCTTCGCCGGCGTGGTGTTCGTCACCATGCTGGCCACCGGTTTGTTCGATCCGCGTCTGCTATGGGATAAAGCGGGAGCCAATGATGGTTGAACCTCCGATCGCGCAGCATGCGCGGCGACTTCCTCTCGTCTGGCTGGTGCCGCTGGTGGCACTGCTGGCGGCCGGCTGGCTCGGCTGGCGCAGCTGGTCGGAACGCGGCCCGCTGATCTGGATCAATATGGAAAGCGCCGAAGGCATCGAGGCCGGCAAGACCAAGATCAAGCATCACGATATCGAGCTCGGTACCGTGGAATCCATCGAGCCCAGCGCCGATCTGGCCCGCGTCACCATCGAGGCGCGGATGAATGTCTATGCCAAGTCGCATCTCAACAAGGGCAGCCGCTTCTGGGTGATGCGGCCGCGTCTGTCGGCCGAGGGAATTTCCGGCCTCAGCACCCTGATCTCCGGCTCCTATATCGAGATGGATCCGGGCGAGGGGCCGGCCGAACGGCATTTCACCGCTCTGGAGGACCCGCCGGTGATCAGCGCCGGGGTGCCGGGCACCCATTTCGTGCTGAAGGCCGATCGGCTGGGCTCGATCATCCAGGGCGCGCCGATATCGTTCCGCGGCGTCAAGGTCGGACAGATCCTGGGTTATGAGCTTTCGGACAAGGAGGGCAGCGCCACCGTGCAGATCTTTGTCCGCGCGCCGCACGATGTTTTGGTGCATGAGGGCACCCGCTTCTGGAACGCGTCGGGCATCTCGGTCGAAATGGGCAGCAGCGGACTTCGCCTGCAAACCGAAAGCCTGCAGGCGATCCTGACCGGCGGCATCGCCTTCGACGTGCCGCCCGGCGGCGAGGCCGGAGCGGTGGCGGCGGAGGGCTCGAATTTCCAGCTCTATGCCAATGCCGAGAAGGCGAGGGATGCCTTGTTCACCCGCAAGGTGCCGTTCCTTTTGCATTTCGCCGGCAATCTCGACGGGCTGTCGGTGGGGGCGCCGGTGCGCTTGCGCGGCATTCCGATCGGCGTGGTCACCGACATCCATATGGAATATGACGCCAAGACCGACCAGCAATCGGTGCCGGTCACCATCGAGGTCGAGCCGCAGCGGGTCAAGCTCATCAATATCGAACATCCCGACCAGGGTTTCCGCGATCGCGCCTACGAGACTTTCCGCCGCTTCGTGGCGCGGGGCTTACGCGCCCGTCTGGCGTCCGGCAGCCTGATCACCGGGCAGAAGGTGGTGTCGCTCGATTTCGAGCCGCAGGCGCCGCGCGCGGCGATGATCGAAGGCGGCCCCTATCCGGAAATTCCCAGCGTCGGCCAGTCCGACCTCGACAGTCTGATGCAGGCGGCGCTCGGGGTGCTGGGCAGCGCCCAGTCGGCGATCGAGGGGGTCAATGACGTGGTGCATTCGCCCGAGGTGAAACGCAGCCTGGCGTCGCTCGATCGCAGCATGGCGCATGTCGATGCCATCACCCGCGAGGCCGAGCCGCAAGTCGCGCCGCTTCTGGCCGAGTTGCGCAGCGCCGCGCATGATGCCGATCTGGCCTTGAAGCAGGCCGACAGCGCGCTCGGTTCGGTGAGCGAAGCGCTTGGCTCTGAACCGGGCGGCGGCGATCTGCCCGGCACCTTGAACGAGTTGCGCGACGCCGCGGCGTCGCTGCACCGCCTGACCGATTATCTGGAAACCCATCCCGAAGCGGTGCTGCGCGGCAAAAGCGGAGGCGCGAAATGAGAAGAAAATTCCTGCTGGCGGCCGCCTTTCTGCTAAGCGCCTGCGCCGGCAGCCCCGACAGCCGCTATTACACCTTGTCGCCGGTAGCAGGACAGCCGAGCAGCAAGCCGGCTCCCCGTCTGGCGGGGCTGCATCTGCCGTCGCTCTATGACCGGCCGCAAATGGCTCTGCGCACCGGCGCCAACTCGGTGGAATTTTCCGAATTCGAACGTTGGGCCGAGCCGCTGGAACGGATGACGGCGCGCATCCTGGCCCAGGATATCGCGCAGCGCCACCCGCAGCCGGCGGCGGACCCGCCCAAGCTGATCGTCACCATTGACGAATTCATCGCCGATCGCTCCGTGGCACTTCTGTCCGGCAGCTGGAAGCTGGCCGGCCGCGAAGTGAGATTCTCTCTCAGCCAGCCGCTTTCCGGCAGCAATTCCGACGAAATGGCGCGGGTGATGAGCGCGCTTTTAGGGCAGCTCGCGGATCAGATCGACTAGATCATTTGAAATCCGGTCTACCGGTGGCATTATAACAAAATAATGTCCGCAACGATCGGGGAAGCTCCAAATGATCAGACGAGTAGCGTGCGCCGCGCTGTGCGCTGTGGCCATCGGCGCCGCATGGAACGGCAGGGCTTCGGCCCAGGATCCGACGGTGGCGAACATCGCCGCCATCGACGAGGTATTCAAGAGGAACGGCGCCACCGACGCCGAGATCGAAGAGCAGAACGCCACACTGTTGTCGCAATCCCCGGCCGACGTCGCCAAATTCGCCGAGCGGATGAGCCATGCCTCGCCGGACACGGTGTTGAAGCGGATCGCCTATTTGCGCTCCCTGCAAGGAGAGCAGTCCGAGCATCCGACCCTCAAGCTCGGTTCCCCGCTGCCCGACTTCAATCTGAAGGGCGTCGACGGCAAGATGCACACGCCGGCCGACTATAAGGACAGCCCGATCCTGGTGGTGATGTTCATCTCGAACCATTGCCCGGTGGCGCAGCTCTACGAGACCCGCGAGAAGAAGCTCTACGAGGATTACGCCAGGAAGGGCGTCGCCTTCGTGGCGATCCAGCCGGACAATGTCGAGGCCACCGGCCTCACCGAGAACCAGCATTCGGATCTCGACGACAGCTACGAGTCCATGGTGAAGCGCGCCGCCTATCGCCATTTCCCCTTCCCCTATCTCGACGATGGCGAGAAGCAGGAGGCGGCCGACAAATTCGGCCCCAAGGTGACGCCGCACATCTTCATCTTCGATAAGGACCGCAAGCTGCGCTATGAGGGCCGCATCGACGACAATATCCGCGAGGCCCGCGCCAAGACCCATGACGCCCGCGATGCGCTGGACGCCATGCTGGCCGGCAAGCCGGTGGCGGTCGAGCACACGCCGGTATTCGGCTGCAGCACCAAGTGGAAAAGCCGCACCGAGGCGGTGCAGAAAGAGACCAAGGAATGGCTGGCCCGTCCGGTGACGGTGGAAAGCGTCTCGCTCGATGGCCTGAAGCAGCTGCGCAAGAATGACAGCGGCAAGATGCTGATGATCAATTTCTGGGCCACCTGGTGCGGTCCCTGCCGGACCGAATATCCGGATCTTTTAACCACCTATCAATGGTACCGGGCGCGGCATTTCGACTTCGTCTCGGTGTCGGTGGACAGCCCGGAAAGCAAGAAGGAAGTGCAGGAAGTGCTGGCGGAGATGCATTCCGGCGTGCGCAATCTGCAGATCGACACCGAGGATGTCTATGCCGCGCAAAAGGCCTTTGATCCGTCCTGGGAATCCGGCGTGCCCTATACCATCGTGCTGTCGCCGGAAGGCAAGGTGATCTATCGCGCCGAAGGCGAGGTCGACATCCTGAAAATGCGCCGCGCCATCCTGGCCAGCTATGGCGACACCGAGACCGGCCAATTCGCCGGCCACGCCGATTACTGGAAGCAATGAGCATGCGCTGGCTCATCGCGCTGGCCGCCATCCTCGGGGTGGCGGCCGCCTCGGCTCAGGAGGTGAGCACGCCGCGCGTCACCTCGCGGCTGGTGGCGTCGGGGGCCGCCATTCCCGGCGGCACGCTGCGAATAGCGCTGGACCAGCGCATCATCGAACATTGGCATAGCTATTGGATCAATCCGGGCGATACCGGCCTGCCGACCAAGATCTCCTGGCATCTGCCGCCCGGCTGGCAGGCCGGACCGATCATCTGGCCGGCGCCCCGGCGCTATCTGGTCGGGGCGGTGGTCAATTTCGGCTATGAGGACAAGGTAAGGCTGCTCACCGACCTGCAAGTGCCGAGCGACGCCAAGGCGGGCGACGCCGTCCTGATCGAAGCCGATGTGTCGTGGCTGGTGTGCGAGAAGATCTGCATACCGGAAAAGGCGCATCTGACCCTGAAGTTGACCATCGGCGAAGGAACGCCGGGACCCGATATCACGCGATTATTTCAGGAAGCCGAAGCGGCGCTGCCGGAACCGAATGGCGGGGTGACGCTGGTCGCCGCCGAGACCGGCTATCGCCTGGACTGGAAGGGCGACGCCGATAGCGCCTTCTTCCTGCCGGAAGACAAATCCGTGGTGGCGCCGTCAGCGCCGCAGACCCTGAGCAAGGATGCGACCGGTCTGCATCTCGCCTTTGCCGCCAAGCCGCATGCCGAGCCGGTGAAGGGCATTCTTCTGGTGCAATCGGGAGAGAGCATCCGCGCTTTGGCGGTGGGCGGAACCGTCGCGCCGTCGACCGCGGCGATCGGCCTGTGGCACGCTTTGTTGCTGGCGATGACCGGCGGCATGATCCTCAATCTGATGCCTTGCGTGTTTCCGGTGCTATCGATGAAGGCTCTGGCCCTGGCGACGCACGGATCCCGTCATGCCCGCAGCCACGGGCTGGCCTATGCGGCGGGGGTCATCGTCTGTTTCGCCCTGGTGGCCGGAACCTTGATCGGCCTGCGCTCGGCCGGAGCGCAGATCGGCTGGGGCTTTCAGCTGCAATCGCCGGTGGTGGTGGCGGTCCTGGCCGACATATTGCTGCTATTGGGTCTTTCGATGTCCGGCGTGTTCCATATCGGCGGCGGGCTGATCGGAGTGGGGACGGGGCTGGCCAGCCGCGAAGGCTATGCCGGCAGCTTCTTTACCGGGGTTCTCGCCACGGTGGTGGCGACGCCGTGCACCGCGCCGCTGATGGGGGCGGCGGTCGGCTTCGCCTTGACCCAGCCTTGGCGGATCGGCATCGCCGTGTTCCTGGCTTTGGGTTTCGGCATGGCGCTTCCCTTCCTGCTGCTGACCAATCTGACCTGGCTGTTGCGGCGCCTGCCGCGGCCCGGCGCCTGGATGGAGCGGTTGAAACAGATCCTGGCCTTTCCGCTCTATGGCTCCGCCGCTTGGCTGGTCTGGGTGGTGTCGGTGCAGACCGGCGCCGACGGCGTCGCCGCGATATTGGCCGGCATGCTGCTTTTGGCTTTCGCCGCCTGGCTGGTCGGCCTCGATTTGCCGGGCGCCTGGCGCTGGGTTGGCCAAGGGGTTATGGTGACCGCCTTGGTCGGCTCGCTGCTTTTGGCCAACGGCTTGTCGGCGCGGCCGGCGGAGGAGGCGGAGCAATTCAGCGAGACCAGGGTCGCCAGCCTGCGGGCCGACGGTCATCCGGTGCTGGTCAATCTCACCGCCGCCTGGTGCCTGACCTGTCTGGTCAATGAGCGTGCCGCCTTGTCGCGCCAGGCGGTCCGTCAGGCGATGAGCCAGAAGAGCGTGGTCTATCTCAAAGGCGACTGGACCAATCAAGACGCGGCGATCACCGCCACTTTGCAGCATTTCGGCCGCGACGGGGTGCCGCTCTATCTGCTCTATCGGCCGGGCGCGGCGGAGCCGGAAATCCTGCCGCAGATCCTGACCGAGGATGTGGTGCTTCGGGCGCTGGCCAAACTCTAAAGCAATCTAGGCGTTCGGGATAAGTGTAACCCTCCGCGCGTGTTAACGATGAGTCGCAACTCATTGATATATATAATTGTTCTGCAATATCATTTGGCCGGACTGACGCTCCCGTACACTGACCCAACCGCATTTTGCAACACGGACGGACACGGACAACCACGGACGGGACCGAGCGCGCCGCCGGTCGAAGCGAGCCTCATAAGAATTTTTGTCATTGGGGCGCAAACTCGGCAAGACTCATAAAGGTGTGAGAGTCAGCTTTGGGCCATAAGCTGCCTTTCGTTAAATTGCGCTAACCCTCATATTGGTTATCGACCGCAATGGAGACTATTCGTCATGCGCCTTCATGCTTTCGTATTGCTTACGATGTTCGTTGTCGCTGCAGCTCGTGCAGAGTCGGTGGCGCCAGAGGGTACCGGCACATGGCTCGATTTGGTCGATAAGGGACAATATGCCGAAAGCTGGTCGAGGACTGGAACATACTTCCAGGCCCAGGTTACCCAAGATGCTTGGGTGACCAGAATTGGTCCTGTGAGAGCGCCCTTGGGTGCGGTCAAGTCTCGAAATCTGCGCTCTGTGGACTACACCAAGTCGCTGCCAGGAGCGCCGGACGGCGACTACGCCATTGTAAAATATGATACTGAATTCGCCAATAAATCGCAGTCTACGGAGACTGTGGCGATGGTGAGGGAGAAGGGCGAGTGGCGTCTAATCGGGTATTTCATCAAATAATGTCGAACTACCCGGCGAGCAGGATTGTCCGAAACTCGTCAAAATATGCCGTCCGCCTTCTACGCTGCCACCACCTTGATATGGGCGGATTCCCTAGTGCGGGGTTTTTTCTTGATCACGATTTCGACGTCGCGGTCGAGCGCGGTCAGGAAATGCATCAATCTTTCGATGGAAAAGCCGTCGAGCTTGTAGGCCGCAAGGGCCGATATCTTCGGCTGATTGACGCCGAGCAGGGCCGCCGCATCGACTTGGGTCAGGTGCCGCTTGGCGAAAATCTGGTTGATCGCGTAGGCCAGGCGGAGCCGGGTTTGCCGCTCCTCAGCATCGGGATAACCGAGGTCGGCAAATACGTTACCTGTGCCGCGCGTCACTGCCTCAGTCTCGTCCAGTTTTGTCTTTCCCATATCGCGCCTCATAATCCGTCTTAGCGATCTTCAGTCGTCGCTCCACCATGTCAATGTCCGTCTGCGGCGTCTTGATGCCCTTCGACGACTTCTTCTGGAATGCGTGCAGGACGTACATGACGTTCCGGAAGCGGACGGTGTAGACGGCTCGATAGGTGTCGCCGTCGTGATCCTCGACAAGTTCCAGGAGGCCTGGCCCTTGGCCTTTCCAGGGTTTGGCAGAAGGGTGTTTTCCGCCAAGCTGCGCAACGCCGAGAGCGTTGCCCATTTCATCCTTTACCGGGGCCGGGAATTCCAGAAAGTCCTTCTTCGAAGAGCCAATCCAATCGAGGGGCTTCTCGCCCTTCGCCAGTTTTCGAGCCATGTAGCAAATATCCCAGTTTTGGGATGCTACGTCAAGGTCACCAATTACCGCTCTGGGTCAACAGCTGACCTTCAGAAACGGTCAGAGCGGCTTTCAAGAATGGCGGTGGCGCTTAGCATTGTGTGTTCACGCGGACGGTCCGTCCAAGCTCCAGCGCGTCCGTGGTTGTCCGTGTCCGTCCGTGTTACCAAGAGCGTACGCACGCCAAAATCGTTCCCGGAGATATCTCCGGGAGACATTCGGGCGTTCCCGAACGCCTAGCTAAAACAATACCGAGCGGGAGATCTCGTCGAGATTGCGGCAGCCGGTAAGCGCCATGGAGAAGCGAATCTCGCTTTCGAGGCTGTCGAGCATTCGACTCACGCCGGCTTCGCCATTGGCGGCGAGTGCATAGGCCCAGGCGCGGCCGAGCAGCACGCCCTTGGCGCCCAAGGCCAGAAGCCGCAATACGTCGGCGCCCGAGCGTACCCCGGAATCCGCCAAAATTGTCAGGCGATCCCCCACCGCCTCGACGATGGGCGGCAAGGCGCGCACCGGAGTGGGGGCGCCATCCAGGGCGCGGCCGCCATGATTGGAGACCACGATGCCGTCGGCGCCGATATCGGCCGCCGATCTGGCATCCTTTGGATCGAGCACGCCCTTGATGATCAGCGGCCGGTCCCAACATTCCCGGATCCATTCGAGATCCGCCCAGCGGATCGACGGATCGAAATTCTTGCCGACCCAGCCGATGAAGTCGGACAGGGTGCCTTCATGCCCCAGCACCGAGGCGACATTGCCGAGATGATGCGGCCGGCCGCGCAAGCCGACATCCCAGCCCCATCCCGGATGGGCCATCGCCTGCATCGCTCTCCGCCATCGCGCGCCCGGCCCCGACAAACCGGAGCGGTCGTCACGATAACGAACGGCGGGGATCGGCAGGTCGACGGTGAACAGCAGGGCCGGCGCCTTGACCTCGGTGGCGATCGCCAGCATCTCGCGCATGAAGCCGCGATCCTTCAGCACATAGAGCTGGTACCAGGCGGGCGCCGCCGCCGCCACTTCCCGCAGCCCGCACACCGAGACGGTGGACAGGCAGAAGGGAACGCCCTTGGCGGCAGCCGCCTTGGCCGCCTGCACCTCGCCGCGCCTGGCATAAAGTCCGGCCAGCCCGACCGGCCCCAGACCCACCGGCAGCGCCCAATTCTGTCCGAACAGCTGCCGTCCCATGCGAATCTCGGAGACGTCGCGCAATACCTGCTGGCGCAGATCGAGGCCGGCCAGTTCGGCCTGATTGCGGTGCATGGTCAGCTCGGAATAGGAGCCGGCATCGATATAGTCGAACAGGAAGCGCGGCAGCCGGCGGCGGGCCGTCGCCCGAAAATCGGCGATCATGGCAGCGGGATCGCCACCGCCTTGTCATTGGCGCGATCCCCCACCCACAAGATCTTGCCGGCCGGCTGGATGGCGGTGGCGGCGCCGAGACCTTCGAGCAGCACGGTGACATGTCCCTGATCGCCACTGATTGCGATCATGTCGGCCTTGCCGCCGCGATTTTCGCCGAGGAACAGTTTGCCATTGGCGGCGCGCATACCGTCCGGGCCGTCGATCTGCAGGTCCAGCGCAATCGGCTGCGGCGTTCCCGCCTTGCCGTCCTTGTCCAGGGGGATGCGATAGAGCGCATTGGTGGCGACGTTGTTGACATAGAGCAGGCCATCCAGGAAGGCGATGCCGTCTACCCCCTCGAGCAGATGATCTTCCAGCAGCAATTCTCCCGCCGCGGCGCCGGCCTTCACTCGGAAGATCCTTCCGCCATTGGTGTCGGTGACGTAAAGCGCGCCGTCCGGCCCGACCGAGAAGTCATTGCACAGATTATTGTCGCCCGGCAGCGCCCAGCGGAATTTCGCGGCGCCGCTGGCCAGATCGAAGCCGCGCAAGGTCGATTGACGGTTCTTGCTGCCGGACGGCCGGACGAATTGGCACGCCCACAGAGTATTGCTCGCGGCGTCGGCGAGGACGCCGAGAAAACCGGTATTGCCGTCCGCAGCGGTGTCGATGAATGGTTCCGCCACCGATGCCCCCGGCCGCGCCCGATGGATGAAAGGCGTGCTGGCGCTACTGAGGATCAGACTGCCGTCCGGCGCCACCGTGATGCTTTCCGGTGAGGATTTGGCCGGGGTGGTCACCACGCTATCGGCGTTGGCCGCCACCGCCGCCAATATCGCGATCAGCAAAGTGAAGATGCGTTTCATGCCGCCTCCCATGGTTGACGCGCAATAATGCCACCGGTAGACCGAGTTGCAACTTGTTTCGAACGACTAAGTAATGTCGTAAGTATATCTAATGTAGATCTCGCCTGACACGAAAGTGACTCTTGAATGTAACAAATGATTAACATGCAGGTTTAATCATATGCTTTAGCTTGCCCGCACAAAAATTGCCGGGGATTTATGGCAAAATTATTACAACTCGGACGAGAAGGGGCAAAAAATGAATCCATTTAAGGACTCTCTATTCAAGCGAACGCTTCATCTGACCACGGCGCTCGCCGGGCTGGCCTTTAGCGCCACAGCCCTGGCCGACACTGCCGATGAGATCGAGAACATCGTCATCACCGACACCAGGACCACCCGTTCCTCCGTGGATCTCTCGGGTGGCGAAGCCCAGAAGCTGCTGCCGGGCGCCAGCCCCCTGAAGGCGATCGAGACCTTGCCCGGCGTGGTATTCGAGACCGCCGATCCGTGGGGCAACAACGAACAGAATGAAAGCCTGGTGATCCACGGCTTCACCACCCAGCAGCTCGGCTACACCCTGGATGGGGTG
>Ga0213872_10002216_pt1 | contig 11627 bp, 8 predicted proteins | sample VelepicomBERX_R2_FD_160071 | JGI IMG/M metagenome (GOLD analysis project Ga0213872, IMG submission 160071) | Rhizosphere microbial communities from Vellozia epidendroides in rupestrian grasslands, the National Park of Serra do Cipo, Brazil - RX_R2 | ecosystem: Host-associated > Plants > Roots >... | reverse complement strand
AGGGTTACTGCGGCTCAAGGGGGGCGATCCGTTTATCTTCGGCCGCGGCGGCGAAGAGATCGAAACCTTGGCGCAACACGGCATTCCCTTCGAAGTGGTGCCTGGCATCACCGCCGCCAGCGGCGCCGCCGCCTATGCTGGCATTCCCTTGACGCACCGCGATTATGCGCAATCGGTGACGTTCGTCACCGGGCACCGCCAGGATGGCAGTATCAATCTGGATTGGCCGATGCTGTGCCGTCCTGGGCAGACGGTGGTGGTGTATATGGGGGTGGCCACGACGCCCGCGCTGTGCGAAGCCTTTATCCGTCACGGGCGGTCGGCGGACTGCCCTGTGGCGATGGTGGAGCGGGCGACCCTAATCGACCAGCGGGTACTGGTGTCGACGCTGGCTGATTTGCCTGGGCGGATCGCCGAATTGGAAATTCGCTCGCCTTCCTTGATGATTGTTGGAGAAGTGGTGCAATTGGCGGCAAAACTGGGGTGGTTCGCCCCCCGTGGGGCCGGTGAGCCTGCTACAATCGGCGAAAGTGTCCAAAAACCCGGCTGAGCGCGGTTTGGCGGGCTAAGCGTATTTATCGGTTATTAACATACTATGGTTGGTATTTTACTGGTCACTCATGGCAATCTCGGCGAAGTGCTGGCCGAAGACGCTTATCACATCCTAGGTCGAGCCTGGGACAATCTGAAGGCGCTGTCCATCGACAAGTCGGAAGACCCCGACGTCAAGCTGGCCGCCGCCCAGGCGTTGGTGCGCGAGCTGGACGAAGGGGCCGGCGTGTTGGTGCTATCGGATATGTTGGGCGGCACGCCGTCGAATATCGCCAGCCGGTTGATCCTCGCAGGCAAAGTCGAGGCTGTCGCCGGCGTCAATCTGCCGATGCTGGTCCGAGCCTTGAGTTACAGCCAGCAGCCGCTCGACGTGGTCGTGAGCAAAGCGGTGACCGGTGGCTTGGAAGGTGTGGTTTACATTATCCCGGGGGAGGGGAATGGTTAAATCCGAGGTTGAAATCATCAATAAACTCGGCCTGCACGCGCGCGCGTCCAGCAAGTTCACTCAGCTGGCGAGCCGTTTTCAGAGCGAAATTTTCATTTCTCGCAACAACCGGCGCGTGAACGGTAAAAGCATCATGGGGGTGATGATGCTAGCGGCGGCCAAGGGCAGCCTGGTAGAACTCGAAGTGAGCGGCAGCGACGAGGAGACCGCGCTCGCGGCTCTGGTAGCGCTGATCAACAACCGGTTCGACGAGTCGGAATAACAACAGCAGGGTTTCACGGGAGGGGTGGGTTAATGAGCATCATCCTGCACGGTGTGGCGATTGGCGGCGGCGTGGCGATAGGCCGGGCCCACCTGATATCACGCAGCATGGACGATGTTGCCCATTATTCTCTGGAAGAGGACGAACTTCCCGCGGAAATCGCCCGTTTCGACGAAGCGATCCGCACGACCCGCAAAGAGCTGGAAATGCTCTGGGGCACGATCCCGGAGAACGCGCCGGCCGAACTGGGTGCGTTCCTTTCTCTGCATATCATGCTGTTGGGGGATGTCACCATCTCGCGTGAGCCGCGCGAAATCATCGTGGCCCAGAAATGCAATGCGGAGTGGGCGCTCAAGCTGCAAAGCGATATGTTGATCGCGCAATTCGAGGCGATTGAAGAGGATTACCTGCGCGAGCGCAAACACGACGTGCTGCAGGTGATCGAACGCATTTTCAAGAACCTCGACGGCCACGACGCCGAATTGCCGGACGCGGATGATTTGGTCGAGGACGCCATTTTGGTGGCGCACGACCTGTCCCCGGCCGATATGGTCTATTTCAAGGAATCCGAGTTCGCCGCGTTCATCACCGATGTCGGCGGCGCCACCTCCCATACCGCTATCCTCGGCCGCAGCCTGGATCTACCGTCGGTCATCGCCTTGCATCATTCCCGTGAGCTGATCCGTGAAGACGAGTTGGTCATCGTCGACGGCCAGCAGGGGGTGGTCATCATCAACCCGGACGATATCGTGCTGGCGCAATATCGGCGGCGTTTGCGCGCTTGGCGCGACGCCCGGCGCAAGCTGTCGTCGATCCGCAAGGCCACCGCTCAGACCGAGGACGGCACGCCGATCGATATTCTGGCCAATATCGAAGGCCCGCAGGATATCGAGGATGTCAGAAGCTGCGGCGCTGCCGGCGTGGGATTGTTCCGTAGCGAGTTTTTGTTTCTCGGCCGCGATAGCCTGCCGTCGGAAGACGAGCAGTACGAAGCTTACCGGTCGGTGTTGGAGCAGATGAAAGATTTGCCGGTGACCATCCGCACCATGGATCTGGGGGCCGACAAGAGCCCGCGCTGGCTTAACCATGGCGTGGCGGAAAACCCGGCGCTGGGACTGACGGGCATTCGTCTATGCCTGGCCGAGCCGTTGATGTTCCGCGTGCAGTTGCGCGCCTTGCTGCGCGCGTCCGTGCACGGCAAGCTGCGCGTGATGTTTCCGATGCTCAACTCCCTGCAGGAGTTGCGCCAGGCGTTGGCGCTGGTCGACTATGCGCGCGAAGAATTGCGCGATGAAGGTCAACCTTATTCCGATGCGGTCGAATTCGGCGCCATGATCGAAATTCCTTCCGCCGCGCTGGTGGTCGGCAGCTTCCTCAAGCATATCGACTTTTTGTCGGTCGGCACCAATGACCTGATTCAGTACACGCTGGCGATCGACCGCAACGACGATGCCGTCAGCCATCTGTACGATCCGGTGCACCCGGCGGTTCTGCAACTGATCCTGCATACCATCAAGGTGGGGACGCGCGGCGGCGTGCCGGTGTCGGTGTGTGGCGAGATGGCGGGGGATCCCCGCTTGACGCGGCTGTTGCTCGGCATGGGGCTGCGCAAGTTCTCGATGCACCCGGCCAACGTGCTGGCGGTCAAACAGCAGGTGCTCAATACTCATCTCGATCGCATCGCGTCGATAACGAGCCGCATGCTTCGCACTGAAGACCCTGATAGAATTGCCGATCTTCTACAGCAGCTGAATGCCGACACCGTCGGTTGAACGTCAATTGTCCGATCATACTGAATTGCATGCCTTTCCCGCTCCCGAGGCAAAGGGAGAACGGATTCGCCTGGCTATCGTGCGCCAGCGCTACAATCCCGCCGGCGGCGCCGAGCGCTTCGTCAGCCGTGCGCTGGATGTGTTGCGCGACGCCGGCAGCCTCGATGTGTCGCTTTTGGCGCGCCGGTGGGAGCCGATTGAAGGCATCCGTGCCGTTACCGTGGCGCCGTTCTATTTCGGCAATGTCTGGCGCGACTGGGGATTCGCCCGCGCGGCGCGGCGCGTTTGGCTCGCGGAAGGCTTCGATTTGGTGCAGTCGCACGAGCGCATTCCCGGCTGCGACGTCTATCGGGCCGGCGATGGCGTGCACGCGCGCTGGCTGGCGTTGCGGCGACAGACAATGGGCTTCTGGCGCCGGCTGTCGTTGTGGCTGAATCCTTATCACCATTATGTCTGCCGTGCCGAGCGGCGGATGTTCCTTGACCCGCGCCTGAAACTGGTGATTTGCATCTCGCAAATGATCAAGCGGGAGATCCAGCAGACGTTCGGTCTGCCGGATGAACGATTGGCCGTGATTTATAACGGCGTCGATACCGAGGCCTTTCACCCGTCGTTGCGGGAGCGGCACCGTGCCGCGATGCGCGCGGCATGGGATATTCCGGACGACGCGCCGTTATTGCTGTTTGTCGGTTCCGGCTTTGAGCGCAAGGGCGTGGCGCGCGCGCTGAAAGCGATCGAGGCGCACGCCCAAATCTATCTGGTGGTTGTCGGCGCGGACAAGCATTTGGCCCGCTACCAGCGGTTGGCCGAATCGCTCGGGTTGGCCCGGCGCGTGCGTTTTTGCGGTCCTCAGCAGGACGTGAAGCCGTTTTACGGCATGGCCGACGGCTTTTTGCTACCGACCTTGTACGAGCCGTTCGGCAACGTCTGCATTGAGGCGCTGGCCTGTGGTCTGCCGGTATTGACCAGCACCACCTGCGGCGCGGCGGAGTTGATCACTCCTGGCGAAAACGGCTGGGTGGCCGATGCGCTATCGCCGCCGGCGTGGTCGGAGGCCGTGGGCGCTTGGCTCGCGGCGCGCGCGCGCTGGGACGCGCTGTCCCTGTCGGCACGGCGAACCGCCGAGCCGATGCGGTTGTCGGTCATGGCCGACACGTTGCTGGCCAATTACCACCGCCTGCTGCAGTCGCTGCCCCAACGTGGGCCGCACGCATGACGATGAAACGAGATGGCATGAGTCAAACCCCTTCCACCAATACCCTGGTTCTATATCGGCGCTTGTTGACCTACTTGCGCCACTATTGGAAAGTCTTTTCGCTTTCGTTGATCTTCATGGCCGTGTCCGCCGCGACCGAGCCGGCCTTTGTGCACTTGATGAAGCCGTTGATCGACGAGGGCTTCATTTCCAAAAACCCGGACGCGTTGCGTTCGATTCCGCCGATGATTGTGCTGTTGTTCCTGCTGCGCGGCATCTGCAGCTATGGCAACGAGTACTCCACCAGCTGGCTGACCGGCCACTTGGTGCAGCGCATGCGCCAAGAGGTGTTCGACAAGCTCTTGGCCATGCCGGTCTCCTATTACGACAACAATCAATCCGGCCGGCTGGTGTCGCGCGTGACTTACGACGTCACGCAAATTACCGACGCCGGCTTCAATGTGTTGACGGTCAGCGTCAAGGACGGCTGCACCGTGCTCGGCCTACTGGGCATGCTGCTTTATTACGATTGGCGCATGACGCTGGTGAGCTTCGTGGTGTTCCCGGCGGTAGGGATTTGCATCAGCTTGATCAGCAAGCGGCTGCGCAAGCTGACGCGTCTCAATCAACATCAAATGGGGCAGTTGACCCAGGTGCTGGGCGAAAGTGTGGACTGCCAGCGCGTGGTGAAGGTTTATGGCGGTCAGGCGTATGAATCGGCGCGCTTCTCGAACGCGGCACAGGACATTCGCCGCAACGCGGTCAAGCAAAGCGCGGCTTCGGCGCTCAATACCAGCACCACGCAATGGATCATTTCGGTGGCGCTTGCCGGCATCGTGCATTTCGCGCTGCTGCGGGGCCAGCACAATCAGCTGTCCGCCGGGACCTTCGTGGCGCTCATCACCGGCATGTCGGCGATGTTCGCGCCGATCAAGCGTATTACCAATATCGCCCAATCGTTGCAGCGCGGTCTGGCCGCGGCGGAGAGCGTGTTTCAATTTCTGGATGAACCGGCCGAGCCGGATGGCGGCACGCGCACACTCGATCAGGTGCGTGGCGAGCTGGCGTTCGAACAGGTCAGCTTCCGCTATATGAACACGGACAGAGAAGCGATCCAACATTTCGACCTGCGTATTCGCGCGGGCGAGACCGTGGCGCTCGTCGGTTCGTCCGGCAGCGGCAAGACCACGCTGGTCAGCTTGCTGCCACGGTTCTATGTCCCGACCGCGGGGCGCATCACGCTCGATGGCGTCGATTTGAACGATCTGAAGTTGGCCAATCTACGTCAGCATCTGGCCATGGTGAGCCAGGATGTGGTGCTGTTCAACGATACGGTGGCGGCCAACATTGCATACGGCAGCTTTGGCGCGGCGACGCGCGAGCAGGTTGTCGAAGCGGCGCGCCAGGCCAATGCGCTGGAGTTCATCGAGGCATTGCCGGGCGGCTTCGATTGCCTGATCGGCGAGAACGGCACGCTCTTGTCGGGTGGACAGCGCCAGCGTCTGGCCATTGCGCGCGCGTTGCTGAAAAACGCGCCGATTCTGATTCTTGATGAGGCCACTTCCGCGCTCGACAACCAGTCGGAGCGTTTGGTGCAAAGCGCGCTGGAGCGGCTGATGCGCGATCGCACCACGATCGTCATTGCCCACCGCCTATCGACGATCGAGAACGCGGACCGGATCGTGGTGATGCACCAAGGGTGCATCATGGAAGTGGGTACACATGCTGAATTAATTAAAAATGATGGCTTGTACGCAAAACTGCATAAAATGCAATTCCACGAGCCCGGCGCCGCAGCGGCAAACACCGCCGCCGCCGAAGGGGACGATGCCTAGCTCGCTCGGCATCGACGCACAGTTCTCAACGTAAAAAACCGTCATGGCGCAAACAAAGACCAAACTGGCCATCGCCAATGGCCTGATCCGGATGTATCGCCTGCTGACAGGGCGTCCGCAAACCCTGTTGCCCGCTGATCCGGCACCTAAAACGATCGTCGTTTTTTCCACCACGGCGTTGGGCGACTTGATGTTCAATACGCCAGCGATCCGCCAGTTGCGCCTGCGTTTCCCACAGGCGCGGCTGATTTTGGTCGTGCACCAGAAATATGTCGATCTGGTACAGCGTTACGACGATGTCGACCAGGTGCTGTGCTGGGACGGCCGCTTTGTGCGCATGCGCGGCTTCCTGCGCGATCTACGGCCGATGAAGCCGGATTTGGCCGTGATTTTGCACTCGCGCGTGCCGTTCGACATCTTGTGCGCCGTGCTGGCGGGATGCCGTTGGATCGTGCGGGATGATATTCCTCAGCCCGATGGGCCGCCGATGCGCCAGTGGCTGGCGGCAGCGTCCGACAACGCTTTTCGCGGCCATGTCATACAACGCAAGCTGACGTTGCTCAAAGCGCTCGGCTGTGATGATAGCCAAGTGGCCATGCGCGTCCCTTGCGCTATCGATCCACAGCATTTCCGCGTGGCGGGCGTCGAGCGCATCGGTTTTCAGCTCGGCGCGTCCAAACCGGAGCGAAGTTGGCCGGTGTCCCACTTCGTTGCCTTGGCCGAAGCGCTTCTGCAGGTCCGGCCGGCATGTCAGATCGTATTGACGGGTATGGCAAGCGAGCTGGCGCTGGCAGAGCAGTTTTTTGCCTTGCTGCCGACACATTGGCATTCCCGGGTGATTTCAATGGTAGGGCAAACGTCGGTGCAGCAGGCATTCGAGCTGGTGGCCAGCTTGAATTTGCTGGTGACCGGCGATACCGGCCCGCTGCATTTGGCGATTGCGCAGCAGGTGCCAACGGTGAGTTTATTTGTGACGGCCGACCCGGCGGAAACCGGACCGTACCAAGACCCTGCGCTTCATACGGTGATTCGGCGCCCGCTGCCGGCCAACGCTTCCGCGGCGCTGCGGGCGGAACCGATGGCGAATGTGCCGGTGGAGACGGTGCTGTCGGCGGTATTACAAGCTTTGTCGGCTGATAAAGTATGACTTTTCAAGGATGATCGGATGTCGTTGACGGATGTACTGGGAGGCCGCTGGGACGAGCGGCTTGGCGTCGTGCTTTCGGTGGTGTTTTTGGTGATGGCCAACATTCCGGGCACGATCGCGCTGCGTTATGCGTTGATGCTGGCCTTGCTGTTGATTGTGGTCGTCAGCCGTCGCGATAGCCTGCCGCTGTTGTGGCGGGAATCGCGCTGGCCATCGCTGTTGTTGGCGGTTTTTATCGGCTATGCCGCGGTGCATTGCTGGTTGCTGGCCTACTGGCCGGATTACGCATGGAGTGAGTGGAAAGCGCAATTGATGACGGGTGGGCTGTGGTTCGTCATTGGCTGGGGCGTGTTCCGCCGGCGTGGCGGGCTGTCGATCCTTGATCGGGTCATCGTTGGCGGGACGCTGCTTGCATTGACTGAGCTGGTGCTCGAGGCATGGCAGTGGCACTTGACCGGTGCTTGGCCCTTCATGGTGACCTTCTCCACGGCTACGCACCTCGAATTCACCTTCATCATGAATCTGGTGCTGGCGTTCGTTTTTGTTGCCCTGTTCTTCTCCCGTTCGCGGCACTTGCCGCACAGCCGCTTGCCGGCGTGGTTGCTCGCGCTTATTGCCGTGCTGATCGTGTTCGTCAGTGTGCGTGCCGGCGCGCGCAACGGCATGATCGGTCTCATTTACCTGTCGCTGTCCCTGACCTTCGTCTATTTGCTGTTTGAGCGCAAACGGCTCGGCGTGAAGCGGATAGTCGCCGTGGCTTTGTTGGTGCCGCTAGCATTGGGCGGACTGGGTGCCTATGCGGTGAAAAAGGACACGCGCAACCAAGTGCTGATCGGATCGCTGGAAGCCGGCTGGAACTACCAGAACTCGACCGCTTGGTTCGATTATGGCACTTTGCCGATGTTGGCCGATGGCCGCCAGGCGGATGATTCCGCCTATAAACGCTTAGCTTGGTTTCATCGTGGGTTAAATCTGATGGCGGAGCGCCCTATCGGCTTTGGTTATGGACGTGGCGCATTTGGCAGGGCTCTGCAGCATGAGGGCTATGTGATCCGTATCCTATCGCACAGCCACAGCGGTTTCATCGATCTGGGTGTGGGATTGGGTGTGCCGGCGATTTTGCTTTGGTTTGCGTTTTGCTGGGCATTGATCGTGATTGGCTATCGAGCCTTTGCCTTGCGGGACGAACTGCTGGGTTTGATCCTGGTGCTGGTGAGCTGCGGGTTCATTGGCCGGATGATGATCGAAAGCATTCAGCGCGATCATATGCTGTATCTGTTCCTATTCATTTCCGCCGGGCTATTGGCGGAAATCGCAGCCGGGCGTGACGTTCGGCCCGCATGACGAGAGGCGAAAATGGCCAGGCATGTGGTGTTTACCGAATCCTCCCCCAACGTCGGTGGGCAGGAACTGCAGTTGATGCAGCAGATGCGCCTATTGGGCGAGGCGGGCGTCGATTGCACGTTGGCGTGCCGGCCGGGGGGGCGGGTCGAGGCGTTGGCGAAACGCCAGGGACTGGAAACTTTCCCCGTGGCGTTCCGCAACAGCCTGCACCCACCGTCGATTATGCGCTTGCGCGGCCTGTTGGCTCGCACGCGCGCACGTCTGCTGATCTGCCATAGCGGCCACGACAGCAACAACGCGGCCGTCGCCGCGCGCTTGGTGGCGCAGCGCCCGTTCATTCTGCGTTCGCGCACCTACTTGACCGGTAGTCAGAAGGCGTTCAGTTACAACCGGCTGTTCGACGCCACGATGGTGCCGAGCCAGTTCATCAAGGACGAGCTGCTGCGCGACCCGGCGGTGCAGGCGGCGCGGATCCACGTCGTCTATCCCGGCATCGATTTTGACCTCATCGACGCGCAGGCCGAGGCGGCCATGCCCGAATCGGTGGCTGCTTGGCTTGCGGCAGCGGACGGCCCGGTCCTGCTGCACGCGGCCATGTTGCGGGGAGAGAAGGGCCACCAGACCCTGTTGAGCGCGCTGGCTCAGCTCAGAACGAAATATCCCACGCTGCGTTATTTGATGGCGGGCGAGGGCATTGCGCGCCCGGAGATCGAGGCGACAATACGTGCGCTTGGCTTGGCGTCGAGTGTGCTCATGGCCGGCAATGTTATGCCGGTTCATGGTTTGTACCGTCATGCGACACTGGTGGTGATGCCGTCTCTGTTCGAGCCATTGGGCATGTCGCAAATCGAGGCGCTGGCGCTGGCGGTGCCGGTCGTGGCCAGTCGTACCGGCGGCATTCCGGAAACGGTCACGGATGGAGAAACGGGCGTATTGGTTGAGCCTGGTGATGTGAATGCTTGGGTGCGCGCGCTCGATCAGGCGCTGAGCGATCCCTCTCGCATGCAACGCATGGCACAGGCAGGGAGCGAAGATGTTCGCCGCCGGTTCTCGGTCGCGCGGAACACTGCGCAACTCCTGGCTTTCTTACCCAACGCCTAACCGGCGGCCGTGAGAGTAGCTAGTACGACAGCAGTGTCTGTGGCGCACTGCCTTCGGCGAGTGCGCCCTACGCGAGCGCACATCCGGGGTCGTAGGGCGCAATCACCGCGCAATGCGCGGCATTGCGCCAACGCCGCCACGAAGCGAGACCAGGCGTTACCGCGGTAGTACTGGGGCGCCCGTCTCGGTTAACCCCCCGCCCGGCTTGCCTGGGCATTGAGAGAGTCATCGATTATGTGTGGAATTGCCGGTTTCTTCTCCGACGTCCCCGTTGCGCCGGCCGGGGCGGACGCCATGCTGGCCGAGCTATCCCGCCGCGGTCCGGATGCCGCTAGCCGGTTGCTGCTCGACAACGCGTTCAACGAAGTGCCTGCCGGACCGGCCTGTCACGCGCTGTTGCATGCGCGCCTGTCAATCATCGATCCGCGCCCGATCGCCAATCAGCCGATGGCGAGCAGCGATCGCCAAGTCTGGATCTGCTACAACGGCGAGGTCTATGACTGGGAGGCGGACAAGGTGGCGTTGGAGGCGAACGGCGCGGTTTTTCGAACGCATTCCGATACCGAATTTATCCTCAACGCCTACCTGGCTTGGGGCCTGGATGAGCTGCTGGCGCGCCTGCGCGGCATGTTCGCCTTTGCCATTCTCGATTTGCGCCATGGACAGGTGCATCTGGCGCGGGATCGCATGGGCGAGAAGCCGCTGGTGTATACGCACATCGACGGCCAGTTCGCTTTCGGCTCCTTGGTGCGCGCCGTGCTGCCGTTTTTGCCGGTCGACCGGCGGACGTTCTCGGCGGAAGCCATCGATGCCTATTTGGCGCATCGCTACATCCCTTCTCCCCGTACGATCTTCACCGACATTCAGCGCCTGGAAAACGGCCATTGCCTGACCTACGACCTGAAAACGCGCGCGCTTAGCAAGCGGCGCTATTGGCAGCCCGAGGTGGAAGCGGGTGATTGGCTGCCCGAGCTCGATCAGGCGGTCGCCATGCGCACCGTGGCGGATCGGCCGTTGGGCGTGCTGCTGTCGGGCGGGATTGATTCGACCGTGATCGCCAGCCGTTTGGCTACGCAATCGCTGACGCGCTTTACCACCTTTACCGCCGCGTTTCCCGGATCCGGGCTGGATGAATCGCGCGATGCGGCCGATACGGCGCACCGGCTGGGGCTGGAGAACGTTGCTGTGCCGATGCCTGCGGATCTGGCCGCCGATTTTGCGCGCATCGTGGCCGATCTGGATCAGCCGTTTGCTGACCCGTCGAGCTTTCCGACCTGGTATTTGGCGCGAGAAGTCACCAAGCATGTGAAAGTGGTACTGGTCGGTGACGGCGGCGATGAGCTGCTGGCGGGCTATAAACGGATGAACAAACACTTGCGCACCCGTTGGCGGCGGCATTGTCGTTTGCCGTTACCGATCGTGTCACAGTTGGCGTCCAAGGGCGCGGGAAAACTCGCCACAGAGCTTGCCATGGATTGGCGCGAGGCCTATTCGCTGCGGTTTTCCGGGCTGACGCCTGGCCAACGCCGCTTTTTGCAGGGGGGGCGTCCACTGGCTCGCCTGTGCTACTGGCGCGCGCCGGACCCGATGCCGCGCTCCAGCGTCGAGACGCCTGCAGGCGAGAATGAGGCATTGCAGGCGCTATTGGCGATCGATTTCGCCAATTATCTGCCCGATTACATTCTGCAGAAATCCGATTTGTGCACCATGGCGCATGGATTGGAAGGGCGCCCGCCACTGTTGGATCATCGTTTGTATCAGAAGCTGCTGTCGGTGGCGGCAAGCGAACGCTATACGCGCCCGGCCAAATTGATTTTCCGGCGCGCGATGCATCCGGCCGTGCCGGCGGACTTCTTTCAGCGCAAGAAGCGCGGCTTCAATCCGCCGCTCGACGGCTGGCTAAAAACGAGCTTGGCCACACGCTTTACCGGGCTGGGGCAGCGTTTGTCGCTGAATACGGATGGCTTGCTCGAT
>Ga0213872_10002215_pt1 | contig 11638 bp, 12 predicted proteins | sample VelepicomBERX_R2_FD_160071 | JGI IMG/M metagenome (GOLD analysis project Ga0213872, IMG submission 160071) | Rhizosphere microbial communities from Vellozia epidendroides in rupestrian grasslands, the National Park of Serra do Cipo, Brazil - RX_R2 | ecosystem: Host-associated > Plants > Roots >... | reverse complement strand
CAGGACAGCAGCTTGCTGCCCAACTGCAGCAAACCGTACATCGCCAGCGCCAACGCGAACCCGGCGAGCCCGGCCAAGGCCAGACCGGCGAATGTCGAGCGGTCGGCGGCCGCCAGCGTGCCATAGAGGAATACCACGGCTTCGCTGCCTTCGCGGCCAACCGCCAACGCAGCCAGGATCAGCACACCCCACCAGTTCTCGCGCTCGGCTTGTGCGGAAAGGCCGCTCTCGAGATCGCGTTTGAGCGAGCGGCCGTGGCGCCGCATCCACAGCACCATTTGCACGATCAGCGCGCAAGCCACCAGCACCATGCCGAGCTGGAAGTAATCCTGCTTTTCGGCGAAGACCTCGCTAGCGGCGAATAGACCGGCCGCCAACAGCACTGCCAACGCGAGTCCGGCCAGCACGCCCCCCCACAGGAACAGCCGGCCGCGCGCCGCGGCCGGATTCTGTCGCAGCCAGGCACTCAGAATACCGACCACCAGCATGGCCTCGATACTCTCGCGCCACACAATGAACAACGTCTGACCCATCGCCTTCTCCCGCTACTTCACCACGATCACGCCCTGTGCGCTGGGGTGGAAATCGTCATAAAACCGGTACTCGCCCGGCGACAACGACTGGAACACCACGAAGCTTTCCGCACCGGGGGCCAGCACCTTTTCCTTGCGCAGTTGCAAGCTTTCAAACTCCGCCGGCGTCTTGCCCTTGTTGACGACCTCGATCTTGAAACGGGTCCTGGCCGGCGCCTCAATGCGTGTCGTGGAGAACTTTCCGTCCCCCATCTCCAATCGGAACGTCGGCATATCCTCGGCCAAGGCTGCGAGAGGCGACGCCAACAGCAGCGCTGCCGCGACGAAAAATCTGATTCTCATATCCTCTCCTAGGGCCGGGCCAAGCCCGGCCGGCGCGATCAGTAACCGCCCTTTTTACCGTTGCCGGCGTAAGTGAAGGTGTAATTGAGTTCAAACGGCTTGAACCAAGGCGCGACACCGGTTTCCTTGTCGGTATGGCGGCCGAAATGGCTGTTCTCGCCGGCATTGGGCGGCAGAATGGTGTACTTGAGCTTATATTGACCCGGCCCCATCAATTTGACGTTATCCCCATAGTGCGGCCCATCGTTGGCCACCATCGGCATGAACTCGCCCTTGATGGTTTTACCGCCGACTTTGGTCAGCTCGTAACGCACGGTCAGATAGGGCATCCACTCACCTTCGCCAAAACCATTCGGGTTGCCTTTGCTGGCGTGAATATCGGCCTCGAGATGCACATCCGATTTTTCGGCGGCGGTCATCATGCCTTCCGGCTCCATCTTGATCGGCTGCAAATAGACGGCGCCGATTTCCATGTGATTGACGACCTGCGGTTTGCCAATCGGGTTTTCCTTGGCCAGCGCCGGCAGCGCGAGAGCGAGTGCGGCCACGGCGGCAACGGTACGTAGAGTGGATGGCATTGCGTTTCCTCAGTCATTACGAACAAATGATATTGAGAATTATTCTCACATTAATTTTATGACTCTGCAATCCATTTGTCGCCGCTTTGTGCAGCATTTGACAATTTCGATGCTAAGAGGGTAATGATATGTAGGTTTTGTAAGTCAATTGAATAGAGGCTCAGAGTACCCGCATGATTCGTTTTTATCACAACCCCCGCTGCAGCAAATCGCGTGAAGCCCTGCAGTTGCTGCGCGACCGCGGCATCAAGCCGGAAGTTATCGACTATCTGAAAAATCCACCCAGCGAAGCCGAGCTGGAACGAATTCTGACATTGCTGCAACTGGACGCACGCGACTTACTGCGCAGCAAGGAGCCGGAGTTTGAGGCATTGCACCTGGACGACGTCACGCTGGAGCCGAAGCATCTGATCCGCGCCATGGTGATGCATCCTCGTCTGATCGAACGTCCGATCGCCGTCGATGCCCAGCGCGCGGTCATCGGCCGGCCGCCGGAGAAGGTGCTCAGCCTGCTGTCCTAAGCCTGAAATGGCCGCATGAATATTCACGCCCATATAGTTACTTGACTTATAGTAACGTAGGTGACTATCATGTTGCGTATGAATAGTTCATTTCAGCAAGTCGAACAGGCCATCGACGCAGTCGGCCAGCGCATGCCAGGCACCTCCTCCCGGCAGGAGGTGCTGTTGAATCGGCTGATCTGCCACGTCACGACGCGGATGACCTGTCATCTGAATGAAACATTGCGGCCTTACGGTCTCAACGACACGCTGTGGATTGCGTTGATTACCTTGTATACCCGGCCGGATCAGACGATCAATCCGTCCGAGATCAGCGATGCGCTGGACTTTTCCCGCACCAACGCGACCCGCGTCGCGGACGAGCTGGTCAAGCACGGTTGGGTCGAACGCGCGCTGTGCGCCGAGGATCGGCGCAAGGTGCGGTTAAAGCTGACGGCCAAGGGCGAAACGTTTGTGGAAAGCCTGATTCCGGTAGCGCGCAGCCATATGCAAACTCAATGGCAGGACTTCAGCCCTGACGAGAAAAACCAGCTGGAAGCGTTGATGCGCAAGCTGTTGACCTCGTTGGGCGGCTGAACGTTTTACATTTACTCAAATAGTCACCTTCGTTACTATCGTGTGACTAATTATTAGAAAACCATGGAGATCCAACGGTGAATCGACAACCCTGGCAGCAGGGTATCAGCCTGCTGGTTCTGACGTCGTTGCTGAGCGCCTGTGCCAGCTTCGGGCCGGAACGCACCCCTTCCGCGCCGATCGAAGCGCAGCAACTCGCCCTTTCCGAGGGAACGAGCCAAGGCCCGCAAGCCGGGTGGTGGCGACAACTGCACGACGACCAACTCAACGCACTGATCGATCAGGCGCTCACGCATGCCCCCTCGATGAAACTGGCCGCCGACCGGCTGGCCGAGGCACGCGCGGTCGTCGGCCTGAGCGAAAGCGCGCTCGGCCCGCAAATCGATGCCAACGCCAGCCGCGACCGCCAGCTCTATTCGGCCAACGGCTTATTCAGCACCCCATACGGCGGGCAGTACGTCAACAACTACACGCTCTCGCTCAATGCGGCCTGGGAGTTGGACTTCTGGGGCAAAAACCGCGCGCAGGTCAACGCGGCCCTGGGGCAGACCCGCGCCGCGGCCTATGAAGTGGCGCAAGCGCAATTGACGCTGACGCAAGCGGTCATCGGCCAATACACGGCGCTTCAGCGCGAATTTGCGCAGATCCGCATCAACCAGGGGCGTATCCAGCTCGCGCAAACCCGCCTGCAATTGCTGCGCGCCCGCGTCAACGCCGGCATGCTGAGCGCCGATACGCTCAATGCCGTCGAACAAGGCATTGCCGGCTTGCAAGCGCAAAACGCCGGCATCCGCGGCGACATACAGCGCACCCGGCACGCATTGGCCGCATTGACCGGCCAAAGCCCCAGCGCGCTCGATAGCTTGACCCCCAGCCCGCTTGGCGATACGCCAGCCGTCAGCGACGCCCGGCTGACCACCGACTTGCTCGGCCGCCGGCCCGACATTGCCAGCCAGCGCGAGCTCGTGACCTCGATGGAAGAAAGCGTCAAAGTCGCGCGCGCCGAGTTCTATCCAAACATCAGTATCAGCGGTTTCATCGGACAGAATGCCCTAACGTACGGCTCGCTGTTCGAAAGCGGCTCCAAGGTCGTGGACTTTCAACCGGCCATCACGCTGCCGATCTTCCATTCGGGTCAATTGCGCGCCAATTTGCGCGTCGAACAATCGCGCTATGACCAAGCGGTCGACAACTACAACCAAACGGTGCTCAACGGCTTGAAGGACGCGGCGGATGCGCTGACCGGCCAGCAGCAGGCGCATGTCCAGCTGCTCGATGCCAGCCACGGCTTGGACGCCAGCCGCAAACAGGCCGACGCCATGCAACTGCGCTTGAAGGCAGGCATCGTCGGCAAACTTGAAGTGCTCGATAGCCAAGACAATCTGCTCGCAGAACAAAGCTCGCACTTCGACGCGCAAGCCTCGGCCCGTCTGGCCTGGGCAGCGCTGAACACCGCCATGGGCGGCGGCTTGACCGCCAACCCCGCCACCCGCTAAGGATTGAATCAAGATGGATGCACAACAAAAGAAAGCTCAAGATCGCAAGCGCAACCTGATCGCCGCCGGCAGCATTTTCGCCGCCGTTGCCATCGCCTACGGCATCTATTGGGGCACCGTGCTGCGTTTTGAAGAAAGTACCGACGACGCCTACGTCTCCGGGCACATGATGCAACTGACGCCGGAAGTCGGCGGAACCGTGGTCAAGATCAGCAGCGACGACACCGACCGCGTCGAAGCGGGCCAGACCGTGGTGCAGTTGGACGTCAACGACGCGCAGATCAACTTCGACAAAGCGCGCCAGAGCTTCATCCAAGCCGTTCGCGAAACGCGCCAATTGATGACCAATTCGCGCCAGTATGCCGCCCAAGTAGCGGCGCGCAAAACCGACCTGGCCCGTGCGCAGGACGACCTGAAACGGCGTGAAATGCTGGCCGGCACCGAGGCGATCTCGCCGGAAGAACTGGCCCATGCGCGTGAGGCTGTCGCCTCGGCTCAAGCCGCGTTGGACGCCGGCGTGCAACAGCAACAAGGTACCAACGACCTGTTGGGCGCCGACCGCATCGAACAGCAGCCGCGCGTTCAAGCCGCCGCTACCGCGCTACGCGAAGCTTGGCTCGCGCTGGAGCGCACGCAGGTCAAAGCGCCGATGGCCGGCTTCATTGCCCGCCGTAATATCCAACTCGGTCAGCGCGTCTCCGCCGGCTCGCCGCTGATGGCGATCGTGCCGTTGGAAAGCGTCTGGGTCGACGCCAACTTCAAGGAAGTGCAGTTGGAAAAGATCCGCATCGGCCAGCCGGTCGAGTTGACCTCCGACGTCTACGGCGGCACCTTCACCTACCACGGCAAGGTCGCCGGTTTGTCGGCCGGTACCGGTAGCGCCTTCTCTCTGCTGCCGGCGCAAAACGCCACCGGCAACTGGATCAAGGTGGTACAACGTGTACCGGTGCGCATCGCGCTCGACCCGAAGGAACTGCGCCAGCATCCGCTGCGCGTCGGCCTGTCGATGAACGTCGAAGTCTCGACGCGAGACGAGTCCGGCCCGATCCTGCCGGAAACCCCGGCGCCGACCTCGGCACAAGAAACGCACGTGCTGACGCCGGATCTGAAGCAAGCCGACGCACTGATCAAGCAGCTGCTCGCGGCCAACGCGCAGTAAGGACACGGCCATGCCGAATCCTCCTCTCTACGGCGCCCGGCTCTTCTGGATCACGTTGGCGATGTCGCTGGCGACCTTCATGCAGGTACTGGACACCACCATCGCCAACGTGGCGCTGCCGACCATTTCCGGCAACCTCGGCGCCGCCACCTCGCAAGGCACGTGGGTCATCACGTCCTTCGGCGTGGCCAACGCCATCTCGATCCCGCTGACCGGCTGGCTGGCCAAGCGCTTCGGCGAGGTCAAGCTGTTCTTGGCCTCGACGACGCTGTTCGTGATCACCTCGTGGCTGTGCGGCATCTCGGTCAGTCTGAACATGCTGATTTTCTTCCGCGTACTGCAAGGCGCGGTAGCCGGCCCGATGATTCCGCTATCGCAAAGCCTGCTGCTGGCCTGCTACCCCAACGAGAAAAAAGGCATGGCGCTGGCGCTGTGGTCGATGACCGTCATCATCGCGCCGATCTTCGGCCCGATTCTTGGCGGCGTCATCAGCGACAACTGGCATTGGGGCTGGATCTTCTTCATCAACATTCCGGTTGGCGCATTCGCCATCTGGGTATCGTGGCGGCAACTGCACGACCGCGAAACGCCAATCGTGCGGCTACCGATCGATCGCATGGGTCTGGTGTTCTTGGCCTTGGGTGTCGGCTCGCTGCAAGTCATGCTGGACCAAGGCAAGGATCTCGACTGGTTCAACTCCGGCGAAGTGGTGCTGCTGGGCGTGGTCGCCGTGGTCGCGCTCACCATGCTGGTCATTTGGGAGTTGACCGAGGAACATCCGGTCGTCGATCTGTCGCTGTTTAAATCACGCAACTTCCAGGTCGGCGTGACCGGCATCTCCATCGGCTATCTGATCTATTTCGGCACCATCGTGCTGTTGCCGTTGATGCTGCAGACCCAGATGGGCTACACCGCCACCTGGGCGGGCCTTGCCGCCGCGCCGATCGGCATCCTGCCGGTGATGCTTTCGCCCGTGATCGGCAAGTACGCCCACCGGGTCGACATGCGCTGGCTGGTAACGCTGAGCTTCGCCATTTATGCTGCCTGCTTCTTCTGGCGCAGCACGTTCGCACCGACGATGGATTTCCGCTACGTGGTGCTGCCGCAGTTCATCCAGGGCATCGGCGTCGCCTGCTTCTTCATGCCGCTGACCACGATCTCGCTGGCGGGACTCCGGCCGGATCAGATCGCCAGCGCATCGAGCCTGTCGAACTTCCTGCGCGTGCTCGGCGGCAGTATCGGCGCCTCGATCACCACCACGCTGTGGGACCGGCGCGAGGCGATGCATCATGAAATTCTGACTCAGCACATCAGCGTCTACAATCCCACGTCCAACCAGTGGTTTAGCTGGCTTGGCAACCTGGGACTATCCACGCAGCAGCAAGCGGCGCTGACCGCCCAGGAAATAACCCGGCAGGGCTACCTACTGGGCTCCAATGAAGTGTTCTGGTTTTCCGGCTGGCTGTTCATCGCGCTGATGGTGGTGGTGTGGTTCGCCAAACCGCCGTTCCGCCCAGGCAGCGCGGACAGCAGCGGCGCCCATTGATCGATCTTGTGAGAGAGAGTTTGATCCGCGGCGGGGGCTTTCCCCCGCCGTTTTTTTGCTCAGAGCGAACAGCGCTCTCGGCCGAATTTATCTTCAACGCAACAGCAGGTCACGATCAGCCCGTCTTGATCCATCCTCAAGAAATGCTTGCCCAGCCACAAGAACTTCGGCCGCGCCTCCAGGCGGTAGCGACCGGGGATATTCTCCTTCTTTTCCGCCGAGAACTTGATCGTATAGTAGCCCGTGCTCGTCACCGCCGGCGTTACCCAGCCATGACCCTGCCTTGGCGGTTTCGAATAGCCATCATTCTTGGCATGCAGCCGCTCCAGATGGCGCGCATTGTGCATCAGCGCAAGCCGCGCTTCTGCCTGGCGCACCCGCACCATGTAGGCATGCCATCCCGCACTGCCCGCTAACGCCAGGACCGACGCCAGCGACAACACCAGCATGAGCTCGATCAGTGTGGCGCCGCCGTGCCGCCTCACCACAGCATCCGCCAACTCAGCCTCCGCCCGGTGCCCTGCGCGTGGAAATAGCTTTGCAACGTGACGCTGCTACGCGCGGTATGTCCCCAAGCGCGCACCGTGATGCGATACAACCCGGCGCCTTGATAATGCGCATCCAGCAGTTCGACGATATAGCAAGGATCGGGATCGAACGGTCCGTTACGCGGATCGGCGCCACAAGACCCCAGCCCCTTCTTTGCCCTTAACGGGTCCGGCGGGAGCGGCACCTGCCGGCATGCTCGGCGGGAACAAGGCGATAAAACGCTGTCTCCCTCTCCGCGCCGCCAGGCAGGCAAATCGCCCGCCACGCCCAGGCGCGCCGGCAGGCAGAGCCCCCGTTGCCAATCGTGCGGCGCATCCGGCGCCTCACACGATGGTTGGAACCAGGCCGCGTGCCCGGGTCGCAGCGCCAGCGCGCGCACCTGACGCTCGGCATGACGCAAAGCGGACTCGGCCCGAAACAGCGCTTGCGTCCACTGCCGCTCGTGCCATACCTGCCGCCCCTCGTCCAGCAATAGCCGCTGCGCGCTTGCCAGCAGCAGCGACGCCGCCAGGATCAACACCATCACCACGATCATGGCCGTGCCGGCCTGACGCCGGGCGATATGCAGTTCCCAGACGCGCGCCCCCTTCCCTTGCGGCGTCAGCTTCAGCCGCCACAAGCGACCGCTTGGCGACGAAACACTCAGCGCGGTCAGCGGCACCAACGCGGTGTCATCGCGCATCAGCTGTCCGTGCGCCAGGCGATAGCGGCGCGCCACCAGCGGCCCCAATTCCAGCGACGGCAAATGATGGCCGTCGACCCCGTCCAGCAAGCACAGCTCGCTGGCTGTTTCGCGCTCAAGCAAGGTGAAGTCTTGGCCGGCCTGCAACACGTCAACGCGCGCGCAGCTCGACAAGACCAGCGCGGCGCGATCGCTTTCGCCCGCGCCGTACCGGCGGAAAGTCAGGCCTGTCAATCGGCCCTGCTCGTCTTGCGTCACCGTGAGAATTTGCCAATGGTGTTCGGCCCAAGACACGGACAGCGCCGCGTCCTCCTGCATCGTGCCCGCCGGCAAGGCGTGGCAACCGGCCTGTCCGTCCTGGCGCAGGTCGCGCGCCAACTGAAACAACGCCATGCGCATGGCGAGGTGGCCTGCCACCGCGCGCCGCAGCGCCATAAAACCGGTGTACTGCGACTCAAACCGCCCCAGGGCCATCAGCACGCATTGACAGCCGAGCAGCAGCGCCAGCATCAGTCCAGGCAAAGAAAAACCGCGGCTCATGATCACGGCAGCTCAAGTTCAAAATCATGGCGGCGATGGTGGCAGCCGGCAGCGTGCAAGCGCCACACGCTGCCGTAGCCGCTGGCCGTGAACCGCAATGGACTGCAATCGCCGGGCTGCGGCGCGTGTATTGTTTTTTCCGCCACCGCCTTGTACGTATCCGGCTTGGCCAACAACATCCTCTCGGCCAGATTGGCACTGTGCCACAACATCCAAGAAAGATAAGCGTTCTCCGCCTGAGCCTGGCGCGTCTGCCTGATCAGCACCACCGTCGGCGCCAGCGCGATGCCCAGCGCCAGCAACGCCAGGAGACTGTCGAGCAGTGCAAGACCTTGCTGGCCGCGCATGATCAGCGGCGCTCCCGACAAGCGGCGCCATACGACCAGCGCGGCAAAAAGCTCCTTGGATCGGGCGCCACCACCTGGCACGCCCCACTGCGCGGTTCGCGCAACTCGAACGTCGGGCGCCGCCCCGCGGCGTAACGCCCATCCGGCGTCACGGCGTGGCCCCCCTCCTCCACGCTCAATTCAATCCCCGGCAAGACGGCAAAATCGCGCAAATCCTCCCGGCGATCATAATGACCCGCCCGTGTTCCTCCCGTCGGGTCGGCACGGTCGGCGAACAACAACACGCCTTGCCGCCAGGCCTCCGACGCCTCATCGCCGCCCGAGGAGCGCCGGCACCCCTGCAGCCGTTGATTACGCCGCATCAGCAACGCGCACACCTGTACCGGCTGGCCGCTATACAGCGCCTCGCTGCGCGCCATTCCCAGCGCGCTCCACAGATGGCCGGCGCTGGCCGTGAGCCGGGCGCCGGCCAATAGGCGCGTCAACATCGCAACGGCCATGGCGGTGGATAGCGCCGTCAGCGACAGTACCCACAGCATTTCGATCAGGCTGAATCCACGTGTCCGCATTCCGGCCTCCCCCTACTGAACCGGGCCAGGCTACGGCAGGCCGCTGTCCTTCTGCCAGGGGAAGACGACGAACGGTCACTACGGTGTTTTCTCCAAAAAATTGGCCATGGCAGGAAATTTCACCACCCAGAGCAACCGATCAAGAAAAACCCCTGAATTGTCTCATCGGCGCAACGATCACTCTGGGGTATGCACAGTATTAACTATCCGTGAAATAGATATCCGTCTTGATTGCGTTACATCAAGGGTGGTAACACGCGGCTGTGGTGAGATCACGGCATACGTTAGTGCCGAGTACGGCCCAAGTCTGTATATAAAAGCAATCAAAATATTCCAATGTAATTACTCCGCGCCAAGCGCCACGGGCCTTGGACGCGTCCGCCAGAAATCCATCGGCAGTTCCCCGGAGCAAGCAGGTTTTTCTGTTGCCTTTTTATTACAAGGCAGCTAAAACCTTTACCCATGCCGTCACCGCAACGCAGATTGCGGACCGGCGATTTTTTTTCACCAATTCGCCAGCCGTCGCCTAGCCACGCTATGCCAGCTCTAGCGCATGACAATATTTGGCGCGCCGGGACAAGACACCGGACGCGCTAGATGGTTGGTTGACCAGGGACACCTAGACCTATGAGTTTGATGCGCAAAAAAAATGTGCAAGACATGCTGGAATTCAGTAAGACCACCCAGGCTCTGAAGAAGGAGCTGGGCGTATTTGACCTGACCATGCTGGGCATCGGCGCCATCATCGGCACCGGTATTTTCGTGCTGACGGGTACCGGCGCGCTGATCGCGGGGCCTGGGCTGATGTTGTCGTTTGTCATCGGCGCGCTGGCCTGCGGCTTCGCCGCGCTATGCTATGCCGAGTTCGCCTCGATGCTGCCGGTTTCCGGCTCCACCTACACGTATGCCTATGCCACCTTGGGCGAGTTGATCGCCTGGATCATCGGCTGGGATCTGCTACTGGAATACCTGTTGGCATCCGCCACGGTGACCGCCGGCTGGTCGGGCTATTTCCAGAACCTGATCGGCAGCTTCGGCATTCACCTGCCTGCGGCGCTGACCGGCGCCTACGGCGCCCACCCTGGCGTGGCCACGCTATTCAATCTGCCGGCATTCGCGATCGCCATGGCCGTCACCGCGCTGTTGGCGTTCGGCATCAAGGAATCCAAGCGAGTCAACAATATCATGGTGGTCATCAAGGTATCGGTGGTGCTGCTGTTCATCGCGCTCGGCGTGTGGCACGTCAAGCCGATCAACTGGCATCCGCTCTTGCCCTACGGCATGAATGGCGTGTTCCACGGCGCCGCCGTGGTGTTCTTCAGTTTCCTTGGCTTTGACGCCGTCACCTGTGCCGCCGAGGAAGTGAAGAAGCCGGAACGCGATCTGCCGCGCGCGGTGATCCTGTCGCTCGGCATCTGCTCGATTCTGTATGTGATCGTCGCTGCCATCATGACCGGCATCGTGCATTATCCGGACTTCGCCGGCATCGACCATCCGGTGTCCAAGGCGCTGGAAGTAGCCGGCCTCAACTGGGTAGCCGGCTTCGTCAACATCGGCGCCATCCTCGGCATGACGACTGTGATCTTGGTCATGACCTACGGCCAGACGCGCATCACCTTTGCCATGTCGCGCGACGGCCTGTTGCCCAAGGTGTTTTCCGAAGTGCATCCCAAGTATCGCACGCCGTATCGCGCCACCTGGATCATCGGCACCCTCATCGCCATCCTCGGCGCGCTGGTGCCGCTCGGCACGCTGGCGGAACTGGCCAATATCGGTACCTTGGCCGCGTTCTCGCTGATCTCGATCGCGGTCATCATCCTACGCAAGCGCGAGCCTGACCTGCCGCGTAAATTCCACTGCCCGGGTGTGCCCTACATCCCTGCACTGGCGATCTTGTTCTGCGTGTTCCTGATGGTGCAATTGGCGAGCCTGACCTGGACTTGCTTCGTCGTCTGGCTCCTGATCGGCTTGGTGGTGTACTTCGGCTACGCCCGCAGCCGCTCGCTCCTGGCGACGCAAGGCGCGGCCTCCTGACGCGCGGCGCGGCGCGAAAAGCCGGTGCTTACGCGCCGGCTTTTTTCTTGGCAGCGGAAAGCAGGCGCTAAAGGCGCAGTTCGTCAACCGCGCGCACCGAGAGCGCTGGATGCACATTCATTGGCGTCATCAGCGTCATCGCGGCGCAGCCGCGGGCGATGCGGGC
>Ga0213872_10002214_pt1 | contig 11642 bp, 7 predicted proteins | sample VelepicomBERX_R2_FD_160071 | JGI IMG/M metagenome (GOLD analysis project Ga0213872, IMG submission 160071) | Rhizosphere microbial communities from Vellozia epidendroides in rupestrian grasslands, the National Park of Serra do Cipo, Brazil - RX_R2 | ecosystem: Host-associated > Plants > Roots >... | reverse complement strand
TCGTCAGCGGGACGCGACTCGAAGAATTTGACGTCGAAACATCCACCAAGAAGCAGATAAAGGGGAATATTTATCTCGCCAAGGTCGTTAGAGTAGAACCCTCGCTGCAGGCCGCCTTCGTCGATTATGGCGGCGGGCGCCACGGGTTCCTGGCCTTCAACGAGATCCACCCCGACTACTTCCAGATTCCGGTCGCCGATCGCCAAGCCCTCATCGCCGAACAGCATGAGGTGATCCGCCAGAGCTCCGTCGCCGCCGATTTCGACGACGACGCCGAGGAAGACGCCCATGTCGTCCCGGCCGAGCCGATGGTGGTGGAAAGCGCCGGCGGCGCCATTCCCACCGACGAGCCGCGTCCGCGCTCCGAAGAAAATGGCGAGTCTCACGATCATCAGGCGCATGATCACGAGCACGCGGTCGATGCCGTCCACGGCGATGCCGACGCGGCGCATGACCATGATCACCATGATCATGAGGAAGAGCACGGCGAAGAGCCGGCCGCCGAGACCGCCCATGCGGGCGGCGAGCGTCCGCGCCGCCGGTCTTTGCGCAGCTACAAGATCCAGGAAGTCATCAAGCGCCGCCAGATCCTGCTGGTGCAGGTCGTCAAGGAAGAGCGCGGCAACAAGGGCGCTGCCCTGACCACCTATCTGTCGCTGGCCGGCCGTTACTGTGTGCTGATGCCGAACACCGCCCGTGGCGGCGGCGTGTCGCGCAAGATCACCAGCGTCACCGACCGCAAGCGCCTGAAGACCATCGTCAACGAGCTAGACATCCCGCCGGGCATGGCGGTGATCGTGCGCACGGCGGGGTCCGAGCGCACCAAGCCCGAGATCAAGCGCGACTACGAATATCTTCTGCGCCTGTGGGACAGCGTGCGTACCCTGACCCTGCAATCGACCGCGCCGGCCCTGGTCTATGAAGAAGCCAACCTGATCAAGCGCTCGATCCGCGATCTCTATTCGCGCGACATCGACGAAGTTCATGTCGAGGGCGAGGAAGGCTATCGCCTGGCCAAGGACTTCATGCGCATGCTGACGCCGAGCCATGCGCGCAAGGTTCAGCTCTATCGCGACCCGACCATGCCGCTGTTCCACAAATATCAGGTGGAAGCGCAGCTCGACGCCATGCACTCCTCGGTGGTGCAGTTGAAGTCGGGCGGTTATCTGGTGATCAACCAGACCGAAGCCCTGGTCGCTATCGACGTCAATTCCGGCCGCTCGACCAAGGAGCGCCATATCGAAGAGACCGCGCTCAAGACCAATCTCGAAGCCGCCGACGAAGCCGCCCGCCAGCTGCGCCTGCGCGACCTGGCCGGCCTGATCGTCATCGACTTCATCGATATGGAAGAGAGCCGCAACAATCACGCGGTGGAGCGGCGCCTGAAAGAAGCCATGCGCTTCGACCGTGCCCGCATCCAGCTGGGCCGTATCAGCCCGTTCGGCCTCTTGGAGCTGTCGCGCCAGCGCCTGCGCCCGAGCCTGATGGAAACCAGCTTCCTGCCCTGCCCGCATTGCAACGGCACCGGCATGATCCGCTCGGTCGAAAGCGCCTCGATGCACATCCTGCGCGCGATCGAGGAAGAAGGTTCGCGCCGCCGGTCCAGCGAGATCACCGTCACCGTCCATCCCGACGTGGCGCTGTACATCCTGAACCAGAAGCGCGTCGAGCTGAGCCACATCGAGAGCCGTTACGGCTTCTCGGTCTTCCTGCTGGCCGATTCCTCGCTGGTGCCTCCTGCCCTGCGCATGGAACGCATCAAGAGCGAAGTGCCGATCGAGATCCCGGCCGCCCTGCCGCCGCCGGTCGAGGATGAGCCCGTCGACATCGAGATCGTCGACGAGGAAGAGGAAGACGAGGCCTCCGAAGGCGCCGAGCATGGCGAGGAGCGCTCCTCCGAGGGTGGCGAGAATGGCGGCCGCCGCCGCCGCCGCCGCCGCCGTCGCGGCCGCCGCGACGAGCAGGGCGCGCCGGTCGCCGGTGCGGAAGGCGCCGAGGGCGCCGAGCATGCCGACGAAGCCGAGGGCGAAGAAGCCGGCGAAGCCGCCGAGGTCGAAGAAGGTGAAGACGCCGAGCATGGCGCCGTGATCGGCGACGCCGCGCCGCGCCGCCGTCGCGGCAAGCGCGGCGGCCGCCGCCGCCAGCGCCGTGGCGGTGCCGAAGGCGGTCTGCCGGAGGTCACTGGCGAAGAAGGCGCGGCGGAAGCCGTGGCCGCTGCCGAAGAGGCGCCGACTGCCGAGACCGCTCCGGTCGCCGAAGAGGAAGCTCCGACCAAGCCGAAGCGTACTCGCAGCCGCAAGAAGGCCGAGCCGGCCGAGGCCGCCGCCGAAGCGGCTCCCGCGCCGACGGTGACCGAAGAGGCGCCCGCCGAGGAAGAGAAGCCGAAGAAGGCGACGCGCAGCCGCAAGAAGGCCGCTCCGGCGGTTGAAGAAGTTGTGGTGGCGGAGCCGGTGGCCGAGGCCGTTCCGGCTGAGGAGCCCGCTCCGGAACCGGCTCGCGAGCCCGAGCCGGTCGCGGCCGAGCCCGAAGCCCCGCGCGGCCCCGCCCGCAAGGGCTGGTGGAACCGGCTGATTAGCTAGGACTCATCGCGAGCCCCCTCACCCAAGCCCTCTCCCCCGACGCGGGGGAGAGGGTTTCTTTTTCTCCCTCGCCCCTTTGGGGAGAGGGCCGGGGTGAGAGGCGCTGGTTATTTGATCAGGCCGGACAGTTCCTTGAATTCCGGCGTTCCCGCTTCGTGGATCCACTCGAAGAACGCCATCTCGACCGACAACAGCTCGACGCCACACTGGCGCATCCGGCTCCACGCCATCTGCTCGCTCTCGATGCGGCGCGAGGCGCAGGCATCGGCCACCACCATCGCCTCATACCCCTTGGCCTCGAGGTCGATGGCGGTTTGCAGCACGCAGACATGGGTCTCGATGCCGGCGATCACCACCTGTTTACGCCCCAGAGACTCGATCCGGGCCAGGATCGCCTCGTCGGCGGCGGCGGAAAAATGCATCTTGGGCAGAGCGCCCTCGGCGGGCATATAGGGCCGCAGATCGACCATGGTCGGCCCCAGCCCTTTGGGATATTGCTCGGTCACCAGGATGGGAATCTCCAGGCGTTGCGCGGCCCGCATCAGCAGGGTGCAATTGTGCAGCACGCGGCGCGGATCGCTCATCACCGGCGTCAGGCGCTCCTGCACGTCGACGATCAGCAGGCAGGATTTGTTGCGTTCCAGCACCATACGATACCTCTTAAATTGACATAGGCGCGCTTCTCACTATTATCCGGCGCAACCCGCAGATTAGGACTAGAGCGGCCAACGGCCGATTGGATGAAAAAGGCTCAATGAGTTTTGCCGACCTGGGCTTAAGCCCCGAACTTCTCAAGGCCGTCGAAGAGGCCGGATATACCACGCCGACGCCGATTCAGCAGCAGGCCATTCCGGTTGTGCTGATGGGCCGCGACGTGCTGGGCGTTGCCCAGACCGGTACCGGCAAGACCGCCGGCTTCACCCTGCCAATGATCGACATCCTGGCGGGCAGCCGCGCCAAGGCGCGCATGCCGCGCTCGCTGATCCTGGCGCCAACCCGTGAGCTGGCCTCGCAGGTTGCCGAGAATTTCGAGAAGTACGGCAAGTACCATCGCCTGACCATGGCCAAGCTGATCGGCGGCGAGAGCATGGCCGATCAAGAGAAGCTGCTCGACCGCGGCGTCGACGTGCTGATCGCGACGCCGGGCCGCATGATGGATCTGTTCGATCGCGGCCGCATCCTGCTGAACGACGTCAAGATCCTCGTGATCGACGAGGCCGACCGCATGTTGGACATGGGCTTCATCCCCGATATCGAGCGCATCGTCTCGCTGCTGCCGAAGATCCGCCAGACCCTGTTCTTCTCGGCCACCATGGCCCCCGAGATCAAGCGCCTTGCCGACGCCTTCCTGATCAATCCGAAGGAAGTCGCCGTTGCCGCCCAGGCCACCACCGCCACCACTGTCGCCCAGTATCTGGTGATTTGCGACGAGATGGATAAGCGCGAGGCCCTGCGCCATCTGATCCGCCTTGAAGACGTCAAGAACGCCTTCATCTTCTGTAATCGGAAGCGCGACGTCGACATCCTCTACCGCTCGCTGACCAAGCACGGTTTCGACGCCGTGCAGTTGCATGGCGACATGGTGCAGTCGGCCCGCACCGAGACGCTGGAGCGTTTCAAGAAGGGCGAAGTGCGCCTAATGGTGTGTTCGGACGTCGCGGCACGCGGCATCGACATTTCGGATGTCAGCCACGTCTTCAATTTCGACGTGCCGCACCATTCCGAGGATTACGTGCACCGCATCGGCCGCACCGGCCGCGCCGGCAAGGAAGGCCGCGCCTTCACCATCGCCAGCCCGGATGACGGCAAGTTCGTCGCCGCCATCGACAAGCTGATCGGCCAGGAAATCCCGCGCCTCACCGTCGAAGGCCTGCCGGCCGTCGAACTCGATATGGAAAGCGACGGCCGCCGCCGTGGCCGCGGACGCGCCAAGGCTTCCGATCGCAAATCCTCCGGCCGGGGCGAGCGTAGCGAGCGTCCGGCCCGCCCGGAACGTACCGAGCAGCAGCCCGAGCGCAGCGAGCGTCCGGAGCCGCGTGCCGAACGCAGCGAACGCCCTGAGCCGCGCCCCGAGCGCACCGATCATCGCGCGGATCATCGCCCCGAGCGCAGCGACCGCGGCCCGCGCCGCGACGATCGTGGTCCGCGCCGTGACGACCGCCGCCGTGGCGGACGCTGGGACGACGAGATCGGCGAGTTCCATCATGCCGACAACGTGCGCGGCTTCGGCGACGCCGTTCCCGATTTCATGACGGTGGTGCCGTTCCCGAACGGCGTGCCCCCGATCCCGACCGAAGCCGAGATCGAGGCCGAGATCAAAGCGGCCAAGGCTGCCGAGGCCGCCCAGGCCAAGGCCGCGGAAGCCGCTGCGCGCGCTGCCGCCGAGGCCGCTCGCGCCACCGCCGAAGCTGCTCGCGCCGCTGCTGAGGCTGCCCGCGCTGCCGAACCGGCCGTCGAGGCCGAACCGGCCGAAGCGGCAGCGGAAGAAAAGCCCTCTAAAACCAAGCGCGCGCCGCGCGCCCGCAAGCCCGGGGCGAAGCGAAGCGTAGACGAACGCGAAGCGGACAAGGCCGAAGCCAAGGCGGAAGCGCCGAAGGCTGAGGTTGCCGAGGTTGTGGCCGAAGCTCCGGCTGAAAAGCCCAAGCGGACGCGCAAGAAGAAGGTCGAGGCTGAGGCTCCGGCTGAGGCGGCTCCCGCCGCCGAAGAGGCTAAGCCGGCTAAGCCCAAGCGCAGCCGCAAGAAGGCGACGCCGTCCGAAGGCGACGCGGCGTAAAAGCCCGTATCCCAATGAAAAGGCCCTGGTTCGTCGAACCAGGGCCTTTTTCTATTCCGGGCACCGTCACCTCGGCGGCGGGAAGTCCAGAAGGTGCCGCTGGTAAACCTCGTCCACTTCCGAAAACGGCATGTGATCCTTGCCGAACAGGACCGCTTTGTGCTCGAACAAGGCATCGGGCATGTCCAGTCGCTTCTCGGTGCTGTCGGGCAAAGCGCCGGTCTCCCACCCTTCCGCCAAAGGATGCCAGAGCAGCTTGGCGGAGAAGGTCTGGCGATAGGGTTCCAGTGGCCGCACCACCTTGCCGAACGGCGTGTCGGTCTCGTCCAATTGCCGGTTCATCTCCGCCGTCAAGCGGCTCGGCACATACCAATTATCCGCCTCCGACAGGACGTTGGTCCCGCAGGTGAGCCGCACATGGCGAAACCGCACCGGCTCGTCCGCCGAGATCTGCAGCCTTTGACGCTGTTCCGCTGTGACCGCCTTGTCGGCGCCCTTGACGGACTGCGCGATGATTTTGGCTTCGGCGCCACCGGACAGACCGTGATCGAGGCACCATTTCTCCAGCACCAAGGTGGCGCTGCGGCCGGCAAGGATTTCGGCATTCAGCGTCTCGACAACGGCAAGAGCTGCCAGCCGCCCCTCCTTGTCGGCGGGCCAGACAGACGTTTCAGCATGGCCCGGAAGGGCAATCGCGGCGCAGGCAGCGACAAAGAGAAGTTTGCGCATGCTATCTCAGGAACGATTTGACGGTATGGCCATGGTTCAGCGGACCATGGCCTTTTCCTAATCCGGGCGCGCTTTGGATCGCCTGGCGCACATAGGCCCGCGCCCGCTCGATGGCGGTGGGCAGCGCCATGCCGCGCCCCAGCCCTTCGGCGATCGCTGAAGCCAGAGTGCAGCCCGTGCCGTGCGTATGGACGCTGTCGATACGCCGGCCGGTGAAGCTGTGCACCTCGGAAGCCGTCACCAACACGTCGACCAACTCGTCGCCCGGCAGATGCCCGCCTTTGACCAGCACCGCCCTCGGCCCCAGCGCCAGCAGGTCGCGGCCGGCTTGCAGCATGGCTTCCGGATCCTCGATGGTGAAACCGGTCAGCATTTCGGCTTCGGGAATATTGGGGGTCAGCAACGTCGCGCGCGGCATCAGCTGGCGGCGGAGCGCGCCCAATGCCGTGTCGTCGAGCAGCTTGTGCCCGCCCTTGGCCACCATCACCGGATCAACCACCACCGGCACGCCGGGCGCCTTGGCATCGAGCATGTTGGCGATTTGCGAAATCACGTCGCCGCGGTTCAGCATGCCGGTCTTGACCGCATCGGCGCCGATGTCGTCGAGCACTAAAGCCATTTGTTGCGCGACGAAATCGGCCGGCACGTCGAGGATGCCGAACACGCCCTGGGTGTTCTGCGCCGTCAGAGCGGTGACCGCGGTGGCGGCATAGCCCCCCAACGCGGTCACCGTCTTGATGTCGGCCTGGATACCGGCGCCGCCGCCGGAATCGGACCCGGCGACGATCAGCACCCGGGCCAGCTTATCCATCAGGCCGCGGCCTTCTGGATGGCGTGGATGATGCTGTCGACCAGCGGATCGATGAAGGCCTCGTTGTCGCCCTCGGCCATCACGCGGATCAGCGGCTCGGTGCCCGATTTGCGGATCAGCAGGCGCCCGCGTCCGACCAGCGCCTTCTCGGCCTCGGCAATCGCCGCCTTGACCGAAGCCTCGTCGAGCACGGTCGTGCTCTTCTCGGCCGGCACGCGGACATTCTTCAGGGTCTGCGGCATCGGCTCGAACAGGCGCAGCAATTCGCTGGCCGGGCGATCGGCGCCGATCAGCGAGGCCAGCACCTGCAGCGCCGCCACCAGCCCGTCGCCGGTCGTGGTGTGATCAGACATGATGATATGGCCCGACTGCTCGCCGCCGAGGTTGTAGCCGTCCTTGCGCATCTTTTCGAGCACGTAGCGATCACCCACGGCGGTGCGGTGCAAAGCCAGTCCCTCGCCTTCCAGGAAGCGCTCCAGGCCCAGATTGGACATCACCGTGGCGACCACGCCGTCGCCCTTAAGCTGGCCGTTGGTCTTCCACAGCTTGGCGATCAGCGCCATCACCTGGTCGCCGTCGATCAGCCGGCCGCGCTCGTCGCACAGCACGACGCGGTCGGCGTCGCCATCCAGCGCGATGCCGATGTCGGCGCCATGCGCCACCACCTGGCTGCGCATCACCTCGGTCGAGAGCGAGCCGCAATTGCGGTTGATGTTGAAACCGTCCGGCGACACGCCGACCGGCACCACCTCGGCGCCCAGTTCCCACAGCACTGTGGGAGCGACCTTGTAGGCGGCGCCGTTGGCGCAATCGACCACGATCTTCAGCCCATCGAGGCGCAGGCCGCGCGGGAAGGTGCTCTTGGTATATTCGATATAGCGGCCGATGGCGTCGTCGAGGCGCCGGGCGCGGCCCAGGCGGTCGGGAGCGACGCGCACATTGGCCAGCCCCTCCTCCATCAGCCGCTCGATGGTGCTTTCCGCCTCGTCCGACAGCTTGTAGCCGTCCGGGCCGAACAGCTTGATGCCGTTATCCTCGAACGGATTGTGCGAGGCCGAGATCATCACGCCGAGATCGGCGCGCATCGAGCGGGTCAGCAGCGCCACCGCCGGGGTCGGCAGCGGGCCGAGCAGCACCACATCCATGCCCATCGAGATGAAGCCGGCCGTCAACGCCGGCTCCAGCATGTAACCCGACAGGCGGGTATCCTTGCCGATCACCACCGTGTGGCGATGCTTGCCGCGGGTGAAAAAATGCCCGGCCGCCATGCCGAGACGCATGGCGGTTTCAGCGGTCATCGGCTCGGTGTTCGCGGTCCCGCGAACACCGTCGGTGCCGAAGAGCTTCCGGGCGCTCACAGGCTCGGCCCGTCAGAGCCGAGGATTTCCCGGCGGATGATGTTGACCGGCACCAGGCCGGCGCCGAGGAAGCGGTCATGGAAGCTCTGCAGCGAGAAGTTGGCGCCTTCCTTGGCCTTCACGTCGTCGCGCAGCTTCAGGATCTCCAGCTTGCCGACGGTGTAGCTGAAATAGCCGGGATCCTCGACGCCGCGGCGCGCTTCCTTGAAGGCTTCGGAATCGGGAACGGCGCAACGGTCCTTCATGGTCTTGACCGCATCGTCCAGGCTCATGCCCTGGACATGCATCTTGATGCTGTCGACCAGGCGGCAATCGCGCAGCAAGGCGTCGGACAGCTGGGCCAGCTTGGCGGGCGCGCTGCCGGCGGACAGGCCCTCATCCAGCATCATCTGCTCGGTGTAATGCGCCCAGCCCTCGGTGGCGGTGTAGGACTGGATGGCCTTGCGGATCATCGACCAGTCCTGATGCGCCTTGAGATACAGGCCCTGGGTGAAATGGCCCGGCAGCGCCTCATGCACCGACAGGTTCTGCAGCAGCGGGCGGTTCCACAGCCGCATGAACTTTTCCTGCTCCTCCGGGCTTTCCTTCGGATCGGGCGGGGTGATGTAGTAATAGCTCTCGGTCGCCTTGGTCTCGAACGGACCTGGCCAATCCATCTCGCCGAACACGAAGGCGCGCTGGAAGTCCGGCGTCTCGCGCACTTCCGGCAGCAGCTGGTAGGGCAGCGTGATGATGTGGTGGTCTTCGATGAATTTGCGCAGCCCCGCCAGCTGGTCGCGGGCGGTGGGGATCAGATCCTTGATCGCCGGATGATCGGCGCCGATGTCGTCGAAAGCGTTCTCGGGATGGGCCGGGTCGATCTGCTTGGACAGCTCGTCGAAAGCGGCGCGGTCCTTGGCCAGCTGCGCTTCGCCGGCGGCCAGCACCTGCTCGGGCGTGGCGTCGATCAGATCGGCCGACAGGATGCCGGCGAACTTCTCGCGGCCCAGGGCGAACTGGCCATGGGCGTTGGGCTTCAGCTTTTCCAGGAAAGCCTTGTAATGCTCGAACGCAGCCACCGCCTTGGCGGTCGAAGAGGCCAGCTCGGCCTTCAATTTTGCGTCGCTCACTTCGGGGAAGGCATCGGGAATATTGACCTTGAGGAAGCTGATCGCGCCTTCGAGGTTCTCCAGCGCCATGTCGATATAGACCGGCGGCACGTCCGACAGCAGGCCTTCGGCATCCTTCAGCATCTTGGGCAGGGCGTTCTCACGCGCGATCACCAGCTTGATGCGCTCGGATTGCGGCGCGAAGCTGCGGGTGACCAGCGAATTGATGGACGACAGGCCGAGGCCGACATACTGGTCGGGATTGCGGCGCCACATCTGGATCGCCTTCTCCTCCAGGATCTGCCCGCCGATCCAGGCGGCGAAGATCGCCTTATCGTCCTTCTCGACCTGGCTCATCTTCGACTCGTCGAGCGCGGTGATCTTGGCCATCACGTCCACGAGGCGCTTCACATAGGCGGCGTGAGCGGCCTTGGTCACGTCGTCGAGCTTGGCGTCATATTGGTGCCAGCCCATCGAGGTGGCCCAGGACGGCGACGCCTTGGCCTGCTCGGCGAAGAAGGCCTCGCTGACGCTTTTGAGGGTCGGCGTTTCGGCGGCCGAAGCGGCGGCGGAAACAAGCGCGATAAGCGCTGCGCAGGTCGTCTTCAATTTCATGACGTAAAGGTCCTCTTGGACTGGGAGATTTTGATTGCGTGCCACACTGCCACGGCCTGAACGGTTTCGGCAACATCGTGCACCCGGAGAATTTTCACCCCGCGATCGAGCCCGGCCAGCGCCGCCGCCAGTGATCCTCCCACGCGCCGATCGGGCGGTTCCTGGCGCGACAAGGCGCCGATGAAGCTCTTGCGCGACACGCCGAGCAGGACCGGCACGCCGAGGCTGTGCAGCTCGTCCAAAGCGGCGAGAAGCTGGACATTGTGCTCGACCGTTTTGCCGAAACCGATGCCGGGATCGACGCAGAGCTTTTCTTCGGGAATGCCGGCGGCCAGGCAGGCTTCGAGGCGGGCGGCGAGATAGTCATGCACCTCGCGCGGGGCGTCCCGATACTGCGGCGCCGCCTGCATGTCTGCCGGCTGTCCGCGCATATGCATCAGCACCACGGAGGCGCCGCTGCCCGCCGCGACGCCTAGGGAGTCCGGATCGCCTTCGAGGGCGGAGATGTCGTTGATGATGGCCGCACCCGCTTCGACCGCCGCCCGCATCACGGCGGCATGGCGCGTGTCGATCGAGACGCAGATCCCCTCCTCCGCCAAAGCGCGGACAACAGGAACGGTACGGGCGATTTCTTCTTCGGGGGAGACGGCGGCGGCGCCAGGACGGGTGGATTCGCCGCCGACATCGATGATGGCCGCCCCTTGGGCGACCAGATCGCGGGCATGGGCGATGGCGGCTTCGACACCGAGATATCTGCCGCCATCGGAAAAACTATCCGGCGTGACGTTGACGATCCCCATTACCTGGGGAAGGTCAAGCGTCACGCCGGCAAAACTACTCGGCATAGTCACGGAAACTGTTACGCGCCGGGTTGCGGCTCCGCGCCGGCGCCGAAGCCGGGCTGGATGCCGGTGGTCGGCACCGAGGAGCGGCGGGGCGGGGTCTGCGGCGCGTTGCCGCTGTCGCCCGACCCCATGTCGCGCTGGATCGGCTCGCCGCGCAGCAGCTGGCGGATCTCGTCGCCGGACAGGGTCTCGTATTCCAGCAGCCCCTTGGCCACGATGTGCAGCTCTTCGTTGAAGTTGGTCAGGGTCTGGCGCGCCCGGTCATAGCCGGACTCGACGATCAAGCGGATTTCCTCGTCGATCGACTTGCTGGTGCTCTCGGAGACGTTCTTGTGGGTCGTCACCGAATGGCCGAGGAAGACTTCCTGGTCGTTCTCGCCATAGGCGAGCGGGCCCAATTTCTCGCTCATCCCCCATTCCGTCACCATGCGGCGCGCCATGTCGGTGGCCATCTTGATGTCGGAGGAAGCACCGGTGGTGACCTTCTCCTTGCCGAAGATCAGTTCTTCGGCGATGCGGCCGCCCATGGCGACGGCGAGGTCGGCCTTGAGCTTGGCCTTCGAGATCGAGATGCGGTCGCCTTCCGGCAGGCGCATCACCATGCCCAGCGCACGGCCGCGCGGAATGATCGTGGCCTTATGGATCGGATCCGATTCTTCTTCGTGCAAAGCGACGACGGCATGACCGGCCTCATGATAGGCGGTCAGCTTCTTCTCCTCGTCGGTCATGACCATCGAGCGGCGCTCGGCGCCCATCATCACCTTGTCCTTGGCGGCCTCGAACTCATACATGGTCACCACGCGCTTGCCGGCGCGGGCGGCCAGCAGGGCGGCCTCGTTGACCA
>Ga0213872_10002213_pt1 | contig 11643 bp, 6 predicted proteins | sample VelepicomBERX_R2_FD_160071 | JGI IMG/M metagenome (GOLD analysis project Ga0213872, IMG submission 160071) | Rhizosphere microbial communities from Vellozia epidendroides in rupestrian grasslands, the National Park of Serra do Cipo, Brazil - RX_R2 | ecosystem: Host-associated > Plants > Roots >... | reverse complement strand
GCTCCGAGTTACGTTTCAGCTCTTGCACGATGCTGCTTCCTGCCCGCCCAGCCCCCACTATAAGCGTGTCGAGCTCCGCGCTGCTGTGCTGTGCGCTTTCCGTGTACGCACGAACTGCAAAGCGCGTGCCGCCTACAATGAGAACCGTGAGCGCGAGGTTGATCGCCAGTACCGAGCGGGGATACCCTTTCACCTTGAGCACCAACTCGATCAGCAAGTAAAGGATCACCGTACTGCACAACCCCGCCTTGCAAATATCCAGAACGTCGCTCATTCCCACGTAGCGCCACCATCCACGGAGAAGGCCGAACACGTAGAACGCGAGCAGCTCGACTGCGAGGACCGGAAAGAGTGTCTCCATGAACTGTGCTTGATAGCTGGCGTCCGGTCGAAAGTCGAATCGAAGAAGAAAACCGCCATAATAACTCGTTGCCAGCAGGCACATCTGCGACACGAGAATCAATGGTCTTCTGTGGTTCACCATATTATTCAAGGTCCGCTCCTTCGACTTATAGACATCGGCGTAGATGGTACAGGTATTTCGGAAGCAGATTACGCCGGCCGGGAGAATAACGTTGTAGGCCTCGAGCAGCGAAGACTGTCAACGGCCTGGACTATGCGTGCTGATTACGCTGCCGTTGGAAAAGGGTGAACACTTTCACAAAAGCAGCGTCCAGGTTCGCCAAACGGATGTTTATTCTTCGATCAGTCGATAGCTGTAGGCACTGTAGTCATCGCGTTGATTCGCGGCATTCAGCACTACGCTGAGGATGGGCGCAGAATTAATTGCCCCCAGTAATTCCATGCTTCTCGCTATAGCTCCTCGGGGAGTCTGGCCGGCGCGCCCTACCAGGACCACCCCATCCACAAGGGTCGATAGAACCAGCGCATCCGCATAAGGCAGAAGTGGCGCTGTGTCGATCACAGCGAAGTCAAAGTGTTCCTGCAAGCGCTTAACCAAAATTCTGACAGGCTCATCCGTCAACAGTTCTACGGCGCTGTGCGTCGGCACTGTCGAGGGAATGATGATCAGGTTTCTGACTTCGGGTGATGAATACGTGATCTGATCGAAGCTTGCTGAACCTTGCAGATAATGTTCGAGTCCTGTTCCGGGAGCCAACTTGAAACTCGCCCCTACCCCGGGCTTTCGCAAATCGGCATCAACCAGGCACGTTCTGCCGTGCTTTGCCAGCGCAATCGCCAGGTTATTGGCCAGAGTAGTCTTACCTTCGCCAGGCAATGACGAAGTCATCAGGATTACCCTTGGTGGATGCTCCGGTTGGGACAGGAAGAGCATCGACAGAAGCGCATGCACGGCTTCTGACTCAGGGGCGTTCGGCCGTTGCAACACAAAACAATCAGACCCTAAGCATCCTGCGCCGTTCCAGCGGGGCGGGCCTATACCCGTCACTTCGGCCATTGCATTCAGTAACGTGAGCTTAGTTCGATTCAGTCCACGCCTCCCCATTCCGTTGTGACCGCCTTGGATCGCGGGCACAACGGCAATCGAGGGTAAACCAGTCCATTCCCGGACGTCGTCGGTGGTCTGGATGCGATCCTGCAGTCGGTTCTTCACGAAGGCCAATGCCACGCCCCCAATCAACCCAATCAGGATTCCCGCCTCAATATTCAGGGCACGGTTTGGACGGGTGGGATGGTCAAGCACGCGAGCCTTGTTCACTACATGGATGTTGCTGGACTTGGATGCTGCAGAGATTCCCGCTTCCTTGATCTTGGCATAAAGCGAATCGTAGAGGTCGCGATCGGCTTGCGCTTCCTTCTTGAGTACGTTGTACTGTGCCAGAGTGGCGAGGTCTGTGGTTGCCTCCTTCACCTCTCCGCTCAACAATGCTTCGCGCGCTTTAGCAGCACGATAACTGGTGGAAAGCTCGGAGACGATCGCTGCACGCTGCGCTCTGAGAAGCTTTTGCAGTTCACTGATCTGGCTTTCCAATTTGCGGACTTCCAGATGGTTCGGTCCATACAGCACGCGCGCCTGGGCCCGTTGGGCCTCCGCTTCGGCGAGTTTCTGCATGAGTGTCTGGACAACTGGACTATTGCGGACCTGTGGAAGGGAATCGGGGTCGGCGCTCCGGCTCAGAAACGACTCAAATTGAATACGGTCCGACTCCGCTTGTACCAATTGCTTATTGAGGTCGCCTATTTTTTCGGCGTACGTGTTGGAATTCGGGTCCACATCAGCGATACCGGTCTTGGTGGCGAAAGCGGTGAGTGCATGCGTTGCATTTTCCGTTTTGTCGCGAATATCGTCGAGTTGGCGCGACAGCCACATGGAAGACTGGGCAATGGCTTGGTTCCGCTCCTCGAAGTTTCGTTCCACCAATATCCCCATGAGCGTATTCACGACGTCAGCCGAAAGACGCGCGTCATGGGTGGCAAATCTTACTCCGACCAGGCGACTCGAGGGTTCACGGCGAATCGAAAGCCTAGACTGGAAGCCACGAATCGCTGCATTTTCCCGGGGCGTGAGTTGGCCGGCGCTAATGTCTGAAGCAGACTGGGGAGCCAACTTACCTGTTATTTCTGGATTAGTATCCAAATGGAGCGCTCGGATCGTGGCAAGTGCAAGGTCATCCGTTTGAAGTTTCTGCGCCTCAGTCGAGATGTAATCCGAATCGGGCCCCGCGCCGGGCGCTTGCAGCGAAAAGGCCTCCGAACCGGGAGGATCGATCTGAAGCTGACCTTCCGGCTCATAGATCGGTCTCATAGCGAGCGTTGCGCCCGTCACCACTGCGACCACAATGGCCGCAAACAGCGCTGACCAGCGCCACTGTTTCGAAAGAATAGCCCACACACGCCGCCAGTCGCTTACGGTGCGTCTGCGAGAAGTAACTGGGTTTCCCAACCGCACATCGCGCTTAACATCGATTTGGTGAATAGCTTCGCCCATCTTAACCGCACTGTGGAAATCGGATAAGTGCTTGATAATCAGGCTATTAGCCCTTCGATTGTTTTGGTTGTCACACAACCATTTGTCACAACCCGTTCCCGTGTCAAAGTGAGAATTACCGGCGCCCTAAAAATCGAGCGACATCTCTGCGATCCAATCCAAGCACCATATGCCGCGGATAGGTTACGATGTGGACTCGCGGCTACTTAGCGCATACCTTCACGGCATTCCAAGCTGACAGGTCCGAAAACTCGCGTCGGTGTTGTATCGCACACAGCGAGATTAATCTTCGACAAAGGCGAGAAATGACTCATCGCCAGAGTGTCCTTTACACGTATAGCAAAACCAATGGGCTGGAGGAAGTTCTTTCAGAAAGAGATGAAGCTTTAATGGTTCATCAATGACTAACTTTTCTCCAAGTCGTGTGTTGTTCCGCACAGACGCCGATGTTATGTATCGGCATATACAGATACACACCATCGTCGCTGTGTACAGGTAAGACACTATCGTGGCATGGGAGGCGCGGCGTTCTTAGGCGCGATAAAGCGATTATGCTCTTGAAAGACGAGTCGCGACCAGTGATCCTACTCATAGAGGATACAGAGGAAACACGCAATCTGCTTGAGAAAATGCTGAAACAAGACGGTTATTTCGTGGAGCTGGCGAGGAACGAAGATGACGCCATCCTGAGAGCCCGTTCCCGATCTCCCGATCTGATTCTGATGAGTTTGAATTTTGGGTTGGAGCAACTCGTCGTAACCGCGCAGCGAATTCGCGATCAAGCCAACCTGACCCCGAAAGTCGCGGTGGTTATTTTTGGTGTTTCAACCAACCCCCAAGGCGCTGAGTGGGAGGTCCACGACAATATTTACGCGACCTGGCCAGACAATTTCGACCAGCTGAGATACTTTCTCCACCAGCTTTATCGCAAGCGGTCAGCCTAGGCGCTAAGTGCGCCTGTTCGAGGTGAAATTACCAAACGGTCCAGTTCGTCTTCGACCGTGCGATAGCATTCGCAGGCAATCGCCTCCAGACCTTGCCGATCGATGATCTTGATACGACCTCGGGAATATTGAATTAGACCTGCGTCCTGCAGGTGCCCGGCGGCTACTGTCACACCTTCTCGCCGCGAACCCAACATGTTGGCAATATTTTCCTGTGTCATCAGGATTTCCGAGCAATTCACCCGGTCCTGGCATAAAAGCAGCCATCGGCAAAGACGCTGTTCTATGGTGTGCAGTCGGTTGCAGACGGCCGTTTGCGAGATCTGTGTGATGAAAGCCTGGGTGTAAAGCAACAAGACCTGTTGAAGCCGGCCCCCTCGCGCAAATTCCTTCTGGAGCACTGTTGCGGGGATTTTCAGGGCGTCCCCGGCAATCTGCACTACCGCTCGATGCGGAACAGTGTCGCCTCCCAGGACCAGGGCGATCCCGACAACTCCATCGTTTCCTACCAGTGCGATCTCCGCCATCGCTCCATCCCGCATCGTGTAGAGGCATGACACGACGGCGGCTGCAGGAAAATAAACGTGATCCGGGCGTTCACCAGACTCATACAACACCTGATCAAGGGTGAGCCTCGTGCCCTGCATATTCGGGTAAAGGCGTGCACGTTCCTCCGCCGTAAGGAACTGCAACAGACGGTTTTCGGGCGGTGCTTGTATTCCCAAGGTTCTGAGCATCTGGGGTCTCGGATAGGTAAAAACTCTGGACTTTTCAGTTCGTTGTCGTCGGCGTGATATCAACTGTGAGTGCGTTTTGCCGTTCTCGACGCCCGCGAGTATGCTTACCGGCTCTTGTGCCCCTGCGAAGAGAGTGTGGCCTCGACGGGTGCTCATATTACGGCATCGTTGGTAATATTTGCGAGTGAACTATAGTCATCACATTTTGGCGAAATGAGTAACGAAGGCTAATACAATCCAAGCCGCACCGCGTGACCCTCAGCCATGTGCCTGCAGCTTCGGACTTCCGGAGTTGCGTGCTCCCCAAGGGCATCGTCAACTTTTTGCGGTAATGTGACTCGACTGCAAAACCGTAACCACGCTCTACGTTGCTGTGCTCGCTGGGTCAGATTAGGGAGTATACGCTCTATAAATGACGACGCCAGTTGCCGCTTGCACCATTGCTTCGAGACCTCGGTATGTCACTGTCTTTGCGGTACTGTTTGGAACAAAAACAATGTCGTCCGCTTGAAGCAGCGGGTCCCGCGCCTTTGCCGCAAGGATCATTTCCAAATTGATCGGGATCTCGTGCGGATCACCGTGGGAGTCGCGAATGAGCCTGACCGATTTTAGCGAAGCGGTCGAATTTGTTCCATGCGCCATGGCGATGGCCTGAAGAACGGTGAAATGCGGCCCCGCCAGAATAATCCCCGTAGGCTCCTTTACGGCTCCAACTACATAGACCATTCCGGCTTTCGAAACAACGACAGTGTCGCCTGGGTGGAGCGCTACATTACTTATTTGTTGTCCATCGCTATATGAAAGCCATACAGTTTTGGAGTTCTCGGGCCGATCACGATCGGTGATGGTGACGCTTTTCCCTGCTGTTGGTGTGGTGCCTCCTGCAGCGGAAATAGCATCGAAAAGCGTTCGGTTCCCCAGGAGCGGGTAAATGCCAGGATGTTGAACCTCACCCAGGACTGAAATACCCTCAGTGGAATACTCTTTCACAAAGACCGAAACCTGCGGATCGTTGAAGAATCCGCCCTCTTGCAAAGTTCGCTCAATCACACGTTCCGCCTGCGACGTGGAGAGTCCTGCGAGCTTGACCTTACCTGCCATCGGCAAAGAAACGTCACCGGCCGCGCTGACTCGTACTTCATGGTGATATTCGGGTGCCCCATCAACACTGATGAGAAGCAAGTCTCCGCTGCCTATGAGCGTCTCGGATGGATGCGCGCGATCTACGAGTTGAGCCTGAGAATCTGAGCTAGGCTCGCCGAGTGCAGCCTCAACGAAGCCACTCGAAACAAGCAGGAGAAGAATCAGACTCGAAGTTAAAACCGCTTTTGTTCTCTGCATGTTGTCCCTCGATTCATCTGCACGAATATCCAGCCAATTGAGGGGTCTCGTCCCAAAGGAGTACGGACCGCCTGAAAACGATGTTCTCTTCAACTGGCCAGGTGTGCCTCGGCAGCGTCCAATTCGAGTAGAATCGAACGCTGAATCAAGTCAATCGAGGCAACCAGGCGCATCTTTCCTTTGCGACGAACAATTCTCCCCTCCAATCCCGTAAAAGGTCCCGATCGAATTCGTATTTTCTTGCCGGCAGTTAAGTATGGGTAAGGCTCTGCCCTGTGGGTCGCCAGCGTTGACTGCAAAGCTTCAATTTCACCATCGGGGAGAGCGGCTGCCTTGCCATCAAAACCAACCAATCGGATGACTCCGTGATGTGCAAGAACCCGGACCCTATCCGTGATTAACATCCTAACGAACACGTAGCCTGGAAACAGGGGCAACTCTACCTTGACTTTGCGCAGATTCCAACGGCGCTCGGCGCAATAGAGGGGCAAATATACCTCCATTTCATCCTTATGAAGTCGGCCTGCAACGGCTTTTTCGTGCCGTGGCAATGTGTAAGCCGCATACCAGTGTGCTGAGAGCGTATCACCATTCCGCACTACGACTAAGTCTGTCAATGCTTCGCCCCTTCTAAACCATGTGATGCACAAATATGTTGATCACAATCTTTAGCAGAGAGAGTTCTAAGAGCAGTGGCGAGACCTGGCCTTTCTGCCAGATTGCCCTTGCGTACGAGACGTAGCAACACCACTACTCAGAAGGCTCGCGTTGTCAAGAGTAGATCTCCACGCTCTCCCTCGGTTGCCCGGCGTTAGCAGACATTGCCCTAAATGTCTTCGGGGAGGCTCCTGCTCCCCGTTTTTAGAACTCAAGCTAGGACAGTTCAGCCTATCCTTCCGTGTGGTAGCGCACATAATTGAAGAAACCATTGTCGTAGTTGGGATTAAGGGCTCTGCGCAAGGATTGAGCTACGCAGATTTGGAATCGGTTGATTGATGGTCTTGCTTAGCAATGAACCTGTTCCCCGTGATGGTTCGGTTCCGAATAATCAGAACTCGGTGAGAGCGATTTGGAGGGATGAACGTGCTGTCCGATACATCTTTGGGGAAGAGTGAGGTGGCGCCGCTACAATGTCCAAAAACATCTCGCCGGTTCGACTCGGAAAACAGACACATCGTCCGGTCAAATCAGGACCCGACAGTCCGTCGGCGGTCGAGTAGCTTTTCACCTGCTTTGTTTTTGGGGTCGCACTTTGCGATATCGTTCTCGGTGCTTTAGGTTTGGGCAAAGTCAACCCATTTATGCCAGTGGCCACTGAGGACCAGAGCAATAGAAGCGCGGTGTTTGCGAATTCAAGGATGCAGCCCGAGATCGGAGTATTCTGTCGGTTGAATAAGCCACAGCGGATAGTGCACAAGAATGACCGTGGGCTTTCGTTCTTCCAGTTCAGCCTCCAGCCATCGCAACTGAGCCTCACCTAGACGGCTCGCACCGGCAGTGCCGTGATCCGGCGATACCCGTAAACAAACCCACGGTCTAAGGGTGTCTGCTGAGTCGCTTGTAGTACTCGGCGATCAAGTCCTGATATCCCTCCGGAACCGAAGCGGGCTTGCTGGTGCGGGCTTCGGTAGAGGATCCATCGAGCTCCAGCTGGAGCTCGATGCGGTCGAGAGAACTAAGCACCTCACGATGCATCTGTTCCACCATCGCCGGATTGCCGGGAAAGCGTTTGGGATCGAGCAATTGCATCTGTCTCGTCAGAGCCTGCACTTCTTTCGCAGCCTGCGGGTCATTTTGCACCATCTGACGGAGCTGGTTCAGCTCACGCACGCCTTGTTGGTAGAAGCGCTCACTGTCTGCAGGATTAGCTGAGGCATCGGTTGGAACATCCCGATGTATCGCTTGGCCATAGCGGTTGTCACCAGTGTTGATATTGCCCAAGACAGCCCCCTCGGTTGCAGCTTCACCTCCATACCGCACGTCGCCACTGAGTAGGCCCGATTGATCTCGTGTGTCTTCGCCATTCGCGCCATCCCGATGTAGGGCGCCATGTGGTTTTTGATCTGATTCTCTTCTGGCACGTCGCTGTTGATCGGTATTGTAGGGCTGCCCGCTGGGGTCCCAGCCATCGCGTTGACCGTTCTGTCTCTGCTGCTGTTGGCCGCCACTCATGGCCTCAAGCTGACTGCGCAGCCGCTCCACCTCATTCAGCATGGCTGTCTCATCTCCGGGTGCCGCGCTGTCATTCTGGCGAGGTTTCTCCTGTCCCATTGCCTGCTGCGCTTGCCGAAGCTGTTGGCTCAATTTCTGTAAGCCCTGCGCGATTTCATTCTCGGTGCCACTTGAGTTTGGATTGATTCCGCCGCGGAGCCAGTCGGCCGTTCTCTGCACATGGTTATCGAGATCGGACTCGTCCATCTCCGTCAGCGCATCCCGCAGCTTCTGCGAAACGCCAGGCTGGTTTGGAGCTATCTCACGCGCCGTCTCACGAAGATTTTTCTCGAGCTTTGACAGATCATCGGACAATTGCTGCCGTTCACTGGCGAGTTGATTGCGTTGGCGGAGCTGCTCCAGCATGCGATCTCGATCCATCTGGCCGGTTGCCGCGTCGTCTGGCGCGTCAGTGTCGCCTCGGTGGCCCGCGAGTTTATTGATCCGGTCTGACTGTGCTCGTTCTTCCTGGGTTAACCGGCCGGCTTCGTGCGAGAGCGAATTCAGCTTGCCAGATGCGAGCTGCTGCTGTGTGTCACCCAAAAGATTTGCCGCCTCGCGTAGTTGGTCGGCGGCCTGGCGCGCCGCGTCCGCGTTTTGCTGTGGAGTGCCGCTGCGCTTCATCGCCTCACCCGCCTGACGCAGACGGCTCAGGGCCTGTTCGATGCGTTGATCTGAACTTTGTCCAGCAGACTGGCCATCTGCTTGTTGTTGCCTCGACGCCTGAGATCCACTCTGCGATGATGCATTCTGCTGCTGTGAACCAGATTGCCCTAAAGAAAAGGCTCCACTTGAGCCTTGCTGCCCACTCTGCTGCTGGCCATGGTTGTTCTGCGCAAGCCGCTCCAGCTGTCGCTGCAGTTGTTCAACCTCGCGTCGCAGCATCTCCTGCTGCCAGCGTTCCTGGAAGGTCTGCTGCGGATTGCGCTGCTGATTTGCTAAATCCTGCTGCCGTCTGGTCAACGCATCAAGCTTCGCAAGAGCATCCTCTACATCTTTCTGATGCTGGTCTGCCGGAGACGTGCTCTGCGCCGTTTCATATTGATTCTTCTCTGTGTCGAGCTCGAGGTCGAAGAGGCTCGCCAGGTCACGTCCTGCACTGTTGACGCCACCGCCACCACCGCCCTGCTGCCCGAACGCAACTTCAATCTTGCGGAACGTTGCCTCAGCATGAAGCAGCGCTTGCAGCGTTTTCTGCTCCAATGGAATAGCATCCTTCCATTGCATTGTCTTCAGCTTGTCCGCCGAAGGAGTCATAGCCGCGGCTGCCGTCTGCATATCCTTTTCAAATCCGGTGAACTCTTCGTTTGCTTCCGAGAGATCGCGGCTCTCCATGCGTGCCGATAGCGCCATCACCTGGTCACGCAGCTTCTGCTGCGCTTCGGAGAGAAACTGACCTTGCGCCGCGGCATCCTTCGGAGTTGCCCACTTGTCGTTCTGCTGTTTCCAAGTTGCGGCAATCAGCTCTTTTTCGCGCTTGGAGATCTCAATCTGATTGCTCTGCCCGCCACCGCCTCCTCCTCCACCAGCCATTTGCTGAGACTGAGAAAACTCGCGCTCGAACGGATCAGCCTGGATGAAGGTGATATCTGTGCGTGACTCGGCATGCCCATCCCTCGCGGTCGCATAAAGACTCACCAGGTCGCCGGGCACCAGCTTGAAGTCTTCAAGCGGAAGCGTGTAAGTGCCCTCGGCATTTTTTTCTCCGGAAGTCTTGAGCAGACTCACGTCGCGATCCGGGCCTCCATTCACGGAGTAATGCAGGTGTACATCGTTCAGCCCGAATTGATCGGCTGCCTTAACGCCGACCGTTACCTCTTCGATCGGGCTGGCGCGGTAGTCGCCGCCGGGACGGCTGATGGCAACCTCCGGAGGCATTGCCTTTTCCGTTGCAATAAAGTAGTCCTCCGACAGCCTTACGGATTGCCCTTCGTCCATGGCGGCGACGTGATAAGCGCCATCCTTCTCCATGTGGATCGTGCCCTGGTACTTGTCCCCGCTGCCGTCCTTCAGCTGAATTGCCCGACCGTCATCGAGTGTGAGCTGACCATTCTTCAGAGGATGATCCATCTCAATCTCGATGGCTGCATCCGTTCCCTCGATAGCGCGCAGGTCCCCGGAATGCTCTTCGGTGATCGGCTTCATCCCCGTCCATTTGGGATACTGGTACGTCACCCGGATGGCCTTCACTGCAGGAATGTCCACAACACGCATTTTGTAGTGCGGTGAAACCAGCGGGCCAGCCGCCACGTAGTATTCAACGTTCTCCGGCAAGCCGGCAAAAATGAATTGATACGTTGCCGCGCCACCCGTGTCTGGTTGCGCCTGCATGATCACCGGTTCCCACACGTTCGTACTCTGGTAACGAGCGAAGATCTGCGCTTTTTCCCGCCTCATGCCGAGTACGCGCGCCGTAATCAGCTGGTCGCTGTTTCGCCGCACGGCAACGTCGCCCGGATTCACCACGATTGAGTAGAACGGGGTCGGATTCTTCTTTGCCCCGGTCCACAGGAGGGAAGCGCCATAGCCCAGGTAGCCCGGCCCGGCAGCAATTGTCCACACCAGCACGCCGAGGCATGCGACCCCGGCGCCGCTCAGCACAAAAAGTCGGTTGTCCGGAACCAGAGAGGTCGGCCTCGCATATTGGGCCTGCGAAAGAGTATCGGCAGCCAGCAATTCCAGAAACGGGTCGCTGCCTTGGAGTTCACGCTCATGGAAGGTCGTGAGCCGTTGTTCGAACTCTGGATAAGCCGCTTCGGCGTGGCGCACCGCATATCTCCGCGTTAGGCGGATGAGTGGGAGCGCGATGCCGAAGGCAAAGGCTGCAGCGAGAGCAGCGAAGAGTGCCAGACGCGCTCCTGCCACGCCGTGCGGTGGAAAGGCGAGATGGTTGAGCAGCACTACCAGCCCATCTGTGACAACGAGCGCCGTGCTCGCAAAGATTGCACCGCCGCGCAGCCACGCTCCCAACCGCAACCTCTTCTGCAGTCGCGCGATGTAGGAATTGAGCTCATCCCGCCTGCTCATGCTTCCTCCCGCTGCGTACCCATGTAGCGGCTGGCAAGCGCCGTCTCTGCCAACGCCACTACCAATGCAAGCAGCATAACGTACCACCATAGATTCACGCGGCGATATTTGACATCATCAAGCGCCGTTTTCTGTGCTGGCACACCTCCCGCATTGTTTCCACTCCAGAGTTGCTGTATGTCTCGAGGAATCGGCTGCAGGTTGGACTCACGGCGATCAGGATTCACGCCGATGACCGCGTCCCGTCCGTTTGCAAACCGAACCTGATAAAAGCCCGCGCGCTGCAACCGAAAAGTTTGCACCGTTCGCGCCTCGCTGAGCGAGAGCGGCCTGCGCCCCTCCGGATCGATGACTTCTACGTTCGCGACCTCACCTACTGGCGCGGCAGCAGAGCGAAGCTGCACGAAGGAATCAACGAGTTGAGATGCATCGAGCCGCTCATGTCCTGAAAGATAGCGGGCTGCCTTATCGA
>Ga0213872_10002212_pt1 | contig 11643 bp, 8 predicted proteins | sample VelepicomBERX_R2_FD_160071 | JGI IMG/M metagenome (GOLD analysis project Ga0213872, IMG submission 160071) | Rhizosphere microbial communities from Vellozia epidendroides in rupestrian grasslands, the National Park of Serra do Cipo, Brazil - RX_R2 | ecosystem: Host-associated > Plants > Roots >... | reverse complement strand
AGCGCGGCAAGCATGTGCTGCGCGGCCAGCAGCAGGGTTGTCAACAAAGGTGGCCGATCGTCGACCTGAAACAGCAACTGATTCATAAACGTCTCCGTAGTTATTCGTTGTCAGGGGCCGTATTTTTTATAGTCGCTGCTGCTGGCCCTCCAAACGATAGTGCGCCTCCACGAAATTATTGTCAACGATTTTTGTATACAATTTTTTAAGCAACAACAAACCGGGGTCAGTACCGGCAATCGGACACGAGCTCAACATATGCCTGCTGAGTCTGTGTCCGATTGCCGGCACTGACCCCGGTTTTTTTATTGGGCGAACAGGTAGCTGCAGCTAGCGTCGGCGGGATTGCGCGCCATGATGCGGTCGTACAGGCCGACGTTGTTGTTGACGGCGCGCTCGACGTCTTCCACCAGCAGCGTACCGGCGCTCACCTGCTGGGCCGCAGCCGCGCGCACTGCCGCCACATAGGCGTCGCGGCTCGCGTAGCGCGCCTCCAGGCTGGGACGCGGATCGCCAATGGCGGCGCGTTCCGCTTCGGTGCGGGCAAATGGCACAAAGCTGCCATCGAAGCGCGAGGTGGCCCAGGCAAAGCCGGTTTCCGGCGCGCGCGGATTCCAGCCAGTATGGGTGCCCAGCGGCGCCTGCAGCTCCACCAGCCGCACACCGCCCTTGTCGTTACCGTCCGCATCGGGAGCGGGTACGCGGGTTTCAAAGTCGGCCAGATGGCGCGGCGGCACCTGCATGGCGACGCCCTGCTGCGGATACGAGCGTCCAAAGTCCAGACGCGGCTCGCGCAGGTTCTGTTCCGGTGGAATCAGGCCGATCTTCTGCGGGAATGCCGCGCGGTAGTCGGCCACCGTCATCAGGCTGCCATCCGACAGGCGCGGATAGGCGCTGGCGGGTGGCGTCACGCCCATTCCGCTCCAGGCATCCAGCGCCAGGATCAGCGCGCGCATGGGCAGATAGTGGTCGCTAGTGGAGACGCAGTTGGTGAACGGTGCGCGCGTACGCGAGCGGCCCACGTAGTGCTGCGCGCCCATGAAGCCGTAGATGCGCACATTATCGGCAGGCGCTACATCCTGCTTGCCGTCCAGCGTGGTGGCAATCAGCGAGGCGCCACGATTCCAGAACTCGGTCGAGGTATTGGCGATGACGACCTTGGGCAGCTTGCCATTGCGGTCGCGCGCGTGGTCCATGGTCGATGCGGTGACGCCGCTGGCCGGGTCGCGCGTGGGCGCGCTGGTGAACGGGAAGGCATCGGCCGGATAGTCATGCTCCTCCAGCATCGAGGGATGGCGGGTTGGCTGCGCGAAGCGGCTGTTGAAGCCTTCCGAGCCGCCAGCACCCGGCACTTCCATAAACGCGCCGTCGAAGGCCAGCTTGCCCTGCTCGTCCACGTTCAGGCCATCATGCATCATGCGGCCGATCAGGCGGCCGGACTGGCTGATGCCGAAAATGAGCGTGTTTTTAGGCACAGCAGCACCGGCGAAGGGGTGGTCGCGCAGATAGGACAGCAGGTCGCGGATGCCCGCCATGCCAGCGCCCGTGACGTATGGATCCTTGGCGATGTAGGTCACTTCGTAGATCAGGCCAGGCTGGAAGCCGCCTTCCAGCTTGATGCGTCCGGGCCCGCCGGTCTGCTCCGGCGCGGCGAACTGCCAGCGGCTGCGCGGGATCACCTCGCGCGCATCGTCCGGGCGCGCGCGCTGGCTCAGCTGCGCAGCCGCGTCGTTCTCCACTGCCGGTTCGTAAGTCAGGCCGCGCATGCCCGCATAGGTGGCGATGTCGCTGGCGGCGGTGACAGTGAATTCATTCTGCACGCGGCCGCGAACACCCACAGCAACGGGCGGCTTGAATACCAGCGGACGCGCGCCGGGCGCCTGCGGAGCGACGTCCCAGGTCCAGGCCGAAAACAGCAGCGAGAAGCCGTGGCGCATCAGGAAGCCATCGCCCGCATCGGCTGCCGTGGTGGGATCATTGTTGACCGGACTGCGGCCATTGACCTGCCCGAGGATGGCGATGCCGCCACGGTTGTTGACGTCGTAGATCAGGGATCCCGGCTGGCCGCTGGTGGGACGCAGCAGCACAAACTCGCTGGAGAAACTGACCAGGCCTTTCTTGTCGCGCGGCGCACGGTCCAGGTCAACGATCACCTTGTTGGCGGCGGTCTTCGGGTCCAGCGTGAAGTAGGCGATGGCGCGAATCTTCTCGTAGCTGCCAGACTCGCCAAAGCTGACCCCGGGTGCGAACGGAACTCGTTCGATGATTTCGATATTCTCTACTGCTGCCTGGGTGACGGCCGGCGTGAAGACGCCCGCCACCGCCACAGCTGCCGCCAGCCGGGCGAGTGCGCGTGTAGTATGCATGTGATATCCCTTGTTAATCTGGTTATAGTGCCGCGCATTCCCACACGCGCGGCGGGATTTCACAGCATGTCGAGTGTACGTGGCCTGCGCGGTGATGGGAAGGCTGCGTCCAGCGCGGTCAGGTCTTGTGGGGTCAGTTTGATGTCAAGCGCCGCGCGGTTGGCGCGCACGTGCTCCGGCTTGACGGCCTTGGGAATCGCCACTACGCCATCCTGATGCAGCACCCAGGCCAGCGCGACCTGCGCGGGCGTGACGCCATGTGCGCTGGCGATGGCCGTCAGTGCCGGCACATCCAGCATCTGGCGCTGGGCAGGACGATCAGAGTCCAGCGGCGAGTAGGCCATCAACGGAATGCCCTGCTCACGGCACCAGGGCAGCAGATCGAATTCGATGCCGCGCCGGTTGAGGTTATACAGCACCTGGTCGGTGGCCATGGCCTTGGGCGGCGCCAGGTTGACCGCATCCTGAAAGCCTTCCAGATCAAAGTTGCTGATGCCGTATTCGGCGATCTTCCCCGCCTTTTTCAGCGCCTCGAAGGCGTCCACTGTTTCGTCCATCGCAAAACAGCCGGGCCAGTGCAGCAGGTAGAGATCGAGCTGCTCAACCTTCAGGCGCTTCAGGCTGCGCTCACATGCCGCCTGTGCTCCCTCAAAGCTGGCGTTGTGCGGATAGACTTTACTGACCAGGAAAACCTGATCGCGCCGGCCGGCGATAGCCTTGCCGATCATGCTTTCCGACCCGCCCTCACCATACATCTCGGCGGTATCGATCAAGGTCATGCCGAGATCGATGCCCAGCTGGATGGCAGCGATTTCGGCCTGTTCGCGGGCCGGGTCTTCACCCATCTTCCAGGTGCCCTGCCCCAGCACGGGAATCGGGCGGCCGGATGGCAGTGTCAATGTCTTCATTTACACCTCCTTAGTGCCCGCCTCCCAGGTAGGCGGCAATAACTTGCGGGTCGTTCTTCAGTTTCTCGGCTTCGCCGTGCACGCGGATGCTGCCATTCTCCAGCACATAGCCATAGTCCGCCACGTTGAGTGCGGCGGCGGCGAACTGCTCCACCAGCAGCATGGTCACGCCTTCCGATTTCAGGCGGGCGATGATGCGGAACACCTCTTCCACCAGGATCGGCGCCAGGCCCATGGACGGCTCGTCCAGCAGGATGACTTCCGGATTCAGCATCACGGCGCGTGCCATGGCCAGCATTTGCTGCTCACCACCGGATAGCGTGCCAGCCAACTGGGTGCGGCGCTCCTTCAGGCGGGGGAACAGCTCCAGCGCCTTTTCCAGATCATGCTGGATATCGCCTTTCGGGCGCGCACGGGTGAAGCGCGGGAAGGCGCCCAGCAGCAGGTTGTCCGTCACCGTCATGGACGCGAAAACGCGGCGGCCTTCCGGCGAATGCGCCAGCCCGGCGCGGGCGATCTTGTGCGAGTCCAGCGCGGTGATGTCCTTGCCGGCCAGCGTGACATTGCCGCTCTTCGGCTTGAGCATGCCGGAGATGGCGCGCATGGTGGTGGTTTTGCCGGCGCCGTTGGAGCCTATCAGCGTGACCAGTTTGCCCTTGGGGACGTCCAACGAGATGCCGTGCAGGACTTCGACCTTGCCGTAGGCAGCGTGCAGATTGGAGATGGATAGCATGTGGGCTCCTCAGGACGCGGCTGGCGTGGTGGCAGGCGTGCTTACTTGCGTCGAAATGCCCCCATGGGCTTCGCTGCTGCCGCCCAGGTAGGCTTCGATCACGCGCGGATCGCACTGCACGGTGGCGGGCGCGCCTTCGCAGATCTTCTGGCCAAAGTCCAGCACCGTCACGGTGTCGGACAAGGCCATCACCACGTCCATATGGTGCTCGATCAGGATCACGGTGATGCCGTGCTCGCGGATCTTGCGGATGATGGCCATCAGCTCCTTGATATCGGGCGCGGTCAGGCCCGCAGCCGGTTCATCCAGCAGTAATAGCCGTGGACTCAGACCCAGCGCGCGGCCGATTTCCAGCAGCCGCTGTTTGCCATATGGGAGATTGCGCGCTTCCTCGTTGGCCATGCTGCTCAAGCCGACGAATTCCAGGATCGCGGCGGCACGCGCGCGGGCGGCGGCCTCCTCCTGCTTGCAGCGCCGCGTCTGCAGCATCACATCGGCCACGTTGGAGCGGAAGGTGTTATGCAGGCCGACCAGCACGTTCTCGGTGGCGGTCATTTCGCCGAACAGCTGCACGTTCTGGAAGGTGCGCGCTACGCCGCCCAGTGCGATCTGCGAGGGCGTGCGGCCTGAGATGACGGCGCCGGCAAACTGCACCTGGCCTGCGGTGGGCCGATAGATCCCGGTCAGCACGTTCATCATGGTGCTCTTGCCGGAGCCATTGGGGCCGATCAGGCCATGCACAGCGCCCTGCTGCACTTTCAGGTCGACCTGGTTGAGCGCTTTCAGGCCGCCGAACTGCATCAGCACCTGCTGTGCATCCAGCAGCACGCTGCCCGGCGCACCGCCTTGCGCGTGGTCGAAAGGCTTGACGCCACTGCCGCCCGCAACGGCCTGCACATGCTTCACGCCTTTACCGAACAGGCCTTGCAGATAGCCGACAATCCCCTCCTGCAGATAGTAGACCACGAACAGCGTCATCAAACCGAAGATGGTCAGGCGCCAGTCGACGATGTTCTCCAGCTTGAAGGAGAACGCCGCCATGCCGATGGTGGCGGCCAGCGGCACGATCACGCCGCGCACGGTGCTGGTCTTCTTGGCCAGCGCGATCCCGGCGCCGATCACGCCAAGCACGGCGGCAGCGACCGCGATCTTGCGGAACAGCTCAATGTCGGCCAGCAGGCTGGGAAGCATGACCACGATCAGTGCGCCAATCAGCGCACCGGAGCGGGTCTTGCGGCCACCCATGATCATCGCCAGCAGGAACATGATGGTCAGTTCGAAATTGTAGGTATTCGGCGAGATGTACTCCTCCGAATACGCATACAGGCCGCCCGCCAGACCGGCCATACCGGCGCTGATAACGAAGGCGTAGACCTTGTAGCGGTAGACCGAAACGCCCATGCAGTCGGACGCGATCGGGCTGTCGCGCAGCGCTTCAAACGCCCGCCCCAGATGGGACTTGAGGGTGCGGTGCACCACGATCAGCGACAGCACCATCAGCACCGCCACCAGGTAGTAGAACTCGACCGGATTGAGTTTGTGGCCCAGTAGCGTGGGCTTGGAGATTTTGATGCCCATCGGGCCTTCGGTCAGGAAGGTCATTTCGTTGATGAGGATCTGGATAATGGTGCCAAAGGCCAGCGTCACCATCGCCAGATACGGGCCGGTGACGCGCAGCGCGGGCAGCGCCAGCACCGCGCCAAAGAAAGCCGCACCGGCCACGCTGGCGGGCAGCGCAACCCAGATCGGCGCCCCCAGCTTGAACACCAGCACACCGCTGACATAGGAGCCGATGCCGAACAGGCCCGCATGGCCCAGCGACACCTGCCCGGTATAGCCAACCACGATATCGAGGCCAAATAGCAGTATCGCGTAGATCAGAATCGTCTCTAACAGATGCACATAGTACGGATTAGGAATCAGCACCGGATACAGCACCAGCACCGCCAGTCCGATCACGCTCGCAGCGAGGATTTTTTTATTCATGGATCAGACTTTCTTGATGGCGGCTTTGCCGAACAGGCCTGACGGCTTGACCGCCAGCACCAGCAACAGCAGCAACAGGCCCGGGACTTCCTTGTAGCCGGTCGAGATATAGAAGCCGGTGGTGGTTTCGGCGATCCCCAGGATCAGGCCACCGACAATCGCGCCCACGCCCGAAGTCAGGCCGCCGATAATGGCCACGGCAAAAGCCTTCAGGCCCAGCGAGGCGCCCATGGTGGCGCCGGTCAGCGTCAGCGGGGCCACCAGAACGCCCGCAAAGGCCGCCGTGGCGGACGACAGCGCGTACGAAAAGGTGATCACCATGCCGGTGTTAATGCCCATCAGGCCCGCCGCATCGCGGTCATTGGCAGTGGCGACGACTGCCTTGCCGTAGATGGAGTAGCGGTTGAAGATCTCCACCACCAGCATGATGGCCAGCGCGCCGACCACCACGGCCACCTGCATCGGCTGCACATTGGCGCCCAGGATCTGGAATGGCGCACTGTCCAGCGGCGACGGGAAGGTCAGGTCATCCTTGCCCCAAATGTTCTCGGCGACGTTCTTGAAGATGATGGCCAGCGCAATGGTGGACATAATCCAGCCGAATTCGGACTTGATCTTGATCGACGGCCGCACGCCGATCCACTCCACCAGCACGCCCTGCAAGGCGCCGAACACGATCACCAGGGGGATCATCAGCAGGTAGTGCATGTAAGGGCCGCCGTGGATATTGCTGACCAGGCTGAGGCCCACCAGCGCGCCCAGCATCAGTGCCTCGCCCTGTCCGAAGTTCAGCGTGCCGGAGGTGGCAAACGTGAGTTGATAACCGAAGGCGATCACGGCGTAGATCATGCCGAGCGCGATGCCGCTGAAGACCAGCTGTAACAGGATGTCCATGGAGCCTCACAAGAAAACGGCCAGGCTTGAACGGATCAAGTCTGGCCGGTAAGCGGTACAGCGGATTACTTGGCCAGCACCACGTGGCCGTCCTTCACTTCGCCGAAGACAGTGATATCGGCGGTGATGGCTTCGTGGTTATCCTTGGTGTAAGGCTTGCTATAGCTGGTGACGACGCCGTCGATCTTCTCGTTCAGGCCTTCCAGCGCGGCCTTGATCTTGGGACCGTCGGTGCTGCCAGCCTGCTTGATAGCGGCGGCCAGCAGATAGATCGAGTCATAGCCTTGCGCTGCCGATACCGGCGAAGGCATGCGGCCATTAGGCGGGTTGTAGGCCTTCACATAAGCGTCGATGAAGGCTTTGCGCTTGGGCGTATTCGGATCCTGGATAAAGGTTTGCGGCATGCGCGCGCCGTTGCCATTCTTGCCGGCGTTGTCGATGAAGTTACCCATCGAGAGCGTCCAGCTGCCGATCATCGGCACTTTCCAACCCAGCTTTTCCATGCCGTTGGCGATCTGCGCCAGCTCAGGACCGATGCCGTAGGTGAGCACCGCTTCCGCGCCGGCCTGCTTGGCCTTCAGCAGCTGCGGGGTCATGTCGACGTCTTTCAGGTTGTACTTCTCGACGGCGACGGCCTTGATACCTTTCTTCTCCAGCGCTTTTTCCAGGTCTTCGCGGCCCAGTTGGCCGTAGTTGGTGGAATCGGCCAGGATGGCGACTTTCTTGAACTTGCGATTCTCGATGGCTTCATGGACGATCATCGAGGACTGGATGGTGTCGTTGGCCGAGTTGCGGAAGATGTAGTTCTCCGGCTGGTCGGCAAACTGCTTGGTGACGATGGAGCCGGTGGCCACGTTGTTCATCACCGGGATCTTGGCGTCCTGGTAGAAGCGCTGCGAGGCAAGCGCCACGCCGGTGTTGATGTAGCCGACGGTGGCGACGACCTTCTCCTTGTTGATCAGTTCCTGAGCGATCTGCACGCCACGTTCGTTCTTGGCTTCGTCGTCGCGCTCAACCAGTTGAAGCGGGCGTCCCAGCACGCCGCCTTTGGCGTTGATCTCGGCCACGGCCAGCTTGACGCCGTCGCGCATCGAAACGCCCATTGGCGCGGAACCGCCGGTGAAAGGACCGGCCACGCCGATCTTGATTGGATCAGCGGCCAGAGCGGAGGCCGAAAAACCGAGTACTGCAGTCGCCACAAACAATTTCAACTTGAAATTCATCTGCCATCTCCTTTAATACAACGTTTTTTGTGTCGTACGCTGGACGGACCGCTCCATTGATGGGGGATTGTAGGATAGTAAATCTATAGCGGCAACAGATAGATATGCGGCGACGCAGCACGTGCCGCTAACGTCACGGCTGTAAGCAAGCCGTAAGGATTACATGCCCGGCGCGCGGCGCTGCAAGGCTTGGTTGGCGAACTTCATCTGCAGCTCGGACAGCGCTTCGTTGCGGTCGAAGCCCATGGAGCCGTCGCGCAGGCCAATCGCCATGGCCATCACGGCTTCGGGGTAGTCGAGTTCCGCAGCCTTTTCGATCCAGCGGCGCGCGGTGATCTCGTCGCGCTTGACGCCTTCACCGGACAGGTAGAGCTGCGCCAACTGGTACATGGCGGCGGGCAGGTCACGGTCGGCGGCAAAGCGCAGCCAGTGCGCGGCGGCCGTGGCGTCGCGGGCGACAGCCATGCCGTTACGGTACATCAGGCCGAGATAGTAGGCGCCCTGCGGATCGCCCGCATTGGCGGCCTGGCGGAACAGATTGAAGGCTTTGGGCAGATCCTGGTGCACGCTGGATGAACCGCGCAGATACAGGCGCGCCGATTCCACTGGCCCAGCGACGGCGGGGGCTTGCACCAGTACGGTGCAGCCGAACGTCAACGCGACGAGGACCGTGATGCGGGCGAACGGGCGCACCAGCGCGGCGGCGCGGCCCTGCGCATGGGCGGGCGGCTGCAGCGGCATGGCGTGGCTGCGCATCAGCGGGCGCCCTTCCCGCCTGCGGGCGCGGACAGGTCGACGGCGTACAGCGCATAGCCTTTGCCGCCGCCATCGTCGTCCTTCAACTGCGATACGTTGCCGATGCCCGCCTCCTGGGCCAGTGCCAGCATGCCGGGCGCCGAATGGAACACCACGGGGCCAGCCACCTGCAGCGGCGCAAATTGCCAGCTGCGCGCGGCGCCATTGGCTTTCCGGGTCAGGCCGCCCTCCGCCTTGATGTAGGCGATCAGCACATCGCGGCTGGCGTCTGGCGCGGCCAGAATGGTACGGCTGCCGTCCATGCCGGGGAAATTGCCGCCGCCGCTGGCGCGGAAGCTGTTGGTGGCGACAATGAACTCGCGCTTGGGCGATACCGGCCGCTTCTTGTAGCGCAGTCCCACGATACGCTGTCCCGCCGGCTGCGACAGGTCGATGCGGTAGCTCAGGTCCGCCGTGGTGGGCATATCGAAGTTAAAACCAGGGATGGCTGGATTGACCAGCTCCTGCGGCGCGGTCTGCGCCGGATCGATACGGTTGAAGCGCTCGGCCGACTTTTCCAGCCAGGCCTTCAGGCCCGCGCCGTCGATCTTCACCGCATAAAGTGCATTCGGATACAGGTACAGGTCCGCCGCATTATTGAGCGCGATCTGGCCGGGCTTGACGTCGGTGTAGTCAGCCACGCCGCCCGCGCCGGTCTTGAAGGGCGATGCCATCGACAGCACCGGCAGCCCCGCCAGCTTGGGCAGATTGGCTTTGACATAGCGCTGCACGTACTCGGTCTGGGCCTGGTTCACCGGCTGGATGGCGCTGACATCGCCGACGTCGGCAAAGTAGGTGGTCATGCGGAAGTCGCTGCTGCCCAGCGGAGTTTGCACGTAGCGGATGGTTGCGGCGTGCTCGATTTCCAGCAGCGGCGCGATGGCCGGGTCGGCGGCGACGTAGCTGTGGTCGGGATTCTGGATGCTGCGCACCTCGACGGTGGTATGGGCGCGGTCGACGTTCCAGTGCTGGCCATCGTAGTTCAGGTGCAGGCCGATCACGCCCAGCTGCTTGCCCCACAAGCCCGCCATCACGGCCGGTACACCCTGCACGCTGCCGCGCACCTTGTCGACGCCGGACAGGTTAAATTCGGGCAGCGCGCTGGCGGCGTTGGGGAAAACCTGGTGCTGATGGCCCAGCAGCAGCGCATCCACGCCGGGCACCTCGGCCAGGTAGTAGCCGGGGTTTTCCATCGCCGCCGTGTAGGGCGCGCCATCGAGGCCGCCATGCAGGATGGCGATCACCAGGTCGGCGCCCTGGGCGCGCATCTCGGGGATGTAGCGTTGCGCCGTTTCGCGAATGCCCTCGGCGCGCACTTTACCGGCCAGCCATTGCTTGTCCCAGCCCAGCACCGCCGGCGGGGTGAAGCCGATGATGCCGATCTTCAGGATGGCGCTGGACGTGCTGCCGTCCGGCGCCGTGGTGGTGACGGTCTTTTCCAGGATGCGGTAAGGCGCGAACAGCGGCTGGCCGGTGCGCAGGCTGACGATATTGGCCAGCACCAGCGGGTATTTGGGTCCGGCGCAGCGCGGCGCGGTCGGATCGACGCCGTCAACCTGGAAGTGGCTGCCGGTGACCTGGTTCAGGTAAGGCAGGCCATAGTTGAATTCATGGTTGCCTATGCCGCCGCCCTCCACACCCAGCGCATCCAGCGCCTGGTAGATCGCCAGCTCCTGGCTGCAGGGCACGGGCGCGACCAGGGCCTGGAAGTCGGCCAGTGCCGAGCCCTGAATGGCGTCGCCATTGTCGAGCAGCAGAGTATTCGGGTAGTCGCGCCGGGCCTGGCGGATCAGGGTGGCGGTGCGTTCCAGGCCGATGGCCGGATCGGGCTTGAGCTTGTAATAGTCATAACTCAGCACGCTGGCATGCAGGTCGGTGATCTCCAGCACGGCCAGCACGGCATTCGCATTGGGCACAACGCCAACCGGCGCGGCCGAAGCCAGGGCGCAGGACAGCATGAGCGGCAGCGAAGCAGCAAGAAACGCAGCAGGAGAAACCAGGCGCATGGAGGATTCCAACGTTAAGGAAAACGCAATATGGCCGGTATCATACGCAGGCCGCGCGCGCATATCAAGCTTTGCGCCAGTTCCCCTCTGCGCTAGGGTATAATCTCAGGTTTGATTTCACGCCCGAGAGAAGAAGAAAACATGGAAGCCGAACGCATTAATGCCCTGACCGCCCTGCTCGCCGATCTGACCACGCGCGAAGCTGAACTTCGGAGGTATCTTTGACTTCGATAAGAAGTTAGATAAGCTGGAGCAGGTCAACGCCGAGATGGAAGATCCGGCGATCTGGAACGATCCGAAAAAAGCCCAGGACATGGGCCGCGAAAAGAAAGCGCTGGAAGGCGTGGTCCTCACGCTGACCAAGGCGCAGGCCGACCTGGCGGACATGAACGACCTGCTGGCCATGGCCAAGGAAGAAAACGACGAAGACACCTTCGAATCCGTGTTCTCCGACACCCAGGAAATCCAGAAAGTCATCGAAGGCATGGAATTCCGCCGGATGTTCAGCAATCCGATGGACCCGAACAACTGCTTCATCGACATCCAGGCCGGCGCTGGCGGCACCGAAGCCCAGGACTGGGCCTCCATGCTGCTGCGCCAGTACCTGCGCTATTGCGAACGCAAGGGCTTCAAGGTCGAGGTGATGGAAGAATCCGAGGGTGAAGTCGCGGGCATCAAGACCGCCACCCTGAAAGTGGAAGGCGAATACGCCTACGGCCACCTGCGCACCGA
>Ga0213872_10002211_pt1 | contig 11645 bp, 11 predicted proteins | sample VelepicomBERX_R2_FD_160071 | JGI IMG/M metagenome (GOLD analysis project Ga0213872, IMG submission 160071) | Rhizosphere microbial communities from Vellozia epidendroides in rupestrian grasslands, the National Park of Serra do Cipo, Brazil - RX_R2 | ecosystem: Host-associated > Plants > Roots >... | reverse complement strand
CTTGCAGACGGCTTGTCCCCTTCGTCTAGAGGCCTAGGACATTACCCTTTCACGGTAGTAACACGGGTTCGAATCCCGTAGGGGACGCCAAGTTATAATTCTGAAAAATCCCAAAGCGTCCAGAAAACACACATAAACACGGTGTTTTACCGGCTTTTATATGCTATAAGATTCTTAACGATCCCGATGCATCCCACAGCTTTGGGGGTACATTTCGGGGTACTGAAACCTGGTCGTTAAGGATTATACCCCCATGCCCCTAACCGACAAAACCTGTAAAAATGCGCCGCTCCGTGAAAAAGCCTATCGGCTGACAGATGCCCAAGGGCTGTATCTTCAAGTCATGCCTAACGGCAGCAAATACTGGCGGCTAAAATACCGCTTTGCCGAAAAGGAGAAATGCTTGGCCTTAGGGGTATATCCAGAAACTTCCCTGATTGAGGCCAGAGAAAAGAGAGCCGAAGCGCGGCGGCTTCTGGCTTCCGGCAAAGACCCCAGTATTAACCGCAAAGAACAGAAGTATTCAGTGACCGTCCATGCAGCCAACACTTTTGATGTCGTAGCAAAGGAATGGTACGAGCGGAATAAAGAACGGTGGTCAACCGATAATTTCCGTAATCAGGTTATGCGTCGTTTGGAAAATGATGTGTTTCCTGAAATCGGGAAGCTGCCAATAGCCAATATCCGCCCTATTCAGGTTTTGAAGATGCTGCAAAAAATAGAAGACCGAGGAGCGCATGAAGTTGCCCGTCGCGCCATGCAGTATTGCAGCCAAATTTTCCGTTATGCAGTCATCACCGAACGCACCGAGCGTGATCCAACGGTTGATTTGAAACGGGTGTTACGTCCCACTAAAGGTGGTCATTACGCAGCTATTGAGTCTGACGAAATTCCCGAATTTTTGCGCACCCTTCAAAGAAACGACGCCCGTTTGTTTGCACCAACACGCCGAGCCATTCAGCTTTTGATGCTAACGTTTGTCCGTACTAGCGAACTGATTAAAGCAGAATGGGATGAATTTGATCTTGATGGTAAACAGTGGCTCATACCAGCCGAACGCATGAAAATGCGCCGCGCCCATATCGTCCCTCTTTCCGATCAGGCTTGCGATCTTCTGCGGGAACAATTTACGCTTACAGGCAAATGGCAATGGGTATTCCCTAACCAAGCCCAGTCCCAGAAGCACATGAGCAATATGACTATCCTGAAAGCCTTGGAAAGAATGGGGTATAAGGGACGCATGACAGGACACGGTTTCCGCGCATTGGCCATGTCCACCATTAAGGAAAAGCTGAATTACCGGCACGAAGTGGTTGACCGCCAACTTGCGCATGCCCACAAAAACCAGATCGATGCGGCTTATGACCGCGCCCAGTTTCTGCCCGAGCGCCGCAAGATGATGCAAGAATGGGCAGATTATCTGGCCTCAGTTATCGATAACGGAAAGGTTATTGTGGGACAATTTAGGACAAGATAAAATCAATGCCCGTACCTAATCTGGTGGGCTGAATGAGCAAGCTATATAAGCTAAAAAATTGGTATTCCATAGAGGACGCTGCCAGACGGCTTACAGAAACTCTTGGGGAAGAAATTTTAACGACGGATATTCTTCAACTAGCCATTGAAAACCAGCTTCCCCTCTCATGGTACATTCGCGGACGTAAAGCTAGAAAAGTGGCCCCAGCAAGCAAGATTATCAGAATTGGGGATATGGGGGCGGTTCCTCCCCATCCTTCTGTAAAAGAAGCATTAGAAAATGGTGGGGTGGTGACCATGCTTTATCTACACCCTCAAGACGACGAGATTATTGGTCTTGAAGGACCTTTCTGGCTTGAAGTAAAGATGATGGGATGGGTTAGGGATTGGACCTTGTCATTAATTACAAAGACGGGCGGTGACCTTATCTGCTTGGATGGATTCATCGTTCAAGATCGAGAGCAGAATTTGTGGAATCTTTTGGACCGCTTTCCGACAAGAGACCCACATGACAGAGATAGCTATTTTCCGAGCGGAGAATTACCAGAGCCAACTGAGTTAGGCTTTCAAAAAGCCGATTTAGAAACTTTTGAGGCGAGTCTAGATACAAAACCAACTTCGCCCAGCAACATCGAAAAATCCTTAACCGCCAAAGAACGTACAACACTCCTGAGTATAATCATTGGCATGGCCGTAGACGGTTACGGATACGATCCACAAGCTGCAAAATCCCCCACGCCAAAAGAACTACAGGGCGTATTAGCGGAGCATAACATTGAGATGGACGTTGACACCATTCGCAACAAACTGAAAGAAGCCTCCCAATTCATACTGCGCGGCACTGAGAATTAAAACACCATGAATTTATTATCAAGTTGACCGTCTACCAGATAGGTCATATCGTCACACCGAACTGCTGAAAACGAGCGGTTTGGGGCTTAAGAACCTCTATAGACCAGTGAGCATCGACTGAAAGAGATGCTGCCTGTCCGTGCCCTATGGCCGGAGGGCGGCGTTATGTCCAAGCCCTTGCGGCCAAAAGCGCTGCGCCGTGTCTATACGGTTCTTAACCTCCGGTCACCAGCACAGGAGGCACACAGCCATGACACAGCCAGAAGAAGACACCGGCAATGCCGGATTTATAATCGTCTACAGCGCGTTTTCTTTTAGCGGTTTTCTGGTTGGCTTATTAGTCGGTTGGCTAATCTGGGGTCACTGACATACCCTCTCACACATATTTGTTTATAAAACGCTGATCGCAAAACCGAAACCGGTCATAGGAAAACCGAAATCGGCCAAAAGCAGCTAGAACATCATTATGTATTCCTCCGCCACTAACTGGACGGAGGAATACGATGCAAAACCCAAACGAAAAAATCATCCGCTTACGCCCCATGCTTTCACGCACGGGGTTAAGCCGCAGCATGGCCTATGACCTGATGGCCAAAGCCCTATTTCCCAAGCCTATCAGCCTTGGCGCACGGGCGGTGGGGTGGCTGGAATCTGAAATTGACGCTTGGATTGCCGACCGCGTGAAAGCCAGCCGCAGCCAGCCGAACCAGTAATTCGGCGGGGCAATTATGGCAGCAAAGCGCAGATATAACACGCGCCTAATAAAGGCCACATGGCCGTATGACGTGCAACAAATTGCCGACCTATTTGGGCTGCATAAAAACGCTGTGTTGCGATGGCTGAAAGAAGGCTTACAGGCCGATACCACTCGCCGCCCTTATCTTATCCGTGGCGATGAACTTATCCGCTTTCTGGATGACCGCCAGAAATCAAAAAGGCAGAAATGCAGCTTTGATGAATTTTTCTGTTTCAAGTGCCGCGCCCCGCGTAAGGCTTATGAGGCTATTGCCGACCTGACCATAGAAAGCCCAACACGCTTCCGCATCAAAGGGCTATGCGCCGCTTGTGGTACGTCCGTGAACAAAGTCCAAGGGATAAAAAATCTGCCGAAAATTGAAGCCAGCTTTCATGTCCAGCAACGGGAAGGATGGCACTTAATAGAGGGCTTTAATCCCAGTGTGAACAGTGACAGGAGGCTAAAAGCATGAACACCATTAAAACCAACCCTAAGAATGACCGTGTAAAGCGTGATTATCTTATCTGGTTGAAAGAGGCAAAACAGCGTTCTGCCAAGACCGCTGAACAGGCACGACACGCGATTGACCGCCTTGAATCTTATACGGGCTATAAGGATTTTGCGACCTTTAACAAAGAGCAAGCTATAGGTTTTAAACGGCACTTGGTAAGCATGAAGGCGCAGCGTTCTGGGAAAGCTATGAGTCTTTCTACTGTCCATAACACCTTGCAAACCGTTAAGGAATTCCTGCTTTGGCTGCACGGACGACAGGAATACCGTAACCGCATCAAACCCGCCGATATTGCTTACCTAAACCTGACCACAGGCGAGGAACGGCAAGCACACACCACGCGCCCTAAAACTTATGCCACGCTAGAACAATACCGCGCCGTCCTGTTTGCCATGCCTACTGCTACAGAAATAGAACGTCGTGATCGTGCCGTGATAGCCTTGCTGTTGCTAACAGGGATGCGTGATGCAGCCCTTGTAACCTTGAAAATCAAACATATTTCCGTGGAGCGCGGCTATGTTTTTCAAGACCCGCGCCAAGTGGCAACAAAATTCAGCAAGCCTATTGAGACTTTCTTTTTTCCGGTGGGCGATGATATTGCGGCGATTGTTCGGGATTGGGTGAATTATCTGACCAAGGAAAAGCTGTTCGGCAGTGAAGACCCACTATTCCCTAAGACGATAAATGGGCAGGATGAAAACAAGAATTTTGTTGCAGTGGGGATTGGTCGCGACCACTGGACAAACGCCACGCCCGTGCGAAAGATTTTCAAGACTGCGTTCGAGCGCTTGGGCCTGCCCTATGTGCAGCCCCATACCATTCGCAATACCCTGACCCAATTTATGTATAAAATGAACCCGACGGCGGAGCAGATGAAGGCGTGGAGTCAAAACATGGGGCATGAAAGCCCCCTGACGACTCTTGGCAGCTATGGCCATGTTTCCACCGAACGGCAGGCAGAGATTATTAACGCTCTTGGATGCAAAAAGGGCGAACCCATAAATCACGATACAATGTCAATGTTAGCCGACATGGTGGCTGCACGGATAAAGAGTATCCAAGCAATATCGTAAACTTTGTATTGTCCTTAATACGAAGCATTGCGGCTATAGACAAATTTCATGGCCAAGCTATATTCATGTCGCTCTGGCGATAGGCATTTAGCCTAGTTCCTTTGTACGTCATTCAATGACAATAGCTGTATGTCATGACGCAATTAGTCATGACGATATTTGGTTATAAGCCAATGCGCCTTGCGCTAGGTTAGCCGGAGCTACAAAGGGAGGTTTGCATGTGTAAAGTTGCACGTAATAACTATAGCCTAGTTCGCGAGTATGCAAAGGTTGCTACAGTTTTTATAAAACTGTTTAAAGCAATCATTGAACTTGTGAACTTGGTTTCTAACTACTCCTATGGAGTCATATATGCCCTCGCGCTGGACTCACAAATTTAAGATTAAGCCAGACTGCTGGGTGTTTGTCCCCAATGCGGAAACGTACGAACTCGGACACGAAATTAAAGAAGCCGTGAACGCAGTGTGGCGGCCACCACCGTATTACGCCCATCTGCAAAAAGGCGGTCATATCGCCGCATTAAATTCTCACTTGCAAAGTAAGCATTTTATACGCGCCGACATTCGCCAATTCTTTAATCACATTAATCGTAATCGAATTACCAGAAATTTAAAAAACCTTTTTCAATCTTATTCACAAGCAAGAGAGGTGGCCAATCATAGTACCGTCAGAAATCCTGCATTCTCGTCCGGTGAGTACATTCTGCCTTATGGTTTTGTGCAATCACCAATCATTGCGTCGCTTTGTTTGTATAAGAGTGCGTTGGGGAAATATCTTCATTCACTCAAAAAAAGTGGATTTTTGGTGACTGTATATATGGATGATATTTTAATTTCTACCGATCAATCTGCCGAAATTTTAAAACAAATCTTGGCAAACATTCATGATAAAGCGGCAAAGTCTGGGTTTCCTCTTAGCACACAAAAAACATCTTCACTGCCTGATATACAAACCGTTGCCTTTCACATTCAGATTGGCCCAGGTATTTCAAGTATTGTACCGGCCAGATTGGCCAAATTTGCTTTGCAAATACAACAGTCAACAAACCCCCATCAGATTGGGGCGATTCTGCGATACGTTAAGCAAGTTAATCAGGATCAGTTTGAGGAATTGTTTAATTTACTAGCCGAAACAGGCTCATAAGCTGGTTAAAACTTAGCAATCATTGCTAGAAGCGACCAAATCGCCTATGAAGAAAGATAGGAAAATCAATAATTAGAGTTGCACCCGATGCCCACACTCGACTTCAAGGGAAAGCAGTTTGTTTATTCCCACCATCATGCCGTTCCGTTCCGCGAATTACAGGTGGACGCAAAGAGGTCACTGCCGCCAAAAGACAAAAAAGCGGGGTTGGACGATAACCTGATTATCCACGGCGACAACCTGCACGCCCTGAAAGCCTTGATGCCGCAATATGCCGGAAAGATTAAGTGCATCTATATCGATCCGCCCTACAACACGGGGAACGAAGGGTGGTGTTATAACGATAACGTCAATTCGCCATTGATGAAGGAATGGCTGCAAAAGAATGCCAACCCCGTGGATAAGGAAGATTTGCAACGCCATGACAAATGGTTGTGCATGATGTGGCCGCGCCTGAAATTGCTGCACGAATTATTGGCGGATGATGGCGTTATCTTCGTTAGCATTGATGACAATGAAATTCACAATTTCAGGTCAATCGCCAACGAGGTGTTTGGGGAGGACTGTTTTGTTTCTACATTGGTGTGGGAGAAAAAGAAAAAAGGCGCATTTCTATCAAACGCAATCACGAATGTTAAAGAATATGTCGTTGTTTTTTGTAAAAAACCATCTTCTTTTCAGGGACTGATCGGACAAATAAACAATGAGGAAGAAACATATCCCTGCGTGAATGCATCTAATAAGAGGGAAATTCGTAAAATACCCGCGGGCCTAGTTAGTAAGTTTAGAGAAACTGATTATCGACTAAAAAAAGGGCAAACCATTTCTGCTGGTAACATGGATTTACTACTTCACTCTGACATGGTGTTAAAAAAATCAGTTTTAGCGGAGGACCTAATCATTGAAGGGAATTGGCGTTATACTCAAGACCTGATGCTGGAATATGCTCGCGCCGGAGAATTGTATATCACTCAAGACCTTTATCTTCGCAGAATTGTAAAAGAGCCTCGATTCAAAACTCTGAAAGACCTTCTTCCCAGGGTCGGTGACGATAATGAAGCATCACACAAAAGCATTGATGTGGAAAATTTATTCGCAGATGGCTGGGGGTCGAATGAAGATGGGGAAGAAGAAATAAGAATTATCTTTGAAGAAAAGGCGTCATTTTCATTTCCAAAGCCAAGAAAGCTGATTGAAAAGCTGCTTGTTTCAATTAGGGACAAGAACGCAATAGTATTGGATTCTTTCGCCGGCTCCGGCACAACCGCGCACGCCGTTCTTGATTTGAATAAAGAAGACGACGGCAATCGGAAATTCATTCTGGTAGAAATGGAAGATTATGCAGACAAAACCACTGCCGAGCGTGTGCGTCGGGTGATTAGGGGCGTTTCCACCGCCAAAGACGAAAGACTAAAGCAGGGGGTTGGGGGTAGCTTTACCTTCTGCAACCTCGGCAATGAAATTAACATCGAAAAAATTATCACAGGCGAGTCCTTGCCCGATTACGGCGGGTTGGCAAAATATGTTTTCTATACCGCTACGGGGCATAGTCTTGATAAAGAGGCCAAGCCTCGCCCCGACTTCTTTGTTGGCGAAACGGATTTGTATGAAATCTATCTGATATACAAGCCTGACATTGCCTTTTTACGGGGCAATGAATCCGCCTTGAATGATGCCAAGCTGAAAGCCATAGCTGAACGCGGCAGCAAGAAAGAGAAACTGGTTTTCGCCACAGCCAAATATATGGGGCAGAAGGAACTTTCTGACCACAACATCACCTTCTGCCAGTTGCCCTATGCCATTCATAAAGTGGTGGGAGCATAGGCGCGATGGAACTGAAAGACTATCAAATCAAGGTTCTGGATTATCTGGATGCCTATCTGGGCGAATTGAAAGACCAGAAGGTTGAGAAGCAGGACTATTATGAATTTCAGAAACACAAAGGCAAGGACGTTGTTCATCCCGAACAATCAGACTTTTGCCAGCTTGCATGGGAAGCCCTGAAAGCCAAGATGGCCGTTTATCGTTCGACTTACACCGTCCGCAAGGACGGCATGGGGCGAAACATTCCGAATGTGTGTTTTAAGGTTCCCACGGGCGGGGGGAAAACTTTGCTGGCCGCCGCCGCATTACAACGGATTAATCAGGATTATTTCAAACGCAATAACGGCTTTGTACTTTGGATTGTTCCAAGCGATACCATTTACGAACAGACCAGCCGACAGCTTCGCAATAAAGAACACCCCTATCGCCAAGTGTTGGACAGGGCAAGTGGTGGGCGTACGCTGATTTTAGAAAAGACAGACCGCTTCACAAAGCAAGATGTTCAAGACAATCTGTGCGTGATGTTGCTGATGCTTCAATCCAGCAATCGTCAAAACAAAGATGCCCTGAAAATGTTTCAGGATAGCGGTAGGTTTGAAAGTTTTTTCCCGCCCATCGATGATTACACGGCAAATAAAGCCCTGCTGGCAGCCGTTACCAACCTTGATGTGGCTGACTTGTCTGACGGCCACAGTGTTGTTACGGGGATTTCTATCAAACATTCGCTTGGCAATGTCATGCGGATGCTGCGCCCGATGGCTATATTCGATGAAGGCCACCGTGGCGCAAGCCAGCTTGCTCAAGACACGGTCAATTCGTTCAACACTTCTTTTATTCTTGAACTTTCTGCCACGCCCAAGGAACACAGCAATCTTTTGGTCAATGTTGGCGGCAAAGAGTTAAAGAATGAGCAGATGATTAAACTGCCTATCAATGTCATTCCGTATGACAAACCAAATTGGCAGCACACGCTTAATCAGGCGCACGCCAAAACGCTGGAACTCAACAAGCTGGCCGTCAAATATCAAGCCGATGAGGGAAAATATATTCGTTCGATTATGGTCATTAAGGCCGAGCCAAAGAAGAAAGGCGATACCTATGACCATGTTGCCGATATTAAATCCTATTTAATGAAGAACCTGAACGTTCTGGAAGATGAAATTCGTATTAAACTAGCGGACAAAGACGAACTGGGCGATGAAGATTTGATGGATAGGTTTTGCCCTGTGCGCTACATCATCACAAAGGATGCCTTAAAAGAAGGGTGGGATTGCCCCTTCGCCTATGTATTGGCCATCCTGTCAAACAGCAAAAGCGAGGCAGCCCTAACCCAGTTTATCGGGCGCGTGTTGCGCCAACCCTATGCCACCGAAACGACCATTCCCGCCTTAAACCAATGTTATGTCTACTGCGACAATGCTGACGTAAACAGCGCAGCACAGGGTATCAAAAAGGGATTGGAAGAAGAAGGCATGGCCGATGTTTCTGACCAAATTGTGACTGGAAGTGGACAGGCGGCTGGTAAAGAAAAAACAACCCTAAAAAGAAAGCCAAGATATCAGGGCGCAAAAATTTTTCTGCCTTCTCTGAATGTCATTCGTAATGGGCAGCCCACCGCCTTTGATTATTACGCCGATATTTTGGGGGATGTACAATGGGATGATTATCAGTTTGACAGGATTGATAACCTAACCCTTGTAGACAAAGAGGCTATGGATTTTCAAAGCCTGACCGTTGATTGGAAGCAGGGCGAAACGGGCAAGCTGGATTTTGACAAAGGCACGCGCCAGTCTGAACAGGTGATGAATGGAATTAACCTGACCCTGATGGTTAGCCAGCTAATGGAAAAAGTGCCGAACGCATGGCAGGCTTACAGGATTATTGATGGCGTTCTGGCTAGCTTACGGGCAAAGAAAAACAGCGATGCGAAGATTGCCCTTAATTCTGTTTTCATCGTTGAAGAAGTCAAAAAAGACGTTTTCCGGTGGGTACTGGAACAATCGGAATCTATTTTTCGGCAGAAACTAAATGAAGGGGTAATTTTTTTGCGGCTTTTGGCTTCGCCTTTTGAAAAGTTGAACTGGGTAATGGCTGAAAGCATCGAAGTCTTGTGCAATGAAGGTGAAGACCCGACCACGCTGTTGGACAAAAACATTTTCCAACCCCAATACCAATCCGGCTACAACGGACTAGAAAAGCAGGTAGCCTTCGCGGTCAATCGCGCTGATGTGGTTGAATGGTGGCATAGACTGGCAGTAAAAGGCACGGAGTATTGCATCCAAGGATGGAAGCGCGAAAGGATTTACCCTGATTTTCTTGTTAAGATGGAAAAAGACAAAGACGGTGTAGGACACCTTTGCTTCATAGAGTCCAAGGGTGAAATGCGAAATGTTGGAGATACGAACTATAAACAGAAAGTATTTGAAACCATAAATGCCGCACTGACTGGTGAAACAAAACCAAAAGGCGAGTTCAAGCTGGCGAACAACAAGGAAAAAATTTCCTTCCACATGGTTTTTGAGGGCGAGTGGCAAAACGATTTAAATAAGTTGTTTGCTGCGTAATTCGCTTTTTATTAAGCCACCTCTTGCGTAGGCAATGGTGCGGCTGGCGGTTCAGGAATATCTTCTGCTCCCGCCGCTCCTTCACTACCCAAAGCAGTCTTCCAAGTACGGAGGGCTTCGCAACCAGATTGCATAGCCTGCCGAATTTCTAGAATGTCATTTTGTGTTAATTCGTGCGGCTCCCATACGCCTTGGGAATTACGTTGAATTGTCGCCATATCAATAGGCTCCCCAACCCCACCAGACATAGTTTGTATGGTGTAATGTATTACCCAGAACGCAAGCAACCTTCCCTCTGCGATAGTAGGTTGTCGATTCTCAAACAACGTTTCTTCTAAAAATTTTAGAAACGGATTTGCAGCAACGCCGCCAGAACCTATGGCGCAAGAATAATGATTGTGATCAAGCAATCTGGGTTGCGTGCCATGTCCAAAAAGACAGACTTCTGTTTGATCATCTTTCTCAAAAGCAAGGAGAGTGCACAGTTCGCCATTTAAGGGGGCGATACCAGTTGTATTAAAATTTTGTGCTACTGCGTTTGATATCCCCATAATATAAGTAAATTTATCGGTATTTTGCAGTAAGGGTGCTGACAATACGGCAATTGCTTTAAAGCGTTCCGCAAGGCCAAGATCACCTGCAAAAGCAAACAGCTGTCCTGATGGAGCTGGAATAACATGAAGTTTCTGCCCTTGATGTTGAGCCGAACCAATAGAAAGCATGCTATCGCAAGCTATGACGATACCGTCACTACACTTAATGGCTACAGTTATGGTCATTCGCGAAAAACGCTTTTTACTTTCATTTCAGGATATTTTTTATAAATTGCGGAAACAAGTTCTTGGAATGATAAACGACGCACCAGATTACCAATCTCTAAAATATATTCTTTTGCACTAGCGGGCAGACTTTCAGCTATTTCTAGACCCTGCCGCTTCCCTGCTTCGGTCAATTCATAACGTCTAGGATTGGTTCCATTGACAACAGAAACAAACCCACTCAATGCAAGTTTATCAAGTTCTCGATAGACTGTGGCATCAAAGGGGCCGTAATCATAAGGCTCAAATTTGAAATATGGCCCCCCCGTAACATCTGATAATTCCCTATCAAGGATAAAAAATAATTTTTGTACTTGAACCGGAGACAAAGACAGCCCCTGCTCTTGCAGGGCTAAAGTTGCCAAGATGTGATCTGATTTGCTCATAGCGTAATATCGCAATCTTTAAGTGATTTGCCTACCCCCTAGGTCAATGAACTGCTTACGGGGGTATAAATGGGGGTATCAGAAATACCGATAATGAAAATATGTTTTTTATTATAGCAGCTTAGACGCCATTTACTAAGCCCGTAGGGCGACTTAGCAGACAATCTTAAAGTCAAAATGATGCATGATGGCCATCACCTGCATCGCCCTGTTCAGCATTTTCCCTTTAAAATCAGCGCTGGTTACTACACATCAACGGTAG
>Ga0213872_10002210_pt1 | contig 11650 bp, 5 predicted proteins | sample VelepicomBERX_R2_FD_160071 | JGI IMG/M metagenome (GOLD analysis project Ga0213872, IMG submission 160071) | Rhizosphere microbial communities from Vellozia epidendroides in rupestrian grasslands, the National Park of Serra do Cipo, Brazil - RX_R2 | ecosystem: Host-associated > Plants > Roots >... | reverse complement strand
TATGCCGCTCTTGAGCGTGTGTTTGCCGATAGTCTTCGAGAGATCATCCTTGAACTGCCACTTGCGCTGATAGGACTGCTGCGGAACGTTGGTGTTGGTTCCGAAGGAGGCGTTGGGAAAGACCACCAGCGGAGCGCTGATGTTGCTGGCGATGAGATTGTTCCAGTACTGGAAGCCAGTGGTGAACTGGTTGACGGTGTTGTTCGAGAAGAGCGTGTTGAGGGTGAGGCCGACGAGCTGAAGGTGGTTGACAGTAAAGTTTCCGTTGGTCAGATCGCCGGTTCCGTTCGATTGGTCGTTGAGGCTGTTGTTGGCCTGCGAGGTGTAGCTGAGGTAGGCATTGTTGCGGGAATTAATGGTCCAGTCCATGCGACCGTTGTAGCGGGTTTCGTAGAAGGGCCGGGGGATCACAGCGGCAGGTTCAGCGGCGAGGCCAGCCTGCTTTGCCAGCACGAGTTCGGCGTACGATATCGGGTCTTCGACCAGCCCCTGGCTCTCCCGCTCGCGCTCCCAGGCGAAGAAGCCGAAGAGCTTGTCCTTCATGAAGGGGCCGCCGATGGATCCGCCGAACTGCTGCCGACTGTAATCGGGGTGCGTTGAAATCTGGCCGCCGAGCCCGTCGGGGTTCTTCTGGTCAGTGTTGAGGTCAGTTGAGCGGAAGTAGCCGAAGAGCGAGCCGTGATAGTTGTTGGTGCCGCCCTTAGTAATCAGGTTGATGGCGGCGCCTTCGGAGCGGCCGTTCTCGGCCGAGAAGCGCTGCGTGCTGATCTTGAATTCTTCGACGGCCTCAAGGGGAAGCTGCATGACGGGCCCGCCGACGGTGTTGTCCTTGTTGTCGACGCCGTTTACGGTGACGTTGACGTTGCGGCCGCCGGCTCCGTTGACAGAGAGGATGGCGTAGCGGTTTTTGGTGGGATCGTAGGAGTCCGCGGCTTTGACACCGGGCGCGAGATAGGCAAGGTTGGCCACATCGCGGCCGACCATCGGCAGGTTCTGGACTTCGTCCGGCGTGATATCCGTGCTGACGCTGGTCTTGTTGAGGTCAATGAGGGGCGCCTGAGCCGTAACCTCAATAGTTTCATTGGTGGAGCCGGGCTTGAGCATCGCATTGCCGTTGGCCGTCTGGCCCACAAGCAGCTCGATCTTCTCCTCGACGGTGGAGAAGCCGCGGGCGGTGATTTTCAGGACATAGTCGCCAGCGGGAAGAAATTCGAAGCGATAGACACCGGAATCGTTGGTCGTGGTGGAGCGGGTTGCCCCGGTTGAGGCGGCGGTGGCGAGGACCTCCGCGCCCGAGACGGCTGCCTGCGAGGAGTCAGTCACGGTTCCCTGGATGTTGGCAGTAGCGGTGGCCTGCGCGAAGAGGCGCGGGCTCAAGAGCAACGTGGCAACGAGCAGAGAAAGAGATACGGATCGAAAGAAGGATCGTGGGTACATAGCTGGCCTCAAGAAAGAAGCTGGTTCTGGTTCAAGTGAGCCCGGTAAGCGTCAGCATGGCGTGCCGTTGCTTCCGGCTTCTTGGTGACGAGCGACACGTTTCCGTCCACGAAAGGTCGAACTTTGTCCATGAACGGCGTGTAAATTGCAGGAAGAATCTCACGTGGGCGCGAAGATGGTCAAGAAAAATCAGCTTCCAGCCACTAGCATCTAGCTCCTAGCTCTAGTCGTCAGTTGCCCGTCCCCAGTTGTCATTGGGAGGGCCGGACCGAGGAGCCAAAGTTTGGGGAATGAGCTTCCCGACCAGTTCATGCCTGGGCGACGTAGATGAAGCGGATGAGGAAGAGCGCTGCAAGCACGTAGAGCAGCCAGTCCTGGCGACGGAATCTTCCGCCGAGGATGTGGACGGCGGCGTAGGCGATGACTCCGAAGCCCAGGCCGTTGGCGATTGAGGCGCTGAGCGGGATCATGACCAGCGTGAGGAAGGCGGGAATGGCCGAGAGTGGCTCGGTCCAGGGGATCTCGGTGACTGTGCTGAGCATAAGGCTGCCTACGATGATGAGCGCCGGGGCTGTCGCGGCGGTGGGTACGATGCCGACGAGGGGGGCGGCGAAGAGGGCGAGCAGGAAACCCAGGCCAGTGACGATGGCGGTGACTCCGGAGCGGCCTCCGACGGCGACGCCGGCGGTGGACTCGACGTAACTGGTGACGGTGGACGTTCCGGCGAGCGATCCGACGACAGTCGCGGTGGCGTCGGCGAAAAGGATTCTGTTGAGGCGGGGGATGTGGTGGCCGTGCTCGATGAGTCCGGCCTTTTTTGCCACAGCGACGAGGGTTCCGAGGTTGTCGAAGAGGTCGACGAAAAAGAAGATGAAGATGATCTCGAACAGGCCGATGTGGATCGCCGAGCGGATATCGAGCCGGAACATGGTCTGAGTTATGTCGTGAAGATTGTAGGAGTAGCGCTCCCAATGGACGAGGTGGAAGGGGACGGCGGCGAGGGTAACGGTGACGACTCCGATGAGGATGGCTCCGCGGACGCGCCAGACCTGGAGGGTAGCGATGATGATCACACCGAGGAGGGCGAGCGCGGTCTGGGGATCGCGAACATTGCCGAGGGTGACCAGGGTCTCGGGGTGGGCGACGATGATGCCGGCGTTGTGGAGTCCGATGAAAGCGATGAAGAGGCCGATGCCCCCGGCGACGGCGGCGTAGAGCTCGTGAGGAATGCTGCGCAGGATGAGCTGGCGGATGCCAAGCGTGGTAAGCAGGAGGAAAGCGACTCCAGAGATGAAGACCGCGCCGAGAGCGGTCTGCCAGGGGACATGCATCCCAAGGACGACGGTGTAAGTGAAATAGGCGTTGAGTCCCATGCCCGGAGCGAGCGCGATGGGATAGCGGGCGACGATGCCCATGAGTATGGATCCGAAGGCGGCCGAGAGGCAGGTGGCGGCGGTGACGGCGGGCAGCGGGATTCCGGCTTTGGCCAGAATGGCAGGGTTCACCAGGACGATGTAGGCCATGGTGATGAAGGTGGTAAGTCCGGCGAAGAATTCGGTTCGCCAGTTGGTGTTCAGGCGGGAGAACTCAAAATAGCGTTCGAGAGCGGCGCGCATGTTCCATAAAAACACAGGTTTGGGGAAGTGCAAACGGCGTTGTTGCATACGCGGAAGAGGCCGGAATTCCCGCTTGCCCGATCACTGGTCCGTTTGAGAGGCTACCGGCATGCGCCGTCACCTTGTATTGCTGGTCGTTGCCGCTGCTTGTCTGTCTGCCCTATCCGCCGAAGCACAGCCACCTGGGAAAAGTTGCCAGAGTCTGGCGCAGGGGCTCGCCTTGTCCGATGGGAAGATCACTTTCGCCGAAGTCGTCGCGGCCGGGGCGTTCGTGCCACCTGGTCTCAAGCAGGATGAAAAGCCGTCTCCCGTGTTCAAGAGCACACCGGCGTTTTGTCGCGTGACGGCTACGCTAACACCGACTCCTGCCTCGGATATCAAGGTCGAGGTCTGGATGCCGGTAAGCGGCTGGAACGGGAAGTTTCGCGGGCAGGGCAACGGCGGATTTGCGGGATACATCGATTATCAGGCACTGGCGCGCGCCGTGGCTCTGGGCTATGCAAGCGGGGCGACGGACACCGGTCATGCGGCAGAAAACACTGACGCTAACTGGGCCCTGGGGCAGCCGGAGAAGGTCGTGGATTATGGCTATCGCGGGATCCATGAGATGACGGCGCAGTCAAAGAGCATCGTGCGGGCTTTCTATGGAATCGCGCCGAGCCGGTCGTACTTCGCTTCTTGCTCGAACGGCGGGCGGCAGGCGCTGATGGAGGCGCAGCGATTTCCGACCGACTATGACGGCATCCTCGCGGGAGCCCCAGCGAATAACTGGACGCCAATGCTGACGGCGGGCATTCATGCTCTTCAGGTGCTGGATGGGCCCGGCTACATCCCGGGAGCAAAAGCTCCTGCGATTGCGAAAGCAGGGGCGGCTGCCTGCGACGCGAAGGATGGCGTGCGTGATGGGGTGCTGAGTGATCCCACGCAATGCCGTTTCAACCCCGAGGTCCTGGTCTGCAACGGGGCAGAGTCCGACTCGTGCCTGACGGTGCCGCAGATCGCGGCGCTGAAATCCATCTATGCCGGGGCCAGGGATGAGTCCGTTAATTTGATCTTTCCCGGCATTCCGCTCGGCGCCGAAGACGGTGCAGGCGGCTGGGCTCTGTGGATCTTCGGCAAGGAGCAGGGTAAGAGCCTGATGAGCTCGTTTGTTACGGGATATTTCTCGAACATGGTCTACAGCTCGAAGAATTGGAATTTCAGGACTGCGAATGTGGCCAACTCGCTGCAGCTCGCGAATCAGAAGACCGGCAATGTGCTCAATGCGACCGACCCGAATCTGAAGCCGTTCTTCGACCGGGGCGGCAAGCTGATCATTTATCACGGCTGGAACGATCCGGCGATCTCGGCGTTCAACTCGATCAACTACTACCACAGCGTTTCGCAAACTCTGGGGACGAAAGAGACGGAGCGGTCGATGCGCCTCTATATGGTGCCGGGCATGCAGCACTGCGCAGGCGGACCCGGCGCGACGTCATTCGGGCAGTTTGAGCCCGATGTTCCGCACGATGCGCAGCACGATATCTTCGCGGCGCTGGTGGAGTGGGTCGAAAAGGGCAATGCTCCCTCGACCCTGATTGCCTCGCATTTCGCCGATGAGAAGGCCGGGGCTGATCCTCCAGCAACGGGCAGCAAGACACCGGAGATGACGCGCCCGCTCTGCCCCTATCCGCAGGAAGCGAAGTATTCAGGCAAAGGTGATCAGAATTCGGCGTCGTCGTTTTCGTGTGTGGGTCCGAAGTAAGGCGAGCGCTTCGCGCTGAGAATCGACTGCCGACGCCTGGTGCATCCAATCGGAGTAGATCCCGAAGGTTTTTGAGGGCCAAGGTGAATCGAGTTGGCGAGTCGATATGCCGTCCCTTCGGGACTCACGGATCTTTGGCCTTCTCGTCCCCGGCACTGCCGTGCCGGGCTATAGATTGTTACGTCCCTGCGGGACTTGGGGAATCGTTGAACCACTAATCGCGGCACTCACATGATTCTCGTGACTCTATACGGCAACGTAAGGGTTTAAACTCCCACGCCCGAAAATTCGGATCTTCAACAGCGGCAGGTCTGTGCGGGTTTCCCAAACCTGAATTTCGACCTGATACCTTGACTATCTACAATCGCAAGGTGTAGATAGTCGAGGTATGGGTAAACCGAGCGATCTGGTGCAGGGCACGCTGGACCTGCTGATTCTGAAAACTCTTTCGACTGAGGCGCGGCACGGGTGGGCGATTGCGAAGCGCATCCAACAACTGTCGGGTGAAGTTCTGCAGGTGCAGCAGGGATCGCTGTATCCGGCGCTGCACAGGCTGGAGCAGCAGGGGTGGATCAAGGCGAAGTGGATGGAGAGTGAGACAGGGCGGCAGGCCAAGTTCTACTCGCTGACGACGGCGGGGAGATCGCAGCTTGAGAAAGAGACGGCCAGCTGGGAAAGGCTGTCGGGGGCGATCAACTTGATTGTGCAAGAGGGGTGAGCGGATAGAGCACAGAGCGCAGAGCTCAGAGCACAGGAGGACAAATGCGCTGGCTGGATAAGTTGCGGATGCGGACCGAGATGCTGTTCCAGCGCGGTCGCGCGGCTGGCCGGCTGGATGACGAGCTGCGATTTCATCTTGACCAGCAGATTGCCGAGAACTTAGCGGCAGGAATGAGCGAAGACGAGGCGAGACACGCGGCACTCCGAGAGTTCGGCAATCCGGCGGCTCTGAGGGACCAGGCGCGTGAGACATGGAGCTGGAACGTGGTGGAGTCAGCGCTGCGCGATGTGCGGATCGGGGCACGAACGCTGCTGCGGGCGCCGGGATTCGCGGTGATCGCGGTTGGCGTGATGGCTTTGTGTATCGGCGCCGCGACGTCGCTGTTCACGGTAACGCGGTCGGTTTTGCTCAGACCGCTTCCGTTCCGCGATCCTGAGCGGCTGGTGATGATCTACGAACATTTCCGCGATCCCGCCAGCAATGCGCAGGGGTTCAACTACAACAGCGTTGCTCCGGCTGACTATTACGACTGGCGTGCGCGGACCCGCGGCTTTGAAGACATGGCGGCCTGGCGTTACTGGCAATTCAACCTGACCGGGGAGCACGGGGAGTTGCCGGAACTAGTGGGCGCCCGCGGCGGGAGCTGGAACCTGTTTCCCCTGCTGGGAGTGCGTGCGGCTCTTGGACGAACGTTTACCGAGAGCGAAGACCGTACGGATGGAAACGCCGTGATGCTCACATGGAGCATCTTCGAACGGCGGTTTGGTGGAGATCCGTCCATGGTCGGCAGGCAGATCCATCTCGACGGAAAGCCATATACCGTGGTGGGCGTGCTTCCAAAATGGTTCACCTATCCCGATGCGAAGGTCCAGCTCTGGGTTCCATACGAATCTGGATTGCCACCGGAGATTGTGAGCCATCACGATTATCACTTCACCCGCGTTGTGGCGCGGCTGAGATCGGGCGTCAGCCTGACGAGCGCTCTGAGCCAGGTAGAGGCGGTGCAGTACCAGGAGCATTTGCAGAACCTGCATGCGCCGGTGGCCGAGGATGTGGCATCAAAGACCCTCATCCAGGACCTCGCGCAGGATGTAAAGAAGCCATTGGTCATCCTGCTATGCGCTGTTGCCTGCATGCTGCTGATCGGCTGCCTGAATGTTGCCAACCTGATGGTGGCGAGGTCGGCGGCGCGGCAAAAGGAGATCGCGATCCGAAGTGCGCTCGGGGCACGGAGGATCACGTTGATTCGCGAACAACTGATCGAGAGCCTGCTGGTTTCAACGGCCGGCGGCGCAGCCGGCGTGCTGCTGTCACTGGCGGCAACCAAATGGCTAGCCACTACGTGGACAGATCTTCCCAGTGCGCGGAACATTTACGGCGACGGAACGGTGCTGGCGTTTGCCTGCGCTCTCACCTTCGCAGCGGCGCTGCTGGCTGGATTGCTGCCGGCAATCTCGTCGACAGGTAAAGGAGCGATTGCTTCGCTGCAGGCTTCGTCACGAAGCGCGGCGGGCAGTCAATCGCGCACGGCGCTGCGAAAGTTGCTGCTAACGGTGGAGATCGCAACCACGGTGGTGCTGTTAATCGCGGCCGGTCTTCTGCTCAAGAGCTTCGTGCGGCTGCGCATGACAGATGTAGGCTGCGCGACCGAAAACGTGTTGACGATGAGCTACAGCCTTCCCGCCAAAGCATATGACAGCCCCGAGAAGGTGAACGCGTTCAACGAAACACTGTTGAAGCAGGTGCGCGTCATGCCGGGAGTACGCGCTGTGGCGCTTGGGTCGATGATGCCGGGAGTGGGAGCCGGAGAGGATAATGTCTTCTCGATCCACGAGCATCCACCGATCGCGCCCGGGACGCCGTCGCCCGATGCGCTTTACCGGACGGCCGATCCCGAATACTTCAGTGCGTTGCAGATACCGCTGCTGAAAGGGCGGTTCTTTACCAGCAATGACCGCGCCGGCCGCCCAAAGACGGTCATCATCAGCCGCCTGCTGGCGCAGCAGTATTTTCCGGGCGAAGACCCGCTGGGCAAGCATCTCCACGTCGTCCCGTACGGGAACGCCGATTACGAAATCGTCGGAGTTGTCGCCGACACGCTGTATCAGGTGGGTCAGCCAGCCATGCCGACCATGTATTTCCCCGTCCTTAATGGTCGAGGTGATGTGCGTGGATTCACTCTGGCGGTGCGGACAGCGTCGGATCCGCTTGCGTTCTCCATCCCGATCCAGAAGCAGATCGCGGCGCTTGATCCGGAGCTGCCGGTTTCCGACGTGCTTACCATGCAGCAGATTCTCGAACGGTCATTGGGCAATGCCAGCCTGAGCGCCAGCCTCGTGCTGGCATTCGCACTGCTTTCGCTGATGCTCGCGTCCGTGGGGCTGTACGGAGTCCTCTCTTACCTGACGACGCAGCGTACGGGAGAGATCGGCGTTCGCATGGCACTTGGGGCGGAACGCGGGCAGGTTCTGCGCCTGGTGCTCGGTGATGGCCTGCGTCCAGCGCTCTATGGGCTTGTGCTTGGCCTTGCGACCAGCGCCGGGGCGGTGCGGCTGATCGAGTCAATGCTCTATGGAACAAAGCCGCTCGATCCGGCGATCTTTGCCGCTGTCGCCGCAACGCTCCTCGTAGTGGCGGCGATGGCCTGCATGGTTCCGGCATGGAGGGCTTCGCGCATCGATCCAATGCAGGCGCTCAGAACGGAGTAGACGAGGAGGGGCTGAAATGCGCTGGCTGGCGCGGTTAGCGATGCGGGTCGAGATGCTTTTTCGGCGCAGTCGTGCGGCTGGCCGGCTGGATGAGGAGCTGGGGTTTCATCTCGAGCAGCAGATCGCCGAGAACGTGGCAGCGGGGATGAGCGGAGAAGAGGCGCGGCATGCGGCGATGCGGGCGTTCGGAAATCGGGCGGCGCTGAGGGATCAGGCGCGGGAAACGTGGAGCTGGAGCGAGGTGGAGTCGATGGTGAGGGATGTGAGGATCGCAGTCAGGACACTTTTGCGCACACCGGGGTTCGCTCTGACGGCGATTCTGGTGATAGGGCTGGGGATCGGAGCCAATATTGCGCTCTTTGCGGTGGTGCATTCGGTGCTGCTTCAGCCGTTGCCGGTCCGCGACCCGGACCGGCTGGTGCGGCTTTACGAGCACAGCAGCTTCGGCAACTTTCCCTATAACCAGAGCGCCGCCGGTGTTTTCGCGGAGTGGAAGAAGCAGAGCCGCAGCTTCTCCGACATGGCACTCGCTGGCTACGCGGGATACAACCTGTCGGGGACCGGCTCTGGAACCGGCGGGCAGTTGCCGGAGAACGTGCGCGCCGGCGTTCTTTCATGGAATATGCTACCGACGCTCGGTGTCGAACCGGCGCTGGGGCGTAACTTCACCGCGGCCGAGGACCTGCCGTCGGCGAACGGCACGGTGCTGCTGAGCTGGGGCTTGTGGAAGCGCCGTTTCGGCGGGAATCCGGCGGTCCTGAATAAGACGATCCTGCTCAACGGCAAGCCGTACACGATAATCGGCGTCATGCCGGAGTGGTTTGGCTATCCGGAACAGGCGATGCAGTTGTGGACGCCCCTTTATCACGAAAAACCGGCGAGCCTCATGGAGGCTCTGGACGACCATGAGTTCAAGGCCATCGGACGGCTGAAACCCGGCGTGACTCAGGCGGAGGCGGTGACCGAGCTTTCGGTGATTACCGCACGCATCCGCAAGGAGCATCCCGACCTGGCATTCGTCAGCAATGGGGCAAATATCCGGCCGCTTCTTGACTCCATTGTCGGCGACCTGAAGACACCACTTTATGTGCTACTCGCGGCGACTGGCTGCGTGCTTCTCATCGCGTGTCTGAATGTGGCGAATCTTCTGGTGGCGCGAACGACGGCGCGAAGAAGAGAACTGGCGATTCGCACTGCCATGGGCGGCAGCCGGATGCGCCTGCTCCGCGAGCACCTGATGGAGAGCCTGATTCTGTCCGCGGCGGGTGGCGCAGTGGGACTTGTGCTGGCGTGGGGGATCCTTGCATGGCTGGTGAGCACGCGGCAGGAGATGGCCCGGGTGACGGCGATTCATGTCGACTGGGTGGTCGGCGGCTTCACGCTTGCGCTGATTGTGCTGTCCGCGGTCTTTGCCGGGCTCATCTCGTCGTTTTCTGCGAAAAGCGAACAGGTTCTAGGAGCGCTCCAGGAATCGTCGCGTTCCTACAGCGCGGGCCAGAGCCGCGCCCGGCTCCGCAAACTGTTGCTCGTATTGGAAGTGGCGCTGACGGTTGTTCTTCTGGTAGGAGCGGGGCTGCTGCTGAAGAGCTATGACCGCCTGCGCTCCGCCGATTTGGGCTGCATGACTCGCGGCGTGCTGACGATGGGATTTGATTTGCCGAAGACGCACTACGCGCAGCCGGCACAACGCGCGAACTTCTTCGATACGCTGCTCGATCGCGTGCGGCATCTGCCGGGCGTGCGTGCGGCCGGGCTGGTCTTTCCGGTTGTTCCGGGCGACGGGTACGGAGGAGACAACGGGTTCGCCATCGTGGAGCATCCGCCGCTGCCGCAGGGGCAGGGAGTATTTGCGATCCATCGCTGGGTCGACCCGGAATATTTTTCGGCGATCGGCATTCCCCTGCTGCGTGGACGGACGTTCGGCGACAATCAGCGGCCCGGCCATGCGACCGAGATCATCATCAGTAAATTGTTCGCACGGCAATACTTTCCGAACGAAGACCCGATCGGCAAGCATCTGAAGACGAACGGATCGCATTTGTATGAGGTCGTCGGAATTGTCGGCGATACGCGGTTTGAGGTCGGCGAACCTCCGAGGCCGATGATGTACTTCGCGCTGGACGCCGACGATGACATGGATGGCGCCTCGCTGGTCATCCGGGCGGGCGGCGATGTGACCCACTATGCCATGCCAGTGCAGCAGATTGTCCAGCAGCTCGATCGCGATCTGCCGGTGTCGGACATTCTGACGATGGATCAAGTCATCGGCAGGAATACCGTCGACGCGAACTTCGATGCAACGCTGCTGCTGATCTTCGCTGCGTCATCCCTGTTGCTTGCGGCTGTGGGGTTGTTCGGAGTGCTGTCCTATGTGGTGGCCCAGCGCACGGGCGAGATCGGAATCCGCATGGCGCTGGGCGCGCGGCGAGAGCAGGTGGCCGGGCTGATGCTCGGCGACGGGCTGCGTCCGGCGCTGTATGGACTGGTTCTCGGGCTGGGTGCAAGCGCGGTAGTGACGCGGCTCATCGAGTCGATGCTGTACCAGACGCGGGCGCTCGATCCAGCGGTGCTTGTGACGGTGAGTTTGATCCTGCTGGTCGTGGCGGCGGTGGCGTGCCTTTTACCGGCATGGCGGGCGTCACGGGTGGATCCGATGCAGGCGCTGAGGACGGAGTAGAGCAGGGCTCAGGGAACAGGGATCAGGGCACAGGGATCAGGGCACAGGAGGATAAATGCGATGGCTGGATCGAATTCGGGTGCGGGTCGAGATGCTGCTCCGGCGTGGGCATGCGGCTCAGCAACTGGATGAGGAGCTTCGCTTTCATCTCGAGCGGCAGGTTGCCGAGTATGTCGCGGCCGGGATGAGTCCCGAAGAAGCGCGGCATGCGGCGCTGCGGGCATTTGGGAATCCGGCGGCGCTGAGGGACCGGGCGCGGGAGACGTGGAGCTGGAGCGGCGTGGAGTCAGTGCTGCGGGACGCGCGGATTGCGGCGCGGACTCTGATGCGGGCACCGGGATTTGCGCTGACGGCGATCGGGATCATGGCGCTGGGGATCGGTGCGAACATAGCGCTGTTTACGGTGGTGCGGTCGGTGCTGTTGAAGCCGCTGCCGTACCAAGATCCGGAGCGGCTGGTGTCGATCTACGAAGGTGATGTGGGCGGAAATCACCCGGAATGGAGCCCTTATCTGCCAGTCGATGCGGGCAGCATGAAGGATTGGCAGCAAGCCGCGAGGGGCATCGCCGACATGACGTTTGCGTCTCCATGGCAGCAGTACAACCTGTCTGCCGAGGGCGGCAGGCTGCCCGAGAAGATCGATGCGGCATGGTGCTCGTGGAACTTCTTCGCGCTGCTGGGCGTGGAGCCTGTACTGGGCCGCAGCTTTGCGCCGGACGACGATCGCCCCGGCGCGCAAGCCGCCGT
>Ga0213872_10002209_pt1 | contig 11652 bp, 9 predicted proteins | sample VelepicomBERX_R2_FD_160071 | JGI IMG/M metagenome (GOLD analysis project Ga0213872, IMG submission 160071) | Rhizosphere microbial communities from Vellozia epidendroides in rupestrian grasslands, the National Park of Serra do Cipo, Brazil - RX_R2 | ecosystem: Host-associated > Plants > Roots >... | reverse complement strand
CGGAGCGGACGGGACTCGAACCCGCGACCCCCGGCGTGACAGGCCGGTATTCTAACCAACTGAACTACCGCTCCGCGCGGCTTGCTTTGCCTTGAAGGCAGCAGCAAAGGGGGCGGATTAAAACACGTCTGTTGCGCGCCTGTCAATGCTTTCGTAAGGAATATAGAACTGCGATGGCGGTGGCAAAGGCTTTGCTGTTATAAATGCGCCCTGTCGTACGCTGTGGTCGTCGCAGCGACGGTTTATTCATACACTCATGATCATATCGCTGCCCACATCTTCTTGGTTCTACCGTCTCATCAATGTGATCTTGATCGCTTTGATCGCCTGGTTCGGCGCGGGCCTGATTTGGCTGGCCTTGGCGCCACGGTCTACGCCGCCTGTCGCTGCTCCCGCACGGGTCAAGACGAGCGCCCCGGCGCTCGATATGGCGCCGCTGCTCTCCTTGTTTGGTGCTCAGGCGCCAGGCGGTGAGGCGGCTGTATCATCGCTGTCGGTCAAGCTGCGCGGCGTGATTGCCGCGCATGACGATCAACCTGCTGTCGCCATCTTCGAACGTTCCGGTGCACCTGCATTGGCACTGCGTACCGGCGAGGAGCTTGAACCCGGCGTTAAGCTCGTCGAGGTCGCCGCTGACCACGCAATCGTCGACAACCATGGCCGTCGCGAACGGGTCGAGCTCGATGCGAACGCTGCAGCGCAAGGCATCGTGGTGGCGGCAAACAACGCGCCCCCGCCGCCGCAAACCGATCTGATCCGGCCCGCGATGGCAGAGAATCACCCCCCTCCGCCCCAGTCTGGCACAGGTAAGATCGAGCAGCGGACGATCGGTCGCGATACGCTTGCTGCAGGTATGCAGCACCTGAACGTGAACGAATGGTCGCGCGGGCTCAATGATTCGCCTGACCAGCAAGGCGTGGTGATTGCCGACGCATCGGCCCAACCCCTTGCGGGGCCTTTGGGCTTGCAAAATGGCGATGTGCTGCGCTCGGTCAATGGCGTCACCATGTCGCAAAAGAGCGATATTTCGAATCTATATGGCGCGTTCAGTCGCGCCCCCTATGTCAATGTTGAAGTCGTGCGGAACGGCACGCGCATGACCTTGCACTACCGCATCGAGAATCAGCCAACGCCATGAAGACACTTAAGACACTCGCGGTTTCCATCCCCCTTGCGGTTTCCATCTTGTTCGCCGGCCAGGCCATGGCGGCAGACGACAACAGGGTGATGCTCAATTTCGTGAACTCGGACATCGATTCGACGGTCAAGGCGGTCGGACTGATCACCGGCAAGAATTTCGTACTCGACCCGCGCGTGAAAGGGACGGTGAACGTCGTGTCGTCGAGCCCCGTGCCGCGAGCCGAGGTCTACCCGATCTTGCTGTCGGCCCTGCGGCTGCAAGGCTTTGCGGTAGTCGAAACGCCCGGTGCCATCAAGGTGGTGCCGGAAGCTGACGCCAAACAAAACATCGGCGCGACGGTCGATAAGAAGCTGAATATCGGTGGCGACCGTATCGTCACGCAGGTTTACCCCTTGCACAACGAGTCGGCTGCGCAGCTGGTGCCTATCCTGCGTCCTTTGATCACGCCGAATAACTCCATTGCGGCGTACCCCAACGCGAACATCCTGGTGATTACGGATTACGCCGATAACGTGAAGCGGCTCGATCAGATCATCGCCAACATCGACCAGCCGATGGATGCCGATCTGGTGACGATTCCGCTCAAGACTGCGTCGGCGCTCGATGTATCGCAGATGCTGGCCAAATTGATGCCGGAAATCACCGTAGCCGGTAGCGGTGCCCTGGCGCCTGCTACCCTGGGTGACGGCATCCGCAAGACGGTGGTGATTCCCGATACGCGATCGAACTCTCTGATCGTGCGTGGCGACAATGGTGCGCATACGGCGCAGATCAAGCGCATTGCCGAGAGCCTCGACAGCCAAAGCACGCCGGGTGGCAATATCCATGTGATCTACCTGAAGAATGCAGATGCGACGCGCCTCGCCGCCACACTCAAGGCGATTTTGACGGGTGGGGATGTGCCGCAGTCGGTCACGACACCGCTGTCGTCTACACCGATCAGTGGGACCGGTAACAGCTCTGCGACGCCCACTACTGCGCAACCCTCGCTTTCAAGCTCTGGCAGCAGTACTGCCTCGCAAGGCGTGGCCGTGCAGGCCGACCCGACGACAAACGCACTGATCATCACCGCGCCGGATAATGTCTACAACAATCTGCGTGCGGTGGTCGACAAGCTCGATGCCCGTCGTGCGCAGGTCTATGTGGAAGCCATGATCGCCGAAGTAAGCCTCGATAAGCTCGGTCAGTTCGGTATCCAATGGCTGGTGGGCGGCACGAGCAACAACGTGTCAGTGGTTGGCGCCAGCGCAACAGGCGACAGCACGGCAGGGACTAATATCGTCGACATTGCCAAGGGCATTGCGTCGAAGAACTACACCCTGCCAGGCGGGCTGACGCTCGGGGTGTTGAACGGCTCCTTGACCGGCAGCGACAAGCCAAGCCTGGGTGTGCTGGCCAATGCGCTGGAATCGACCGGCAACGGCAACGTGCTCTCCACACCGAATATCCTGACGCTCGACAACGAAGAGGCCAAGATTCTGGTCGGCCAGAACCTGCCTTTCGTGAGCGGCACGCAGTCTTCGACCGGTAGCAATCCGAACCCGTTTACCACGGTGGACCGTAAGGATGTTGGTATCACCCTGCGCGTGAAGCCACAGGTCTCTGAGGGTGGCGCCATCACCATGCAGGTCTACCAGGAAGTCTCGAGCGTGGATGCGACCGTCAACACGCAAGGTGCAGGCTTGGCGACCAAGAAGCGCTCCATCGAATCGAAAGTACTGGTCGACGATGGCCAGGTGATCGTATTGGGTGGCCTGATCGAGAACGACCTGAGTCAGACCTTCAACAAGGTGCCGATCTTGGGGGATATCCCAGGCCTCGGGAATCTGTTCCGTTATGAATCGCGCGAACACAAGCGTACCAACCTGATGGTGTTTTTGCGGCCGGTGATTCTGCGCGATGGCCAAAGTGCCGCCGCACTCAGCAACGACCGCTACCGTATGCTGCAAGACGCCGAGCGCGACTATCAGCCGGCGCAGCGGACGCTGCTGCCTGATTTGCCGGCGAATATCCTGCCCGAGGTGGACCTGCGTAAGCCGGCGACCAAGCTGCCGCTTGATGCGTACGATAAATCCGGCAACGCGGCCGGCGCCACACCTGCTTCGGCAGCCGAACCGGCGGGCAAGTAATGGCCTATCAGCGTCTCGCAACCTACGCGTTTGCGCGCGATCGTGGCGTTGTCGATATCGGCGAGCATGATGGCCAGGTGAATGTGCTGCTGCGAGCAGGCGGCGACCTGACCGGCTTGATGGAGCTGCGTCGCATCCTGCGCCGGCCGGTCAATGTTGACACGGTCGCGCCAGAAGTCTTCGAAGCCCGTCTGGGCCAGCTTTTCTCGCGCCAAGATAGCCAAGCTGCCGATGTGGCGGAAGATGTCGCAGCTGATCTGGATCTCAACCGCCTCGCGCAAGATTTGCCGGCGATTGAGGACTTGCTGGAGTCGGAAGACGATGCGCCGATCATTCGCTTGATCAATGCGCTGCTTACCGAGTCGCTGCGTGAGGGGGCGTCGGATATCCATATCGAGCCGTTCGAGTCGCGCTCGGTCGTGCGCTTTCGCATTGACGGGCGGTTGCGCGACGTGGTCGAGCCTAAGCGCGCGCTCCATGCTGCGATCGTGTCGCGGATCAAGGTGATGGCGAATCTCGATATTTCCGAGAAGCGCTTGCCGCAAGACGGCCGCATTACGCTGCGTATTGCGGGCCGGCCTGTCGATGTGCGGGTTTCGACTTTGCCGACGGGCCATGGCGAACGCGCCGTGTTGCGTCTGCTTGATAAATCAGCTGGCCGCTTGGATCTGCAAGCCTTGGGCATGGGCGGCACGACGCTCGACAGAATGACCGAGCTGATTGCCCAGCCGCACGGCATTGTGCTGGTGACCGGCCCCACGGGCTCGGGTAAGACCACTACGCTCTACGCGGCACTTGCTGCGATGGATGCAACCACCACCAATATTATGACGGTGGAAGACCCGATCGAATACGACCTTGACGGTGTCGGGCAGACACAGGTCAATGCACGTATCGACATGACCTTTGCGCGCGCATTGCGTGCGATTCTTCGCCAAGACCCGGATGTCATCATGATTGGTGAAATCCGTGATCTGGAAACTGCGCAGATTGCCGTGCAGGCCTCGCTGACGGGTCACCTGGTTCTGGCGACGGTGCACACCAACGATGCCCCGGCAACGGTCACGCGGCTCGTGGATATGGGTGTCGAGCCCTTTCTCCTTGCTTCGTCCGTGATCGGCGTACTGGCCCAGCGCTTGTATCGCCGTTTGTGCCCGAGCTGCAAGCAGCCCTATATGCCCGACGAGGCGGAAACAGCTGCGTTGGGTTTGACCGCGCCGCGCCAGCTCTACCGGGCCGTGGGTTGCGATGCCTGCAATCACCTGGGTTACAAGGGGCGGGCAGGGGTGTACGAGCTGCTGGTGGTGGATGATGAAGTGCGGCGCCTGATTCACGACGGCGCGAGCGAAGCGGCCATTCGCGATTATGGGACCAAGATCGGTATGCATAGCTTGCGCAGCGATGGCATTGCGCAGGTACTTGAAGGCAAGACCACGTTGGAAGAGATTCTGCGTGTGACGCGGGAAACATGACGTCGGGTCGGCTCGCGCACGGCTGAATAGGCGTACTATGCTTCATATAGCAGCCGGTGTATTGACGGCAGCTTAATAGCGGTGAAAGGCATATCAAGATGTTCGGTTTGGGTAAAAAAGACCCCTTTGCCACAGTGGTCTGCAAAGCCAAGAAGCTAGACGGCCAAGCCGCGCAAGCTTTGAAGCAAGATGCGGTCGATCTGGTCGCAATGATCAAGGCGGCCGACGCATCTGAGCTCTGCAGTAAGATTTCGTTTGGCCGCATCTACCAGAAACCCGGCACCTTGCTGAGCGAACATAACGCGAGCGAGCAGGGGTATTCGGCCAGTTACGACAAGGTTACCAAGTCGATCGGCGTGGGGTTACGGCAGGGCTTGATGCGGCAAACGCTGGTATTGGTGACCAAAGAGCCGACGCAGCTTGCGGTAGAGATTGGCCTCACGCTGGACTTGCCAACGCCATCTGAGCCAACGGTCAGCTAAGCCTGCTTTAAGGCGGCGCGCTGTGTAGCGCACCCGCAACGTGTGCAGGTGCATCGTTGTGGATTTTCTTGTCGATATTGACGTTTGTGCTGCCAGGGCTGAGAATCCGCGCCCAGTTCGATTGCAACCTACTCAGCCAGGAAAGGAGACGCTTACATGACTTACCCCATCGAATCCTTGAATATTCGCTGACCTCATTCCGCTATTGGCGCTGGGGTCGAATGCCCCTGCGCCGGTTGCTCAAAAAGCCCCGGCCTGAAACGCCGGGGCTTTTTGCTTGAGAGAACAGCCATGCCTGTATTGAGAACATTTGCTGGCCAGCGTGTGCCGGTGAAAGTCTGGACCGACGACGTTGACCCCGAAGCGATCCAGCAACTGAAAAACGTAGCAGCCCTACCGATTGTGCACGGCCATATTGCCGCCATGCCCGATGTTCATCTGGGCATTGGCGCCACCGTTGGGTCGGTGATTCCAACGCTCGACGCCATCATCCCCGCTGCGGTCGGCGTCGATATCGGCTGCGGGTTGAACGCCGTGCGAACAACCCTAAAGGCGGCCGATTTGCCCGACTCACTGGCCCGGCTGCGCAGTGCTATCGAAGCGGCCGTTCCGGTTGGCTTCGAGCAGCACGAATGGGACAAAGTGCGCGGCTCGGCACACCAGCGGGCTGCACGACCCTTGGACGACCGATTGGACCGCCTTTTGGGCAAGCACCCGGGCTTGATGAAGATGCAACGTAAGTTCGCTCAGACCTGGGTCTGCCAGATTGGCACGTTGGGCGGCGGCAATCACTTCATCGAGCTTTGTATCGACGAGGCTGACCACGTCTGGATCATGCTGCATTCGGGCAGTCGTGGAACAGGTAATGTCATCGGTCGCTACTTCATTGAAGCCGCCCGCAAGGACATGCGCCGTCATCAGGTCAATCTGCCCGATCGCGACCTGTCATACTTTGCCGAAGGGTCGACCCTGTTTGACGACTATGTCGACGCCGTGGAGTGGGGGCAGGACTATGCCATGACCAATCGCCGCGAGATGATGCGCTTGATCCTAGATGCGATCCGCCCGTATCTGCCCGCGTTCAAGCTGGTTGATGAGGCGATCAACTGCCATCACAACTATGTGCAGCGCGAAACCCATTTCGGGCAGCGGCTTTTCATTACGCGCAAAGGCGCCATCTCTGCACGTGAGGGCGAGCTGGGCATCATCCCAGGTTCGATGGGGGCCAAGAGCTATATCGTGCGAGGGCTAGGCAACGAGCAATCTTATTGCTCATGCTCGCACGGCGCCGGGCGCAAGATGAGCCGGACTGAAGCCAAGCGTAGGTTCAATCGCTTTGACCTTGCCGCGCAAACCGAAGGCGTCGAGTGCCGTAAGGATGGTGGTGTGGTGGACGAAATTCCCGGCGCCTACAAGGATATCGACACCGTGATGGCCCAGCAGACTGATCTGGTGGAGGTCGTGCATACCTTGAAACAAGTGTTGTGCGTAAAAGGATGATCTACCGCCTCAAGGTAGATTGATATAACGGAACGCCCCATTGAACGGGTACAACAGGAGTAAGTGTATGAAAATCAAGATTCCGGGCTTGAAGCCCCGTAACCCCGTAGCGCTTGCGGCACGGCAACGCAATGCAGGCGTGCATGAGAAAACGGAAAAGACCAAACGGCGCGATGCACGGCAAGCGCTGAAGCGGGAACTGAAAGGAGGGCGGGAAGATTTTTCCGCCCTTTCTCATATCTTGAGCCATCAATGCAGGCCGTATCGGGTGCCGCACGTCATTTGATTCACGTCAGCCTTATTCCAAATAGGCGCATGCAAATGACTCCTTAGGTAGAGACAGCTTTTGATACTTTGTTATCATCCCGGTCTAACCTATTACTGCTGTCTATTCGCTTCATGTCCACGATCGCTACCGAACACGTCCTGAGCGTCCATCACTGGAACGAAACCCTGTTCACCTTCACCACGACCCGCGACCCCGGTCTGCGTTTCGAAAACGGCCACTTCGTGATGATCGGCCTCGAAGTGAACGGCCGCCCCCTGATGCGCGCCTACTCCATCGCCAGTGCGAACTACGAAGAGCATCTGGAGTTCTTCAGCATCAAGGTGCCAAATGGCCCACTGACCTCGCGCCTGCAGCATTTGAAGGTTGGCGACCCTGTGCTGGTGAGCCGTAAGCCGACTGGCACGCTCGTGGTGAGCGACTTGAAGCCAGGTAAGAATCTCTTCCTGTTCGGCACCGGTACGGGCCTTGCGCCGTTCATGTCGATCATCAAGGACCCGGAAACCTACGAAAACTTCGAAAAGGTGATCCTGTTCCACGGTGTGCGCTTTGTGAACGAGCTCGCATACGCTGACTACATCCAGGAAGAGTTGCCCAAGAATGAATTCTTTGGCGACATCATTCGCGACAAGCTGATTTACTATCCAAGCGTGACGCGCGAAACCTTCCGCAACCAAGGTCGCCTGACTGACCTGATCGAGTCGGGCAAGCTCTGCGCTGATATCGGTATTCCACAGATTAACCCGGACACCGACCGTGCGATGCTCTGTGGTAGCCCCAGCATGTTGAAGGATACCTGTGCGATCCTCGACAGCCTGGGCCTGAAGGTGTCGCCACGCATCGGCGAGCCGGGCGACTATGTGATCGAACGGGCTTTCGTCGAAAAGTGATGCAGTGCGCAAGCTGTGCGAGTAGGTGAGGCTTTACCTGCCGTTCAGTGGCTATGTCCCTAATCTGTAAGGCAGATTTTTTTCGATTAGGTGAAAATAGCGCTTGCGGAAGGGGGGGAATTAGGCCACAATCCGCCCCTCTTTTTTGCGCTGCAGCCGTTTTTGACTGCAGTGCGGGTATTGGGGCGCTTCAATGCTGCCCCCAGTGCTTGCCCTACGGCCCAGGAGGCTAGGGGGGGAGGCGACAGCGCCGAACTCCGGTTGTGGATCAGCCACCACCGACTCGTAATCCATCAAGGCAAGACGTTCTTAGACCTTCGGGTGTTGGGGCGCTGACCAGTCACGTGGATTGCGCCCAACTCCGACTCTTGGGGGTGTGGGATATGTCCAACCTGGCTTCACCAATCCAATTGCATGCTGCTCAAGCGCAGCTGCCCCTGTCGGTTTATTTCGACGAATCGTTTTACAAGCTGGAGCAGGAGCACCTGTTTGCACGCGGCCCGAAATACGTCGGCCACGAGCTGATGGTGCCCAATGTCGGCGACTATCAAGTGCTCGACATTTACGACCGTTCGCGCATGCTCAAGCGCACCGAGAGCGGTGTCAAGCTGCTGTCCAATATCTGCCGCCACCGTCAGGCCATCATGGTTGACGGTCGTGGCAACAGCTCGCACATCGTCTGCCCGCTGCATCGCTGGACTTACGACAATCAAGGCACGTTGCTCGGCGCCCCCCATTTTGCGGCCAAGCCGTGCAAGCATGATCTGCCTGACTTTGCCCTGCAAAACTGGAACGGCATGCTGTTCGAGATGAGCACGGGTGGCCGTGATGTAGAGGCCGATCTCAAGGACATGGGCGTCGCCAAGGACCTCGATTTCAGCGGGTATATGCTGCACAACGTGGTGGTCGACGAGTACGAAGGCAACTGGAAGACCTTTATCGAGGTCTATCTGGAGGACTATCACGTCGATCCATTCCACCCGGGTCTCGGCCGATTTGTGGAATGCGGTGACCTGAAGTGGGAGTTCGGTAACTGGCATTCGGTACAAACGGTGGGCATCAACAATGCCCTCGCAAAGCCGGGCTCCAAGTCTTATGCGGCGTGGCATAAGCAAGTGCTCGACTTCTATCGCGGCGATATCCCCAAGCACGGCGCGATCTGGCTAACCTACTACCCGAACGTGATGGTGGAGTGGTACCCGCACACCCTGGTGATTTCGACGCTGATCCCGCAAGGGCCGCGCAAATACATCAATGTGTGCGAGTACTACTACCCTGAAGAGATCGCGCTGTTCGAGCCCGAATTTATGGCGGCCGAACAAGCGGCCTATCAGGAAACGGCGGTCGAAGACGAAGAAATCATCCGGCGGATGGAAGAGGGCCGTGCGCGGCTCTACAAAGAAGGTCGTGAAGAGTTCGGCCCCTATCAGAGCCCGATGGAAGACGGCATGCTGCATTTCCACGAATTCATGTGGCGGGAGATGGGTAGCCATATTCGGCGTACTTAAGTATGGCGCTTGCCGCAACCGGCCGTTGCGGCAAGGCGGCCGGTGCTAAGCCGGAGGCAGAAAAGCGGAGAGGGCGCTCAATGGCGCCCTCTCTCATTTTTTATTGATTACTACGCTCACCACGTTTGGCTTTGGCGGGGCTCACAGGCCCCCTTGTTTCGTACCGCTGCCGGGCTTAGCCGGGTCAGTCGCACGCGTGTGTGGCTTTCCTCCTCGCTCCGAGGTTTCCTCCTCCTCGGGCGGATGAATGCACTTTACGTCTCAGGGCGAGGGGCGTCATCCCCCATTTGGATGATTAGGCTTGAATAATTTACAAATGTTCGCGGACAATAGCGCCGCGGCAAAAGGCGCATGGTACAAGGGCTTGGGCCCGATGGATGTAAGCGGTATGGTGTAACAGTATCGTATGCCGCCCGTGGGGCAGAATCGGGATCATGATGATGCGCCGAATTCCGCGAGCGCCCTCGCTTCAAGACTGTTGCGGCACCGCCTTAACCTGCATACTGGTCGTCCAAAAGAGGAAAACCCAATCAAGATGGGCGATAAACAACAACGACAATATGACGCACTGGTGACCGCGATTCATGGCGTGGTCCTTGAACCCAGCAAATGGGAAAACATCCTGAAGCGTGTGTCGGAAGCTGTAGGCGCCGATTGCGGCACCTATTACCTATGCGACAAGCGCACCGACGCCGCTGGTGTCTGGTATTGCTCGGACCGCAGTAACCTGGCGTTGACGGTCTACCCGGAACGCTTTGGGGCGGTCGATCCATGGTCGGTCGCGGGTGCCCATGCGTTGGTGGGGGAATGGCATAGCGAAGCCGCCTATTTCAGCCCGCATCATGTCAAAGGTGCGGCACTGTCCCTGGTACCGCCTGCCGAGCACCCACACCGGGCGGTTGTTGCTTCACGTGCATTTGAAGACGGTTCGTCCTACGCCGTTGTTGGCTTTATCCGTAACAACACGCACAAGGCATTCGGGACGGATGAAATCGGCTTTTTGGACCGGCTATCACCCCACCTTGAATTGGCTTGTCGCCTGTCGAGCGAATTCTCGAGGCTACGTCTACAAGCGGCAATTGCCCATCAGGCGCTGGATCGGCTGGCGACCCCACTCTGGGTGGTCGATCAGGATAGCCATGTGCTGTTCTTCAACCATGCTGCCGAAGTCGACGGCAATGGCATCGGTGTGCGGCACGAGCGTCTGGTCGTCGATGGAAGCGGTCATGCCTCTCGGCTGACGCAACTGATTGCGTCGGCAACGGCCAATCCACCGCGTAGCGGGGCGCTGGCACTGGAACATGGCGACGCATTGCGTACGACCTTGCTGGTGGCGCCGCTGCCGCCAGATTCGCCTTTGGCCGCGAATTGGCGTGGGCCGCTTGCGCTCGTCATGGCACATAGCCCGACATCGTCCGAATCACGACCACTGGAAATCTTGACGGCGCTTTATGGTCTGTCGCCAGCTGAATGCCGCTTGGCGGGCTTGCTGCTGGAAGGCTATACCCCGTCGGAATCAGCGGAGCGATTAGACGTCCAGGTATCCACTGTCCGTACGCAACTCAAATCCATCTTCTGGAAAACCGGCACGCATCGGCAGGGCGAGCTACTCAAACTACTCTCAGGCGCCTTGCTGCTCAAGGTATGACCGTAGACACGACGCGCCGCGCCAGCTTTTTAACGCAACTCGCTGCAACCTGGCTTCGTTTGAATCGTTCAGGCCCGTTCTGGATGATCGTCGCATCCGTACTGTTTGCCTGCATGGGCGTGTGCGTGAAACTCAGCGCGCGCGAGTTCACGACGCCAGAATTGGTCTTCTATCGTTGTTTCATCGGTTGGCTGGTAGTGAGCGGTGTGGTGGTCGCCAATCGAGGCTCGTTGGCGTCCCCGGTACTGCCCAAGCAATTCACCCGAGCCATTGCCGGCACGATCTCGCTGATGATGTATTTCTACGGCATCGCTCATTTGCCACTCGCAACGGCGGTGACGCTGAATTACACCTCGCCGATCTTCCTTGCCCTGCTTACGGCGTTCTGGTTAAAGGAACGCCCGCCTGCCGCCATGTGGGGCGCCGTATTGCTGGGCTTTGTCGGGGTAGCCTTGCTGCTGCACCCAACTATTGGTCATGACCAGTGGTTTGCGGGCCTGATTGGGCTTGCCTCTGGTTTTGGCGCGGGGATCGCCTACCTGAACGTGCGCATGCTGGGGGATGCGGGGGAGCCTGATTGGCGGACGGTGTTCTAC
>Ga0213872_10002208_pt1 | contig 11654 bp, 10 predicted proteins | sample VelepicomBERX_R2_FD_160071 | JGI IMG/M metagenome (GOLD analysis project Ga0213872, IMG submission 160071) | Rhizosphere microbial communities from Vellozia epidendroides in rupestrian grasslands, the National Park of Serra do Cipo, Brazil - RX_R2 | ecosystem: Host-associated > Plants > Roots >... | reverse complement strand
CCAGAAGGGGAAGGAAGGTTTAGGCGGATCATCGGAGAGATGGAGCCAGACATGTCTTTTGCCATCTGGTATCGCGCCGTGGGCGGAATGGCGGTTCTTGTCCTCTGCGGATGCGCCAGCACCCCGGCAGCCCGCGAGGCGGACCAGCCGCGGACCGCCGAGGCGCCGATCTCGCTGACGCCGGAAGTGCCGCCGCCCGCGGTTCGCCCCGCGCCGCCGCAACCGCCGGCGCCGCGCAAGCATGAGGAGTCGAAGCCGGCGACCGCCGCGCCGGCCCCAGTCGCGCTGGTCGGGCTCGACGAGAGCCAGGTCCGGCAATTGCTCGGCGCCCCCGCCGCCGTTGAAGACCATTCCCCCGGGAAGACCTGGCGCTTCCGCCGCCAGGACTGCGTCTTGAGCATAGCGCTCTATCCCGACGTCGAGACCCGGGTGTTTCGCACTCTGTCCTATGAGGTAACGAGCGATGACAACAATGCTGGATCAACGCAGCTGTGCCGCGGCAAGTTCGGCGCCGTGGCTGCCCAATGAAACGCCCGCCGAGGCTGCCATTCGCCTGCTGCTGGTAGATGACGACGATGATTTCCGCGAAGCGGTCGGCGCCGAGCTTGGCGATTACGGCTTCGACGTGGTGGTGTTCCCCGACGGCAAGCCGCTGCTCGACTATTTCGCGCGGGGCGAAAGCGCAGATGTCATCATCTTGGATTGGAACCTGCCGAACATCAGCGGCATCGATCTGCTGCCGATGCTGCGCAAGCAGGGGGTGAAAATCCCGGTCATCATCCTCACCGCCCTTTCCGGCACCGCCTATGAGATGGATGCGCTGGACCGCGGCGCCCTCGATTTCATCGACAAGACCAGAGGCGTTCCGGTGCTGGCCAAGCGGGCGAGGTTGATCGCCGAAGCCGCCAAATCCCCGGGCGAGGTTCCCGTCGAGGATGTCATCGAACACGGCGCCCTGTTGTTGCGCCCCCGCCTCAGCCGCGCCTTCTGGCGGGGCGTCGACGCGGAGCTGACCGTTACCGAGTTCAACATCGTACGGCGCCTGGTCGACAATGCGGGAAACCATGTCACCTACCGCGCCATTTACGACTGCGTCCACCATTGTGGCTTCATCGCAGGGAGCGGCGAAGATGGGTATCGAACAAACGTCAGATCATCGGTTAAGCGGATACGAAACAAATTCCGGGCGATCGACGCCGACTTCGTGGAAATCGAGAATTTCACGGCTTTTGGCTATCGATGGAAAAGCCCGCCAACCGTCTGAAGAAGCCGACAATTCGCGGCTGGGCCGGCTGGCCTCGTCGCTGACTTTGAAGCTGGTGGTTCTGGTCGGCATTTTCGTGGCCTTGCCCTGCATTCTCTATGGGCAGCTGGAAAAGGCCGACCGCCAGACCCGCAACCTGGTCAGCGACAGCTTGCGCCATCGCGGCTGGCTGATCGCCCAGGGGCTGGCGCCGCTGCTCGACCAGGCGGATGGCTTGTCGGGCGCCAAGCTCAATGCCGCCTTGGCCAAATTTTCCGAGGACGGCACCATCTTGAAATTGATGCTGCGTCCGAAGAACGGCTTCGGCACCGACAAATTCTTCTTTATGGCTTCGGCGCCGGCGGTGCCGCCGCAACAGACCGACGCCGACCTCGACCTGCTGGCCCAGCACGGAATCCTCAGATCGCTTTCGGATAGCTGCAGCTGGGACAAACCGACCGAGTTGCGTTACCGCCAGGTCGACGGGTCGGAAGAGATTCTGAGTTCGATCATCCCGATCAATGGCCGCTTCGGGTGCTGGGTGCTGATCTCGGCACATGTCAGCTCGGAATTTCTCAACACCGACATCGGGCGGCCTTATTGGCAGACCGATTATGTCCGAATGGCGGCTCTGATCTATCTGGTCTTCGCCGTTCTGGCACTTTTGATGGCGCTGAGCGCGCGCCGCGCGCTTCGGCATTTCCGCAATGTGGCGCGCGAGATCCGTCGCGGCGGCACCGGTACGGTCGCCTTCTCCAGCCGAAATATATTGCCCGAACTGGCCAGCGCCGCCGCCGATTTCGACCGGCTGGTGGAAGATCTGCGCCGGGTCGCCTATGACATCCGCCGCACCGCCGAAGACAATGCGCATGCGGTCAAGGCGCCGCTGGCGGTGATCCGTTCGGTGCTCTATCCCCTGCGTCAGGCGATTTCGCCGGACGATGAGCGCTCGCAGCGCGCCCTGCAATTGATCGACAGTTCGGTGACCCGCCTGACCCTTCTGGTGTCGATGGCGCAGCGGCTCGGCAACGACACCGCCGACTTCATCGAGGCGCCGAAGCTCAGGATCAATCTGACCGATGTGGTGGCGCAGGGCTTGCTGAACGCGCGGGATATTTCGGCCGAGCGGCATATCCGCTTCGTCCGCCGGCTGGCTGAGAATGTCCATGTCCTGGCCCCCGCCGGCATCCTGGACATCATCATCGAGAATATCTTGGACAATGCCATCGATTTCTCGCCGGACGGCACCACCATCACCACCATCCTGACCCGCTCCGAACGCCGCGCCGAACTGCGTATCGAGGACGAAGGGCCGGGCGTCGACCCCAGCAAGCTGGAAGCCATTTTCGAGCGCAATTACTCGTTCCGTCCACCGCGCACGGAGAATTCCGGCGAGCCGGAACATGCCGGGCTGGGGCTATGGATCGTGCGCCGCCATGTCGAGGCGCTGGGCGGCAGAGTCACCGCGGAAAATCGCGGCGGCGGCGGGCTTTGCCTGCGTGTCGTGCTGCCGCTCAACGGCTGGTAGGGAACACAGCATGGTCACTGGCCGCAGGCAGCCCGGCTTCGCATAGTCAGTGCCGTAGTCTTTGGGACTGCAGCTTGGAGATCGGCAATGCTTGGCACTGAGGAAAATCGCACCATCCTGGTTACCGGCGGAGCCGGCTATATCGGCTCGCATGTCTGTCGCGCCCTGGCGTCGTCCGGTTACCGGCCGGTGGTCTACGACAATCTCAGCCAGGGCCACGCCTGGTCGGCGCGCTGGGGCGTCTTGGAGGTCGGCGACGTGCTGGACCAGCCGAGGCTCGAGACCGTCATCAGGCAACATGCGCCGCATGCGGTGATCCATCTGGCCGGACTGATCGCGGCCGGGGATTCCGTGGCCGATCCGATCCCCTATTACCGCAATAATCTGATGGGCACCCTGTCGCTGCTCGAGGCGATGCGGAGCTGCTCGGTGCACCGGCTGGTGTTCTCCTCCACGGCCGGCGTCTATGGCGAACCCGAGCAGGTGCCGATCACCGAGGAGCATCCTTTGCGTCCGGTCAATCCCTATGGCGCCACCAAGATGATGGCGGAGCGGTTGATCGCCGACGCCGCCCCCGCCTTCGGACTGCGCTCGGTGGCGCTGCGCTATTTCAACGCGGTGGGCGCCGCCCCCGAAGACGGGATCGGCGAGGCGCATCAGAAGGAGACCCATTTGCTGCCCTTGGTGCTCGACGCCGCCGCCGGCCTGCGCCCCTTCATCGAGATCTATGGCGGCGACTTCCCCACTCCCGACGGCAGCTGCATCCGTGACTTTGTGCATGTCTGCGATCTGGCCGACGCCCATCTGCTGGCTTTGGCCTATATGGAGCGTACCCCGGGTCCGGAGGTGTTCAATCTCGGCAGCGAAACCGCCGCCAGCGTCCGCGAAGTGATCGAAACGGCGCGCCGCGTCACCGGCGGCATCATCGAAGTGCGCCAGCAATCGCGGCGTCTCGGCGATCCGGCGGTGCTGGTCGCGGATTCCTCGCGGGCGCGGCGGCTGCTGGGCTGGTGTCCGGGCTTTGCCAATCTTGAACAACAGATCGCCACGGCCTGGGAATGGCATCAACGCTATCACCTGGCCGAGGAACGGCGCGCGGCAGTCGCGCTTTGACCGCTCATGCCGCATCAGCCGCTCCATGTCGGACCGCGTAGCCCCGGCGGCGGCAAGTCCCGGTCCGGCATCGGGCCGCCGCGCCGCGCCAGCCAGTCGCTGAGCCGCATCGGCCGGCGCGGTCTGTTGCTGGTTCTCTGCATGGCCGCCTGCGTCGCCCTGGTGTTCGCCGCCATCTCGCTGCTGCCGACCCATTACGTCGCCGAATGCCGGCTGCTGATGTCCGCCACCGCGCCCTTCTCCGAACAGCGTGCCGCCTTCATGACCCCTGAGATCGCAAGGCAGGTCATCAATGAAGTGCATCTCGGCGGCCAGCCCGGCTTCGTTCTGCCGCCGCAGCTTCCCTGGTGGCGGACGCCGCAGCTGGACGCCGCCGACGTCTGGATCTTTGAACAGACCGGACTATCGCCGCTGTCCTGGGTGCCGGAGCCGGAAAGCTCGGTGGAAGCCCGGTTCTGGTCGCATGTCAGCATTGAGCAGCTCGGTCAATCCACACGCGTCATGGTGATAAAGGTGGTCGCTGACGATCCGGTGCAGGCCGCCGACATCGCCAACGCTTTGGCCCGGGCGCAGCCGATCGGCGCCTCATTGCTGTCCGGCGCCTCATTGCCGGCCACCCCCTATTTTCCGCCGGCCGACGATGTCCTGCTTTGGGGCGTCGCGATCGGGCTTTTCGTCGGCGTCATCGTGCTGTGGTCTTTGGGTGGCAGCAGCCGCAATTTCCAGCGTCCCGAGGAGATCGAGACCGCGGCGGGACTACCGGTGCTGGCCCAGGTGCCGCGGCTGTCGGACGGCAATATCGCCATCATCCATGTGCTGCGCGATCCGGCGTCGGACTATTCGGAGGCATTGCGCCGGTTGCACATCGCCTTGCAATCGCCCAGCAACGCCGCCGCGCCGCGCACCGTCGGCATCGCTTCCGCTTTGCCCGGCGAGGGCCGCTCGACCCTGGCGGCATCGCTCGGACGGCTGCTGGCCGGCGAAGGCAAACGGGTGTTGCTGATCGACTGCGATTGGCGGCATCCCGACCTGCATCATCTGTTCAGGTTGACCAATGACTCGGGATTGAGCGCGCTTTTGGCCGACGACCGGATAGCGCTCGATGACGTGATCCAGACCGACGCGCTTTCCGGTCTCGACATCATCACCTCCGGCCGGCGCAGCAAGAAAGCGCATCGTCTACTGCTGTCGGAGCGCATGCGCTCGCTGCTGGTCGGCCTGCAGTCCAGCTACGATCTGGTGCTGCTCGACCTGCCGCCGGTGCTCGCCGCCGGCGAAGTCTTGCTGTTGGCGCGCCTGGTCGACCAGGTGATGTTCCTGGTCCGTTGGCGCCACACCCGCCGGCGCCAAGCGCTGAGCGCCATCGAGCAAATCCTCGGCACCGAGGGGGAAATAAGCGGCGTGGTACTCGTACGAGTAGATCCAGTAAAACCCTGATGCATTTTGCTCCTCGCCGAAAACCACAAAATGACCACAACTGTCACCCGGACACACTTGTTATCCTGCGAACACTGGAATTGACGATGCCGAATTACTCTAAATATAAATAGGTAATTCTCGCATCGTCTCTCTAGTTTATATTCTGGTGATGCGGAGTAACATTATGGGTCTCCAATCTCTGATCAGTGCAGTACCGCAACACAACGCGTTCACGCCGACCGCTCGTTATGACTGGCAGCGCATGCACGCCGCCGCCATCGACCGCGTCAGCATCGAACGGGTGCGTTTCGCCGTGCCCCGCGACCCCGCCTTGCGGGTCAGCAAGCGGGTGTTCGATGTGACGGCGTCGGTGGCGCTGCTGGCCTTGTTGTCCCCGGTCATGCTGACCATCGCCGTCATGGCGCGGCGGGACGGCGGACCGGCGATGTTCGCGCATCGCCGTATCGGCGCTGGCGGGGAGAGCTTCAAATGCTGGAAATTCCGCACCATGGTTCCGGATGCGCAAGACGCGCTCCACAAGCTGTTGGAGTCGGATGCCGCAGCGCGCGAGGAATGGGAGCGCGACTACAAGCTGAGGAACGACCCCCGCGTCACCAAGCTCGGCCGTTTCCTGCGCACCACCAGCCTCGACGAACTGCCGCAGCTGTTCAATGTGCTGGCCGGCAATATGAGCCTGGTCGGGCCGCGGCCCATCGTTTCCGACGAGATTCCGCGCTATGGCGCCGCCTTCCATGATTATGCGCGCTGCCGCCCCGGCATCACCGGCGTATGGCAGGTCAGCGGCCGTAACGCCGTGGATTACCGCCACCGCGTCATGATGGATCAGGACTATGCCCGCAACTGGTCGCTGGCGGCCGATGTGATGGTGCTGCTGCGAACGCCGCTTGCGGTGTTTCGCCGCCGGGGCGCGTGCTGAGATGCGCGCCCCCGCTCCCGCCCTGAAGGGCCTCGTCGCCTGCGTGGTTCTCGCCGGCTGCGCCCAGAGCAAGACCGACCTGCCGCCGATCCCCCAGATTCCGGCGCCGGAGGCCGGCGGTCCCTCGGTCCTTCCGCCCTATCGCGTCCAGGTCGGCGACCTGCTCGACGTCAAGCTCTACCTCAATCCCGAGCTCAGCGAAGAGGCGGTGGTGCGTCCCGACGGCATGATCTCGACCGCTGTGGCGGAAGACGTGGCCGCCTATAACCGCACTCCGGCGGAAATCTCGGCGACGCTCAGGGACCGCTACCGCGCCGTGCTGAGCAATCCGCAGATCGCGGTGGTGGTGCATTCCTATGCTCCGAACCGGATCTATGTGGCGGGCGAGGTCACCAGCCCCGGCGAATTCGTCACCGTCGGGCCCAACCTCACCATCAGCCAAGCCATCGCGCGGGCCGGCGGCGTCAAGCTCAGTGCCGCCCAAGCCAACGTCTTCGTCATCCGCCGCGGCCCGGAAGACCGGCCGCAAGCCTTCTCGGTGCGCTATCTCGACGTGATCGACGGCTCCCATCCGGAAGCCGACGCCCGTCTGGCGCAATATGACGTGGTCTATGTGCCGCGCACCGGCATCTACGAGGCCTACACCTTCTGGAACCAGTTCGTGCAGCAGTTCGTGCCGCTCAACTGGGGCTTCTCCTACAACCTCAACCCCGTGGTCAGCACAAACCACTGAGCCAATAGGAAACAACATGTCCTCCACAGCCCTGATGCCTTATGGCGTGGTGACGGTGCTCTGCAAGCAATGGCGGCGCGCCTTGACCATTTTCACGATCGTCGTGCTGTCGGGTGTCCTCTACCTGCTGTTCGCCGAGCCGAAATATGAGTCGGTGGCCGAGCTGGTGGTCACCTTCGGCGACCGTTCGGTTCCCGAAGTCGGCCGCGACCGCCAGGTCGAGCTGACGCCTGCCGACCGCCGAGAAATCGTCCTGTCGCACCAGGCGATCCTGGAGAGCCACGACATCGCCCAAGCCACCATCGAAGCCATTGGCCTCGACAAGATCTACCCGACGATCGCCGAAAGCCCGCCTGCCAAGGGCACTCCGATGGACGCCGCGGTGAAGAAGTTCAAGGACAATCTGGTGGTGGATGTCGGCACCCAGGACAATATCCTGACCATCGCCTTTCGCCACCCGGACGCCCAATTGGCGCCAAAGGTGGTGGAGAAGCTGATCGAGCTCTATGTCACCCACCAGACCACGGTCTATCACAATCCGCACCGCGACTTCCTGGGCCACGAGATGGAGCAGGCCAATACCCGCCTGGCCACCGCCCAGACCGCGCTCGAGCAGTTCAAGGACCAATGGCGGATCACCGACTATGACAAGGAGGTCGAGGATCTTCTGTCGCAGCGCGGCGATCTCGACACCGATCTGCACACCGCCAAGGCCAATCTGGCCGCCGCCCAGCATCGGCAGAAGGATCTGCAGGGGCTGATGGGCCAGGTGCCCTCGACCTTGCCGGAATCCGCCAGCAGCGAGAAATACCGGGCGCTCGACGAAGCCCGCTCCCGCCTTGCCGAATTGCAGAACAAGCAGGCGCAGATGCTGGCCACCTATTCGCCCGGAAGCCCGGCTTTGGCCTCGCTCAATGCCGGCATCGCCGCCGCCGAACACGAGGTGGAGCAACGCACCGCCGAGCTCAATCACCGTTCCACCACCCAGCCCAACGCGGTCTATCAGAGTGTGCAGACCGACCTGTTGCGCACCAGCGCCGACGCCCAGAGCTTCGCCGAACCGGTACGGGTGCTGGGCGAGCAGGTGGCGGCGATCAACACCCGCCTGACCGAACTGCAGAAGAATCGCGGCAAATACAATGATCTGCTGCGCGAGCACCAGATCGCCGAGGAAACCTATCGCAACCTCGCCACCCAATATAACGACGCACGGGTCAAAGGCAGCCTGAACGATCAGCATATTTCGCCGGCGGTGGTGATCTCGGAGCCGACCGTGCCCTACAAGACCGTGCGCCCGCGCAAGCTGATCACCTTGCTGGCCTGCCTGATCGGCGGCGCCATCCTGGCGATCGGCGGAGCCCTGCTGCGCGAATCCTTCGACGACCGCTTCGCCACCGCGGAACAGGTGGCCTATCTCCTCGACCTTCCGGTGCTGGCCAGCTTCGAACGCCGCCAGAACCGCAAGCAGTTGCTGTTGCTAGGAGGCGCAGAATGAAAAAGTTGGATTTCGCCCCGGATGACGTCGCCGATCTTGGGCTGCTCGGGCAGGGTTTGATGCTGCGCGAGGTGGAATGGACGGCGCCGGAGGATCTCGCCATCGTCGACCTGGTTGAACTCTATCTCGAAATCGATTCCGGACTTGATGTCGGCGTCGAGGACGGCAAGGTGGTGCAATTCATCGGTGCCTCGTCCGGTCACGGCTGCGCCATGGTGGCACTGGATCTCGGCTGGGCGGCGGTCAGCTTCCTCGACAAGAAGGTGCTGGTGCTGAATTGCAGCAAGGCGCCTTTGGCCAAAGCCATTGCGCACCGCGCCGCCGCCAGCGGCGCGCTCGACGGAGCCACCGTGCAGCCGATCTCGGCCAGTGAAAATCTGGTCAAGGTCAGCGAGTACGAGCTTTATATGGGCGATTTGCGACTGTGGCGGAACAAGCGCGGCTCGCATCCCAAGACCGACGAGATCCGGGCCCATCTCGAGCAGCTGCGCCCCTATTTCGACATGGTGATCGTGGCGGCGCCGCCCGCCGACAGCGATCCGCTGGGAGCGGTGATGGCGCGCCATGTCGACGGCAATGTGATGGTCATCGAAGCGGAATGGACCCGCCGCTCCTCGGCGGTGCGGCTGCGCGAAATCCTGGCCCGAGCCGGCCGGCCGATCCTCGGCACCGTGCTGCATGACCGTCAAAGCCACATCCCCGACTGGCTGGCCCGGCTGCTCTGACCATGTCCAGCGCGCCGCACATCATGCTGGTCAACAATCTTTATCCGCCGATCCTGGCCGGCGGCGCCGAGCGCATCGTCGCCTGGCTGGCGGAGGGATTGGTCAAGCGCGGCAGCCGGGTGACGGTGATCTCGACCTGCGGCCCCGAGATGGAGCCCTACCCCACCGAGATCCGCAATGGGGTCGAGGTGATCCGCTTCTTCCCGCCCAATCTCTATTGGTCATTTTCCCGCGACCTGGCGGCCGGACCGAAGAAATGGCTTTGGCATGCGCGCGATGCCTGGAACCGGGCCGCCGCCAACCGCTTGCGCACGCTTTTGGCCGAGGCCAAGCCGGATATCCTGCACAGCCATCTGATCGACGGCTTCTCGGCCGCCATCTGGGCCAAGGCCGAGCGGGCCAAAGTGCCGGTTCTGCACACCGCGCACGACTATCATCTGCTTTGCCCGCGCGCGGTGATGCTGACCCGCGAGCTGAAGCCCTGCCTCCAGCCGCGTCTGGCCTGCCGGCTTTATCGCGGCTGGCATATCGGCACCACCCGCCATGTCTCGCTGTTCGCCAGCCCGTCGCATTTCCTGCTGGACCGACACCGCCAGGCCGGGCTGCGGGCCGCCTCGTCCGCCGTGGTGCATAACGGCATCCCGCTGCCGCTGGATACCGACAAGGTGCGCGAGAAGCGGCCGCCGGAAGCCAAATCCCGCTTTCTGATGCTGACCCGCTTGACCGAGGAAAAGGGCATCGAAGTGGTGCTCGACGCCGTGGCGCGCCTGCCGGCGGATCTGGCCATCGAAGTGCGGATCGCCGGGGTCGGCCCGCTGGAACAACGGGTGCGCGCCGCCGCGCAAGCCGACCATCGCATCAAATATCTCGGCTTCGTCGACGGCCCCTCGAAGGTGCAGGCGCTGTCGCAGGCGGGATATCTGCTGTTGCCGTCGCTTTGGTACGAAAACGCCCCGGTGACCCTGGTGGAAGCCGCCGCCTACGGTCTCGGCGCCATAGGAAGCGACATCGGAGCGATACCGGAATTCATCGAAGCCAACAGCACCGGACTCTTGTTTCCGCCGGGCGATTCGGCGGCTTTGGCCAATATCATGGAAAGGCTGGCGCGCGATCCGTCGCTGCTGCCGGCGCTGGAGGGCCGCTCACGGGCGCTGGCGCGGCATTTCAGCGTCGAGCGGATGATCGACACCTACAGCCATCATTACGGCACCCTGCTCGAACACCGCCAATTCCACGCGGCGGCGCAATGACCTGGCTTCCCAGGCTGGCGCTTCTGCTGCCGCTGCTGGGCACGGCGGCGGCGGCGGAGGTGCTGCCCGCCGACAGCGGCATCATCGACGTCCGGCAATATGGCGCCCAAGGCAATGGCAAGGATGACGACACCGAGGCCATCCTGAAAGCCATCGCCGCCAGCGGCGAGGATACCGGGCCCGCCTTCTGGCAGGACCGCATGGTCTATCTGCCGAACGGCACCTATCTGGTGTCGGCGCCGCTGTTGAAACGCTACGCCGACGGCCGCTTCGGTTCCGGCCTGATGCTGATCGGCGAATCGCAAAGCGGCACCGTCATCCGTCTCAAGGATCAGGCGCCCGGCTATGGCGATCCGGGCCGTTTGCAGGCGGTGGTGTTCACCAGCTCCAAGCTGCTGGACAGCGAAAATGGCAGGAATTACCGCGAACTCGGCGAAGGCAACGACGCCTATATGAATTTCCTGGAAAATCTGACCATCGAGGTCGGGGCCGGCAATCCCGGCGCCGTCGCGGTGGATTTTCTCGGCAACAATCTGGCGGCGATCCGCAATGTCACCTTGCGCGCCGCCGCCGGCAGCGGCGCCATCGGCCTGTCGATGACGCGCAAATGGCCGGGACCCACCCTGGTGCAGAATTTAGAGGTGATCGGCTTCGGCACCGGCATCGCTACCGCGCAGACCGAATATGGCCTGACCTTCGAGCATATCCGTCTGCGCGACCAATCGTTGACGCCGCTCCGCAACGACCAGAATTCTGTGACCTTTCGCGACCTCGAGATCGCCGGCGGTCCGCTCGCCGCCATCGTCAATAGCGGCGACAAGGCCTTTCTCGCCATCGAGGATGGCCACATCGAGGCGGCCGGCGATTTGCAGACGGCGATCAGCAATCGCGGCTTCGCCGTGCTGCGCCGGTTGCAGGTCGGCGGCCGCAGCGTGAGCGGCGTGCTGCGCGGCGAAAATTTTGCCGAAAGCAAGCCGCCGGATTGGCTGCCCCCGATGCTCGATCCGCCGGAACGGCCGAAGGCGGACAAATGGATCAACGCCGCCGCCTTCGGCGCGACCGGGCAACCGGGCGACGACGCCACAGATGCGCTGAAGCGCGCCTTGGCCAGCGGCGCCGCGGTGATCTATCTGCCGCACGGCACCTACGCCATCGATGCCGGTCTCGAGATACCGGCCAGCCTGCAGCGCATCGTCGGGATGAATTCGACC
>Ga0213872_10002207_pt1 | contig 11658 bp, 11 predicted proteins | sample VelepicomBERX_R2_FD_160071 | JGI IMG/M metagenome (GOLD analysis project Ga0213872, IMG submission 160071) | Rhizosphere microbial communities from Vellozia epidendroides in rupestrian grasslands, the National Park of Serra do Cipo, Brazil - RX_R2 | ecosystem: Host-associated > Plants > Roots >... | reverse complement strand
GTCTCGGAACGCATTGGTAAGCGCGGCCGGGTCTTCCCGTGTTTCAAATTCCGCACCATGGTCAAGAATGCGGAGCAGCTTAAGCAGAACATCGCCGCCATGAACGAGCGCGACAACATTCTTTTCAAGGTGAGCAACGACCCGCGCATTACGCGAATCGGGCGATTCCTGCGCAAGTACAGCCTCGATGAGCTGCCACAGTTCTTCAATGTGCTGCGCGGAGAGATGAGCATTGTCGGTCCCCGCCCGCCGATTGCGAGCGAGGTGGAGAAGTATGAGCTGGAGCACTTCCGCCGGCTCGAGGTGCTGCCCGGACTGACCGGCCTCTGGCAGATCCAGGCGCGGCAGGACGCCTCATTCGCCAAGTACATTGCGCTTGACACAGCCTACGTCGAAAACTGGAGCTTCTGGCTCGATCTGAAGATACTGCTCCGGACAGCGGAAGTGGTCGTGCGCGGCACCGGAACCTAAGCGGCGAGCGCGTTCGGGCTCTAAATCTCCGGCCCCCGCGCTTTGCGAAGCCTGATCAGCGCAGTCGTGTTAGCCGACGAAATCCACCTTCACCGGATGCGGAATGATGCCGCGCTCGTGCCCCATGGATAGCAGCTTGCGGATCGCCTCGCGGCCGTCCTCGCCATAATTCAGCGTGCGCTCGTTGACATACATGCCCACGAACTTATTCGCTTGCACCTGGTCGAGATCGCGGGCGAACTGCATCGCATAGGTGAGAGCTTCCTCCCGATGATCGAGGCCGTGCTGAATGCTGTCGCGGAGTGCCTGGGTCACGACTCGTATTCTCTGGTCGCCCAATGACCGCCGAATCGCATTGCCGCCCAGCGGCAGGGGCAGACGCGTCTGGTCGCGCCACCACTGTCCCAGATCGATCACCTTGCGGAGTCCGCTCTGTGCGTAGGTGAGCTGCCCTTCATGAATGATCAAGCCGGCCTCGAAGTTGCCGGCCTGGATCTCCGGAATGATGCGGTCGAAGGGAACCACGGCGGTTTCAATCTCAGGCGCGAAAAGCTTCAGAGTGAGGTATGCTGTGGTCAGCTTGCCCGGGACCGCGACCCGGACGCGCTTGATGTCGTCCAGACTGAATGTCCGACTCGCGACGATCATCGGGCCGTAGCCCTCGCCGACCGACCCTCCGCACGCCATCAGGGCATAGTTGTCCTGGATGTACGGATACGCGTGGAACGAGATAGCCGTCACGTCATAAAAGGCTTCGTGAATGGCCTTCTGGTTCAGTGTTTCAATATCGGTGAGCGTATGCGTGAATTTGTAGCCCGGCACGCGGACCTTGTTGGTCGCCAGTCCATAGAACATGAACGCGTCATCGGAGTCCGGACTGTGAGCGATTGTGATCTCGCGGACCTGCGATGAAGGCGATTGTGCGTCAATGGGTATGGAGGGTATTGCACTCACTGCAGTTTCGATCCTTTCAACGGAGGAGACGAGCCTCACTGGGTTCGAAGGGAGTTGTCTTGAATCACGGATGAACGTCTAGAAGATGGCAGGCAAGCTCTGAAACCGGTTGCGCGCCCACTGCAAACCCATTGCAACGCCGGATGCTGCGCATACCTTCAGCGCGTCGCCCGGCAGAAAAGGCCACACGGCCAGCTTAAGCGTTGTTATCGGAAACTGTTGGGCGGCGACCGCCAGCCATGATGCGCCGAGCCCGAGGATTACTATGCTGCCCAGGGCCGCCGATAATGCATAGATCGCGAACGACATGCGCCGGAGGCGCCTGGCCACGAACCCAGTCAAGGCTGCAGCGAAGGGATACGAGAGGAGATATCCACCCGTCGGGCCAATGATCTGCAGAAGCCCGCCGGGGCCGTGCGGGCTGAACACCGGCAAACCGGCTGCGCCTTCCGCGAGATAAAGCGCCAGAGCTGCAAACGCCGTCGCGGGACTCATGGTAAGCCCAAGCAGGAGCACCGCAAAGGTCTGCAAAGTCAACGGCACGGGAGTAAACAGCAGCGGGATCGAGACATGGGCGCAGACTGCAACCAGCATGCTGCCCAGAATCGCCAAAGTCACCTGGAGAAGAATCCGGGATACAGCCTTTGACTGCGAATCGCTCGCGGGAATTGCTATTTGTGCATGATTCATCCGTGTTCTCCCAAAAGCTATTTCATTCCAGATTCCTGAGCGGATCGTCGCTACCGCGGTCCAGCCGCAGGGGTTCGCTGCCTCGCCTGTCGTGATCCTTTATGTGGCGTCGCACAGCCAGGATGGTCCAGACCAGCGCCGCCAGGCTCAATACGAAGACAGCAATCAAAATACGCATGGAAACCTGCTCAAGGATAACAAACGCGATTGTGGACTGCCATGGAGTTCGATGCCGTTTTGTGGCCGGCAATCATCCCTGAGTGACCGACGAAGCAAGCCACTCGAGATATGCGTCACTGCCCGCTGAGACCGGCAGCACCAGAAACTCGGGGACTTTATAGGAATGCAATTCGCGGAGCGCCGCCTCGAGGGCCGCGAGCCGTTCCTCGGAAGTTTTGATCAGCAGAAGCACCTCGTTCGCTTCCTCGACCGCGCCCTGCCATCGATAGACCGACACCAGACCGGGCAGCCGGCTCACGCACGCAGCAAGCCGCCTCTCAACCAACGTGCCGGCGATGCGGGCCGCTTCCTCGGGTGATCCCGCGGTCGAGAGCACGAGCCGCCCTGTCGTGGCTTTACTGAGCATAAGTTGTCCCAAAGCATCCTATCTCCATTTCTGCAGAGAAGAAATGCGATGCGAACTACATCATTTCCCGCCCCGGTGCCGTATTAGATTCCCGGATGCAAGTTTTTGATCTGTGATGCGTTCGCATCAGGCTGATTCGCGCCGATGATAAACGTCTGGGGGGTGTCTTTTTCGACCCCCCTGTGATCAAGGGATATAAACGTGAGCACCGGCGGACCAAAACCGAAAATCACGCTCAAGGCCCGAGTCGGAGGGTTCCTCTTCCGCATCCGCCGCCGCATCGCTACAGCACTGGCTGTGGTGCTGGCTGTCTTTTTCGGCTATCACGTCGTTGTGGGGCGGAACGGTGTCAGCGCTTACGAGCAGAAGCGTGTCGAAGACGGCGAGCTGCGCCGCCAGATGGAAAGTCTGGAGCAGGAAAACGATCGCCTGAAGGACCACGTCGAGCACCTTAAGAGCGACCCCGACGCGATTGAGCGCGAGGCCCGCGAGCGGCTGCACTATGCCCGCCAGGGCGAGGTCATCTACACGCTGAACGCTCCGCATAACACGAACCGGACACCGGCGCCTGCAGTTCCGCAAACGCGGAAGTAACTTCCGCCCTGCAAACCTCTCCGCTCTTTCGTCCCGCCGTGATACGTTACTTCCGCCGGAGGAGGTGGCATGAAACGCTTGTTGTATTTGAGCCTGGTATGCGGATTTGCTGTGGCGGGGCCGAAGGCCCAGTTTGTTAAGAATCCTCAAAATGCCCTCGCAACTCGCGAGCGCGCGCAGCTCCACGCGGAAAAGCCGGAGATGGTGTGGGCCCGAATGGCTCCGGATTTCACCGTTACGACGATCGATGGAGAACGAATCTCGCTCGACGATCTGCGGGGCAAAGTGGTCCTTATGGATTTCTGGGCGACATGGTGTGGTCCATGCCTTGAAGCGCTGCCTCATATCCACCAGATTGCCCAGGAGTTTCAGGGGCAGCCGTTGGTCATCCTCAGCGTGAGCCTGGACAGTGATGAAGCGAAGTGGAAAGCCTTCGTTGCGAGAAATAACATGACCTGGCTACAGTACCGCGACGGAGGTTTCAGAGGCCCCGTCTCCCGCCTTTTCAACGTAAATGCAATTCCGCACACATTTTCGATCGACGCCGAGGGCATTTTGCAGGACGAGCAGATTGGCGATGAGGCGATCGAAGGCAAGCTGAAGAAGCTGTGTGCCAGGGCACGCGCTCTCGAAGAGGCTCCCAGGATTGCCGCCAACGCTGGTCCATAGTTCCGGTCGGACTATTGAACACTCCTATACTCAGGACTGAGGTGCAGCAGCTTTGTTTGGGGCAATACGATTCGTGTGGAACGCAACGCGCGGCCATCGCCTGCGTCCGTGGCGCAGCGAATATCTCAAATGGAGAATCGAGACTTACTCGGGCATGAAGGCGGAGGAAATCAAGCCCTCCGACATGGCGCGCTTCGTCTGGCGCGAGCGCTGGAATCTGCTGCATTTCCTTAAGTGGACAGGACAAGTTGAAAAGCACGCCAGCGGGAGCAGGGAACAGGGATGAAGACACGCCGGGAGTTCCTGAGGGTGGCAGCCGTAGGTGCGGCTGCAAGTGCGACACAACACCTCTGGGCAGAACAAACCGGTCGGACAGCCGCCGTTCCCGACGTATCGGGTGCGAACTCCCTTCAGGCACATGCCGACGCGCACGGCCTGCTGGTCGGCTGTGCTGTTGTCCCCGAAAAGCTGACCGGCGAGCCTGAATACGCCGGCCTGGTCTCGGCGCAATCGAACATCCTCGTTCCCGAAAACGCGATGAAGTGGAAAGCTTTGCGACCCGCTCCGGATAAGTTCAACTTCAGCGGAGCCGATACTATCGTCGCTTTCGCCTCCGCGCACGGGCGGAAGGTGCGCGGGCATAATCTCTGCTGGCATGTGGCCATTCCAGACTGGTTTGCCGCGACAGTCACGAAGGACAACGCCCGCCAGATTCTAACCGAACACATCAGGACCGTGGCCGGCCGGTACGCCGGCAAGCTGCATTCCTGGGACGTGGTTAACGAGGCCATCGACCCGAAGAGCGGGCTTCCCAACGGCATGCGCAAATCGCCATGGCTCGAGCTTGTTGGTCCGGACTACGTTGACCTCGCCTTCCGCACAGCGCGCGAGGCGGACCCAGCCCCGCTGCTCACCTATAACGATTACGCCATCGAAACGGACGCTCCGGACGAGACCGAAAAGCGTGAGGCCGTGCTGGCGCTTGTCCGCGGGATGAAGAAACGGGGCGTGCCCATCGACGCCGTCGGCGTCCAGAGTCATCTAAAGACGCAGAACCCCGCGCCCGGCAAGGGCTTGCGCGACTTTGTACGCGAGCTTCGCCAGATGGGCCTGCGTGTCTTTGTGACCGAACTCGACGTCGACGAGAAAAAGCTCGAAGGCTCCGAGTCGGAGCGTGATGCGGCCATCGCCCGCATTTATCGCGATTACGTAACCATGATGGTTGCAGAGCCCAACGTGGATGCCGTGCTTACCTGGGGCATTACCGATCGCTACACATGGCTGAATGGACCGAAGTGGGCGCGTCCCGACGGCAAGCCGCAGCGCTGTCTGCCCTTTTATGCGGATTACGAGCCCGCTCCGGCGTTTTTCGCACTTCGCGACGCGGTTGATACACGTTTGGCGGGGCGCTGATTCAACCGGCTTGGCATCGCCCGCTGTATCTGGTGTCATGAGAACTGGGGACATGTCTTGTTGAGCAGGATCAGAAAAACATTTCACCTGCTGCTGCTCGTCGCGGCCATGTCGGCCGTTTGCGGGGCGCAGGAGCCATTTCCCGGAGAGCCGCCGCAGCAACCGCAGCCGCCTGCCGCGAGGCAGCCCGTGCCCGCCGTGAACTTGCCGGCTCCGATACCGGCCGATCAGCTTGCGCCACCGACGATCCACATCAATACCAGCGTCGTGCTGGTTCCCACACTTATCGAAAAGTCTTCCGGAGCTGTCGTGTACGGTCTCCAGCCCAAAGACTTTACCCTGCTCGACAACGGTGTACGGCAAAGCGTGCACGTGGACGAGGACCTCGATTCGTCTCCCGTGTCGCTGGTCATCTGTGTGGAGCGTGGCCGTGACGCCGCCCTGGAGTTCGACAAGTTTGCTCACCTTGGCCCGCTGCTCGAGCTCTTTACCGGTGAGGACCGCGGCGAGGTCGCTCTGGTCGTCTTTGACTCGAAGCCCGTCTATCTCGAGGAATTCCAGAAAAACATCGCCTACATCCAGCGTGACCTTCAGCAGCTGCCGCCGGGTGATGGAGGCGCGGCGATACTCGACGCCGCGGGCTTCTCGATTGGGCTGCTCGAGAAACGGCCGCCGGACCACCGCCGCGTGTTGCTGCTCATCAGCGAGACGCGCGACCACGGCAGCCGCGTCGTAACCATTCCTCAACTCGTTGAGCGCATCGGCGCCAGCAATACGCTTGTGCTCAGCCTGACATTTTCACCCGCCACGGCGGAACTCATCGACTGGGGCAAAGGCAACACCAATGGAGGCACCGAGCTGAATCTGCTTGCGCCCGTAGTCATGGCGATCAATGCGATGCGCAAGAACACTCCGAAGACGCTGGCTTCGATGAGTGGAGGCGAATACGGCACCTTCACCACCGAAAAAGGCTTCGAGAATCGCGTGGCCGAAGTTGCGAATCATGCCCACAACCGCTACATGCTGAGCTTTCGCCCCACGGACCTGACTCCGGGCCTCCACACCATCAAGGTCTCGCTTGCTGAGGATTATGGCGCGCATGTCGTAGCGCGAGCCAGCTATTGGGCAGTAAATGACGCGTCACCCTCGCCATCTGCCGTGCCCGCTCAATCTGGGAACCCTACGCCTTAGTATGGGGCATCTATCTCGCAGAGAATTCTCACACCATCACTGGAGTTGAAATGAGCGAAGCAGTGCGCCTGACCGCCGCCGATGGCCAACTGCGAACCCCGTTCAAGCTTTGATACGGAGTCCGCAAAGCTTGCGCGTGCCCGTTCACTCGAATTTCTGGCCAAAAACCTGAGCTGATTGATCGTTCGGCAAGGATACATTTTTGATTCGCGCAGCGCCCGTTCTGCATCTAGTCTCTTGTCATCAAAGGTTCAACCTGTGCGTCCGCCGCGCGGCGGAAGACCGGAAGGGAATTCGACCCAGGAATGGCAGCAGCCACCGCCGAGCCAAAGTTAGTCGCGCTGGAGAATTGGAGGCCCAGGGCCAACCCCTGGGTCATCGCCGCGACTGTCGCGATGGCAGCATTCATGGAGGTGCTCGACACCTCCATTGCCAACGTGGCGCTTCCTCACATCGCCGGCAGTCTCGGCGCCAGCCAGGACGAGAGCACCTGGGTCCTGACTGCATACCTCGTATCGAACGCCGTCGTCCTTCCCATGGGCGGATGGGCTGCCAGCGTCCTGGGCCGCAAGCGGTTCTTCATGACCTGCATCGTGATCTTCACGATCGCCTCATTCCTATGCGGAATCGCTCCATCCCTCCCCCTCCTCCTCCTGTTTCGGGTATTGCAGGGAGCGGGAGGCGGTGGACTGCAGCCCATGGCGCAGGCGATCATGGCCGATTCCTTCGAGCCGGCGAAGCGGGGACTGGCCTTTGCCCTCTACGGAATCGTCGCCGTGCTCGCACCCTCCATCGGCCCCACGCTCGGCGGCTGGATCACCGACAATTACAGCTGGAACTGGATTTTCTACATCAACATCCCGGTCGGAATCCTCGCGATCTTTCTCACAAATCGGCTTGTTGAAGATCCTCCCTGGATGGGAGCTGACCGCGAGAACCTCTTCCGGCTGGACTATACCGGTGTGGCCCTGCTTGTCATTTCCATGGGCTCCCTTCAGATCATGCTCGATAAAGGCGAGGAGAATGACTGGTTCGGCTCGCATTTCATCGTCACCTGCGCCGTTACCTTCATCGCATCCTTCGTGGCTTTGATCCTGTGGGAGTGGTTCGCAAAAAGTCCGGTGATGGACCTGAAACTTCTCAAGAACCGCAATTTCGCCGTCTGCTGCTTTCTCATGCTGCTCACGGGCGGCTTTTTGAACGCGACTACCGTGCTCCAGCCCCAATTCATGCAGAGTTCCCTTGGCTATACCGCCACGTGGGCCGGCCTTGCTCTTTCCGGCGGCGGACTCGTGCTGCTGCTGATTGTTCCCATCGCCGGACAGCTCGTTACGCATTTTCCCGCGCGCAACATCATAGCCTTCGGCTTTGCTGGCTTCGCTTTTGCGTATTTCATCACGGCGCGAAGGTTAAACCTTGGCCTGGGCTTCGGCGAAAACTCATGGCTCCGCATCCTCCAGGTGTATTCCATTCCTCTGGTCTTTATATCCGTAACAACGGCCGCCTATTTCGGTATGCCGCGCGAGAAGAACAACCAGGTCGCCGGACTCATCAACTTCGTCCGTAACATCGGCGGCAGCATTCTCATCTCGCTGACGAATGCAGGCGTCGTGGAGCGCGCCCAGTTTCACCAGGACCAATTGCTCAAGTATCTGAACCCCGTAAACGCAAATCTCCAGCAGCAGGTAAGCTCATTTACCAACTACTTCGACCCCCGCATGGGTCCCGGCAACGCAGGGCATCTGGCTCAAGGGCGGATCTACAACCAGCTGATCCAGCAATCGCAGGTGCTTGCCTATATCGACGTTTTCTACATCATGTGCGTGGCCGCAATCCTCATGGTTCCGCTGACGTTTTTACTACAGAAAAATCATCCGCATGGAGGAGGGAGCGGCGAGATCGCAGTGCATTAGAATGGGTTCCGTGAGGCTTCGTCCCGCACTTGCGATCCTGCTGGCAGCGATTATGATCGCTGCGTCGTGGTCGGCGGCGCTTTGTGAAACGAGCTGCGTTTTGCCCCACGATCCGCACGCATGCTGCGTCGGCCCCGCAGCTCATGGCCAGCATAGCATTTCCCAGATCGAAGGCTGTACGCATCCAACACGGCTGCCCTCGGCTCAGCCGGTTGTTCCCGCCGCTCTGGTCCCGTTTGTTGTTCAGACTCTCGCTATTACGCCGGAGCCGGCCGTTCTTTCCACGGGACCCGTAGCAGCGTCCGAAGCTGTCTCCCCGCCTCTGTTCCATCTGCGAATCTGAGTTTCTCCGATCGTCCAGCCGTGCTGCGGACGTTTGTTCTCAGCAAAGCCTTCCTCTTGATCGGGAGAAATTTCGTGTACGTACGATGCATCGTTCTGCTGCTCGGGATAACTGCCTCCGCCGCAGCCCAGCAGCCCGAAATGTCCATGCCGATGAATATGAGCGGCAGAGCCGACAGCTTCCTTGAGTCGGTTGAGATGCACGCCACGTCCGGCACCAGCGCCGAGCCAGGCTCGACCCCAATGCCGATGATGATGGCCATGTATGACGGCTGGATGCTCATGTTCCATGCGACTGCCTTTGTTGCGGACATTCAGCAGACCAACCCGCGCGGCGCGGATAAATTCTTTTCGACCAACTGGTTCATGCCGATGGCTCAGCATACGCTCGGCCATGGCCAGCTGACGTTCCGCACCATGCTCAGCCTCGAACCGGCGACTGTGTCAGAGCGCCAATATCCACTGCTCTTCCAGCAGGGCGAAACCGCCTACGGCAAGGCTATCGTCGATGGGCAGCATCCGCACGACTTCGTCATGGAATTGGCCGCGCTCTATGACTGGAGTGTGGGCGAGCGAACGCTGCTCAGCTTCTATGCCGCGCCTGTTGGGGATCCTGCCATCGGTCCCGTTGCCTATCCGCACCGTGCCTCAGCCGCGGAGAACCCCGTCGCCACGCTGGGACATCACCAGGAAGACTCGACGCACATCGCCGACGACGTCGTAACCGTCGGCTTGACACATGGGATCTTCCGCATCGAAGCCAGCGGTTTCCACGGGCGCGAGCCAGACGAGCACCGCTGGCAGGTGCAGCAGGGGCCCATCGATTCATGGTCGACGCGCTTGACCGTCCAGCCCCGCCGCAACTGGAGCGGCCAGTACTCGTACGGACGCCTGCACAGCCCCGAGCAACTCAACCCGACCGAAGACCAGGAGCGCATGACTGCCTCGCTCATGTACAACCGCCCACTCGGCAACGGTGCAAAAGGGAACTGGGCTTCTACGCTGGCCTGGGGCCGCACCCGCGCGATCCCGACGAACCTGATCCAGAACAGCTATCTGCTCGAATCCACCCTGCACTTTGCCGTGAAAAACTATGTCTGGACACGCATCGAGAATGTGGATCGCACCACTGAATTGCTGCTCGGCGAACAACCCGGGCCGCCCGGCTTCGAAGAACAACCTGCAGGACGAGTGCGGGCTTACACCTTCGGATACGACCGCGACTTCGATGTGCTGCCTCACCTCCGCACCGCGCTGGGCGCGCAGGTCACAGCCTACACGCCGGGGCCGGTCCTCAGGCCTGTGTATGGCTCCGATCCGGTCGGCGTTGTCGTCTTTTTGCGCATACGGGCCGTCGGTCAAGGACAGAGATAGAATCCACTTGCTGCCGTATCCAATCTGCTGGAGTCCGAAGGACTCTGCCGAGCCCGAATGAACACGAATCGCCCTGCCGCACCGGCTGAAGAATCGCCGAACGCTCCCGAAGCACGCCGCGACTTCTCGCACGCCTGGCGCGCGCTGCGGCATCGCAACTTCCGGCTCTTCTTCGGCGGCCAGAGCATCTCGCTCATCGGCACGTGGATGACCCGCGTCGCCACCTCGTGGCTCGTTTACCGGCTCACGAAATCGGCCCTGCTGCTCGGAACCGTCAGCTTCGTCGGTCAGATCCCCACGTTCCTGCTCGCTCCTTTCGCCGGGGTCTTGGTCGACCGCCTCAATCGCCGCCAGGTGCTCGTCTGGACGCAGACCCTCGCGATGGTCCAGTCGCTTGCGCTGGCGTTCCTCACGCTCAGCCATCGGATCACCATCCACGACGTGCTCGCGCTGAGCGTGCTTCAGGGCGCCATCAATGCCTTTGACATGCCGAGCCGGCAGTCCTTCATGGTGCAAATGGTCGCGGACCGCTCCGATCTTTCGAACGCCATCGCTATCAACTCCTCGATGGTCAACCTTGCCCGGCTCATCGGCCCGTCGCTCGCCGGAATCGTGATCGCCGCCACCAACGAAGGCTGGTGCTTCTTCATCGATGGGATCAGCTACATCGCTGTCATCGTCTCGTTGCTGCTCATGCGCGTGCGTGTCGACGAAGCGAGGCGCACCGCCGATTCCATGTTCGCTCAGATGCGCGAGGGCTGGAACTATGTTTCCACTTTCATCCCCGTGCGCAGCATTCTCACGCTCTTCGCCCTTGTCAGCCTCATGGGCATGCCTTACGTGGTCCTCATGCCCGTATTCGCCGCACAAGTGCTCCATGGAGGCCCGCACACTCTCGGCTTCCTCATGGGGGCGGCAGGCGTCGGAGCCCTCATTTCCGCCCTTTCTCTTGTCCTTCGCAAAACCGTGCGCGGCCTGCTCAAGATGATCCCTATCGCCACCCTCATGTTCGGCGTGGGGCTCATCTGCTTCGGCCTCTCACGCTACGTCTGGCTCTCGATGCTGCTGATGGTCATCGTCGGCTTCGGCATGATGCAGGGCATGACCGCGAGTAACACGATCATTCAGACGCTTGTCCCGGAAGACAAGCGCGGACGTGTGATGAGCTACTACACGGCGGCGTTCGTCGGCATGGCCCCATTCGGCAGCCTGCTGGCCGGGTCGCTCGCGCACTGGATCGGGGCTCCGCACACGGTCATGCTGACCGGAACCTGCTGCATCCTCGGCGCGGCATGGTTCTGGGCGCGCCGTCACGATATTCGCGACGAGATGCGCCCCATCTACATTCAGCTCGGCATCGTGGAGGCTCCGCCGGAGCTCGTCGAGGAGCAGGCAGGGAACTGAAAAAGCGGCAGGGTTCAGGAAGCAGGGATCAGCAATGCTCTGTTGTGCAAGAATGAA
>Ga0213872_10002206_pt1 | contig 11664 bp, 8 predicted proteins | sample VelepicomBERX_R2_FD_160071 | JGI IMG/M metagenome (GOLD analysis project Ga0213872, IMG submission 160071) | Rhizosphere microbial communities from Vellozia epidendroides in rupestrian grasslands, the National Park of Serra do Cipo, Brazil - RX_R2 | ecosystem: Host-associated > Plants > Roots >... | reverse complement strand
ATGGGAGTGACTCGCTCGAGATTCACCTGGACGCGATCGAGCCGGGGCAGAACGTTGTCCTGGTGGACGACCTGCTGGCGACGGGCGGGACGATGGAGGCGACGGTGAAGCTCGTGCATCAGCTCGGGGGACACATCGCCGGTCTGGCCTTCGCTGTTGAGCTGGATTTTCTCAAGGGACGGGAAAAGTTCGCAGATTACGACGTCTTCAGCCTTTTGCATTATCACGAATAGCTCCTGGACTCAGCTTCCTGGACTTAGTTCCTGGACTTGCTCCTTTCAGGACAGCTGAGGAGCTAACGTCTAGCGCTCTTCGATGATGACGAGGTCCCAAGGGTTTACTGCGATCTGATCGGAGGACGAAACCGATCTTCCAGTGAGCAGATCGGCGCCGCCGCCGTATGCGTAGGTAAAGGTCTGGGAAGTTCCGGAGTAGTTCAGAAAGTAGTGAATCTTCTTGCCTGACGGGTTCAGTCCGTCTTTCTCGCGGACTGAAGCCGGGAGCTGCTGGGCCGGCCCGGTGAGTCCGGCCTGCTTAAGAACATCGAGGACGACGGCTTTTTGCAGCGCGTTCGAAAGGAATGTGCCCTCGTAGGTCAGAGTTCCGGAGCCGTACTGATTTTGCGTGATGGCCGGCCATTGTCCATAGAACGGATGGTCGTAGGTGGCAAGCGTCTTCGCATGCTCGGTCATGAGAAACTCGGCCCAGTACATGACCTTGTTATCGTCTCCGGCGTGGAAGGGGTCGCCTTTGAGGGCGAGCGGCGATTCGAGGTTGGAGAATTCCTGGTAGCTGAAGCCTGCGGCTTCGCGGAGCGGCCCCGGAGCGCGCACCCAGCGGACGGCATTGTTCTCGTTGGTGAATCCGCTCTTGAAGGTCATGATGACGTGGCCGCCCTGTTTGATGTAGTCGGAGATTTTCTGGAGCAGGGCGTCGTCGGCGACGTAGAGCGCAGGCACGATGAGAACTTTGTAGCGGGAGAGATCGGTGTCCTCGGGGAAGACGAAGTCGCATCCGACGTTCGCGTTGTAGAGCACGCGGTGGAACTGGCGGACGAGCCCAACGTAGTCGGCGGTGGCGATATCGGAGTGCCATGCGACCGGCGGCTGGTGCGCAAAGGGCATGGCATTGAGGCCGTTCCAGGAATCGATGCTATAGAGGATCGCGACCTGATTGCTGATCTTCATGTTGACGAGTTCGGGACCAACTTTCTGGAGCTCGTGTGCCGTGCGGGAGACTTCCTTGTAGACGCGGTTCGGTTCGAAGTCGTGCCCGAGGACACCCTTCCAGTAGACCTCCTGGCCTGAGGGGATCGAGGACCAGTGCCAGTACTCGACCATGTTGGCTCCGCTTGAGATGTGGGTGTAGACGTCGAGCCGAATCTGGCCGTCGTAAGGCGGGTACTGGAACCCGGAATCCCAGCCGATGGTCTGGGCGTTGGTTTCGGTGACGAGGTAGTTCTGATGGCGGAGCGAGCGGATGTAGTCGCCGACGAGGGCCTGCGCGGCTCCGTCCATGTGGTCCTGGGTGCCGTGGTAGGGGTTGGTACCGGAGACGTCGAGGTATTTGGCAATTTCGAATTCGTTCACGTCGGTGTGCATGGCTCCGGCGAAGTCCTGCATGACGAACTGGTCGGGGCGGCGGTATTCGCGAACGAGCGCAGCCTGCCAGGCGAGGAAGTTTGTGACGCGCATCTGCTGCCAGCGCGCCCACTCGAGCTTGTATCCGGTGCTGATGGTGCTGTCGCGGGTGGGCATGTTTTCCCAGCCGTCGACGTCTTCGCCCCAGTAGTTGAGTCCCCAGGCTTTGTTGAGGGCGTCGGTGGTGCCGAACTTTCGTTTCAGGTGGTTGACGAAGCCGGTGAAGACGTCATTGTTTGAGGCATCGTAGGAGTGGGTCTCGTTGTCGATCTGCCAGCCGATCACCGTTGGGTTATTGCGGTAGTGCTCGACCATATTGCGGATGAGGCGCTGCGCGTAGTAGCGGTAGACAGGGCTGTCGATGTCCATATTCTGGCGCATGCCGTAGAAGGTTTCGCCGCCGCCGAGCGGGCGTGCAAGGATCTCAGGGTGCTCATGGTAGAGCCAGGTGGGGATGGAGTAGGTGGGGGTGCCCATGATGACCTTGATTCCGGCCTTGCTCATGGCATCGACGACGCGGTCCATCCAGGCGTATTCGAAGTGGCCGTCTTCGGGCTCCCAAAGGCTCCATGTGGATTCGCCCATGCGCACGACTGTGATGCCGGCCTGCTGCATGAGAGCGACGTCTTTGTCGAGGCGCTCGTAAGGGTTGTACTCGTTGTAGTAGGCCGCACCATAAAGAATGGTTGAGAACTGGGGCGCCTGTGTTGCGGGCGGAGTCGTGGTTTGGGCGATAGCGGCGAATGAGAGGGTGCATGCGATCGCAAACAGCTTCAGGAGGGGCTTCACCGTGCGAGAATCCTCGATATCTGTTCTCAAAACATGGATCATTTTGCAGGATGAGGGCGCGGCTGTCACGCCACGCATGAACGAAAAAGTAGATTGGGCCGAGGAGGATTCGGACGCGCAGTCCGGAAAGGGTATTGATGAATAAAACGACGAATGTGCTGCTGCTGGTGATAGCGGTTGCGCTGGTGGCCATTGCACTGGAGCCGCTGATGAGGCCGCGTCCTGCTCGGGCGCAGGTGATGACGGACTTTTCGCTGTACTTCGAGCCGGGCGTGTTTCTGCTGCGGGCGCCCGATGGGACTAGCCAGATCTATGGCAAGGTGGCGGTAGATATGAGGACGGGAAAAATCTGGGGCTTTCCTACCTATGGGCAGCAGCCATATCCGGTGGATGTGGCGAGCACCAAGCCGCCGACGTCGAGGCCGATTGCGCTGGGCCGGTTTGCGCTCGAAGATACGGACAGATAGAGCGGCTCAGGTCGTTGGCGCGAGGCCCAGAGCTTTGAGGTAGCCGTTGTTCGAAGTGCAGTTTTCGAAGCGGATGTTTTCGAGCAGATCGTCGAAGGCGGCGCGAATGTGGTCCATGGGAGGGCGGCGGGCGATCTGCTTTTCGGCGTCGCCGAGGCCGGCGCGGGCCTGAGCGAAGGCGACGATCTCGTCCCAGTAACGGGGGCGCCTGAAGGTCACGGGAGATGAGGCGGAGTCCATCTTCTTGTAGGGCCAGAAGCACCAGTCGATCTGATTTTTTTCGAGAAGCTGGCGGAATTGGGCGACCCAGGCATCGTTGTTTTCGCCGGATTCGCCGAGCCAGAGGGGAACGTGATATTTATCGCGGAAATCGATATAGGGCTGGATGGCGGCCTGCTCGGGCGGCATCCAGTATTTGTGGAAGGTATAGACCGCGTTTGAGTCGAAAGGTGGCCCGAAGACGCTGAAGTTGGTATCCCATTGGGATCCCCCGAGGATGACGACATGATGGGTATCGACTTCGCGGATGCCGGCCACGATGCGCCGGTAGAGCGGCTCAAGACGGGAGTTGTACATCTGCAGTGACGGAAAGTGCGGGATAGGTTCGTTGAGCAGGTCGTAGCCGAGGACGATGGGCGAGTCGTGATAGTGTTCGGCGATGCGCTTCCAGATGTCGACGGTCTGCTGCTGGCATTCGGAACTTTCCCAGAGCCAGGGGTATCCCGAGCTGTTATCGATGTTCGTGCCCGTCTGGCCGCACGGTGCAGCGTGCATGTCGATGATGACATAGAGGCCGGATTCCTTCGACCATCCGGTGACGCGGTCGAGAAGGGTGAAGCCTTCGGAGTTTTCGGGTGTGAAGAAACGATAATCGATGGGGATGCGGATGGAGTTGTATCCCACTTTGGCCAGGAACTGGATGTCGGCGCGGGTAATATAGCGGTCCCGGTATTCGCGCCAAAGGTTTTCCGATGCTTCCGGGCGCATAAGTTCGTTCGTGAGATCGTCGATCTCGCGGCTGGATTGCGGGCCTTTGTCGAAGTGGAACATATAGCCTTCGCGGACGAGCCAGTTGCCGAGACTGGTGCCGCGAAGATGGAGCGTATGACCCTGGGCGTCGACAAGATGAGTGCCTTCAGTGTGAACGAAGCCGTTGGCGGCGTGCGCGGAGAGCGAAGGAGACAGGACGCAGAGAGCAGCAAGCAGAGAGATCCGGAACAGCTTCAAGGTCAGCACCTCACGAGTTCGCACGCTGAGGATTCTATTTCGAATTTGGTCGACGAGAAAGCAGAAGGGAACCAGGATAGCGCTGATGGAAGTCCTCGCAATAGCGGTGCTCTGCGCCCATCTTGCATGGATCCTGTGGGCAATTGCAGGGGCGCTGTGGACGCGCGGACGTCCGTGGCTGACCCTGTTTCATGTGCTTTCGCTCGCCTGGGGCGTCATCGTTGAGGTGGGTCCATGGCCGTGTCCGCTGACGCTCGCCGAGCAGTGGCTGGAAGCGAAAGCAGGGATGCACACGTGGACTGGAGGGTTTCTGGTGCATTATCTGGAGGCCGCGATTTATCCGGATCTGCGGGGCTGGCTGCTAACGAGCTTCGGCGTGACCGTCTGTGTCTTTAACCTCGGCATCTATGCGCGCCGATATTGGAAAATACGCCAGCGGGCCGACGTATAGAGGACATTATGTTCCGGTATCCAGATGGAAAGGTTTCGTGTATGGCTCGACAGGATAGCCCTTCGCTTTCCAGGCTTCCAAGCCGCCCTTGAGGAGTTTGGCGCGGGAGATATTCAGGTCGAGAGCCTGACGCAAAATTATTTGAGCGGACTCATCGCTCGGACAGGTGCAGTAAACGACTGAGTCCCTGTCGCTGGGAATCAGGGAGGGGTTGTTCATGACATCCTGCGGGTCCAGGCGCTTTGCGCCGGGGATGATTTGGGAGTCGGTCAGCACGTCGAGGGGCTGGCGGACATCGAGGACAAGAACATCCTTCTTCGCATCGAGCAGCGCGTGGAGAGCCTCGGGCGTGATGGTATGGTCATCGAGCAGGCGACGTTCTCTTCTGTTCTTGATCCAGAAGCCTGCTGCGAGCAGAACGACAGCCGAGGCGGCCAGGACCAACCCCATATTGTTCCCTCCTCAGAAATACAAGTAGAAGATTCTTTAGAGCGCCCGGGAGATTCAGACCAGCTCGGTCAGCGGCCTCCGGTTCCGGGGGCGGGCGGCGGGTTGGCAGGCTTCTCGGGAGTTGCAGGTGGCGCGGCGGCCTGAGATGGTTCGCGGATGAGCACGGCGGTGCGCGGGAAGGTGAAGCTGCCTCCAGCGTCGTCTATGACGTTGATCTGGCAGGTGTACAGCCCAGGCTTGAGGCCGGCGAGCGGCACGTCGAACTGAAAGGCCACGGCGTCGCGGGCGGGCACGTTTAGCGAACCAGCCTCGACAAGGGGCGTTTCAAATGCCTTGGTGGTTCCGTTGAGAAATTCAATGCTGGTGAGCACCCGGACGGGGGCGTTCGGGCCTTTCGAGGCAGGTTTCGGTTGTTTGCCGGAGTCGGCACCGGATGCAGGTGAAGCGTGCGAGGGCGCGTAGACCTCGTAGAGGAAGTAGAGGTGCTGGTCCTGGCGGAATACATGCGGCAGGTTGGGAACAAGCTGCTCTCCGTCCCGAACCAGCGGGCTGTCGACGTGCTTTGGGGCCGGAATGCGCTGGCTGGCGAGGACAACGGAGCTCATCTTTAAGGGCAGTTTGCGCTGGTCGGGAATGTTGATGTCGGTCTCGAAGGAGCCCATGCGGCCGGTTTCGTTTTCGCGGACGACGAATTTGAGATGGAATTTGCCGATGGGCAGGGTGAATCCGGTCGAGTACTGCACGTTTTTCTGGCGGACTTGCTGGGCCTGATCGATGGCGAGCCTGACGGTTTCGCGGGCCTGCCCGATCACGTGGCCGGCAGGGTCTTTGACTTCACCGATGATGTCGAGGGTGGCTTTGTCCTTGTCGCCGCCTTTGACGAAGGGGATTTGCGAACCGGGGACGACGATGGAGACGGGCACATAGTAGTGGGTGTCGTCGCTACGGAAGTAGAGCGTCTCCATGTAGACGGCGACGTCGGTGGCGGGCAGGTCGCTGGCGAGCTGCTCTTCGAGCTGGCGCTCGCGGTCTTCGCGGCTGGAGTGCTGGTAGTCGGCGGGCGCGTAGTAGCCGGGCCGGTATTCGAGTTTGAGGTCGGGACGGTTGACCTTGATGGTCAGCTTGCGATAGCGGCCGTCACGGCGGGTGTCATTTGAGCGGAAGCCGAGGACGTAATAGGCCGAGGTGTCGCGCTGGATGCGGTCGAAGGCCGATGAGAAGTCGTTGGAGTCAAAGAAGGCCTTGCCGCCGGTGTCGGACGAGAGCGTGGCCATAACTTCCTGAGTATTGAAGTTTGTGTCGAGGTTGTTCTGGAGGGCGGCGCCGTTGTAGCCGCCGGTCCCGCGAATGCTTCCGGTCGAGGCGTCTCCGAGCGGAGAGATGGCCTGCAGGCCACGGGTGTCCACGCTGTAGATGGATAAGTTGGCACGAACGGCGGCGTTGATGGCAGAGCGCAGGGATGCCTGGTTCTCGATGCCGTCCCGTTGGATGCCCCCGGAGAAGTAGAGCATGGATTTCTTTTCGTTGATGTAAGCCAGCGACTTGGAGATGGAGGCGATGGCGAAGAGCTCGCGGTCGGTGTTCAGGTCGTTGTACTCCTGCTCGTCGGCAGTGAAGGAGCTGGTGTCCTCGACCTGGTTGGTGGTGCTGGTGGATCCCTGCTGGAAGCCCTGGCCCTGGTCGCCGGAGTAGGAATTGACGGCTTTGAGGAGGAGCTGCTTGTTCTGGGTGAAATCCTGGTCAAGCGAGAGTGAGGTGTCGAGCGAGACGGCGGCGACCAGATCGGCAGGCTGCATCTGGCGGTTGATGTAGTTGCGGGCCGCCTCCTGGGAGCGCTCGATATCCTCGGGCTGCATGGAGGTGAGGTCGAAGAAGAGCACGATGAGGCGGTGGTTACGAAGTTCTTCGACGCGCGCGACACCATTCTTCGCGTTGAAGATACTGCGGCCGGCTTGTCCCGTGATGGTAGCTTCGTTCAGCGGAGCGGCCTGATCGACGCTCTCGAAGTCGAAGCTGGAGATGGTCTGCGGCTTGCCGTTTTCGAGGATGGTAAAGTCCTTGGCCGTGAGACCGCGGACGGGTTCGCCGGTCTTCTTGTCGCGGACGACAACGTTGGTGAGGACGAGGTCGCTGTTGACCATGAGCGTGTAAGCCTGGTTCTGGGGCGGGGTGGTGGCCTGATCGGTGGATTGCTGGGCGAGGACGGCGAGGGCGGCCGTGACGAGTGCGGCGGCGAGGCAGAGGGCGGGGAGACGGCGGGTCATGATGGTCTCCTCAGAAACGATAGCGCGCCATGAAGGTGAACTGGCGCATGGATGCGGTGGAGATTACTTCTCCGTAGGTGGCGGAGCCGAGGGTGGTGTCGACGCCGGAGTATTGCACGGTGTTGAAGACATTGTTGACGGTGGCGCGCATTTCGAGGGTGCGCATCTCGGAGAAGCGCTGGGTTTTTGAAAAGGACATGTTGACGGAAATGGTTCCGGGGCCGGGGATTGAGAAGCGCGAGGCTGTTCCGTAGCCATTGGCTGGCGGGTTGGTAAACGCGGCCTTGTTGAACCAGTTGTCGAGGGTGCCTCCGCCTGCGGTGAGCGATACGCCGAGGACGCGGTCAGGGCGGAGCGAACCGGTGCTGCCGCGGGCGACATCGGCGACGTCAGCCGCGTAGTGAGGTGTGAGGGGCGTGCCGCTGGCGAAGTCGAAGTTGCCGGAGAGGGAGAGTCCACCGACGGCGTGGGACCAGAAGTTGCCGGTGGTGAGATAGTGGCCGTCGGGGCCGAAGGGGAGTTCGTAGACCCAGTCTCCCCTGACCTGGTGGCGGACGTCGAAGCTGGAGTTCGACTCTTCGGCGAGGAGATCCTGCCAGTTCTGGGCGACGATGACGCCAGTGCCTCCATTGCCGCCGATCGAACTGGCATTGTCGATGGAATGCGAGTAGGTGTAGGTTGCGCCGAGGGCGATGCCGTTCTGCATGCGCTTACGAGCGCGGACTGTAAGCGCGTTGAAGTTGGAGAATGCGACTGAGTCTTCGTAATCGTAGAGCACGTTCGGCACAAAGGTGCCAAAGCGACCGGGTGCGTCCACAATGTCGAGGCGGGTCCCCTTGGAGCCGTTGTAGCCCACGTTGAGGACAACGCCAAGCGGCAGCGTGCGCTGTACGTCGAGGTTCCAGACCTGGACGTAGGGGAGCTTGTAATTCTTATTGACGGAGTAGTTGCCTTCGGGCTGCGGACCGGGAAAGCCATTGGCGAGCGTGAGTTTTTCACCGGCAGTGGCTTCGTTCGTCTGGACGTTGGCCCAGGGCGGTTGGAAGGCGAAGTCCTGCACGAATTTCACGTACTGGCCATTCGCATAGTTGATGGCGTAGCCGCCGCGGACGACGGTGTCCTTGATGGCTCGCCAGGCAAAGGCAATGCGGGGAGAGAAATTGGTCCGCTCGGGATAGACCAGAGTGCCGGGGAAGAATCCGGAGTATGGGCCGTAGGTGTTGGGCAGAACGGTGGCGACTTTGGTGAAGTTGTCTCCGGTGTCGAGGGTGGCGAGGCGGTCGGTTTTCTCAGAGTAAGGCGAGAAGTATTCGTAACGAAGGCCGGCGTTGATGCTGAAGTTCGGGCGGATGCGCCAGTCGTCGAGCGCGTAGGCATCGATGACGTTCTGGCGGAGATAGGACTTCTGGTATGGCGCCTGCAGGCTGGTCTGCTGGGGCAGGCCAAGGAGCATATCGGCGAGCGACGAGCCTGACGTAGCGAATCCGTTTGGAGTGCTCGGGCTCGTTCCGGGCGCCTGGGTGAAGATGCCGGTGAAGATGTAAGTCCCGGTGGAGTTGGTCTCACCGAGCAGGTCGAGGTGGACGCGGCGGATGTCGCCACCGAAACGGATGTTGTGCTTGTTGTGGATCCAGGACAGGGTTTCGGAGAGCGAGATGGTCTGATTGATCTGAAAGCTGGGCTGCTGTTCGTTTAAGCCGGTGTACTGGTTGAGCGTGACGTTGGGCAACCCATAGAGCTGTGGGTCTGAGGGCAAGCCGCTGAGGCCGATCTGGCCGGCGACGTTGGTGGTGTTGGTGAAGTAGTTGGTGGTCTGGCTGTTGGTGCGATTCCAGTTCAGGTTCAGGATGTTTGAGAGGTGGCCCTTGCTGATTGAGTAGCCTGCCTGGAGCGAGTACTGGTTGCTCTGCTGCTTGCCGCCGAAATCGGGGAAGATGTTGAGGTTGTCGGAGGCGGAGTGGCTGTAATTGAAATTGAAGCTGATGCTCTGGTGCAGGCCCTGTGAGCCGGCCTGGCCCATGGCCTGACGGATGAAGTTGCCGAGCGCAGCTGTGTTGCCTCCTGATCCGAAGTTGTGGATCCAGCGGGTGCCCAGCGCGGTGGTGTTGGTCTGTGCGGAACTGAGGAACTGAAAGTTCTGCCTTGTGCCGGGCAGGTTGGGGAGGGGGACGTAGTTCAGCAGGGCAGTGGCCTGCGGAGAAACGCACTGTGCCGGAATGGTGTTGTCAAGGAAGGGCTTGCCGGCATTTGGATCGCCGGGGTAGCAGCCGGGATCGTAGATGGTGATGGGCAGGCCTCCGGGGGTGGTCAGGCCCTGGAAGTTGCCGGCGCGCTCGGCCGCGGTCGGCACGGTTCCATACTGATCGAAAGGCGAGGAGGAACGCTGGCCGGACAGGGTGAAGAAGACAAAATCTTTCTTGTCGCTGGTCAGAAGATGCGGAATGTAGGGTGCGCCGATGAAGGTGAGTCCAAAGCGATTGGACTGATAACTTGGTTGGCTCACCGGCTGGCCGCGCAGAGCGAAGGGCAATGCGTTGAGGGCGGAGTTGCCGCCGGTCCAGAAGAAAGATCCGTGGGGCTTGTTGGGATTGAAGTTGCGGAAATTGCCGCGCCCGCCGGAGCCACGGCCGCCTCCTCCGCCGAAGAATATGGGGCCGCCGCCACCGAATCCACCACCGGGCCCACCAAAGCCCTGCCCTCCTCCTCCCGGAACGCCGCCCGGACCGCCGAAATTGCCGCCTTCGCTCATGCCGGGTGGGGGCAGGCCATCACCGAAGTTGATTCCGGCGAAGGGGTTGGTCGAGCCGTTCTGTCCGGCAACGGCGACGGATTCCGACGATACGTCGGGGTTAGAGGCGAGCGAAGGGAGGGCAGCGGTAGCTCCGGTCGAGCCTCCGGCGGCTTCGATGAGGCCGGTGGCGGCATCGGCGAGAGAAAGGGTCTGGGCACCGCGTCCTGAATACTGGCGGGTGGCTGCCTGCTGTTGGCTTTCCTGGGCAGCAGCCCGGGAAGCGAGTGTTAGTGCGAAGTCGACTTTCTGGTCGTGGGATGTCGCGTTCAGCAGGGCTTCCTGAGTAGTGGGCGCGAAGGCGGCGAGCTCGGTGCGCAGGACGTAACGGCCGTTCAGCGGAATGCTCATGCTGTAGTTGCCGTGTGCGTCAGTGGCGGTGGTGTACTTGCGGCCGGTGAGCGTGTTGGTAGCGGTAATGCTGACGCCGGGAAGCGGGATGGTTCCGGATTTGACGGAGCCGTGAATGATGCCGCCCGTCTGTGGAGGAGCAGCCGATGCTGTTGCATTTTGAGCTGGCAGCTGGGCGGGCTGCTGGGCGGCCGCCGGCGCGAAATAGAGCGACACGGCCAGCGAGAGCGAGATAGGAAAGCGGCAGCGCATAGTGTGCGGACTACTGGTTCGGGGCAGCAGGATTGGGGCCAGATGGATTGCGCCGTTCGCCTCCGGGGAATCCACCAGAACCGCCGGGACCGCCGGGACCACCAACAGAAAGGACGTTGGCGAGGAAGTTTCCGTTCTGGAGCGAGCCTCGCGCGCTTATGTTGTCGCCGACCTTGATATCAGCCAGGGTGATGCTGTCGCGGTGTTTGCGGAACGAGGTGTTCTCGTCGACGACGATGGTCTGGGTGGCGTTATCGGGGCGCTTGATGGTGATTTTGGTGTCTTCGATGGACTGGACCGAACCGATCGTCCAAGTCTTGCCGAATTCGGCGCGAGCCTTCTCGTATTGCTCCTTGTCGATGAGCATGACGAACACAGCGCCGAGGGTTTTGGCTTTGTCATCCTTGTCGCCGCCAGCCGCGATCATGTCGCCAACATGAATATCGGAGATTTTGATCTGGTCACGCTGCTTGCGGAAGTGGGTATTGGGGCCGGTTTCGACTTTGTAGAAGTCGCCGGTCTCGGTTTTCACGGTTAAGTTGTCACCAGATACGGCGGTTACGGTTCCTCTGACACCGTGTTCCGCGAAGGCAGCCATGGCCTGGCGTTCGGGCGGGCCTCCGTTCGCGGACGCGTCCTGTCCGCATGCAAAAGGTAGACTTACCAGGGCAGCGAGGAGCAGGGCTGCAGGCTGCAACGCGAATTTCATGGCGGACTTGAACATCCCTCAGGTTAGACTGGCGCGAGCCCTGCGGGGGAATCCGGAAGCGCCCGATTTGCAGGATAGACGCCTGAAAGAGGGTGGAAGACGCACTGAGTGCGCGAGAGTGACGGGCGGCAGCGACTTGGCTGGAACTTTTGCGGGGCTCCGCACATCTAGTGGTAGTCTCGCGGGCAACAGAAAGCGATGTCCGATCTCTAATTAGAGGAGGATGACGCGTCGATGGGGAGTTTAACGGGAACACGCCAAGCCGGCCCTGCGGGG
>Ga0213872_10002205_pt1 | contig 11672 bp, 11 predicted proteins | sample VelepicomBERX_R2_FD_160071 | JGI IMG/M metagenome (GOLD analysis project Ga0213872, IMG submission 160071) | Rhizosphere microbial communities from Vellozia epidendroides in rupestrian grasslands, the National Park of Serra do Cipo, Brazil - RX_R2 | ecosystem: Host-associated > Plants > Roots >... | reverse complement strand
ACGAATCAGCGCCAGTGTATTGCGCGAGGTGCTGCACTTGGGGTTGTGGTAGATCGTGACTTCCATCTCATTTGCCAATCAAATATTCCAATCTTCAATGCGCCAGCGCAATCACGCCGGCCGCAATGCATAGTGCGCCAAGCAGGCGCGGGATACGGTCGCCCTCACCCAGCAAATGGCCACCGATCAGGGCGGCAAACAGCATAGACACTTCCCGCGCCGGTGCGACATGGCTCAGCGGCGCCACGCGCAAAGCGTACAACACCATGACGTAGGACAAGGGACTGACCGCCGCAACAATCAGCGCATACTTCCATTGCTGCCGCCACAGCGCCGCTGCGGCAGCCCGGTCGCGCAGCACCGACGGCAGCAACAACGGAATGCGCGTGACGTTGCCGCAATAGTCGACCAGGATAGGCGACAGCAGCAGCATTTTGACGGCATAGCCGTCCAGCACAGTATAGGCGGCAATGAACACCCCGGTCAGCACGCCATAGCGCATGCCCTTGTGCAGGCGTTCGCGCTGCACCGGGTCGTGCGCCACGCGCCAAAAGCCGGTGCCGCCGGCGATCAGAAACACGCCGCCGGCAACGCCCGCGATGCCGAGCAAGCCGGTGATGGTTGCCCTTTCACCGAAAAAGGCAATGGCCACCAGCGAAGACAGCAAAGGACCCGTGCCGCGTGCCAGCGGATAGACGACCGTAAGGTCAGCCTTGCGGTACCCGCGCAGCAGCACAATGAAGTACAGCACGTGTAGCACGCCGCTTACGGCCACCACGGCCCACATCCAGGCGTTCCAGCCGCCAACCACGTCCCACCCGACGTAAACGCCGATCGGTGCCCAGACAAGGAGTTGCAGCATGCTGCTGAAGCAAGCAAAACGGGCATCCCCGCCTGCTTTCTTGGCAGCGATGTTCCAGAGCGAATGGATCAAACCAGCGAAAATAACGAGGGCGAATGCGGAGATTGGCACTATTCATCGAATTTCTTGTGGGCCTTTTTCCATGGTAGCATTAACTGCTTTTCAAACAGCCACTCTTTAGGGAGAAATAGATCATGTCTGCACTGCTGAACTACCTTAACGCTCAAGACAAAAATGCTTTAGCGCGCGCAGCGCACTTGGCTGATCCGGTAAAAAGCATGATCAGTTTCGGCTTGACGGTTGATGAGCAGGATGTTTTGCTGTCAGGCGACAAATATCGACTCGCAGATGCAATGAAAATTCCATCGCATGAGCTTTCTTTAGTGGTTTATGTAGCGCCTATACAACCAATAGAATAAGGGAATGACTGATTGGAATTCGGTTTGTCCCCGTGTAGTTGAATTATTGCGTCTGCACATTATTTACGTCTCAACTATGCAGTTCCAACCACCAAGTATGTCAGACGATACCTGACGCACGGAAGGCATACCTCTCGGAGTAGCTGTGCGTAAACATGCGTAGACGTCGTCGTAAGGTTGCTCTAGTGCGGCCGTCCAAACAACTTAGCCCCCAAAATTTTTTGAATCCTTTTATCTAACCGGCGGACCACATGTCGAAACTGTTGGATTACATTAATCATCTCGATAAAGATGCAAGCGCGCGCGCTGAACACCAAACTGCTCCGGTCAAGAGCATGACCAATTTCGGTTTGACGGTCGACGAACAAGATGCCTTGCTGGTTGGTGATCGGCAGCGAATTGCTGGCGCAATCGGCATCCTGACCAAAGATCTTCCTATGATGATCTATATAGCGCCTGGGGTGAAATAAGCGAACGACAGTCACAATGTGGACTACGCCCACGTGGGTGATTCATGTTGTGGCGACACTATGTGTTGCCGCAACGCTTGATGGTTTCCCGTTTATTGCTCAGGCGCAGACTGCCCCTGACACACTGCTCAATCGCGTTTATGAAGAGTTACCTCGCGGATCAGAATCTGCCAAAGTCACGTTCGATCAAATCGCCAAAATAGAGCCGACGCTTTCGCAAGCACAAAGGTTTCGATATCTGAAGCTATTGTCGGTTTTCTACGGCCTCCAAGATATGGCCGCAGAAGAGGTAGCGACCAGTCGGAAAGCACTGCAATATGCCGCCAACGAAAACCAACGCGCAGGCTTACTGTACTTTCTGGTAGATGGCTATTCTCGCTTGGGCGAATACGAAAACGCTTTGCGAGCGATGAACGAAGGTGTTCTGCTGTTGCCAAAGTTGACTGAACTTCAACCCAAAGCCGAGATACTACAATCTGCCATAGCGCTATATGAATCACTGCACGCTTATGATGAAGCTGGAGTGTTTGCACAGCGGATGATCGACCTACCTGATGGCGATACCAAGTCAGCATGCATGGGGATGGCCGATCAAATTGAAATCACCTACTTGCAGCACGACGGCTCACGTCTACGAGCGTTGCGACAGCAAGCGATAAAAATTTGCAATGATCGTGGCTTCAAAATTATCGCGCTCAATATTCAAGCATTGGACACCATTGACCGCCTCCGTTCCAATGGCGGCACCAATGCCTTGAAAGAAAGTCTGCTCCTACTGAACGGACTAACCCAAGCCAGTGCACGTTCGGACTACAACACGCAACTGGCCGAAGCTATCGCCAAGTCCTATCTTTCTTTCCATCAGCCGGCCCTAGCCGAACCGTATGCGAATCACGCATGGCAATGGGCCAAGGAAGGCAACTCCCTTCAACTACAACAGCAGACCAGCGAAACCATGGCCGCCGTGCTGCGTGCTCAGGGTAAACTGGCGGAGGCGCTCAACTATCTCGACATCAGCCATACCTTATGGGAGAAATTACTGGAAGAGCGCTCACGTAAAGACCTGGCCTATGAACGCGTCAAGTTCGAACAGCAAGACCAAGCCGACCAAATCAAGCTGCTGACCCAGATCAATCAACTTCTGACGAGCGAGCGTGACTTGGAGAAGCGCAACAAGCACAGCCTGTGGCTAGTATTGCTGCTGGCGCTTATGCTGCTGGGCGGCGCCTTGGCCTGGCTGGTACAGACGCGGCGCCAGCGGAACCAATACCGCACCTCGGCACAGATAGACAGCTTGACCGAGATCAGCAACCGCAGTCACTTCGTCGATGGCGCGTTGGCGACTTTCAAGGATACGCGCCGCAGTGTAGCAGTGGTGCTATTCGACATGGATCACTTCAAGCAGATCAACGACAATTACAGCCATGCGATCGGCGACTGGACGCTCAAGGCAGTGAGCGCAACCATCAAAGAATGCCTGCGCGCGCACGACATGTTCGGTCGCCTGGGCGGCGAGGAATTCGCCATTTGCCTGCCGAACACCGAGGAACGCGAAGCCCTGGCGTTGGCCGAACGCTGCCGCAGCGCCATCGAAGCCATCGATTCCAGTGACAGTGGCTTGCATTTTGACATTACGGCGAGCTTTGGCGTAGCCGTACGTCCAGCCCTTGGCTCCGCCTGTTTTGAAGATACGCTGGCCGCCGCCGACCATGCACTTTACCGCGCCAAGCGTCTGGGGCGTAACCGAGTGGTCGCGCATCAGGAAAGTACTTTAGTAACAAATGAGGAACAAGTAGCATGAATGTAAGTAGTCCAAGTATGGAAAAGCGCGGGAGCCTGGTATGCGTAGGCACTGGCATGCGCCTGGGCGGACAAATCACACCTATTGCGCAGAGCTACATTGAAAATTCGGACGTCGTGCTGGCGGCGGTTTCCAATACGTTAGCACGCAAATGGCTGCAAGGCTTGGCGCGCGAATATGTCTGCCTGACTCAACATTACGACTTGACCAAAGAAGAAGGCAAAACCCGGCGCGACACTTACCGCGCCATGACAGCCGATATCATGGGACAGGTGCGAGCCGGTAAAGCCGTATGTGCTGCGTTTTACGGCCACCCCGGCATCTTCGCCTGCGTTGCCCATCTTGCGATCGAAGCTGCACGCAAGGAAGGCTATGAGGCGCACATGGAGCCCGGTGTTTCGGCGCTCGATTGTCTGGTCGCTGACCTCGGCATCGACCCTGGTGCGTATGGCCTGCAGTCGATGGAAACGACGCAGTACATGATCCACCAGCGCCCGCTCGACACAAGTAGTCTGCTGGTATTGTGGCAGCCCGGCGTGGCCGGCGACCTGAGCCTGAAGCGTTTCGATACCGTGCCGGCGCGTCTGCAAATCCTGGTCGACAAATTGGCACGGCATTATCCCTTAGATCATGAAGTGATCCTGTACGAAGCTGCCACTCGTCCGTTCGAAGCAACCCGTATCGACAGAATGGCGTTGCGTGACTTACCTGCGGCAGAGGTCAAGCCTGCCACAACGCTGGTGATCTCCCCGGCACAGGAGCCTGTGGGCGACGAAGAAACCATAGGCTTGCTCGACGCACTAGCGCTGGCCTAACCAAGTTCGCAGACTGGGATGAAATCCCAGCAATCGGCCTCAACACATGACGGTTTGCTGGGATTTCATCCCAGCCTACAGACTATCTTGACGAGCACCCTCTCCCCTACCCCTCTCCCGGCCTGCGGGAGAGGGAACCCCCAGACAAAAAAAGCGAGCCGCAGCTCGCTTTTTCATTTACAGCCTACGCCTATCAACGCTTGCCGATAGGCAACACGTCGCGTGTCGTCGCGCCGACGAACAACTGGCGCGGACGGCCGATCTTTTGTTCCGGGTCCGAGATCATTTCGTTCCACTGGGCGATCCAGCCTATGGTGCGCGCCATGGCGAAGATGCCGGTGAACAGCGAGACCGGGATACCCAGGGCCGATTGCACAATGCCCGAGTAGAAGTCGACGTTCGGGTAGAGCTTGCGGCTGACGAAGTATTCGTCTTCCAGTGCGACCTTTTCGAGCTGCATGGCGAGCTTGAACAGCGGGTCGTTTTCCAGGCCGAGTTCGTTCAGCACTTCGTAGCAGGTTTCGCGCATGAGCTTGGCGCGCGGATCGTAGTTCTTGTAGACGCGGTGACCAAAGCCCATCAGCTTGACGCCGCTGTTCTTATCCTTAACCTGCTTGACGAATTCGCCGATCTTGTCCGGCGAACCGATTTCCTTGAGCATGTTCAACGCAGCCTCGTTGGCGCCGCCGTGCGCCGGGCCCCACAGGCAGGCGATACCGGCAGCGATACAGGCGAACGGGTTGGCGCCGCTCGAGCCGGACAAGCGCACGGTCGAGGTCGAGGCGTTCTGTTCGTGGTCGGCGTGCAGGATCAGGATGCGGTCGAGCGCGCGCACCAGCACGTCGTTGACCTTGTACTCTTCGCACGGGTTCGAGAACATCATGCGCATGAAGTTGGCGCTGTACGACAGGTCGTTACGCGGGTAGACGAAAGGCTGGCCGATCGAATACTTGTAGGCCATGGCGACCAGCGTCGGCATCTTGGCGATCAGGCGCACGGCCGAGACTTCGCGGTGATGCGGGTCGTTGATGTCGAGCGAGTCATGGTAGAACGAAGCCAGCGCGCCGACCGTGCCGACCAGCACCGACATCGGGTGCGCGTCGCGGCGGAAACCGCGGAAGAAGAATTGCATCTGCTCGTGCACCATGGTGTGCTCAGTCACGGTGCTGACGAACTTATCCTTCTGCGTCTGGTTCGGCAGTTCGCCGTTCAGCAACAGGTAGCAGGTTTCGAGGAAGTCGCAATTCACAGCCAATTGCTCGATCGGGTAGCCGCGGTACAGCAGCTCGCCCTTGTCGCCGTCGATGTAGGTGATCGAGGAATTGCACGACGCGGTGGACATGAAGCCCGGGTCGTAGGTGAACTTGCCGGTGGTGCCGTACAGCTTGCGGATGTCGATCACGTCCGGGCCGACCGTGCCCTTGTAAATGGGCAGTTCGAGCGAGGGGCTGCCGTCCGAAAACGATAGCGTGGCTTTGGTGTCAGAAGTGGTGGGCATGGCTCTTCCTTCTCAAGGAGCGGGTAGATGAAATAAAAAGCAAACCAGTCAAATACCGGGGCACTCGCACGGCGCTCAGGCCTGGCGCAAACGCTCCAGCAATGCGCGCACGTGCGGCAAGTCGACCTCGCCTTCCGGCTCACTGCGCGCCAACAGCAAATTCAGCAAATCGTTGTCCGCCAGGTCCATCAGGCGGGTGAAGGCATCCACTTCCTCGTCGGTCAGGCTCAGTTCATGCGCATCGAGGAAGCGCGTCACGATCAAGTCGTTTTCCAGCAAACCGCGCCTGCTGCGCCAGCGCAGACGGGCGCGTTGGGCGGGATCGGCTTGATGCGTGACACTGCTCATTACTGCATATTCCTGCAACGAATTCCTACAATTCAATCAGAAAATCAGTTTGACACAGTTCAAAAATTTCCGTCGAAGCTGGTGAAACTGTGTACTAAACGATATTTCCTAGACTGCGCGGCGAACCATCAATTCCTTGATCTTGCCGATCGCCTTGTTCGGGTTCAGACCCTTCGGGCAGACGTCGACGCAGTTCATGATTGAGTGGCAGCGGAACAGGCGGTACGGATCTTCCAGGTTGTCCAGACGCGCGCCGGTGGCTTCGTCGCGGCTGTCGGCGATGAAGCGGTAGGCTTGCAGCAGACCTGCCGGGCCGACGAACTTGTCCGGGTTCCACCAGAACGACGGGCACGAGGTCGAGCAGCAGGCGCACAGGATGCACTCGTACAGGCCATCCAGCTCTTCGCGCTGGGTCGGGCTCTGCAGGCGCTCCTTTTCTGGCGGAATGCTGTCGTTGACCAGGTAGGGCTTGATCGATTCGTACTGCTTGAAGAACTGCGTCATGTCCACGATCAGGTCGCGGATCACCGGCAGGCCCGGCAGCGGGCGCAGCACGATGGGTTCGGTCAGTTCGTTCAGGTTGGTGATGCAAGCCAGGCCGTTCTTGCCGTTGATGTTCATGGCGTCCGAACCGCACACGCCTTCGCGGCAGGAGCGGCGCAGCGCCAGCGAGTCGTCGACGTCGGCCTTGATGCGCTGCAGAGCATCGAGCAGCATCTTGTCGGTCGGTTGCAGCTCGACCGTCAGGTCTTGCATGTAGGGCTTGGCGTCCTTGTCCGGATCGTAGCGATAGATTTTGAACTTGAGAGTACGTGTCGTCATAATCCGGCCTTGTTAGAAAGTGCGTGCTTTGGGCTTGAAGGTCTCGACCGTCAACGGCTTGGTCACCACCGGCTTGTACTCGAGGCGGTTAGCCTCCGAATACCACAGCGTGTGTTTCATCCATTCTTCGTCGTTGCGCTTTTCGTAGTCGCGGTGGGCGTGAGCGCCGCGCGATTCCTTGCGCGCCGCCGCCGAAACGATGGTTGCCTTGGCGGTTTCGATCAGGTTGTCCAGTTCCAGCGCTTCGACGCGCGCGGTGTTGAACACCTTGGACTTGTCCTTGAACGAGACGTGCTTGCGGCGCTCGTCCAGTTCCATGATCTTCTGCACGCCCTGATTGAGCAATTCGTCGGTACGGAACACGCCGCAGTAGTGCTGCATGGCGCTACGGATGCCGTTGGCGACGTCTTGCACGCGCTCGGAACCGGTGCTGGTTTCCAGGCGGTTGAGGCGTTCCATGGCGCGGTCGGCAGCATCGGCCGGCAGCGGCTTGTGGCTCTTTTGCTTGAGGTTGGCGGCAACGATGTGGTTGCCGGCCGCACGGCCGAACACCACCAGGTCGAGCAGCGAATTGGTGCCGAGGCGGTTGGCGCCATGCACCGAGACGCAGGCGCATTCGCCGATGGCATACATGCCGTTGACGACGTCGTTCGGGATGCCGTTCTTCGGCGCCACCACCTGGCCGTGAATGTTGGTCGGAATGCCGCCCATCTGGTAGTGGATGGTCGGCACGACCGGGATCGGTTCCTTGGTCGCGTCGACGTTGGCGAACTTGTGGCCGATTTCCAGAATCGACGGCAAGCGCTTCATGATGGTCTCGGCGCCGATGTGGCGCAGGTCGAGCAGCACATGGTCCTTGTGCGGGCCGCAGCCGCGGCCTTCCTTGATTTCCTGGTCCATCGAACGCGAGACGAAGTCGCGCGGCGCCAGGTCTTTCAACGTCGGCGCGTAGCGCTCCATGAAGCGTTCGCCGTTGCTGTTGAGCAGAATGCCGCCCTCACCGCGCACGCCTTCGGTGATCAGCACGCCGGCGCCGGCCACGCCGGTCGGGTGGAATTGCCAGAATTCCATGTCCTGCAACGGCAGGCCGGCACGTGCCGCCATGCCCATGCCGTCGCCTGTATTGATGAAAGCATTGGTTGACGCGCCAAAGATACGGCCCGCGCCGCCGGTGGCGAATACGGTGGTCTTGGCTTCCAGGATCATGACTTCGCCGGTTTCCATTTCCAGCGCGACCACGCCCAGGATGTCACCGTCGGCGTCACGCACCAGGTCGATGGCCATCCATTCGACGAAGAAGTGGGTACGCGCGCGCACGTTGCGCTGGTACAGCGTGTGCAGCAAAGCGTGGCCGGTACGGTCAGCCGCTGCGCAGGCACGCTGCACGGGCTTTTCACCCATGTTGGCAGTGTGGCCGCCGAACGGACGCTGGTAAATGGTGCCGTCGGGGTTGCGGTCGAACGGCATGCCGAAGTGTTCAAGCTCGTACACGACCTTCGGTGCTTCGCGGCACATGAATTCGATGGCGTCCTGGTCGCCGAGATAGTCGCCGCCCTTGACGGTGTCGAACATGTGCCAGTACCAGTTGTCTTCCGACATGTTGCCGAGCGAAGCGCCGATGCCGCCCTGGGCTGCAACCGTGTGCGAACGGGTCGGGAATACCTTCGACAAAACAGCGACGTTGAGGCCGGCTTCCGCCAGTTGCAGGGAAGCGCGCATGCCGGAGCCGCCGGCGCCCACGATAACCGCGTCAAAGCGACGCACGGGTGTTGTTGATTTGATTGCTGCCACGATTAGGCTCTCCAGAGAATCTGCGCCGCCCATCCGGCACAACCGATCAACCACAGGATTGTGGCAATTTGCAGAGTAAGACGCAGTGCGACCGACTTGACGTAGTCCATCCAGATGTCGCGCACGCCGACCCACACGTGATAAAACAGGGCCATGAAGGTGACGAAGGTGGCGGTCTTGAACCACTGCATGGCGAACAGGCCAGCCCAGCCTTCGTAGCTGAAGTCCTTGCCGGTCAGGAACAGCGCCAGCAGGATGACGGTGTAAGTGGCCATCACGATCGCGGTGACGCGCTGGGCCAGCCAGTCGCGCATGCCGTAATGGGCGCCGACCACCAGGCGCTTCGGTCCCACGCCGTGGGCGTCGCCGTAGGCGATTTCGTTTTCAGTCATTTTAGAATGCTCCAAACAATTTCAGGGCGACCAGCGCAGCCAGCGGCAGGCTGACGACGAATACGCCGACGGAAGACTTGCGCGCGCTATCCTTGTCGAGGCCGATGTGCATATCCATGATCAGGTGGCGGATGCCGGCGCAGAAGTGGTGCAGGTAAGCCCAGGACAGGGCCAGGATGATCAGCTTGACGAACACGCCGGAAGTGAAACCCTTCAGATAGGCGAAGGTGTCTTCCGACAGCAGGCTCTGGTCAAGCAGATAGAGCAGGAAAGGCAGCAGCAGGAAAAGCAGGAAACCGCTGATACGGTGCAAAATCGAGACGATGCTGGCCAGTGGCATCCGGTAATTCGGCAAATCCGCGAACGCATGAATGTTCCGGAATTCGCGCCGGCTTTTTTTTACGGCGTCAGACATGAATAAATCCTCCAAACCTGTTGAACCTGAAAATCCCGCTATTCTCGCCGATTTTTGTGCATCACATCAAATTAGGACCATCGAATGCGGCGGCGTCCGCATCGACACTTGTTTTCACGGTGCTGAAAACCTTCTAAAAATTTCTACGGGCGCGCCGTTCAATCACCCCTCGCCTGCTCGCGGGAGAGGGGGTGCAACTTGAGACGCCCGTATTTCTAACTGAGTTCGTTACGGTAGTGATGCCCCTCGGTCAGATACCATCCGCGCCGCACTTCGACCGGCTTGTCACCATAGGTGAACGACACGCGTTCGACACTCAGCAACGGCGTATCGATGGATACGTTCAATAGCTGCGCTTGCGCCTGATCGGCGCTGACCGCCCGCAGCTTTTCCGTGGCACGTATCATGTGCGTGCCGAATTCGGTTTCGAACAAGCCGTACATCGGCCCCTTGTATTCGGCCAGCCGTTCGGCGGTCAATCCCTTGAAGATCGCGCCCGGCAGCCACAATTCTTCCAGAATGGTCGGCGCGCCTTCGAAAACCTGCACGCGCTTGATGAAAATGACGGAATCGCCGGATTTGATGTCGAGCAGGCGCGCTACGTCGGCCGGCGCACGCAAGCGCTTGACTTCGACGATGTGGTTTTCGGGGTTGTGCGGTTCGCCGACGTCGGGCATCAGCCGCAGGAAGCGGAAATGCGCGCGCTCTTCATGGTGGGTGGCGACGAAAGTACCCTTGCCCTGACGGCGCACGACCAGGTTTTCGGCGGCCAGTTCGTCGATGGCCTTGCGTACCGTGCCCTGGCTGACCTTGAAGCGCGCAGCCAATTCGATTTCGCTGGGAATCAACTCGCCCGGCTTCCATTCGCCGGACTGCAGGCCGTGCAGGATCAAGGCCTTGATCTGCTGATATAAGGGGCTGAAAGTTGGCGAACTGGCGCCGGAAAGATTACCCGCCCCGGCGCCGGAACCGCCAGGACTTGCCAAATGGGACGGGATGGAACTCATGCAAAGCTCGTCGCAATGTCGTTACAAAAATCGCCGCAGAAATCGCCGCAAGAAGGAAGTCTAATTTGACCACAAAACGCCGATTGCCGTCCAGCAAAAAGTAAGATGTAATGTATCTTATATAAGACATAAGATATACATTGACAACACGGTCCGCGCGACCTAAACTCGCTAGCGACGAAGGTTGCATGAAAGGCGGTGCCGCACTGCCGCTGCACACGCATCGCGCTTCTTGGATCGCCGCTGAATACCACTATGCATACCAGTTGCTCGAACCCGTTCCGCTGACGCGATTGCGCGTTCAACGGTATCATTGTTGGCTCGACCGAATTCCCTGCTCCGGCATCGACTTATTATCGTACTTCTTTACTTCATCACTTCATTGGAGATTCATCATGGCTAAAGCCCCCATGCGCGTCGCCGTTACCGGCGCCGCCGGCCAGATCGGCTACTCACTGCTGTTCCGCATCGCCAACGGCGACATGCTCGGCAAGGACCAGCCGGTTATCCTGCAATTGCTGGAAATCCCGGATGAGAAAGCACAAAAGGCGCTCAAGGGCGTGATGATGGAAATCGACGATTGCGCCTTCCCGTTGCTGGCCGGCATGACTGCGCATAGCGATCCGATGACGGCATTCAAGGATATCGACGTTGCCCTGCTGGTCGGCGCCCGCCCGCGCGGCCCCGGCATGGAGCGCAAGGACTTGCTCGAAGCCAATGCGCAAATCTTCACGGTGCAAGGCAAGGCCCTGAACGCCGTCGCTTCGCGCAATGTCAAGGTACTGGTAGTCGGCAACCCGGCCAACACCAATGCCTACATCGCCATGAAGTCGGCTCCGGACCTGCCTGCCAAGAACTTCACCGCCATGCTGCGCCTGGACCACAACCGCGCGCTGTCGCAAGTCGCCGCCAAGACCGGCAAGCCGGTTGCCGCCATCGAGAAGCTGTGCGTGTGGGGCAACCACTCGCCGACCATGTACGCCGACTACCGTTTCGCGACAGTCGACGGCCAATCGGTCAAGGCCATGATCA
>Ga0213872_10002204_pt1 | contig 11688 bp, 3 predicted proteins | sample VelepicomBERX_R2_FD_160071 | JGI IMG/M metagenome (GOLD analysis project Ga0213872, IMG submission 160071) | Rhizosphere microbial communities from Vellozia epidendroides in rupestrian grasslands, the National Park of Serra do Cipo, Brazil - RX_R2 | ecosystem: Host-associated > Plants > Roots >... | reverse complement strand
AAGGACCAGCCCGTCGCCACCGGCGGCATCGCCGCCGACAATCAAGGTACGGCCAGCACCGGGCGCTGGACCATCGGCGCCGACGCCACCGCCGCTTCGCCGCTGGGTGACGGCGGTCAATTGAGCCTCAACGCCTCGACCACCCCCGCCGATCCCCACATCCGCTATTCGGCCGGCGGCCGCTATGTGGCGCCCTTGCCGCTGTTCGACGGCATGACCTATACGCTGAGCGCGCTGGGCTCGCATGGCGAACCGGGTGGCACTGTCTTGAACCAGAGCCTGGTCACCAATTCCACCGCCTTCGGCGCCCGCGTCACCCTGCCGCTGCTCGTTACCCGCGAGAACGACGTATCCCTCGATGGCGGCCTGACGGTCCAATCGTCCGATGTCAAAGTGTCCGGACTTACCGCCACGCATGATGAATGGCGCGTCTTCGACCTTGCCGTGACCTATCAGAACAATGGCTGGGAAGACGGCGTCACCAGCGTGACCTTCGACATCGCCCAAGGCATCCCCAGCCTTGGCGCCACATCGGATTCGCACGCCGACCGCTCCGGCGACACCGAATTCACCAAATTCACCGCCCAGATGCGGCGCACGCAAGCCATCGACGGCCCGCTCAGCGCCTCGCTGCTGGTCAGCGGCCAATATGCCGACGTCCCCCCGGTGCTGGGCGAAGAGGTCAATTTCGGCGGACAGGTCATCGGCCGCGGCTATGACCCGGCCGCCTTGACCGGCGACATGGGCGTCGGCGGCGCTTTGGAAGTCCGCTACGACCTGCCGCCCTCCTGGTTCTATGCCGAGGCGGCGCAGGCTTTCGGCTTCCTCGACGGGGCCGAGGTCCACAACCACAACGCCAATCGCCAGATCCAGCAGGACAAGATCGCCTCGACCGGCGCCGGGCTGCGGCTGACCTTCCCCGGCAATGTGAGCATCGGGGCATTTTACGCGAAAGCATTGGTCGGCGTGCCCGGAAGTGACGAGGGACACCGGTCTTCACGAGTGATGTTGAACACTGCGATCCGCTTCTAAATCGATTAAGCTAGCGGGTCGGTTGGTCGCAATAAGGGGTGCGGGCTGTGCCGTCTAATCGGGGAAAACAAGATATCCGGTTGAAGTCGAACTTGATGGCGACAAGCTGTCTGGTGTCGGCCCTGGCCATCGCCACGCCTGCCGCGGCCAATCCGACGGGCGCCAGCGTCGTCGCCGGCCAGGCCGTCGTGTCGCAGACCGCCCAGAGCACCCTCGTCCAGCAATCGACCCAGAAGGCCGTCATCAACTGGCAGAGCCTCTCGCTGGCGCAGAACCAGTCCCTCACCTTCGCCCAGCCCAACCAGCAATCCTTCACGCTGAACCGCGTCACCGGCAACGGCACCTCCCTCATCAACGGCTCGGTCAGCGCCAACGGCAATGTCTGGTTCATCAATCCGAACGGCATCCTGTTCGGCGCCAATTCCCAGGTCAATGTCGGCGGCCTGCTGGCCAGCACCAGCGACATCGCCACCTCGGACTTCATGTCCGGGCTGTTCAAATTCTCGCAGCCTTCGATCCAGTCCGGCGCTTCTATCGTCAATCAGGGCCACATCACCGCCCTCGACGGCGGCTCGGTCATCCTGTCCGGCAACTCGGTCTCCAACCAGGGCACCATCCAGGCCAATCTCGGCACCGTGGTGCTGGCCGGAGCCAAGACCTTCACCGTCGATTTCTACGGCGACAATCTGATCTCGTTCGCCATCGACGGCGGCGTCGACCAGGCCCCCAAAGATTCCAACGGCAATCCGGTCGGCTGGCTGGTCAGCAACAGCGGCATCATCGCTGCCAAGGGCGGCCAGGTGACGATGACGGCGCGCGCCGCCAATCAGGTGCTCAGCAACCTGATCAATATGAGCGGCCAGATCCAGGCCACCGGCGTGTCCGTCCATAACGGCACCGTGGTGCTGGACGCCGGCGACGGCGGCACTATCGACGTGTCGGGCAAGATCGACGCCTCGGGCGCCCAGGGCGCCGGCTCGATCAAGGTCGGCTCGGCCAATGCCGGCACGGTCACCATCGACAACAGCGCGGTGCTCGACGTCTCGTCCAGCCAGGGCAATGGCGGCTCGCTCGAAACCTCGGGCCACACCCTCAAGCTGGCCAGCGCCACCATCGATCTGGCCGCGCCCAAGGGCAAGGCCGGCAGCTGGCTGATCGATCCCACCGACTTCATCGTCGACAGCAGCAACAGCGGCGCTATCGGGACCGCGCTGATGTCCGGCGGCACTGTGGTCTTATCCACCTTTGGGACCTCCAGCTCCTGCACCGGCGGCATCATCGCCTGCACGGCGGCGAGCGGCAGCGGCGCTACCAGCAGCGGCAATATTTCGATCAACGCCGCACTGGCCTGGACCGGTGCCGGCGCACTCGACCTCGAAGCGTCTGGCGGCATTCTGATCAACAAATCGATCACCCATTCCGGCGGCACCACGGGCGGACTGACCATCAACGGCGCCGGCAGCGGCTATACGATCGGCAGCGGCGCCAGCGTTTCGCTGGTCAGCGGCGACCAATTGTGGATCGGCGGCGTTTCCTACGGGCTGGTCACGGATTCGACCAGCTTCCTCGGCATGACTGCGGGGTCCAATTACGCTCTGGCCAATTCGCTTTCGCTCAGCAGCGGCTATACCGCCTCGCCCTTTGTCGGCACCTTCGCCGGCCTCGGCAACAGCGTCAATCTGACCCTCAGCGCCAACGGCGTTACCGGCGTCGGCATGTTCGGCAGCGTCTCCGGCACCGTGCGCGACCTGACTTTGGGCGGCTCCCTCTCGATCACTGCCGTATCCAATGCCGGGGCCCTCGCCGGCATGGTGATCGGCGAAGGAACCGTCTCCAACGTCGCCAGTTCGGTTTTCATCAGCGGCAGCGGCGCCAACCAGACTGTCGGCGGCATTGTTGGCGAAAACTCCGGTAATAGCACCCTGGCCAACGTTCAATTCTCCGGCTCGGTGATCGGGGGGACCGGCTCGTCTTTTGTCGGCGGCGTGGCCGGCCGGAACGATTCGAGCGGCCAGATCACCGCCTCGTCCAGCAGCGGTTCGGTGACCGGCACTAACAATGTCGGTGGGCTGGCCGGCGCCAATTTTGGCTTCATCTCAGGCGCCACCGCCACAGGCAATGTCGCGGGACTGGCCGGCACCGAACTTACGGGCGAGATTGGCGGGCTGGTCGGCGGCAATTACGGCGTCATCTCCGGCTCGTCGGCGAGCGGCAACCTCTCGGTGTCAGGCTCACCCAATTTGCTGGGCGCCTTCGGCGGACTGGCAGGCTTCAATTCCGGAACCGTCGCCGGTTCGTCGGCGGGCGGCAACGTCTTGACCGGTTCCGGCTATGGGATCGCGGGCGGGCTGGTCGGCGACAATGAGGGCATCATCATCAACAGTTCGGCCAGCGGCGTGGCTCAGTCGGGCCAGGTCGGCGGATTGGCCGGCTCCAATGCCGGCATTCTGGACAATGTCACGGCGTCGGGCGCGGTCAGCGGCAGCCTGGCCGGCGGGCTGGTCGGCGGCAACACCGGCGTGGTTAACGACGCGATCGCCACGGGGGCGGTCAGCGGCACTTACTCGGTCGGCGGACTGATCGGCACGAATTCGGGCTTCGTCTATGCCGCCTATGCGACCGGGAGCGTTTCGGGAACCTCCCAAGTCGGCGGACTGATCGGCTACAACAATGGCAGTGTGGCAAATACCTACGCGACCGGCAGCGTCAGCGGCGCCAATACGGTTGGCGGGCTGGTCGGCGTCAACAACGTCGCCGGAACAATCGTCAACAGCTATGCCGACGGTCAGGTGGCCGGGACTACGATTGCCGGCGGTCTGGCCGGGGTCAATCAGGGAACCTTCACCGCCTCCTTCTGGAGCCCCGGCTCCACCGGCCAGTCGCTCGGCGCCGGCATCGGCCCCACTGCGGGAATGACCAATTCGCTGCCGTCGAGCTCTTCGAGCTACACCGGCTGGAATTTCGGGACTGTATGGACGATGGGTGGCTCCTCTCCGCAATTGCAGAGCTTCGCGACCGCCAGCACCACCGCAAGCAGCAACCAGGACGGAGTCGCGTACAGCAACGGCATCGTCCTGTTCAACAACCAGACCTTCGCCCTGCTGACCAGCAGCAGCCAGCTCTCCTTGCTGTCGAGCTCGGAAAGCCTGACCGGCAATTACATCCTGGATCTGTCGGGCAGCATCGGCAGCATCTCGCAGCCGATCGGCACCTCCGCCAACCCCTTCGACGGAACGATGATCGGCCTTGGCTCCGCCGGCCTGTACGGCCTGACGATCAGCCAGTCCGGCAGCCAGAGCCCGACCGGTTTGTTCGGTGTAGTCGGCAAAAACGGACTGGTCGCCAATATCCAGCTCAACGGCGCCAACGTTACCGGCGGCAGCTACACCGGTGCCCTGGTGGGTGTCAATAACGGCACGCTGTGGAATGACGGCGTCGGCTCGGGCACCGTGGCCGGGACTGGCGGCGCCACAAATGTCGGCGGAATGGTCGGCGACAATGAAGGCCTGATCGTGTCGGCCCGGGTCTATGGCATGACCGTCTCGGGCGACGCCGGCAGCTCCAATATCGGCGGCGTGGCCGGCAAAAACGGCGGCACGATGATTGGATCCACGGTTCAGTTCAACACCGCCGGAATGGCGGTCACCGGCGACAGCAATGTCGGCGGCCTGGTCGGTTCCAATAGCGGAACCATAAGCGGAGCCTCGGTGGAGGTCTTCGTGGAAGGGGGCACAGCCACCATTGCCGCCACCAACGGAAATGTGGGCGGCCTGGTCGGCTATAATTCGGGAACCATCGCCAACAGCTCTGTCGGCAACTCCTCCATATCCGGCTTCACCGCCACGCTCGCCATCGCCGGCACAGTAAATGTCGGCGGCCTGGTCGGCGACAATGACACCGGCGGCCTCATCACCGGCGGCTCGGTCTCCTCATTCGAATTCTTTGCCAATAGCGGCGAATTCATTTCGGTGACCGGCTCGGTCGCCACCGAGGGAGGGAATGGCGGCGTCGGCGGCCTGGTCGGCAGCAATTACGGAACCGTCGGAGACACCACCGGGTTCATCGCCGTCGGGGTCCAAGCTATCAGCGGCTCGGCCGGCTTGACCGTGTCGGGTGTCGCCGGCGTCGGCGGCGTCATCGGCGAGAATTACGGCACGGTCCTGGGAAGTTACCAACTTTCCGCCATCGCATCCGGCACGGGCTCCAATGCCAATGTCACCATCAGCGGCTCGTCCAATGTCGGCGGCCTGATCGGACACAATCACACCGGCTCCAGCTGGGCGCCATCACCGGTCTATTCTACCCAGTATTTGTCCGCCGGGTCGGGCGCCGCTGCCATCGCCATCACCGGCGCGACCTCGGTCGGCGGCCTGATGGGCGAGAATGACGGATCGGTGGACATGACCGGCTCGACCGTCAGCGTCTTGAACACCGGCGGCCAGCTGACCATCGCCGGGGGCTTTGCCGTCGGTGGCCTGATCGGCACCAACGCGGCGGGGGCAACCCTGTCATCCGCCACGGTGACCATCCCGGTGTCCGGTACTACCGCCGTCGGCGGCGCCGTCGGCGACAATTACGGAGCGATATGCTCGGTCACGGTCAACGACACGGTGCAGGGCGGCTCCGATGTCGGCGGTGTCGCCGGCTTCAATGAGAGCGGCGCCTCCGTCGACAAGTCCTCCGTCTCTGCCACCACCGTCTCCGGCACCACCGCGATCGGCGGCCTGATCGGCCGCAATAACGGCAGTCTGACCAACAGCAGCATCTCCCTCTCCACCGTCGAGGATGGCGCTGAGCCGAATACCGGCTCGAGCATGATCGGCGGTGCCGTCGGATGGAACGATACACTCGGCACGATCACCCAGGGCAGTTCCCCGCTGGTCTCGCAGACAACCATCACCGGCGGCGTCGGCGCCATCAATATCGGCGGTATCGCGGGCTCCAATTACGGGGTCATCAGCGGCGTCAGCGCCAATGGCGTCGTCATTTCCGTCGGCAATTCGGCCGGCCTTTATGTCTCCCCCGCCGTCGGCGAAGGCGGCACCGCGACCACCTATATCGGCGGCATCGGCGGCCTGGTCGGCCAGAACGAGGGCGGCGCCACGCTGACGTCGGCGACCTTGTACGGCGCATCGACCATCACGGTCGGCACCCAATCTATCAATATCGGCGGCGCGGTCGGCCTCAACGACGCCAACGGCCTCGTCTCTCTGGTGGCCGCGGGCGGCGTCGTCAATGCCGGAGCGGGCAGCAGCCAGATCGGCGGGCTGGTCGGCAGCAACGCCGGCAACATATCGCAATCCTTCTCCAGCGGCATCGTCACCGGCGGCGGCCAGATCGGCGGCCTGGCCGGGCTCAATGCGGGGACCATCGACAGCACCTATTCCTCGGCCACGGTGGTCGGTCTGGCTGGCACCAGCTATGCCGGCGGCCTGGTCGGCCTCAATGCCGGCTCGATCAATGCCAGCTACGCCATCGGCGTGGTCACGGCAAGCGGAACCACGGCGGTCGGCGCCTTCGCGGGTGGGAACACCGGTACGATCACCTCCGGCTATTACGACGCGAATATCGGCAGCCAGGCCTCGATCACCGGTGTTGTCTCGTTCCAGAGCACCGGCACAGGCACTTCGGGTTATGGCTCCGTCTTCGGCGAGTCCGCTAGCTGGCTGAGCGCCGCGACCTATTATCCGATGCTGAGCGGGTTCACTTACGTCACCGTGACAATCGGCAACACCTCTGTCACCCCCGGCTTCACCACGATAAACGGCAGTCTGACGCTGGCCGCCACCGATTCGACGGGTGCGAGCACCAGCGGGCTCACGACGACCGGCATCACGCTCAGTTCCCCCCTGTCCAACAGCGCCTCTAGCGGAACCTCGGCGCCGCTCATTGCGGGCGGCATCGTCGCGCCGGGCTATCAGATCAATTTCACTCCGGCCACGGTGACAATGGGATCGGTATCCACTCCACCGCCTCCGCCGCCGCCGCCGCCATCGGTCGCGCCGACGCCACCACCAAGCGTAGCTCCGCCGCCCACGGTCTCGCCGACCCCAGCGCCGACACCCACGGTTTCGCCCACTCCGGCACCGACGCCGACGGTCTCACCCACCCCGGCACCCACTCCCACGGTTTCGCCCACCCCGGCGCCGTCGCCGACGGTTTCGCCCACCCCCGCTCCGACGTCCGCCTCCGCCGTCGGCGGCCTGATCAGCGGCAGCAGCGGGACCAGCACGACCCCCACCGCCGCCCAGGTGAAAAGCATTGTCGCGGCGAGCACGACACCGCCACCGCCGCCACCGCCTCCGCCACCACCGCCGCCGGCGAATTTCTCGCCCACCATCATCGCGAACCTCGGCACGCCCAACCTGATATCGAGCGCGCCGCCTCCGCCGCCCGTGGCGATCGCCCCCACCCCATCGGGTGGCGGCGGTCTGAGCTCGGTCGACGGCACCGATACCGGCTCGTCGATGTTCAACAGCATCAGTTCGAACGACAGCGCCGGCGCGCCGCCGCCCTCCCCCGCGGGCGGCAGCGGCGGTAATCGTCCCGCCGGCCCCGGCTCCGGCAACGCGCCCGCGGGCACCGGCGGCGGAAGCACCGGAGGACAGCCCCCGACCGGCACCGGGGCGCCCGCCGATTCGAGCGACCGCGCCATGAACGTGGTGGCCCAGCCGCCCCCCGTCCAGCCGGTCAACCATTCGCAGCCCCTTCCCCCGCACGCGACCTCGTCGCTGTCGCCGGGGCTGGTCGACCATTTCAGCCCCACCAGTCCGCCGCCGCCCAACGGCACGCCGGGCATCGTCACCAACTTCTCGTCCGGGGGGAACAGCAACGGATGGTAACGCGCCGCGCCCCCTCTCTGGTCCTGGCCGCTGTCCTGTCCTGGGCAGGCGCGGAAGCCGCGTTCGCCGCCGACCCGGCGCCGGTTACCTTCGCCAATCTGGCGGGCGAAAGCTGCAAGCTGTCGCTGCGCAACGACATATTCCCCGATCCGGGCGCGCCGCCGCCCGTCTCGCTGACCTGCGGCCAGGCCAAACATGCCAGCGGCGCCATCGCCCTGCAGCCGATACCGCTGTCGCTGCCGGCCGATGAGGCGCTGCGCCGGGATGCCCTGGTCAAAAGCGCCGCCGCCTCCTTCGCCCGCCGCGATGCCAGTTCCCGCATGGCCTGCCGCGAAGGAAAGTGGGTCAAGAGCGGCGACCAGGACCTCTATGCCGAAACCTGCTCGCTGATCGACGGCAGCTGGACCTATCTGCAGCTGTCCGTCGAAACCGGCGGCTATCTGGCGCAGATCGAGGGACTGCCGGCCAATCTGACCGCCCTGGCCGACGCCACCGTCAAACTGGCCGGCGCCCAAGCCAAGCCCCTGCCCTTCGCCGATGCCGACAAGGCCAGGGCGCTGCTGTCCGAGCTGTTCGCCGGCAAGGCGCCGATCGGGCCCAGCGCCGACCTCGACCGCTTCGCCGACCTGGCCGAGCAGGCCCGCATCGCCAACAGCCGCAGCGATTACCGCGCCGCCGAGGACGATTACCGGCAGGCCATGCTGATTCTCGAAAAGGCCCAGTCGGCGGAGTCGCCCGGCGTCGGCAAGATCCTGCTGGAGCTGGCCCTCGAAGTCAGCAACCAGGGCCGCACCGAAGAAGCGGCGGCCCTGTTCCGCCGCGCCGATCCCATCATCCAGCGCTCGGCCAATCCGGCCGAGATAGCGCGCCTCAATGGCTATCTCGCCTATGACGCGGCGAACGGCGCCCGCTATGCCGACGCGCTGGCCTATGCCCGAACCGCCTCGAGCCAATGGCGTACGCTGATCGAAGGCAATGGCGCCAATCTCGAATCGCTGGGCGCCGATTCGCGCTCGGTCTGGCGCGCCGAACTGGCGCACAGCCTCAACACCCAGGCGGCGATGGCCCTGCGCACCGGCGATCTCGCCGAAGCCGAAACTACGGCCAAGGAAGCGCTGGAAATCATCGGCAATGAACAGAACCTGCCCCCGTGGTGGAAACCCGAAGTGCTGGTGACGCTGGGCCGCGTCTATGCCGCGACCGGCCGCCTCAACGAAGCCGAGACCAGCTTCCGCGGCGCGCTGGTGTTCCAGCAGCGTCTGTTCGGCCAGACCGCGCCGACCGCCACCACCCTGCTGGCCCTGTCCGGCGTCTATGCCGAAGAGGAGCTGTATGGCGATTCGCTGCGTGCCTACGACGTCGCCATGACCATCCTGGCCGAAGACGAACTGGCCCGCTCGCGTATCGTGTTCGATCAGATCGCGCCGGTGCTGACTGCCGCCTCGGCCATCGTCGACCGCGCGCCGGACAAGCGCGCCGAGATGAACGACAAGATGTTCCAGGCCCTGCAGCTGCTGTCCGCCGGCGTCGCCGACCAGACCATCGCCCAGGCATCGCTGCGTCTCGCATCGCAGAATCCGGCCATGGAACAGCTGGTGCACGAGGCCCAGGAAGCCGAACGCCAGCGCGATGCCGCGCGCATCATCCTGGGACACGAGACCTCGCTGCCCGACGACCAGCGCGGCTCGGACAAGGAAAACGCGCTGCTGAACCAGATCAACAGCTTCACCGCCCAGCGCGATGAAGCCCTGAAGAAGCTGGCCGCCGACTTCCCCGCCTATGCCGAATTGCAGCATTCCAAGCCGATCGCCCTGGCCGATGCCCAGCGCCGCCTGCGCACCGGCGAAGCAATGGTGCTGTTCGAGATCGGGCGCAGCAAATCCTTCGTCGTGCTGGTCACTAAGGACAACTTGACCGCCAAGCCGATCACCATCGACCAGGCCCAGACGGAAACCGCCGTCCGCACCCTGCGCAAGGCGTTCTCGGCCAAGAATGGCCGCCTGGGCGATTTCGACCTGGCCCAGTCGAACACGCTCTATAAAAGCCTGTTCGGCCCGATCGAAGGGTCTCTGGCCGGCATCGACCAGCTGGTGCTGGTGCAGAGCGGCGCGCTGGCCAGCCTGCCCGCCGCCTTGCTGGTGACGGCACCGCCCGGCAACGACCAGGATTACCGCCATGCCGCCTGGCTGGCCCGCCGCTATGCCACGGTCGAGGTTCCCTCGATCCGCGCTTTCACCAGCCTGCGCGACCGCGCCACCACCCATACCGCCGCCGCCAAGCCCTTCTTCGGCATCGGCAATCCGCCCTTCACCGGCGGCGCCGATGACGGAAAGGGCAAGACCGGCCTGTCGGCGATGGGCGGCGTCTGCCGCGATGGCGGACCGTTCCCGGCCGCGCAATTGCTGGCCCTGGCCCCGCTGCCCGACACCGCCACCGAGCTGCGCACCGTCGCCAAATCGCTCGGCGCCGGCGACGATGCTCTGCTGTTGGGCGCTGCGGCGACCGAGACGAACCTGCGCGCCCGCTCGCTGCAGGATGTGCGGGTGCTCTATTTCGCCACCCACGCCTTGCTGCCCGGCGAGCTGTCCTGCCAGTCGGAACCGGCCCTGGCCCTGGCGCCGCCCGCTACGCCGGCCACCGACCGCAGCGGCGACGGCCTGCTCGACGCCAGCGAGGTCGCCGGCCTGTCGCTCAATGCCGATCTGGTCGTGCTGTCCGCCTGCAATACCGGCCAGACCGAGACCCAGTTCGGCGGCGCCGCTCTGGCCGGCCTGGCCGAATCCTTCTTCTATGCCGGCGCCCGCTCGCTGATCGCCAGCCATTGGCAGGTGCCGTCCTCGGCTACCGCCCAGCTGATGGTCGGAATGTTCGGACGCCTGACCGCCGATCCCGCCGCCGGGACCGCACGTGCCATACGCGGGGCCCAGATGGCGCTGATAGATAAGCCGGAAACCTCCCATCCCTTCTTCTGGGCCGCTTTCACCCTGATCGGCGACAGCGGCGCGCCGGAAGGCAAGCCGGCTGTGACCGCACTTGGAGACTCCGCGAAATGAAGGCCCGTCTGTTCTCCCTGCTCTGCCTGCTGGCGGTCGCGGTCCCGGCCGCGGCCAAGGTCGACATGGTGGTGATGGAAGCGCGCGGCGTGAAGCTGCAGCCGGGCCAGGTGGTCGATGGCAGCGCCACTCTGACCCTGGCCGAGGGCCAGCAGGTGTCGCTGATGACCCAGGACGGCAAGGTGGTCAAGCTGCGCGGGCCTTACGACAAGGCGCCCGCGCCGGGCGAGGCTGCCACCGCCAATGTGCAATTGGCCCTGCAGCTTCTCGTCACCCAGGAATCGGCCCGTGAGCGCGCCGGTGTGATCCGCGGCGGTCCCGGCATGGTGGTGCCGCCCGATCCGTGGCTGGTCGATGTCGGCAGTTCCGGCCTGCGCTGCCTGCAGGCGGATTCCACCATCACCCTTTGGCGCTCGGACAGCGGCGCCACCCAGCAGATCGAAGTGGCTCCGAACGACCGCAGCTGGAAGGCCGATGTCGAATGGACCTCGGGCTCCGACCGCCTTCCCCTGCCCCACAATGTGCCGGTGCGCCGCCGCACCCCCTATGTGGTCAAGCTGGGCGGCAAGGAAGTGAACATTACCCTGGTCAGCCTGCCGGCGTCGCTGACCAACGACGCCATGCGCGCCAGCTATATGATGGAAAATGGCTGTGACGCCCAGGCCAAGGCTCTCTTTGCCAAAAGCGGTGTGACCGCGCAATGAGGCTGCCCAAGATCAAGCTGGCCGGCTGGCCGGCCCTGGTGCTGGTTACCTTCATTG
>Ga0213872_10002203_pt1 | contig 11688 bp, 6 predicted proteins | sample VelepicomBERX_R2_FD_160071 | JGI IMG/M metagenome (GOLD analysis project Ga0213872, IMG submission 160071) | Rhizosphere microbial communities from Vellozia epidendroides in rupestrian grasslands, the National Park of Serra do Cipo, Brazil - RX_R2 | ecosystem: Host-associated > Plants > Roots >... | reverse complement strand
ATCCGGCGCTGATCTTCTGCGACATCCTGATGCCGCGGCTGGATGGCTACCAGACCTGCGCCCTGATCAAAAAGAGCGCGCGCTTCCACACCACGCCGGTGCTGATGCTGTCCTCCAAGGATGGCCTGTTCGACCGCGCGCGCGGCGCCATGGTCGGCTCGGCGGCCTATCTGACCAAACCATTTACCAAAGACAGCCTGCTGGCCGCGGTGCGCGAGCACACCGCCGGCGCAGGCGACAACGAATAAGCAGCAGGGGAGAACCATGGCCATTCAACGAATTCTGATCGTCGACGATTCGCCGACGGAGCGCTACTACCTGACCGACATCCTGGTCAAGAACGGTTTTTCCGTCTCCACCGCCGAAAACGGCGAGGAAGCGCTGGCCAAGATCAAGGCCGACAAGCCGCAGCTGATCCTGATGGACGTGGTCATGCCCGGCGCGAACGGCTTCCAGGTGACCCGCTCGATCGCGCGCGACCCGGACCTGCAGGACGTGCCGGTGATTATCTGCTCCAGCAAGAACCAGGAGACCGACCGCATCTGGGGCCTGCGCCAGGGCGCCAAGGACTATCTCATCAAGCCCGTCGACGCGGCCGAACTGCTGGCCAAGATCGCGGCCCTCGGTTAAACGCACACGATGACCAGCCAGGATCACGTTCCCCACACACCTCCGGCCGCAGAGCGGCGCAGCCGTCTGCGTCAGTACCAGATGCAGCTGCTGGAGCGCATGCAGGCCGCCAAGACCGGCGCCGCCGCTTCCGGCCGCGAGCTGGGCGTCACGATCGCCGGCCAGCGCTGCCTGCTGGACCTGACCCAGGTCAGCGAGATCGTGCCGCTGCAGCCGGTCACGCCGGTGCCGCTGGCGCATGACTGGTACCAGGGCCTGACCAATATCCGCGGCAATCTGACCGGCGTGATCGACCTGGCGCGCTATCAGGGCGAGCTGCGTACCGCGCCGACCCCGGACTGCCGCCTGATCACCTTTGCGCCCGGCCTGGGCTTCAATTGCGCGCTGCTGGTGGAGCGCGTGCTGGGCCTGCGCCGGCTGGATGAAATGACGGCGCAGCCGGAAGGCCGCTTCATCGACGCCGAAGGACAGCAATGGACCCGGATCGATCTGGCTGAGCTGATCCGCGAGCCTCGGTTCTTACAGCTGGGAGTTTGAACAGCACAACGCATCACATACCGTAATCGGGAGAGGTTGGAATGGGATTCAAACTGGGTATTTTTTCGCGCGCCAGGCACGATGCGGGCCAGGACACGGCGGCGAATTCGGAATTCAATGACGGCGGCGACTCGCAGTTCATGACGGTCGGCGCCAGTGCTCCGGCGGCCGCACCCGCTGCAGTGGCGGCGCCAGTCCCTGCACCGGCAGCCGCGCCGGCTGCGGCTGCGGCGGAGGACAGCGACAGCGCCGGTCCCCTGCGCCTGCGCGACGCCCTGCGCCGCCGTGGCGCCAGCGCGGAAAGCGCCGATGCTAGCGATGCGGCGTCGGCTTTCCGCCTGCCGCTGATCGGCCACCTGTCGCCGCAGCGTCAGCTGAGCGCGCTGTCCACGGCGCTGGCTTTGAGCCTGATCGCCAGCGTCGGCTTCGTGGCGCTCAACACCGTTCACAGCAACCGCCGCTCGACCCAGACCCAGGTGGCCAGCGACGCGCTGATGCACTCGCAGCGTATCGGTAAAGCGACCCCGAACGCGGTGCGCGGCAGCGCGGAGGGCTTCCTCGAGCTGGAGCAAAGCCGCCAGGAATTGAAGAATGACCTGGAGCTGCTGAGCCGGGGCGGCCGCTACCAGGGCCGCGAAACCGGCTCGCCGGTATCGTCGCTGGGCCCTGTCGTGGCGGCGGCGCGCAAGCAGTGGACCCAGACCGATGCTGCGGCCGGCACGCTGTTGCGCCTGAAGCCTGAGCTGAGCGGCGCCGATCAGACCCTGCAAAAACTGAACGCCATGGCGCCGGACCTGCTGACCCACAGCCAGGATATCCTGGCGCTCAAGGTGCAGCGCGGCGGCACCGCCAAGGAAATCGCGGCGCTGGGCACGCTGACCATGCTGACCCAGCGCATGAGCCGCAGCGCGGGCGAATTCCTGGTGGGCGACGGCATCCGCGCCGAGAGCGCGTTCCAGATGGGCCGTGACGCCACCGTCTTCCGCAACACCCTCGACGGCTTCCTGAACGGCAGCGTGCCGCTGGCGCTGGCCGCCGTGCACGAGCCGGACCTGCGCGACAAGATCACCACGCTGAAAACGGAATTCGAGCAGTACCAGAAACTGGTGTCGGCGCTGCTCGACAAGGTGGACAAGTTCAGCGCCGCCAAGGGCGCGGAACAGCTGATCTTCAACGACAACGAAGGCCTGCGCCAGCGCCTGTCGGCGGTGCAGCAGGCTTACCGCGAAGAGCAGGATTCGCTGGGCATCACCTTCTGGCTGATGGTCCTGGGCGGCATGATGACCCTGGTGACGGCGGCGGCGATCGGCCGTGTGCTGCTGCAGGATTCGAATAACCGCACGCGCGGTGCGGAACGCCGCCGCCGCGAAGCGGACGCCATGCGTCAGCAGGCGCAGAAGCAGGAAGAAGAAGCCAAGGCCATGAACGAGCAGAATCAGGCCGCGATTCTGCGCCTGATGAACGAACTGCAGGAAGTGGCGGACGGCGACTTGACGATTCAGGCGACGGTGTCGGAAGACATCACCGGCGCCATCGCCGACTCGGTCAACTACACGGTGGAAGAGCTGCGCGGCCTGGTGGGCCGCGTGACCGCCACCGCCGAGCAGGTGACCAAGGCATCGACCCACGCGCAGAGCATCTCCAGCGACCTGCTGCTGGCATCGCAGCAGCAGTCGCGCGAGATCCAGGACGCTTCGTCCACCGTGGTGAAGATGGCCAACGAGATTACCGACGTGTCGCGTTCCGCCAGCGAATCGGCCGACGTGGCGCGCCAGTCGGTGGCGGCGGCCCAGCAGGGCGCGCAGGCGGTGGATAACGCCATCAAGGGCATGCACGAAATCCGCGAGCAGATCCAGGACACTTCCAAGCGCATCAAGCGCCTGGGCGAATCCTCGCAGGAGATCGGCGAGATCACCGAGCTGATTTCCGACATTACCGAACAGACCAACGTGCTGGCGCTGAACGCCGCCATCCAGGCCGCATCGGCCGGCGAGGCGGGACGCGGCTTCTCGGTGGTGGCGGAAGAGGTGCAGCGCCTGGCGGAACGTTCGGCGGAAGCGGCCAAGCAGATCGGCGCGCTGGTGCGCGCGATTCAGACCGACACCCACGACGCCGTGGCGGCAATGGAAAAATCCACCCAGGGCGTGGTGGAAGGTGCGCGCCTGTCCGACGCGGCGGGCGCCGCGCTGCACGACATCTCGCAGGTGTCGAACCGCCTGGCCGAGCTGATTTCCGGGATCTCCCACGCCACCGGCAAGCAGGCCTCGTCGGCCAGCGGCGTGGCGCAGAACATCCAGCACATTCTGACGGTGACCCAGCAAACGCAGGACGGTACCCAGCAGACCGCCCAATCGATTCACAAGCTGTCCGTATTGGCGCAGGAGTTGAAAAACTCGGTAGCGCGATTCCGCATCTCTTCCTGAAGGCTTGAAGCATGACCACCACTGATTTTCCGACCGCAGCGCAACCGCAGATCGACACCGGCCCTCTGTCCTGGGTGATGGTGGAAATCCGCGAGTCGCTGGGCCGCTCGCGCACCGCCTTGTTCGAGGCAGGCGGGCGTGCGCCGGAAGACCAGGCCACCCAGCTGCAGCACGCCAAGTCGCACCTGCACCAGGCCCACGGCGCCTTGCAGATGGTGGATATCGACGGCGTGGTCCAGCTGACCCAGGTGGCGGAAGAGGCGCTGGACCGCTTCAAGGACGGCAGCGTCAAATGCACCACCGATCACGTGCAGGTCGTGGCGGAGCTGTATCAGGCGCTGGTGGAATATCTGCAGGAACTGCTGGAAGGCGGCCCGTCGCAGCCGGTGCGCCTGTTCCCTTATTACCGCGCGGTGCAGGAAATGCTGAGCATGGAGCGCATCCATCCCGCAGACCTGTTCTATCCGGCGCTGTCGCCAATACCGGCGCTGCCTGCATCGGCGCAGCTGGGCGATGCGGATTACACGGCCTGCCGCCAGCGCTTCGAGCGCGCACTGCTGCCATATATGAAAAGCGCCGACGCGGCCTCGCAGCAGACCCACGCAGCAGCCATGCTGGAAGCGATCACCCAGGTCGCCAATGCGCAGAGCGAGACCGGGGCGCGCGCCTTCTGGCTGGCGATGCAGGCCTTTGCCGAACTGGTGACGGCGGGCCAGGTGACGGGCGGCTTGTACGCCAAGCAGCTGTTTGGCTTGATCAATCTGCAGATCCGTCGCTTGAGCCAGGGCCAGGCCGCGCAGCCGGATGCCATGCTGCGCGATGCGCTGTTCTTCGTCGCTGCCGCGCCGGCTGGCGTGGAGGGCACGGCGGGCCTGCTGCGCCGCGCCTACGCGCTGGACGGCCTGGTGCCGGCCGATTATGACAAGAAGCGCTACGGCCAGATCGACCTCGATGCGCTGGAGCGCGGCAAGACCGCCATGGCGCAGGCCAAGGCGGCGTGGGATCGCTTGTCGAATGCGGAGATCAGTCCCGAGCTGGATGCTGTCTTTGAAGGCGCGCTGGCGGCAGTGGCCAATGAATGCGACGCGCTGGCGCTGCCCGCGCTGGGCAGTTTGATGCGCCAGCTGGCCGACGTCGCGCGCGAAGCGGTGCGCGCGGGCCGCAGCGAAGAGCTGGCGCTGGAGATGGCGACGGCCTTGCTGTTTGCGGAACATAGCCTGGAGCAGATCCGCCATCTGCCGGACGACTTTGCGGCGCATGCCGACACCATCGGCGCGCGTCTGGCGGCGCTGGTGTCCGGCCAGACCCCGCCGGAACCGTCCAAGTGGCAGGGCAATGTGGCGCGCCAGCTGCAGCAGGACGATACCGTCGTCGCGCTGGCGATGGAGATGAAGACCGGCCTGCGCCAGGTGGAAAAGGTGCTGGACGATTACTACGGCGATCCGGTGCATCGTCCCGCGCTGGTGGAGCTGGATTCTGTGCTGTATCAGCTGCAGGGAGCACTGGCGATCCTGGATCAGGACGACGCCATGCGCGCAGCCCAGCATGTGAAGGCGGCGGTGTCCGCACTGGCGCAGGGGCAGGGCGATCCCGCGCAGGAGCCGAAGGCGCTGGATGATATCGCGCAGAACGTCGGTGCGCTGGGCTTCTTTGTCGATATGCTGGCGCAGAATCCGGCCGGTGCCCGCGAGCGCTTTGCGTTCGACGAGGCGCATGGCACCTTCCGCTCGGTGCCGTTCAAGAAGATCGCGGCCACCGAATCGATTCCGACCCTGGAAGAGACTGTGCCCGCACCGGCGCCAGTTGCGCTGCCGGAAGTACCGGCTGCGCCATCGTCCGAAGAGGCGATTGAGGCCGAGCTGCTGGAAATCTTTATCGCCGAGGCGCAGGAAGTGCTGGTGTTCGTGGATGAGACGCTGGCCAAGCCTCGCTCGGAGGCGGGCAGCAGCGACAACCTGACCATGCTGCGCCGCTCCTTCCACACGCTCAAGGGTAGTGGGCGGATGGTGGGGCTGACGCAGTTTGCCGAAGCAGCGTACGGCATCGAAAAGGTGATGAACGTCTGGCTGGCAGAGGAGCGCTCGACCAATGATGCGTTGTTTGGCCTGCTGCAGCGGGCAGCCACGGATCTGGGCGCGTGGGTGGCGGAACTGGTCGCCACCGGCCATTCCGCCCGCAGCGCTGATGCCTTGGTCGCTGCCGCCGCGCGCGTGCAGGAGGGTGGGCCGTTCGAGATGCCTGATGCCGATGCCACTGCTGTCCCGGCACCTGCCACCGAAGCGCCTGCCGCGATTCCCGACCTTGATCTGGCCGCGTTTGAGCCGGAAGCGCTGCCGCTGGAGTCCTTGCCTGCCGATGAGGTGCTGACGGCCGAAGCGCCGGACGAAGTCTCGTCGCTTGAGGGGCTGGAGACGCTGGAAACCAGCATGTCCATCGACTTCGGCGCGACCGAAGCGGTGATGGAGACAGAGGCTGCGAGCGAGCCATCCATGCCGATGCCAGCTCCTGAACCGACGCCTCCGCTCGAGCCGACGCCGGAACCCGTCGCGCAGAACAGCAACGTCATCGAATTCCCAAGCATCACGCCAACGGTCCCGCGCGACGACAACGTCAAGCAGATCGGCAGCCTGGAAATCCCTCTGCCGCTGTTTAACATCTACCTCGCCGAAACCGACGAGTTGGTACGCCTGCTGACGCAAGACTTTGGCGAATGGCGCCACGAGCCGCGCCGCCCGGTGAATCCGGAAGCGCTGCAGGCCGCCCACACGCTGACCGGCACTTCGGGCACGGTTGGCTTCAAGGTTTTGCGCGAACTGGCCTACTCGCTGGAGATGACGCTGCAGGCGCTGCTGCCGCCCGCGCCGCATCTGGACCAGGTGCAGCACGACTTGCTCGACTTCACCGTCGAGCGTATCCGCCAGATGCTGCAAAGCTTTGCGCAAGGCGAGATGCCGCCAGCGCAGCCCGAGCTGTTGGCCTCACTGGCCGACCTGCGCGAGCAATTGGCCGTCACCGTTCCCGGCGCGGGCCCTGAAATCGAAGCGCGCCTCGATACTCTGATGGCCGAGACAATGAACAGCATCGCCTCGCCGCCGGAGACACCGCTGGATGCGCTGTTCCGTCAAGCGTACGAAGGCCTGAGCGGCACCATTGAGTTGCCGGACGACGTGCCGGTATCGCGTCCAAAGAAAGCCACCGCGCATGCAGCGGATGATGTGGACGATCTGTTCCAGGCCGCCTTCGCTGACGCCTTTGCCGAGCCACCGTTGACGCAAGTCGCACCGCCCGCACCAGTTGCTGCCGAACCGCCGCCAGAGCCGACCTACGTACCCGAGCCGGTCTTCGAGCTGCATCCATACGTGCGCGAAGTAACGCCGTCGACTGAGCCGCAGCCCGAGCCTGCGCCCGCAGTCACCGCCACGCCGCCAGCGCAAGAGCCGCCCGTAGCCGAAACCATTGACGCAGCCGAAGCTGTCGAAGCCGCACCTGCGCAAGACCCCGCTGCGCCGGACGAAGTGGAAGCCGAAGTGCTGCCACTCGCCCCGGCCGCACACGAAGTGCTGGCCAGCGCTCCCACGGTCTTCCACGATGAACTCGACCCCGACCTGCTGCCCGTCTTCCTTGAAGAAGGTGCGGATCTGCTACCGGAAGTCGGCCAATCCCTGCGCGCCTGGCAGCACAATCCCGGCGATGCCAGCCACGCCAAGAACCTGCTGCGCATTCTGCACACGGTGAAGGGCAGTGCGCGCATGGCCGGTGCAATGCGCCTTGGCCAGCACACGCACGAAATCGAAACCCACATCGAAAATCTGGTTCACGCCGGTTCCGCTAGCCCGCAGGCTTTCGATGAGCTGCTGGCACACTATGATCACGCGCTGCTGCTGTTCGAACAGCTCCAGCATCCGCATGTGCTGGAACAAACGCTGGCCGCCGAAGAGGAGGCCGAAGCGCCAGCCGTAGAAGCCGCTGCCGCGCCAGAAGCGCCGCGCGCCGATGCCGTCGCGGCACCCGCCGCAGTCACAGCGGATGACGACGCGGCAGCCGCATCGAAAGCGCCGCTGGTCCGCGTCCGCGCCGATATTCTCGACCGCCTGGTCAACCAGGCTGGCGAAGTCTCGATCTCCCGCTCCAAGCTGGAAAACGAAGTCGGCACGCTGCGTTCCTCGCTGGCCGACTTTGCCGAGAACCTGGCCCGCCTGCGCCGCCAGCTGCGCGAAGTCGAGCTGCAAGCCGAATCCCAGATCGCTTCGCGCATGTCCATCTCCAGCGAGCGCGAATTCGACCCGCTGGAATTCGACCGCTTCACCCGCCTGCAGGAACTGACCCGCATGATGGCCGAAAGCGTGGCCGACGTCGCGTCCTTCCACGAAAGCCTGAGCCGCAGCGTCGACAAGGCCAACGGCGACCTGACCCAGCAAGCGCGCATGACGCGCGACCTGCAGCGCGACCTGATGCGCGTGCGCATGGTGCCATTTGCCAGCGTGTCCGAACGCCTGTTCCGCGTCGCCCGCCAGAGCGCCAAGGAAGTCGACAAGCGCGTCAACCTCGACATCCGTGGCGGCGCGGTGGAACTGGACCGCAGCGTGCTGGAACGCATGGCCGCACCATTCGAACACCTGCTGCGCAACGCCATCGCCCACGGTATCGAAGCCCGCGAAGCGCGCAGCGCCGCAGGCAAAGCCGAAACCGGCGAGCTGCTGGTGCAAGTGGCCCAGCAAGGCAACGAGGTGGTGATTGAATTCTCCGACGATGGCGGCGGCCTTGATCTGGACCGCATTCGCGCCAAGGCCCGCAAGGTCGGCCTGCTGGAAGAAAACGAACAAGTCAGCGATGCCCAGGCCTCAGACCTGATTTTCGAACCAGGCTTCTCAACCGCCGACGAACTGACTTCGCTGGCCGGCCGTGGTGTTGGCATGGACGTGGTGCAGTCGGAAGCCCAGGCACTGGGCGGCCGCATCGACACCAGCACCGAGCGTGGCAAAGGCACCCGCTTCGCCATCCGCCTGCCGCTGACGCTGGCCGTCACCCAGGTGGTGCTGGTCCGTGGCGCTGGCAAGACTTACGCCTTGCCTTCCATCCTGGTCGAGCAAGTGCTGCAGATGCGCGAAGCGCCGCTGGCGGAAGCGCGCCAGCGCGGCTTCGTCCCCATCCAGGGCACCGAAGCGCCGCTGCACTATCTGCCCGCCATGCTGGGCGATGAAAGCGAACCGGAACAGCAGCGCTCCACGCCCGTGCTGATGCTCAAAAACGGCAACGAGCGCCTGGCCTTGCAGATCGATGAAGTACTGGGCAACCGCGAGGTCGTCATCAAGAACATTGGCCCGCAACTCGCGCGCATGGTCGGCATCGCCGGCGCTACCGTGCTGGGTTCCGGTGAGATCGTGCTGATTCTGAACCCGGTGGCGCTGGCACAGCAGCAGTCCCACCATCCGCTGCCCAAGCAGACCCGCACCGCTGGTGAGGCGGGAGCCAAGCCAGGCAAGACCATCATGGTGGTGGACGATTCACTGACCGTGCGCCGCGTCACCCAGCGCCTGCTGGAGCGCGAAGGTTACCGCGTGCTGCTGGCCAAGGACGGCGTGGATGCGCTGGAACAGATGCAGGATCATGTACCCGACATGATGCTGGTCGATATCGAGATGCCGCGCATGGACGGTTTTGACCTGACCCGCAACGTGCGCGGGGATGAGCGCCTGCGCCACATCCCCATCATCATGATCACCTCGCGCAGCGCGGACAAGCACCGCAACTACGCGCTGGAACTGGGCGTGAATGCCTACTTCGGCAAGCCCTATCAGGAAGAGGTCTTGCTGGACGCGATGACTGGACTCTTGACCACCTCGTAGCGTTCCAGCGTGCGCTTGCGCGCTTCGTCGTGCATGACGATCGGCTGCGGATAGTCGCGGGTCAGGTCAGGCAGCAGCCAGGGGGCATGGATGTTTTTGTTGTCCATGTCCTTCAGCTGCGGCAGATAGCGGCGGATGAATTTGCCCTCACTGTCGAACTTCTCCGACTGCGTGACCGGGTTAAAGATGCGGAAGTAGGGCTGCGCATCGCAGCCGGATGACGAAGCCCACTGCCAGCCGCCGTTATTGGAGGCCAGGTCGAAGTCGTTCAGATGCTGCGCAAAGTAAGCCTCGCCCCAGCGCCAGTCGATGCCCAGGTCTTTCACCAGGAAGCTCGCCACCACCATGCGCAGGCGGTTATGCATATAGCCGGTCTGGTTGATCTGCGCCATCGCCGCATCCACCAGCGGATAGCCGGTACGGCCTTCGCACCAGGCGGCAAACAGTTCGTCCGCGTGCGGGCCGGACTCCCATTCGATCGCGTCATACGCAGGCTTGAAGGAAGCGCCCACCACGTGCGGATTGTGGAACAGGATCATGGCGTAAAACTCGCGCCAGATCAGTTCCGACAGCCACACGGCCGCGCCTTCGCCGCCCGCGCCGCGTGCCGACAGGTGCCGCACTGTGCGCACCACGTGGCGCAGCGACAGGGTGCCAAAGCGGAAGTGCATCGACAGATACGACGGCCCTTTCACGGCAGGGAAGTCGCGCGCCGTGCCGTAGGCCGCGATGCGCGGCAGGAAGTCTTCGAACAGCTGCGCCGCGCCGGACATGCCGGTCGGGATCTTCAGCGCAGCCAGGTTGCTAGGTTCAAAGCCGATATCGGCCAGCGAGGGCAGGGGCGGCAGGCCGGCCGGGGCGGGCGCAAAGCGCGCCGCATGAGGCTCGACGTGATACGGCGCCAGCACGGACGGATCGGCATCCAGTTTGCGCAGCCAGGCGTTTTTATACGGCGTGAAAACGGAGAACACGCCGCCAGTCTGCGACAGCACTTCGCTTTTCTCGAAGATTACCTGGTCCTTGAAGCTGCGCAGCGCGCGGCCCGCGTCGCGCAGCGAAGCCGCAACCGTCGCATCACGGGCGATGGTCTGCGGCTCGTAGTCGTGGTTGCAGTACACCGCGTCCACGCCCAGCTGCGCCGCCAGCGCCGGAATCTGCTCCACGGGGTCGCCCTGGCGCACCAGCAGATGCCCGCCCAATTGTTGTAATTCTGCTGACAGTTCCGCGATGCTGGCGTGGATAAAATCGACCCGCCGGTCCACGCGCGGCAATACCGACAGGATGGTGCTGTCATAGACAAAAACGCAATAAACCTGCTTCGCCTCCTGCAAAGCCAGCGACAGCGCAACGTGGTCAAACGCGCGTAAATCGCGCCGGAACCATACCAAAACGGCGTTGTGTTTCATCGTTCTTGATCTTTCATCATTGAGCCGGCGATGGCTGGAGGCCCAATTCAGTGTAAACTGTCACCTATGGAGCGCTGCATTGTAATGTAGACAGCACCGCAACACAGTTATCCCAAGCAGAGAGAGCAAAGCGTATGAAGAAAAGCAAAATCGGCAAGACTCTACCTGTGCCCGGCCTGTTGCAGGAATCCGCCGATCCGCTCGCTGCCTCTGGTAGCAGCACGGCTGCCCTCAATCTGGCCAACCATTTCCTGATAGCAATGCCGACCATGCAAGACCCCGTCTTTGGCGGCACCGTGGTCTATGTTTGCGAGCACAACGAGAACGGCGTGCTCGGCGTCGTGATCAACAAGCCGACCGATATGACCATGCAGGTTCTGTTCGACCGCATCGATCTGAAGCTGGAGAACGGCCATGCCCAGTCGGTGGTCAACGAGCCGATCATGTTCGGCGGCCCCGTCCAGGACGACCGCGGCTTTGTACTGCACACGCCCGGCGCGCATTACTCGTCTTCGCTGACGGTGACCGAGGAAGTGGCCTTCACCACCTCGATCGATGTGCTGGAAGCGGTGGCGGCCGGCGACGGCCCGCAGCGCATGCTGGTCTCGATCGGCTATTCGGGCTGGAGCCCTGGACAGCTGGAAGACGAGATCTCGCGCAACGGCTGGCTGACCGTGGGCGCCGATCCGCGCATCCTGTTCGACATGCCGATCGAAGACCGCTATACCGCCGCCATGCGCCTGCTTGGCATTGACCCGCTGATGCTCACTTCCGAGGCCGGCCATGCGTAACAAGGCCGTTCCGCTGTGAGCGCAGAGACCATATTCGCTTTCGATTTCGGCTTAC
>Ga0213872_10002202_pt1 | contig 11689 bp, 11 predicted proteins | sample VelepicomBERX_R2_FD_160071 | JGI IMG/M metagenome (GOLD analysis project Ga0213872, IMG submission 160071) | Rhizosphere microbial communities from Vellozia epidendroides in rupestrian grasslands, the National Park of Serra do Cipo, Brazil - RX_R2 | ecosystem: Host-associated > Plants > Roots >... | reverse complement strand
CCCGTGCCATGGCCGCGCCTTGTGCGGATCGGGAGCGGCGCGCGTCTTGACCTCGACCCGGCTGGTGATCTGCACGGTCAGGGTCGAATGCGGCTCGCGCATGCCGAAGAAGGTGACCGGATTGCCGTAATAATCCTGGCCGCGCTCATCGATCTCGGACGGCGTCGGGCTGATGCGGTGCTGGGTTCGAAGGCAGGTCTGCAAGGCGCTCTGGCGCGGCGTCAGATGCGCCAGATGATGCGCCAGCAGCACCGGCTCCGTGTAACGGTATGTGGTGACGTGCTTGACGCGGTAGATCATTGCTCACCTACGTTCCCGGTATATCACGGCCACTGCTCCGGCGTAGCCCTGACGACCGAACTGCGGCCGGTGGAATGGGTGAAATATTGCTTGGTCACCTCTTCCGACAGTTCCCACAGTTTGGAGCGCAGCATTTCCATGAATTCCGCCAGATTGCGCACCTCGCCATCCTCGTCGGCGCGGCAAAGCTTCTCCACTTCGGCGGTGCGCACCGCGCCGGTCAGCCAGATGGTGAGGCGCTGTTCCGGTCCCAAAAAGGTGGTGCGCCGATGCGCCGCCAGCGCGTCGACATGCTCGGCCAGGGCCGCCAGCTGGAAACCGAGCGAGCGCGGATTGCTTTCATCCACCAACAGCAGATCCCAGACCGGAGCGAATTGCGCGGTGGAGAGATAGCGCGAGCGATAGGTCATCGAGCTGTCGGAAATCTCCAGCGCCACATCGAGCGCGGTGCCGGACGGCACTTCGCCATAGTGCAAGAGCCCGCTCAGAATATCGAGGATATGCACGGCGCGCTCGATCCGCCGCCCGATATCGACGAAGCGCCAGGCCAGGCCGCGGGTCATATTCTCCATCATCAGCCCGCCCAAGGCTTCCGAGGCCAGGACCAGATTGTTGAGGCAATTCAGCGCCTCTTCCAGCAAGATCCCGTCGCCGCTGCCGGCCACCGCCTGCTGCAGATGATTGACGGCGCGCCAAGTATCGGGCGACAGACGATCGCGGGTCAGGGACGCCATGCGATAGATCCGCTCGGCGGTGAAGCGCAGCCCGTCGCTGTGATTGGGTCCGAAGGCGGCGCTCATGGTGGCCGCCACCCGGTCCTCGTCACTGGCGCTGTGCGGAGTCTTGAACAGCCGGTGCAAAAGCCCGAGCGCGACCGGCAATTCCTCGGCGGCGCCGAACCCGGCGGAACTGCCGACCCGCACCAAAGCGCTGCGCAACATGCGGGTGGTATTGTCGATGCGTTCGACATAGCGGCCGAACCAGAACAGATTGTCGGCGACCCGGCTCGGCATGTCCCGGGCGCCGCGCATCAGCCGCACCGCCTGAGCGGGCTGGCGGACGGCGGTCACCGTCTTCTCCGCCCTGTCGGCCAGCACCCAGACGTCTTTGCTGCCTCCGCCCGACTGCAGCGACACCAATGATCCGCCCGGCTCACCGGCGACGCGGCCAAGTCCTCCCGGCATGGCGACATAGCCGTCATCATGGGCGGCGAGATAGACCCGCAGCATCATCGGCCGGGGATCCAAGGATTCGCCGTTCCACACCGGGGTGGTGGAAAGCCTGATCCTGTCCTGCGCCATGAAGTCGCGCGGCCGCTCCTCGATCTCGCGCAGCAATTCCTGACGGCGGCTGTCCGACAGGCGGTCGCCGAACAAGGTGCCGGCCTTGCCGGGACGCGGATAGCTCGGCTTGATGACGAGGTCCTGCAGATTATCCAGCACATGGCGGCGATCGGCCTCGAAGCCGCACCACCAGGACCGCACCGAGCGCATCTTCAGCTCTTCGCCCAGCAGATGGCGCGACAGCCCTTCCAGGAATGGCGACAGCGCGCCGCCTTCCACCACGCCGCTGCCCAGCGAATTAGCCACCACCACCGTGCCCGACCGCACCGCGCGGGTCAGACCGGCGATGCCGAGCACGCTGTCGCTCCGGAGTTCCAAAGGATCGCAAAAGGGTCCGGTGGTGCGGCGCAAAATGACGTCGACCGGCTGCAGCCCTTCCAGAGTCTTCAGCCATACCCTGCCGTCGCGCATGGTGAGGTCCTCGCCCTCGACCAAGGTGTAGCCCATCTGGCGCGCCAGAAACGCATGCTCGAAGAAGGTCTCGTTATAGGGTCCGGGGGTCAAAAGCACGATGCGCGGCGTCTCCCGCGAGCGTGGACTGAGCTCCATCAGGCTGTCGCGGAATTTCTGGAAGAAGGGCGCCACCGCCCGCACCTTCTGATCGCGCATCACGTCGGCCAGCAGGCGGCCGATGATGGTGCGGTTCTCGAGCGCGTAACCCCCACCCGACGGCGCTTCGCAGCGATCGCTCACCACCAGCCACGACCCGTCCGGGGCGCGGGCGATATCGGCGGCGTAGAGATGCAAATAGACCCCGCGCGGCACCCGCACGTCTTTCAGCGGCCGCAGATAACCGGGATGCGACAGCACCGGGACCGGAGGGATCAGCCCTTGCGCCAGCAATTCCTGGGCGCCATAGAGATCGGCCAGCACCAGGTTCAAAAGCGTCGCCCGCTGGATCAGCGCCGCCTCGATGCCGCGCCATTCCTCGGCAGTAATCATCAGAGGCAGCGGATCCAATTGCCAGGGCCGGTCCAGCCCGTCATTGCCGCCATAGACATTGTAGGTGACGCCGTTTTCCCGGATCAGCCGCATGCCGAGATCCCAGCGGCGGCGCACATCGTCGGGCGGCAGGCCGGCAACGAAATCGAAAAAGGCCTCGCAATGCGGCCGCGGCAATCCGTCCGGGCCGAACATCTCGTCCCACGAGCCGCGCGGCATCGGATAGCCGAGGCGAAAGGCTCCCGGCAGCGAATTCTGCTGGGCCGGATCGAAAATGTCCCGCTGATGGCGGCGTTCGTCCATCAGTGCCACCTGAGATCGAGGGTCAGCGGAAAATGCGGATTGGGCTCGGGCGCCGGCGCCTCGATCGGCCCCACGCTATGGCCGAACGGCACGAAGCGGGCCAGACGCCGCCCTTCCGCTTCATTGGCATTGACCGGGAAGCTGGCGAAATTGCGTCCGCCGGGATGCGCCACGTGATAGGTGCAGCCGCCCAGCGAGCGGCCATTCCAGCGATCGATCAGATCGAAAGTGAGAGGGGCCTGCACGCCGATGGTGGGATGCAGGCAATGCGGCGGCTGCCAGGCGCGGAAACGAACCCCCGCCACCGCCTCGCCGGGCGTGCCGGTGGCGGTCAAGGGCACCAGACGCCCATTGCAGGCCACCACATGGCGATCGCCGGTCAGGCCCTCGACCCTGATCTGTACCCGTTCCACCGAACTGTCGACATAACGCACGGTGCCGCCTGCTCCCGGCTCTTCGCCCATGACGTGCCAAGGCTCCAAGGCGTGGCGAAGTTCCAACGCCACCCCGTCATAACGCACCTTGCCGAACAGAGGAAAGCGGAACTCATGGTGCGGCGCAAACCAGGAGTCTTCGAAAGCGAAGCCATGCGCCCGCAGATCTTGCAGCACTTCGCGGAAATCGGCGGCGACGAAATGCGGCAGCATGAAACGGTCGCGCAAAGCATTGCCCCAATGGGTCAACGGCGCCTGATAGGGCCGCTCCCAGAAGCGGGCGACCAAGGCGCGCAGCAAGAGCTGCGAGGCCAGGCTCATCTCGGCATGCGGCGGCATTTCAAAGCCGCGGAACTCGACCAGCCCCAGCCGTCCGGTGGGGCCGTCCGGCGAATAGAGCTTGTCGATGCAGATCTCGGAGCGATGGGTATTGCCGGTGACGTCGATCAGCGCATTCCTCAGCACCCGGTCCACCAGCCAGGGCGGCGCGGGCTGGCTGAGCTGCGCCAGCGCGATCTCGAGCTCATAGAGACTGTCGTCCCGCGCCTCGTCGATACGCGGCGCCTGGCTGGTCGGGCCGATGAACAGGCCGGAAAACAGATAGCTGAGCGACGGATGGTTCTGCCAGAAACGCAGGATGCTGCCGAGCAGATCGGGCCGCCGCAGAAAAGGGCTGTCGGCCGGCTGGGCCCCGCCCAGCACCATGTGATTGCCGCCGCCGGTGCCGACATGGCGGCCGTCGATCATGAATTTCTCGGTGGTCAGGCGCGATTGGCGGGCCGCCGCATAAAGCGCCAAGGTGTTATCGCGCAAGGCGGGCCAATCGGCGGCGGGATGGATATTGACCTCGATCACCCCGGGATCCGGCGTCACCTTGATGCTGTTCAGCCGCGCATCGCCCGGCGGCGGATAGCCTTCGATCGAAACCGGCTGCGACAGATCCTCGGCGACATCCTCGATCGCTTGCACCAGCTCGACATAGCTGTCGGCATCCTCCACCGGCGGCAGGAACAGACTGAGCCGGCCGTCGCGCAATTCGATGCAAAGGGCGGTGCGCACATTGTCGGAGATCCATTTGCCCGACGGCCCGATCCGAGGCCGCAATGGCTGTCCGGCCGCCTGCTCCAAGCGTTTGCCGGCCGCCTTCTCCGGTTTCGGCATTTGGATCATGGCCTGACCGCGCTTCGGCAGCGGGCCGCGCTGCTCGAACGGGTCCTGCGGAATGAAATAGGGAAAATCCGGCGGCGCGATGTAGGGCAGGCTGTCGAGCGGCAGGCGGAAGCCCATCGGGCTGTCGCCCGCCGCCAGATAAAGCCGTTCGCGCCGCAGCTGCCAGGGACCCGAGATCCATTTGCTCTGCCATTGCTGGATCGGCAGCACGAAGCCCACCGGGCGCGCCAGACCATGGCGGAATACTTTCAGCAGCCGCGCCCGCTCCTCGGGATCTTCCAGCTTGCTGTCGAACGGATCGACATTGATCGGCAGCCTCTGTTCCCTGAGCGCGAAATAGACCGGGTCCTCATAGGCGGCCAGCAGATAATCGGCATCGATGCCGAGCCGTTCCGCCAGCCTTTCGCCGAACAGCTGGGCGTTCTCCTCATCCACCTCGAATTCGTTCACTTCGGGTGCCACCAGATCGCCATCGCGCCACAGCGCGTCGCCATCCTGGCGCCAGGTCAAAGTGAAGGCCCAGCGCGGCAGGGATTCGCCCGGATACCACTTGCCCTGACCGAAGGTGAGCAGCCCATTGGGCGCGAAATGCCGGCGCAGCCGGTGGATCAGATCGAAGGCCAGAGCCCGCTTGGTGGGACCGACGGCGGCGGTGTTCCACTCCGCCGCCTCGACATCGTCGAGCGACACGAAGGTCGGCTCGCCGCCCATGGTCAGGCGCACATCGCCGGCCGCCAGTCTGGCGTCCACCGCCAAGCCGAGCTGGTCGATCGCCCGCCATTGCGCCTCGCTATAGGGCTTGGTGACGCGCGGCGTCTCCAGCAGCCGCCGGATCGCCATGTGATGCGAGAATTCCACCTCGCACATCTCCACCGCGCCCGAGATCGGCGCCGCGCTGGCGGGGTCCGGGGTGCAGGCCAGCGGGATATGCCCCTCGCCGGTCAGAAGGCCCGAGGTGGCGTCGAGGCCGATCCAGCCGGCGCCCGGCAAATAGACTTCGGCCCAGGCGTGCAGATCGGTGAAATCGTGATCGGTGCCGGCCGGACCGTCGAGCGGCTTCTGATCGGCGACCAGCTGGATCAAATAGCCCGACACGAACCGCGCCGCCAAACCAAGCCGGCGCAAGATCTGCACCAGCAGCCAGGCGCTGTCGCGGCAGGAGCCGCTGCCGAGGCGCAAGGTCTCCTCGGTGGATTGCACGCCGGGTTCCATGCGGATCAGATATTTGACCGCGGATTGCACCTTGGCGTTCAGCGCAACGACGAAATCGGCGGTGCCGACCGGCCCGCGATCAATGCCGTCGATGAATTCCGCCAGAAGCGGCCCGATTTCCTCGGTCTTGAGGAAAGGCGCCAGCTCGGAGGCCAGAAGCGGATCATAGGCAAAGGGAAATTTCTCGGCCTCGGGCTCGAGAAAGAAATCGAACGGATTGTACACCTTGATGTCGGCGACCAAATCCACCGCCACCGAAAACTCGGTGACCTTCTCCGGAAACACCAGCCGCGCCAGGTAATTGCCCTGCGGGTCCTGCTGCCAATTGATGAAATGTCCGGAGGGCGAGATATCGAGCGCGTAGGAAACGATCTCGGTGCGGCTATGCGGCGCGGGTCGCAGGCGGACGAGCTGCGGCGACAGCATGACCGGCCGGTCATAGCGGTACTGGGTCCGATGGGTAAGCGCGACGCGTATGCTCAACGGCTGGCGGCCCCCATCTTGGTTAACTGCGCGACGACGATCGTCGTCGTGCTCTAACTGTGTTCTACCAGCCTGCCTCTATCGGCAACCAAGCGCAAATGCCGGGGCTTTGGCTCCATCCCGCCGGCCATTCCCGCCCACACATGCAGGCAAGTCACCATACCGAGCCACCAGAACGCCACTATAGGCACATAGAGCCTGTCTATCGGAGCCGAAAAATACATGGCCTTTCCTCCATTTTCGGCAATTTTACGACAGAGGGCTTAACAACCGACGAAAATGGCGGTTTTACGCCCCTTTCTTGCCGTCCTGTGCGCCATGCTTGCTGTCGTCGCAATGCGACGGGATATAGGCGCCGCCGGCGCTGGTGGCGGCGCTCGGCCAGCGCAAAGCCGCCTCGTCCCGCACCTTCTTCGGCTTGGGCGGGATTTCGCCGACCGGAGTGATCTTTTCAGCCATTTTCGGCTCCTTTTCCCACAAGTTTACCCTTCATGTTGCATCGCACTATGCTTAGAAATTGGTCAGGTCACAAGCCGCTAATTTTTTAATCAGAGGGCTTGACATTGATAGGATTGTCTTCTTGCCGATCAGGATGCGCTTTTTCGAATTCCGGCAGGGCCTGACAGGCCTTTTCGATGGCGGTCAAAGTGGGAAAATCGGCCAGATCGAACTCGAAGCGGCGGGCATTATAGAGCTGCGGGATCAGGCAGCATTCGACCAATCCCGGCCGGGACGGCGCTTTCCCCGCCAAAGCCGTCTCCAAGGTCTCGAAGGCGGGCCGCATCCAGCGATGCATCCATGCCGTCACCGCCTGATCTTCAAGATGAAGATTTTCCCGTAAATATTTGACAACGCGCAGATTATTGAGGGGATGCAGATCCGCCACGATGATCTGCGCCAGGCGCCGCGCCTCGGCCCGGTCCAACGCATCCTTCGGCAGCAAGGGCGGATCCGGCCGCGTCTCGTCGAGATATTCGATGATCGCCTGGGACTGGGCAAACAGATGCCCGTCGATCTGCAGCGCCGGCACCATGCCTTGCGGATTGCGGGCGAGGAATTCCGCAGCGCTATGCTCGCCCTTGACCAGATGCACCGGCGCCAGGTGGTAATCGATGCCCTTGAGATTGAGGGCGATCCGCACCCGATAGGCGGCGGAGCTGCGGAAATAGCCGAAAAGAACCGGCTTGGTCATGGATTTATGTCCTCCGGTCGGTCGATGTCCCTTGAGATTCCGGGATCTTCGCTGGCGATCAAGCAGGCCTGACGCCAATCCAGCACGGTCGCCGCGCCGCGATCGCCGTCGAGAAGCCTCAGTTCGGCAAAATAGCGGCTGGGGATGCCGCGCGGAAAGCCGATTTCGTCGCCGATCGCCGGCGCCACCGGGCGGTCCTCCCGAACCAAGGCGTCGCGCACCTGGGCGATGGTGTCAGGGCTGATCCACGGCATGTCGCAAAGCCCGATCACCACGCCATCGCACTCCAACGCCGCGACGCCGAGCGCCAGCGATCGTCCGATGCCGCGTTCCGGTTGCGGATTGATCACCGCCTTCGCGGCGTGGAGCCGGCACGATTCGGCGCCGAACTCGTCGTCCGGTCCGATCACCGCGCAAAGTTCGGAAAAATGCGGCCGGTAAAGCGCCAGTATATGGTGCAGCAGCGGCCCGTCCCAATCGCCCTCAGCTCGTCTTTTGTCGCGGCCGAAGCGCGAGGAGCGGCCGGCGGCCAGGATCAGCCCTGTTATCTTCACGCCATGCCCTGATCGCGCGCCTGCCGCGCCGCGATCAGGCCGGCGGCGATGGAAACCGCGATCTCGGCCGGTGTGCGCGACCCGATCGAAAGGCCGATCGGCCCATGCAGCCGCGCCACCTGTCCCTCGGTCAGATCGAAGGCGGCCAAGCGTTCGCGGCGCTTGTCGCTGGTCTGCTGCGAGCCCAAGGCGCCGACATAGAAGCTGTCGGTCTTCAGCGCCTCCATCAGCGCCAGATCGTCGAGTTTGGGATCGTGCGACACCGCCAGCACCGCGGTGCGGCGATCGGCGTTCAGCTGCACCACCCGGTCGTCGGGCATGGCGCGCGACAGCGGCACCTCCGCCATGTCCCAGCTATCGGCATATTCCGGGCGCGGATCGCAGACTTCGACGGCGAAGCCCAAGGTCGGCAGGATATTGGCGAGATAGCGCGCCAATTCGCTGGCGCCGATCAAAAGCACCCGGTCAAGCGGCCCCAAAAGATGGCTGAAACTCTCGGCATTCTCGCTGAAATGCGCGCCGCCATCCGCTGGTTCCAGCAGCGAGCGGCCGCTATCGAACCACACGGTGCGCCGCACGATGCGGCGATCCTTCATCGCCCCGATGGCTTGCGCCACCAAAGCCGGATCGACCTTGCGCTCCACCGCCACCCGCAGGCTGTTGCCGCAGGGCAGACGATAGCGCGCCTGTTCCTCGGCATCGGCGCCGAACACCCGCACGGTGACCCGTTCGGCGCCGCTGGCGAACATGCGGCCTTCGCGCAATTCCGCCACCAGATCATCCTCGACGCAGCCGCCCGAGACCGAACCCCAGATCAGCCCGTCATCGCGGATCGCCGCCAGAGACCCCGGCGGTCTCGGCGAACCGCCGAAGGTCGACAGCACGGTGACGAGGACGGCGCGGTGGCCGGCATGGTGCCACTGCGCCAGCCGCTCCAGCACTTCGCGTTCATTTCCATACATCAAAAGAGTGACTGGAAATTGATGTTCATATGCGGCATCAGATGGAACCAGCCGAGCGACGGGTTGCTGCCTTCAGTGACCTCGGCCTGGCGGCGCTGGCGCATCAGACTGCGCATCGCCGAATAATAATCGAGCGAGCTGCGCCTGACATCGTCGATGGCGTCCATATTGGCCTCGACCACCGAAATCACCGAAATGCCGAAGCGGACCTCGGACACCCAGGACATGTCGGCGCTCCGCAGATAATCGTCGAGCGGGTCGGTGAAGCTGTCGACCAGAAGTCCGGCTATGTCGCGCGGGTTCGACGGCCCCAGCACCGGCACCACCAGATAGGGCCCCTCGCCGACGCCCCACACCCCCAAGGTCTGGCCGAAATCGGCGTTCTGCTTCGGAATTCCCAAAGGCGTCGCCACGTCCTGCATGCCGCCGACGCCGAAGGTGGTGTTCAGCACCAGACGCACCACCACCGCGCCGGCGCGCGAGAAATTGCCCTGCAGCACTTCATTCAGGAAGATCGCCGGCGACTTCAGATTGGCCAGCATGTTGGACACCACTTCGCGCCCGAAAGGCGGCACCAGCTCGCGATAACCCGACGCCACCGGATGGAAGAAGTCGCGATAAAGAACGTCGTTGAAGGCGAAGATGGCCCGATTGGTGGGCTCCAGGGGATCGTTGTTCTGCTTGAATTCGGCCAGGGCGTCGGGATCGTCGGCCGGCGGCGGCGTGGCGCAACCGGCCAAGCCCGCCATCATCAGAACTACGACCAGGGATTTCCGCAGTGGCGTGCCGAGCATTGCGTGTCCTTTTGAATGGGCATTAGGGGTGCAGATGGGGAAGCCAAAGAAAATTTTCCAGCCTTTTCTGGTCATAGCTGACGCCAGCTGGGCAGATCGGGTTCGGTCTTGTGAAAAATGATCGGGCCGATGCCGAAAATCGCGATCACCGACGGCTCGGGCGCGCCCTTGATGACGCCGTCATAATGCGGGGTGCGCGCGACGCGGCGGACATAGCCGCCGGCCGGCACCGGCACGCAGGCGGCGGGGTCGAAGCGATCGCCGCTCGCCACCCACCAGCTGCCGGAAATCACCATGCAATGGCGGTCGGTCTCATACCAATGCGGCGCGCTCATGAAACCGGGATACCAGCGCACCAGACTGAAATAGGGACCGGGTTCCGTCGGCTTGCCGGTCAGATAGGCATATTCCACGGTATGTGGCGGGCGATCGAGCGCCACTTCCCAGGAAATCTCGCCGGCCTGCTGGATGAAGGTCATGGCCGGATCTGGAGCAGCCGCGGCCTCGCTGCCAAGAATGGCGCCGAGCAGCGGCGCCAGCAGCAGATCGCGGCGGCTGGGGGATAGTTCCATAGACAGTCCCTTCACATCGATTATCGGCCTGAACTTTATGGTAGATTCCCTTAGAATGACAAGAATGATGGGCTCGGGCTCCGCATTGCGCCGTTGGCGGCAGAAAATGCGCGACCGCAATGCCGAGCTGGCGGCGCGGATGGCGGAGCTCGACCGTCTGAGCGACGGCAAGAGCGAAGCCTGGAGCAAGATCTTCTCCCGCCCGGATTGGCGCGCCGAACCCTACACCCATCAGGGAAGCTGCCAATGCTGCGGCGCACCGGTGGATTTCCACAGCGCGAGCTGCGAGGCCTGCCACGCCCGGTGGTTCGAACCGCAAGACCCACGCCAGGGACGCCGCACCTTGCTGTTCGCGCTATCCTCGCTGGCGGTGGCGCTGATCGGCGGGGTCGGCTTCAAGATCCTGATCGGTGCGTTGCTCAGGAACATCGGCCACAATCCGGATTTCATCGAATTCGTCGAATCCTATCTGTGGGTGGCCGGCACCGTTCTGATCCTGGTCGGCGCCACCTATGTCTATGAATATCTCGACATCGTCCCCAAAGGCCATTGGCAAGCGGTGAAGCGGCTCGACAAATCCAAATCTTTGCGCCACCACTGAAGCATGTCGGATTTCGTCACCCTGTCGCGCCACGGCGCCGTCGCCTGCATCACCCTCGATCGTCCGCAAGCGCGCAACGCCCTGACCTGGGAGATGTGGCGGGCGCTCAGCCGGTTGGCCGACCAGGTCGAGGCCGATGACGGCGCCAAGGTTCTGCTGCTGAAAGGCGGCCCCGACGGCTTCGCCGCCGGCGCCGACATCGACGAGATGGGCCGGCTGGCACAGGACAAGGAACAAGCCGCCGCTTTCGCCGCCGACATGATCGGCGCCATGCAAAGTCTGGCGCGTCTGTCCAAACCCAGCATAGCGGTGGTCAAGGGCGCCTGCGTCGGCGGCGGCATGACCTTGGCGCTGGCGTGCGATTTCCGCTTCGCCGGCGACAGCGCCAAATTCGGCATCACCCCCGCCCGCCTGGGATTGATAAGCCCGCTGGCCGACAGCGCCCGCCTGATCGACATCGTCGGCGCACCGGCGGCCAAGGATCTGCTGTTCACGGCGCGGCTGATCGACGTGGTGGAGGCCAGGCAGCTTGGGCTGATCGACCGGTTGGCGCCGGACGACGCCATCGATGCCGAAGCGACGATCCATGCCGAGAGGATCGCCGAGCTGTCGCAGATTTCCATCAAAGGCGCCAAGCGCATGATCGGCCGCGCCCTCGCCGGCCGCCGCCAGGATGATCGCGAAACCCTGGCGGAGTTTGTCGAAGCCCTCACCGGCCCTGATTTCCGCGAGGGCCGCGACGCCTTCCTGGCCAAGCGCAAGCCCCGCTTCACCTCATGATCAATTTCGCGCTCTACGCCGTCACGGTGGCGATCTGGTCATCGACA
>Ga0213872_10002201_pt1 | contig 11689 bp, 9 predicted proteins | sample VelepicomBERX_R2_FD_160071 | JGI IMG/M metagenome (GOLD analysis project Ga0213872, IMG submission 160071) | Rhizosphere microbial communities from Vellozia epidendroides in rupestrian grasslands, the National Park of Serra do Cipo, Brazil - RX_R2 | ecosystem: Host-associated > Plants > Roots >... | reverse complement strand
CGCGGCAGCGAACGCACGCGCAATGTGCCGCTGATCTTCGTCACCGCTGGCGTGCGTGACGAGCGTCGCATGTTCAAGGGCTATGAAAGCGGCGCGGTGGACTTCCTCTACAAGCCCATCGAGCCGCATATCCTGCGCAACAAGGCCGAGGTGTTCCTGCAGTTGCATCGCCAGAAGCAGCAGCTGGCGCTGGAGCTGCGTGAGCGCACCGAGACCCTGCGCTTGAATGAGATGTTCGTGGCCATCCTCGGTCACGACCTGCGCAATCCGCTCAGCGCGGTGATGATGGCGGCCACGCTGCTGCAGCGCAGTTACAAGGAGGAAGTGGCGCAGAAGGCCTCGCAGCAGATCCTCAACGGCGGCAAGCGTATGGCCAAGCTGATCGAGAACATGCTGGACCTGGCCCGTGCGCGACTGGCCGGCGGCATCCCACTGGCGCGCGAGAGCGCCTGCCTGGGCGAGATCACCGAGCGGGTGGTGCAGGAATACCAGGCCACCTACCCGGGCAGCATCGTCGAGCGCCGCATTGAGGGTGACGATCACGGTTTCTGGGATGGCGACCGCCTGGCCCAGGTGGCGGCCAACCTGCTGGGCAATGCCCTGCAGCACGGCGTGCCGGGCCATCCGGTCTGCATAGGCATCGACGGTCGCAGTGAACACGAGGTGGTGTTGGTGATCGCCAATCGCGGGGTGATCCCGGCGGAACTGCTGCCGGTGATCTTCGATCCCTTCCGTGGCGGCGAGCGCGAGTCGGGCCGCAAGGAAGGGCTGGGGCTGGGTCTGTACATCGCCCAGCAGATCGTCAAGGCCCATGGCGGTGTCATCAGCATGAGTTCCGACGATGTCTTGCAGACCATGGTGACGGTGCGCTTGCCACGGCGCTAGACGCGCTTCCTGCCAACCAGCCCGCCCACCCGCCAACCGTTCGGACCGAGTAGGTCCGCCCGGACCTTATCGAAGGCGCGCCGTCTTCAATACATCGGCGCTCAAAAAAAAGCCGTTCAGCGTGAGCTGAACGGCATTGCTTATGGCAGCCCTGATGTCAGGAACGCAGCGGTTTCACTGCCAGCCATAACGCTTCGAATACCACCCCTTCATGCCCTGGATCAGCACCGCATAGGCCACCAGGATCCCCACCAGCCAGGGGAAGTAGGACAGCGGCAATGCCTCCAGCTTGAAGTAGTAGGCCAGCGGCGACATCGGGATGGCGATGCCGATGGCCATGATCACCAGCGTCATGCCCATCAGCGGCCAGGAAGCGCGGCTTTGGAAGAAGGGGATGCGGCGCGTGCGGATCATGTGCACGATCAGCGTCTGCGACAGCAGGCCTTCGATGAACCAGCCGGACTGGAACAGGGTCTGGTGTTCCGGCGAGCTGGCGCCGAAGACGTACCACATCAGTGCAAAGGTGGTGACGTCGAAGATCGAGCTGATCGGGCCGAAGAAGACCATGAAGCGGCCGATGTCGGCGGCATCCCAGCGCTGCGGCTTTTCCAGGAATTCCTTGTCGACGTTGTCGAAGGGAATCGAGATCTGCGACACGTCGTAGAGCAGGTTCTGCACCAGCAGATGCAAGGGCAGCATCGGCAGGAAGGGCAGGAAGGCACTGGCGATCAAGACCGAGAAGACATTGCCGAAGTTGGAGCTGGCAGTCATCTTGATGTACTTCAACATGTTGGCGAAGGTCTTGCGGCCTTCCAGCACGCCTTCTTCCAATACCATCAGGCTCTTTTCCAGCAGGATCAGGTCGGCGGCTTCCTTGGCGATATCGACGGCGGTATCGACCGAGATGCCGATGTCGGCCGCGCGCAGGGCAGGGGCATCGTTGATGCCGTCGCCCATGAAGCCGACCACGTGGCCGCGATCATGCAGCACGCGCACGATGCGTTCCTTGTGGGCCGGCGAGAGCTTGGCGAAGACCGTCACCGTCTCCACCGCCTTGGAGAGCTCGGCATCGCTCATCTTTTCCACATACGAACCCAGCAGCATGCCCTTGACCTCCAGGCCCACCTCGCGACAGATCTTGGCGGTCACCAGCTCGTTGTCGCCGGTGAGGATCTTGACCTTCACGCCGTGGCCGCGCAGGGCCGCCAGCGCCGGGGCGGTCGATTCCTTGGGCGGATCCAGGAAGGCGATGTAGCCGATCAGCACCAGCTCCGATTCATCGGCCAGGCTATAGGTCTCCTTGGTCGGCGGCAGGTCCTTGGCAGCCACACCGACCACGCGCAGGCCTTCGGCATTGAGCTTGCCGGTGGTGGCACGGATATCCTCCAGCAGCGCCGCTGTCAGCGGCACGACCTGGCCGTTGACGCGGGCGTGCGTGCAGACCGAGACGATTTCCTCGACGGCACCCTTGCAGATCAGCTCGTGGTGGTCTTCGCGCTCGGACACCACCACCGACATGCGGCGGCGCTGGAAGTCGAAGGGAATCTCGTCGACCTTGCGATAGGCCGAGGCGATCGACATCTCGCGCTGCAGCTCGGCGTGCTCCAGCACGGCCACGTCCAGCAGGTTCTTCAGGCCGGTCTGGTAGTAGCTGTTGAGGTAGGCGTATTGCAGCACCTCGTCGTCGGGCTCGCCGTGGATGTCGGTGTGGCGTTCCAGGAAGATCTTGTCCTGGGTCAGCGTACCGGTCTTGTCGGTGCACAGCACATCCATGGCGCCGAAGTTCTGGATCGCATCGAGCCGCTTGACGATCACCTTCTTGCGCGACAACGCTACCGCGCCCTTGGCCAGGGTCGAGGTGACGATCATGGGCAGCATCTCGGGGGTGAGACCCACCGCCACCGACAAGCCGAACAGGAAGGCCTCGACCCAGTCGCCCTTGGTGAAACCGTTGATGAAGAACACCACCGGCGTCATCACCAGCATGAAGCGGATCAACAGCCAGCTGACCTTGTTGACGCCCGCCTGGAAGGCCGTCGGGGTGCGGTCGGTGGCGGTGACGCGTTCGGCCAGCGCGCCGAAATAGGTGCGCTTGCCGGTGGTCAGCACCACGCCCGTGGCCGAGCCGCTGACCACGTTGGTGCCCATGAAGCACAGGTTGTCCAGTTCCAGCGGGCTGCTGGCGCTGGCGTTGGTGGGGGTGACGAACTTCTCCACCGGCAGCGATTCACCGGTCATGGCGGCCTGGCTGACGAAGAGATCCTTGGCCGACAACAGGCGCAGGTCGGCCGGGATCATGTCGCCCGCCGAGAGCAGCACGATGTCGCCCGGCACCAGCTTGCGAATGGGCACTTCGACGCGGCGCGCGCCCTTGGGGTGCAGGGTGACGTCGAAGTAGCGCTGGGCTTCGGCAGCGATCTCCTCGACCAGGTCGTGGCGCATGACGGTGGCCGTATTGCTGACCATGGCCTTGAGCTTGTCGGCGGCATTGTTGGAGCGCGCCTCCTGGACGAAGCGCAGCAGCGTCGAGACCACCACCATGGTACCGATCACGATGGCAGCCTTCATGTCTTCGGTATAGAAGGAGACAGCCGCCAGGAGCGTCAGCAACAGGTTGAACGGGTTCTTGTAGCAGTGCCACAGGTGCACCGGCCAGGTCAGCGGCTTTTCATGCTCGACCTCGTTGGGGCCGGTCTGCTCGCGGATGGCGTCGGACTCGGCTTCGGTGAGGCCGTCGTGGCGCGAGTTCAGGCGTTGCAGCAGGGCCTGCACGTCGCTGCTGGAGGCTTCGTTCAACTGGCCGGCCAGGGTTTGCGGGACTTCCCGGGTCACCGGGGCGCTGCGGAACATGTCCATGCCCAGGCGACGGAAGTGGCGATCCATACCGCGTGCGCGGATGAAGCTGACAAAGGTTTCTTTCAGCAGGTTCAGGTTCATGTCGACCTTCTTTTCTTGTTGGTCTTCGCACCGGGTGCGAAGGGACTGGCATTGCGCTGCCCTAGGAGCCCATGGTCACGGGCACGGGGCGGCATCGTGGTCTGGCGCCGCTGGCAGTCCCTGGCAGCCTCGTTCAGAGAGGCAGGAACGCCGACGGCGCGCCGGGTCTTCGCGTCTTCATGATGGGTATGTCTGTCGCATTGCAGCCTCCGCCTGGTTGAGCGGAGCCCCTGTCATCGGCGCCTGGCGGCGCGAGCGGACAGCCAGCGGCATGGCGCAAAGGCGAGCCATGCCGGTGACCGGGCGTCGTGTCGCATGCGCTGTATGCCTGCCGTCCGGCCGCACGGGCAGGGCAGGTGGCGATGAGGCAATGCGTCAAGACGCCGTGTCTGCGGCGGTCGATCGTCGATCTGTCGTTGTGAGGGAATGTCGATACCGGCGCACGGCCGGCATGGAGATGCCGTCATCTGCCTGGAGCAAGATGACGACAGGAGAAGTCCTGCTGAAATCCTTGCTGAGGCTTAACCGGAAATTAACCGGCAACAACTGTCACCCGAACAAGTGCCCATGAGAGGGACTCCATAAAATGAGAACCGGCGAATTCTACGCTCGCGCCAGAAACAGGGTCAAGGCAATTCGGCCGATGTTGCCAAAAATTTGTGCATATGCAACAAGCCATATGCTGCCATCGGTCGCCTCGGGGTGACAGAAATTCGCTGCTATGCAGCAGCGAATGTGACATCCGCAGGCTTGTCTTCCATGCCGTACGGCCTATACTCAAGCCGAGGCCGGTCCTGCAAGAGCATAAAAGAACTCGACGAGGAGACACACCATGCCCAACATCATCACGAACAACCTGATGTTCCTCCTGCCGATGGCATTGGCAGGGCTGCTGTTGTGTGGGGAGGTGCCGGTGGCGTCGCGCCTGTTACGCACCAGCCTGAGAGCGGTGGGTGCTGTCTTCGGCGCGCTGCTTGCGCTTTTAGTACTGGAGGCACTGCCAGTACTAATCTAGCGGGCTTTCCGTAGCCCGCCTTGCCGCTCGTTGCGGCTGTGGCCGGGGCATTGGCACAGGCATTTTTCCAAGGAACCTAGCCTAGTTCGTTGCCGATCGCCCCGCCCTTGATTTCCCTAGGTCGATGTCTTCACAGTGGTCTCGTGGCGGCCCCGAAGACATCGGCCTTTTTTGCGTCCATCGTTGTTGCATCCCTGGCCTCGGGCGGTTTGCGCGCCAGTGCGGCATCCCACAGCACGAGGCGGTCGCGACCGTCTTCCTTGGCGCAATACATGGCGTGGTCGGCGCGCTGCAGCCAGACGAAATGCGCTTCCATGTCCGGCGTGAACGGCACCAGACCGGCGCTGACGGTGCAACCCCAGAGATTGTTTTCCGCCGTGGTGCTATTGCGGGCCTCGTCGATGATGCGTTGTGACAGCATCAGCGCGTCGGCCGGTGTGATATCGCGCAGGATTACCACGAATTCCTCGCCGCCGTAGCGGCCGATCAGGTCGTCCTCCCGCAGCCGGGTACGCAGCAGGCGCGAGAAGTTGCGCAGCACCTCGTCACCCACCAGGTGGCCGTGGGTGTCGTTGATGCGCTTGAAGTGGTCCAGGTCGAGCAGCAGCAGGAACGCCCCCTTCTGGCCGGGACCTTGCTGCTGGTTGCGCACGGCGAATTCCTCGATGAGCAGGCTTTCCCAGTAGCGGCGGTTGAAGAGGTGGGTCAGGCCATCCATCTGGCTGACCATCTCGAACTGGCGCGAACGCTCGGCCAGCTTCTTTGACATCCGGTAGGTCGATTCCCCCAGCGCCAGCGGGTAGAGCATCATCATCGGCAGGCAGGCGATGACGGTGGCGATATCGCTTTGCGGCTGGAAGTGCGCATCCAGCAGGAACCATCCAGACAAGCCCGCAGCCAGCGTGGCGTACAGCCCGCGCATGAACAGGCGCATGCCACCGGCGGCGATATTGTCCATCGACAACAGGGAAATGATCACCGCGCTGGGGACCAGGTTGCCATCCATGGCGGCGATCCAGAAACCACCGAAGGCCGCATCGATGACCAGGTTGCGCCGCTCGGCGCGGTAGGGAATGGCACTGCCCAGCGCCCAGACCCGCGCCAGGTGCGGCCACAGGTAGCCATGGAAGACCAGCAGCACCCATAGCGGCCAGGCTACCGGGTTCTGGACGAAGGCGGCGGCGACGCAGAAGAAGCCCACGCCCAGGCCGATGGCCCGCAGCATGTAGATGCGATTGACGAAACGCACGCCCTTGCCGATCAGTTCTTCCGGCGGCAGGTCGTCAGGGCGGCCTGGCCGCGCACGGTACAGGGCCAGCGGATTGAGCAGGTCCAGCAGCGCAGCAAGGCGCTGTCGCGCGCCGTCCTTCTCGCGCCGCTTGGGGGAACTGGATGACATGGTGATATTTGTTCTTTCGTCCTGTCCGTGCTTGCCATGGAAAGCCGTACCAGCTCCGGGAACGCCATCGAGGAGTGTACCCGGAAATCCATGGAAAAATTGATTCAGCGTAACTCCGCTGCGCTGCCCAGGCAAGCCTTCTGGCCGGCGTCTGCAGCAAGAGTTGATATGGCGCAGCCTGTCGGCCTGGCGTTGATGATGATCTGTCAAGATTTCAACGGCCCGTATTGTCGCATATTGCTGTGACCGGGCCGTGTCAGTACGGCGCGGGAGGGCGTCGGCGCGGGGCAGGGATGCTTGCCTCTATAATGCGTGATCCTCTTTCCTGGCTGAATCATGCTTCGCTTCCCGCACCATTGTCTTCGTCGTCTGCATCGTCTGCATCTTCTCCCACGCCTGCGCCGCTCTTCCCCTGTTTCGCTGTCGCTGCTGGCCGCGCTGCTCCTGCCCGGCCTGGCTGCCGGACCGGCGATGGCCCAGGGGTTGCCGCCGGTCGTTACCGGCGCGCTGCGCGTGGCGCATATCCCCTTGCAGGGCGTGGGCGTGCTGGTCGTCGATACCGAGGGCAGCAAGCGCGTGCTGGCCTCCAGCAATGTGGCGCAGGCCTTCAATCCGGCTTCGGTGATGAAGCTGGTGACCACCGATGCAGCCCTGGAGATCCTGGGCCCGACCTATACCTGGAAGACCCAGGCCTATGTCGACGGCACACTGGCCGGCGGCGTGCTCGATGGCGACCTGATCCTCAAGGGCGGTGGCGATCCCAAGCTGGTGCTGGAGAATTTCTGGCTCTTCCTGCGCCAGTTGCGGGCACGCGGCATCAAGGACATCCGCGGCAACCTGGTGCTGGACCGCAGCTATTTTGCCCAGTCCAGCTATGACCCGGCGCAATTCGACGGTGATCCGCAGAAGCCCTACAACGCCGGCGCCGATGCGCTGTTGCTGAACTACCGGACCCAGGCCTTCCGCTTTGAACCCGATGCGGCCAGCGGCACGGTCGCCGTCACGATGGACCCGCCCATGGCCGGTCTCAGGATCACGCCCCCGCGCCTGTCGCAGGAGCCCTGCGGCGACTGGCAGGGCAAGCTGATGATGAACAACGACGCCGGCGCGGTCAGCTTCGGCGGCAGCTACGCGGCCGATTGCGGGCCACGGGTGTGGTATGTGCATCCCTACCGGATGAGCAACCAGCAGTATGTGGGGGCTAGCTTTGCGCAGATGTGGGCCGACCTGGGCGGCAGCTTCTCGGGACGTGTGGTGGCCGGACAGGTCACGCCCTCGGCGCGGCTGATGGTGGAGGTGGCCTCGCCGGCCCTGCCCGAGGTGATCCGCGATATCAACAAGTACAGCAACAACGTGATGGCGCGCCAGGTCTTCCTGACCCTGGGCGCCGAGATGAGCGGGCAGCCGGGCGACACCGCCAATGCCGCCCAGGCGGTGCGTACCTGGCTGGCGGACAAGGGCATAGAGGCATCCGCCTTCTCGATCGAGAACGGCTCGGGCCTGTCGCGCAGCGACCGGGTCACGCCGGGCCTGCTGGCCGGGGTGCTGCTGCAGGCCTACCGTTCACCGCTGATGCCGGAGTTCGTCTCCTCGCTGCCGCTGGTGGGTTATGACGGCACCATGCGTCGCCGTCTCAAGACCCAGGGCGTGGCCGGGCAGGCACACATCAAGACCGGCACCCTGAACGACGTGCGCTCCATCGCCGGCTACGTGCAGGCCGCCTCGGGCAAGACCTATGTGGTGGTGTTCCTGATCAACCACGCGGCCGCACCCAACGGGCAGAAGGCGCAGGATGCCCTGCTGCAGTGGGTCTACGAGAACGGCTGAGATACCGCGCCGCTACAGCAGTAGCGGCTTGTCGGAGAGTTCGTTGTGATCCTCATCGCCGTCGCGACGCGGCATGGCGGCCTCCAGACGCACATGCAGCCGCTCCAGTGCCTGTAGCGTGCTGCCCTGGAAGTCGCCCCTGGCATAGCCGCTGGTCATCGCGTGGCACACCTCCTGCCACTGCTCCTGCGTGACCCGGCCATTGATGCCGCGGTCGGCCACGATCTCCACCTTGCGGTCACCCAGGTTGATGTAGACCAGCACGCCGCAGTTTTCTTCGGTATCCCAGATGCGGTAGCGCGAGAACAGCTCATGCGCGCGCTGGCGTGCGCTTTCGCCACGCGTGAGCGCGCCCAGCGAGAGCGCGGCTTCGACGATCACGCGCACCTGGGCGCGATGGCGGCGTTCTCCCTCGCCGATGCTGGCCTGGATGGCCTTCAACGTGGAGGAGGGGAAGGCGCGCCGCGCCGCCGTGTGGGTGCTGCGCAGATGCCGCCACAGGCGGCCGGCCAGCGAGGGGGAAGTCTTGTGTTGGGTCATCTCACCAGTCTCCCGAGGCGCCGCCGCCGTCGAAACTGCCGCCACCACCGGAGAAGCCACCGCCGGATGAGCCGCCAGATGAGCTGCCACCAAAGCCGCCGCCCAGTCCGCCGGGTCCCGGCCAGCTGCGGCCCGAGGAGGCATTGCGCGCGGCCTGGTCGAGGATGCTGCCGATGATGACGCCGGCGCCGGTGCTGGCGCCATGGCCCCAGTCGTTGTTGTTGAGGGTGTTGCGGGCGCGGCTGCGTGACTTCAGCAGCACGCCAAAGAACACCACCAGGAAGAACACGATGACCATCACCACGATCCAGCCGCCACCATCGTCGGCCTGGACCTGCCGGGCGCCGTCATGGCGCTGCGCCGGTGGCAACTGCTCCTGCGCCAGCAGGCCGGAGATGGCCGAGACACCCGCGGCCAGGCCGCCATAGAAATCGTTCTGGCGGAAGTGCGGGGCGATCACGTCTTCCAGGATGCGCTTGGATTGCGCATCGGTGAGGCTGCCCTGCACGCCGCGTCCGGCTTCGATGCGCAGGCGCCGCAGCGACTTCGGATTGTCGCGTGCGACGATCAGGATCACGCCGTCGTCCACACCTTTGCGCCCCAGCTTCCAGGCATCGGCCACGCGGATGCTGTATTGCTCGATGGCTTCCGGGGCGGTGGAGGACATCAGCAACACCGCGATCTGGCTGCCGGTGCGCTGTTCCAGTTCGGCCAGCACGCCTTCGAGCGCCTGACGCTGTTGCGGCTGCAGCAGGGCGACCTGGTCGATCACGTGGCCCGACAGCGGTGGGACCGCGACCAGGCCGTCGGCGGCGCCGGCCAGGCCTGGCAGCATCGCCAGGGCCAGCAGCCAGCAGGCCAGCAGGAACCTGCCTGTGGGCAGCCTGAGCATCGTCAGCGTCTTGGGCATCGGCGTGCGCGGCTTACTTGCCGAAATTGACCGTCGGCGCGGTCGAGATGGCCTTTTCGTTCTCCACCGTGAAGGACGGCTTGACCTGGTAGCCAAACACCTTGGCCGTGATGTTGCTGGGGAAGCTGCGCGCCAGGATGTTGTAGTCCTGCACTGCGGCGATGTAGCGCTGGCGGGCGACCGTGATGCGGTTCTCGGTGCCCTCCAGTTGCGACTGCAGGTCGCGGAAGCTGGTGTCAGCCTTCAGTTGCGGGTAGTTCTCCGACACGGCCATCAGGCGCGACAGGGCCGAGGAAAGTTGCCCCTGCACCTGCTGGAACTTGGCCAGGGCTTCCGGGTTGTTCAACACCTCCGGGGTGATCTGGAAGCTGGTGGCGGCGGAGCGGGCCTGGGTCACGGCTTCCAGGGTGTCCTTCTCGTGGGCGGCATAGCCCTTGACGGTGTTGACCAGGTTGGGGATCAGGTCGGCGCGGCGCTGGTACTGGTTCACCACCTCGCCCCAGGCAGCCTTGGTGGCTTCATCCTTGGCCTGGAAGTCGTTGTAGCCGCAGCCGGTGAGGGTGAGGGCCAGGGTCGCGATGGCCAGCCAGGCGAAGAGTTTTTCCATATTGTCTTTCCTCGTAGCAAAAGTGAAGCAATGAGAGCGCATGAGACCGGAAAATCCGCGCCAGGTGCCGGATGTTCCGGGAAAACCGCTGAACATCAGTCAAATATCGAGATCGGGCCATGCCGGCGCGCTACAATAGCGCATCTTTCAGTTAAAGGCACCACCGTGACATTCATCGAGAAACTCAACGCTGCGTGGACCTCGCGCAATTCCCTGCTGTGCGTGGGTCTGGACCCCGACCTCAAGAAGTTCCCGGCCGAGCTGCAAGGCCGCCCGGACGCGATCTTCGAATTCTGCCGCGCCATCATCGATGCCACCGCCGAAGCCGCCTGTGCCTTCAAGCCGCAGATCGCCTACTTTGCCGCGCTGGGCGCGGAAGAGCAACTGGAACGCATCTGCGCCTACCTGCGTACCAACTATCCCGAGATCCCGCTGGTGCTCGATGCCAAGCGCGGTGACATCGGCGCCACCGCCGAGCAGTATGCCCGCGAAGCCTTCGAGCGCTATGACGCCGACGTCGTCACCGTCAGCCCCTACATGGGCTGGGATTCGGTCTCGCCCTATCTGGAATGGAAGGATCGCGGCGTGATCGTGCTGTGCCGCACCTCCAACGCCGGCGGCTCTGACCTGCAGTTCCTCGAAGTCGACGGCAAGCCGCTGTACCAGCACGTGGCTCGCCTGGTGGCCGAGAAATGGAATACCAATGGCCAGTGCGGCCTGGTGGTGGGCGCGACCTTCCCCCATGAGCTGGCCCAGGTGCGTGCCATCATCGGCGACATGCCGCTGTTGGTGCCGGGCGTCGGTGCCCAGGGTGGCGATGTGGAAGCCACGGTCAAGTCCGGCAGGACCGCCGCCGGCACCGGCATGATGATCAATTCCTCGCGCGCCATCCTGTACGCCAAGCCGCAGGCGGGTGAAGACTTCGCCGCTGCGGCCCGCCGCGTGGCCATCGAGACGCGCGACGCCATCAACCAGTTCCGCTGATCCGGCAAGCGTAAAAAGACAGGCGGCGACTCCTTGCGGAGCGCCGCCTGTTTGCATGGGTCGCGGGAGTCAGGGAGTCAGGGAGTCAATCGGTCAGCAGCTTGAGCAAGCCCTTGAGCGCATGGTCCACGGTCTGGGCGCGGACCTGCTGGCGATCGCCCTTGAAGACCAGGCGCTCGGTATAGGTCTTGTCGCCGACGCGCCAGCCGAAGCAGACGGTACCGACCGGCTTGCCCGGGACGGCGCCACCGGGGCCGGCGATGCCGGTGGTGGAGACGGAGACGTCCGAGCTGCTGTTGGCCACGGCGCCCTCGGCCATGGCGCCGGCGATCTCTTCGCTGACCGCGCCGTGCTGGGCGATCAGGGCTTCGGAGATATCCAGCAATTCATTCTTGGAAGCGTTCGAGTAGGTCACGAAGCCGCAATCGAACCATTCCGACGATCCGGCGATCTCGGTGATGGCGTGGGAGATACCGCCTCCGGTACACGATTCGGCAGTGGCAAGCAGCAGGCCTTTGGCCTTGAGTGTCTGGCCTACGCGGGTGGCAAGGTCTATCGTGGTGTCCATGCGTGTCATCCTCGGCT
>Ga0213872_10002200_pt1 | contig 11689 bp, 2 predicted proteins | sample VelepicomBERX_R2_FD_160071 | JGI IMG/M metagenome (GOLD analysis project Ga0213872, IMG submission 160071) | Rhizosphere microbial communities from Vellozia epidendroides in rupestrian grasslands, the National Park of Serra do Cipo, Brazil - RX_R2 | ecosystem: Host-associated > Plants > Roots >... | reverse complement strand
AGACCGCCGCTTTGTTCGCCGCCGCCTGCCGCATCGGCGCGGTGGTGGCCGACCGCCCGAAGGTCGAGGAAGAGGCGCTGGAAAGCTACGGCCTCAATCTCGGCATCGCCTTCCAGCTGATCGACGATGTGCTGGATTACTCGGCGCATCAGGAAAAGCTCGGCAAGGCGATCGGCGACGATTTCCGCGAGGGCAAGATCACCCTGCCGGTCATCCTGGCATTCCGCCGCGGCGACGACGAGGAGCGCGCCTTCCTGAAGCGCACGCTGGAAGATCTCGATCAGGCCGAGGATGGTTCCGACCTGATCCGGGCGCTGAAGCTGCTGGAAAAGCACAACAGCCTGACCGACACCATCAACCGCGCCCGCCATTACGGCGCCATCGCGCGCGATGCGCTCGGCATCTTCCCGGACAGCCCGGCGAAGACCGCCCTGACCGACATCATCGATTTCTGTATCGAAAGAGCTTTTTAAATAGCCCTCAGGCGCCGGGCGCGGCTTCCAGCCGCTGGGCTACCGCGCCAAGCTATACAGAATCGGCTCTTCGGCTGTCGGTAGCGCGGGGCCGCCTTGCGGCCCGAAAAAAGAAGAGGCGCGTCTCAGCGCTTCTTCTTCCACAGCCGCTTGTCGTAAGGGATCGGCCTCAAGGCATGGTGGTCCGCGAGTTTGTCGCGCCACCAGCCCTTATAGTCCTTGATCGCCTGGACTTCCTCGGCCTCGTGGTCGATCTCCGAGCCGATCTCCAGATAGGTCTCGAGATTGGCCAAGTCCGGCACCGGCAATTTGTCGGCGCGGAAATCGTCCCACATGCCGCGATAGAGGCCTTCCAGCTCACGCGCCAGCAGCGGTGTGTCGAACAGCACGCAAGCGTCCCGTCCGGCCGCCAGCCTCTCGCGGTAGGACAGGGCGATCGAGCGGTCGCGGCCTATCGCCACCGCGCGGTCGACGAATTCGCCGGGCGAGGCGCAGTCCAGTTCCGGCAAGCCGGCCGAGCGCACCAGGCTGCCGCACACCCGCGACGCAAAAGAACGTCCGCTCATGGTCAGGATCGGCACGCCCATCCACAAGGCGTCCGAGGCGGTGGTGTGTGCGCCATAGGGGGCCGTGTCGAGGAACAGATCGGCCAACGGATAGCGGGCCAGATGCTCGGGATTGGCCTTCTTCGGCGCGAAGATGATCCGCTCAGGCGCGATACCGCGGCTTTGCGCGAAATCGCGCAGGCGCTGCTCGGTCGCGGATGTGCTGGACAGCAGCCACAGCACGCTGTCCGGTACGCGCGACAGGATGGTCAGCCAGCGCAGATAGGTAAAGCGTGTGATCTTGTGCGCCCCGTTGAAGCAGCAATAGACCATCGCTTCGTCGGGCAGGCCGGCTTCGGCCCGGGTCGGGGTGGCAGCGACGGCCCGCTTGCGGTCGTTGGGCTGGTAACAGGGCAGGCGGCGCACCGTCTCGGAGTAATAGATCTCGGAGTCGGGCGGCACGATCCAGGGATCGGCGATCACATAATGGTGATAGGGGCTGGCCATGCTGCCGGGAAAGCCCAGCCAATTGACGATCACCGGCGCCGGGCGCAGCGCCACCACCTTGGTACGAGCATCCTTGGTGTAGCCATTGACGTCGACCAGGATCTGAATGCCGTCGTCCGCGATCCGTCGCGCCGCCGCCGCGTCGTCCATGCCATTGATCGGCACCCAATGATCCACCGCGGCGCGGATGCGCGCCTGCAGCGGATCCTCCATGTCGATCCCGCAATAATAGGCGAAGATCTCGACCTCGCCGCGATCGTGGACGTCGAACAGCTCGGCCATCAGATAGCCGATGGCGTGGGCGCGCAAATCCGAGGACAGATAGCCGATCCTGAGGCGCCCCGGCTTTTCGCGCGCAGCCCAATGGTCGCGCACGATATGGGCGGCGGCCACCGGCACTTCATGCTTGTTGTAGCGCCACGCCACCGCCAGCTGCAGCATCGGGTCGTCGGTATGCACCGCGACCGACAGGGGCGAAAGATTGGCGGTCAGCAGGCCGCGGCTCTGCTTCTCCCACGGCACGATCACCGGCCATTTGCACTGGCGCTGGCGGAGCGCGAGGTAATGCTGCAGCGCCTCGTTCTGCTCGCGGTCGAGTTCGAGGCTGTGGCGCAGGGTGGTTTCGGCCGCTTCGTCTTGGTTGCGGGTTTCGAGCACGCGGGCGGTCTGGTTCAGCGCGGTGATCTTGTGCAGCAGTGAATTGGCGTTGACGTCGGCGAGACCGCGGATCACCTCGTTCCATTGCCGGATCGCCAGTTCGGCCGAGCCCAGCCGCTCATAGATGCGGCCGAGATTGATGTAGGACGGCATGAAATCGGGCTTGGCCGCCACCGCTCGTTCGAGGCAGGCGCGCGCGCCGCCCAGATCGCCGGCATCGGTCAGGAAGACGCCGTAATTGAACAGCACTGCGTAAAGCAGCGGATCGCCTTCATTGTGAGCCAGCCAGGAATCGTATAACGCCTTGACCCCCGCCGGCCCGGCGCCGGCGCGCACCGCCTGCACCGCGTTGGCGAGGTCCATGGCCGAGAGAGATCCGGCCGCGGCCCGCTCGATATAAGCCTCCAGCACGCTCATCAGCTAAGGGCGGACTGCACCGCGGCCTTCTGGGAGGCGTTCAAGGCATTGTATTGGGCGCTGGTCATGCTTCCGATCTGGGCCACGGTGAGGGCCGACAACTGAGTAGTGGTCAGGGCGGCGAAAGTGGTCGTGGACAATTGTCCGATCACCGTAGTGGTGATGCCCTCGATCTGCGTGCCGGTCAAGGCGTTCAGCGTGGTGGTGTTGATGAAGTCGATCTGATTCTCGCTCATCGCACTGAGCTGGCTCTGGGTCAGGGCGCCGAGCTGCGACGAGGACAGGCCGTCGAGTTCGGTCACCGTCAGATCGGCGATCTGGTCGGGGCTCAGCGCGTTGATCTGGGTCGCGGTCAGGGCGCCCATCTGCGAGCTGCTCAGCGAGCGCAGCTGGAGGCGGGTCAGCTCGCCCAGCTGGTCGAGCGACAGCGAGGAAATCTCGGTCACCGTCATCTGGGTGATCTCGGTCGGGGTCAGCGACCCGATCTGGGTCGCGGTCAGGCCGGACAGCTGGGTGATGGTCAAGGCCTGGATCTGGGTCTGGGTCAGGCCGGTGATGGCCGCGGGCGACAGGCCGCCGATCTGGGTCGCGGTGAAGGCGGCCAGCTGGGTGCCGGTCAGGCCGGAGATCTGGGTCGGGGTGAAGCCGGCGATGCCGGTGGCCGACAAGGCGCCGATCTCGGTGGTGGTCATGTTGCTGATTTCGGTGGCGGTCAGCGCGCCGATGGCGGTGCCCGACAGGCCGTTGAACTGGCTCAGCGTCAAGGAGCCGATCTCGGTCGGGGTCAGCGACTGGATCTCGGTGGCGGTCAGCCCGCCCATCTGCGCGGCGGTCAGGCCGGACAGCTGGGTGGTGGTCAGCGCCGCCATCTCGGCCGCCGTCAGGCCGCCGATGGCGTTGACCGACAGCCCGCCCATCTGGGTCGAGGTGAGTGCGCCGAACTGCACCGAGTTGAACTCGCCGACCTGGGTGGCGGTGAAGCCGCCCATCTGGTTGACCGACAGGGCTGCGATCTGGGTGGTGGTCAAATCGCCGATCTGGCTGCTGGTCAGCGCGCCGATCTGGCTTTGGGTCAGGCCGCCGATCTGGGTGGTGTTGAGCAGCGCCATCTGGGTGGCGGTCAGGCCGGCGATGGCGCTCGACGACAATTCGCCGATCTGGATGGCGTTGAGGCCGCCCAGCTGGGTCTGGGTCAAAGCGGCGATCTGGGTCGGGGTCAGGGCGGCCATCGCCGCCGCGCTCAGGGCGCCGATCTGGGTGGTGGACAAGGCCGCGATCTGGGCACCCGACAGGCTGGCGGCCTGGGTCGAGGACAGGCCGGCGACCTGGGTGGCGGTCAGCGATGCCAGCTGCGCCGTGCTGAGCGCATCGAGCGCGGTGGTCGACAGGCCGGAAATCTCGGTCGGGGTCAAGGCATGGAGCTGGGTGCCCGACAGGCCGGACAGCTGGGTGGCGGTCAAGCCGGCGATCGCGGTCGAGGACAAGGCGGCGATCTGGACCGCGCTCAGCGCCGCCAGCTGCGTCTGGCTCAGCGAGGTGGCCTGAGTGACCGTCAGGCCGGCGATGCCGGAGGCGGACAGCGATGCCATCTGCGTGGCGGTCAGGCCGGCCAGCTGGGTGGTGGTCAGGCCGCCGACGGCGGTCGAGGACAAGGCGGCGAATTGCTGGCTGGACAGGGCGGCCAGCTGGGTAGAGGTCAAGGCCTGGACCTGGGCCGACGACAGGCCGGAAATGCCGGCCGCCGACAACGAGGAAAGCTGGGTCGCCGACAGGGCGGCGATTTCGGTCGAGGTCAGGCCGCCGATCGCGGTCGCCGACAAGGCGGACAGCTGAGTTGCCTGCAGCGCACCCATCTGGGTGCCGGTCAGCGCCGACATCTGGGTGGCGGTCAGGCCGGCGATCTCGGTGGTGGTCAGGGTGGCCAGCTCGGTGACGGTGATGTCGCCAAGCTGGGTGGTCGACAAGGCGCCGATCTGGCCGGCGGTGAAGGCGTGCAGCTGGACGTTGGACAGCGAGGCGATCTGGGTCTGGGTCAGGCCGGAGACGCCGGCCGAGGACAGCGATGCCATCTGGGTCGCCGACAGCGCCGCGACCTGGGTGGTGCTCAGGGCCGCCACCTGGGTCTGGGTCAGGCCGCCGACCTGGGTGCCGGTCAGGGCGCCGATCTGGGTGACCGTCAAGGCGGCGATCTGCGTCGAGCTCAGCGCCTGGATCTCGGTCGGGGTCATGCCGCGCACCTGGGTGGTCGACATGGCGTCGAGCTGGGTGGCCGACAGCGACGAGACCTGGTCGATGGTCAGGGCGGCGATCTGGGTGGCGGTCAGGGCGTTGAACTGCGTCGCGTTGAGCGCGCCGATCTGGGTGTCGTTGAGGCCGGAAACGCCCGCCGCCGACAAGGCGGACACCTGCTGGGCGGTCAGGGCGGCCAGCTGGGTGTTGGACAGGGCGGTGACCTGGGTCTGGGTCAGGCCGGAAATCTCGGTGACGGTCAGCGAGGCCAGTTCGGTGCTGGTCAGGCCGGCGATCTGGCTCTGGGTCAGGGCGCCGATCTGGGACGGAGCCAAAGCGCGGAACTGGGCGTTCGACAGCGACCCGATCTGGGTCTGGGTCAGGCCGGCGATGGCGGTGGCCGACAGGGCCGAGATCTGGCCGGTGGTCAGGGCGGCCAGCTGGGTGGTGCTGAGGCTGCCCACCTGCGCCTGGGTCAGCGCGCCGAGCTGGGCCGTCGACAGGGCCGACATCTGGGTCGGGGTCAGGGCGACGAGATCGGTGGTCGACAGGCCGGCCAGTTGCGAGGCGGACAGGCCGGCGATCTGGGTGGTGGTCAGCGCGGCCAGCTCGGCCGGGCCGAGATCGGCGATCTGGTACTGGTTGAGGGCGCCCATCTGGGTGGCCGACAGGGCGGAGACCTGGGTGCTGGTCAGCGCCGCCATCTGGGCGTCGGTCAGGCCGGAGATGCCGGTCGCGGACAAGGCGGAGACCTGGAGGGTCGACATCGCCGCCAGCTGCGCCAGGGTCAGGCCGGCGACCTGGGTTCCGACCAGCGCGTTGACCTGGGTCGAGGTCAGGGCGTTGACCTGGCTGGTGCTCATCGTCTGCAGCTGGGTGACCGCCAGATCCTGGATCTGCGAGGTCGTCAGCGCGCGGAGCTGGGTGGTCGAGAGTTCGCCGATTTCGGTGGTGGTCAAGCCGCCGATGGCGGTCAGCGACAGGCTGGCGATCTGGGTCGAGGAGAGCGCGGCCAGCTGGGCCGAGGACAGCGCCGCCACCTGCTTGTCGGACAGGGCCGAGACCTGGGTGGCGGTCAGGGCGCCGATCTGGGAAACCTGCAATTCGCCGACTTCGGTGGCGGTCAGCTCGGACAGCACGGTGCTCGACAGGCCGCGGATCTGGGTGGTGCTGAGCGCGGCGAGCGCGGTCGAGGTCAGGTTGGCTACCTGCTGCGGCGTCAGCCCGCCGATCTCGGTGGCGGTCAGGGCCTGCAGCTGGGTCGAAGTCAAATTGGCGATCTGCGTCGCGGTCAGGCCGGACACGCCGAGGGTCGACAGGGCGCCCATCTGGGTGGTCGACAAGGCGGCCAGCTGGGTCGAGGTCAGCGATTGAACCTGACCGTCGGTCAGGGCGCCGAGCTGGGTGGTCGACAAAGCCGCCATCTGGGCCGCCGACAGGGACTGCAGCTGGGTCGCGGTGAAGGCCGCCATCTCGGTCGCCGTCAGGCCGCCGAGCTGGGTGGTGGTCAGCGAGGCGATCTGCGCCGTGGTCAGGCCGGTCAGCCCGGCCGAGGACAGGCCGGCGATCTGGGTCGACGAGATCGCGGCGAGCTGTGTGGTGGTCAGCGATGCCATCTGGCCGTTGCCGAGGCCGGCCAGGGCGGTGGCGGTCAGGGCGGCGATCTGCGACGAGGACAACCCGGCCAGCTGCGAGGTGGACAGGCTGCCCAGTTCGGTGGCGGTCAGGCCCTTGATCTCGGTGCTGGTCAGCGTGCCGATCTGGGTGGCGGTCAGGCTGTCGATCTGGGTGGCGGTCAGCGCCGTCACCTGGGTGGCGGTCAAAGCGGTGAATTGCGTGGCGGACAGCGCGCCGATCTGGGCCGAGGTCAGGCCGGCCACGCCGGTCGCCGACAGGGCGGCGATCTGGGTGACGGCAAGGGCGGCGATCTGGCTGGTGGTCAGGGCCTCGACGCCGGTGCCGGACAGGCCGCCGATCTGGGTGGCGGACAGCGCGGCGATCTGGGTGGTGGTCAGCCCGGCTACCTGGGTGGGGGCCAGTTCGCCCATCTGGGTGGCGGTCAGGCCGGCCAGCTGGGTTTTGCTGAACGCGGCCATCTCGGTGGCGGTCAGGCCGGACAGAGCGGTCGAGGACAGGGCGCTGATCTGCGACGAGGCCAGGGCGGAGAGCTGCGCGCCCGACAAGGCGGCGGCCTGGGTATCGACCAGGGCGCCGATCTGGGTTGCGGTCAAATTGGCGATCTGGGTCGTCGACAGGGCGGCCAGCTCGGTGGTGGTCAGGCCGGCGATCACCGTCGGCGACAGGGTGCGCAGCTGGGTCGTGGCCATGGCGGCCAGTTCCGTCGACGTCAGGGCCGCCACCTGGGACGCCGACAGGGCGCCCATCTGGGTGGTGGTCAGGGCGGCCAGCTGCGTGGCTGCCAGCTCGCCCACCTGGGTGGCGGACAGGCCGGCCAGCCCGGTGGCCGACAGGGCGGCGATCTGGGTGGTGGCGAGGGCGGCGATCTGCGCCGAGGACAGCGCCGCGACCTGGGTGGAGCCCATCGCCCGCATTTGGGTGACCGACAGCGCGGTCATCTGGGTGCCGGTAAGATCGCCGACCTGCTGGGCGTTCAACGCGCCCATCTGGGTCACGGTCAGGCCCTTGACCTGGGTAGTGGTCAGAGCGGCCATCTGGGTGTCGTTCAGGCCGGAAATACCGTCCGAGGACAGGGCGCCGATCTGAGTCGAGGCGAAGGCCGCCAGCTGGGTGGCGGCGAGGTCGCCGACCTGGCCGCTGGACAGGCCGCCGATCGCCGTTGCCGACAGCACGCTGATCTGCCCGGTCGACAAGGCGGCGATCTGGGTCGCGGCCAGGGCGCCCATCTGGGTCGCGGTCATGCCCTTGAATTCGGTGGTGGTCAGGGCGGCGATCTGCGCGGTGCTCAGCCCCGTGATCGCTCCGCTGGACAGGGCCGCCAGCTGGGTAGAGGCCAGGGATTGCAGCTGGCCGTTGCTCAGCGCGCCCATCTGGGCGTTGGTCAGGCCGCCGATCTCGGTGGCGGTCATCGCCTGCAATTGGGTGGTGGTCAGGCTGGAAATCTGGGTGGTCGACAGGGCGCCGATGATCGGCCCGCTGATCGCCTTGGTCTGGGTCGCGGTCAGGGCGGCGAACACCGCGCCGGACAAGGCGTTGAGCTGGTCGGAGCTGAGCGAGGTGACCTGGGCGGCGGTGAGGCCGTTCAATTGGGTGATGGTCAGCTGCGACATCTGGCTGTCGTTCAGGCCATCGAGGGCGGTGGCGGTCAGCGCCCCCAACTGGCTCGCAGTCAAGGCGGCCAGCTGGGTCGAGGTCAGCGACTGCATCTCGCCGGCGGTCAGGCCCTTGACCTGCGTGGTGCCCAGCGCCGCCATCTGGGTCGCGGTCAGCGAGGCGAGCTGGGCACCGTTCAGTCCGCCGATCGCAGTCGCGGACAGGCCCGCGAACTGAGTGGTGCTCAGACCGGCCAGCTGGGTAACCGACAGGCCGTTGACGGCGGTGGAGGACATCGCCGCCAGCTGGGTGGTGGTCAGGGAGGCCAGCTGCGCCGCGGACAGGTTCGAGGTCTGTGCGTCGGTCAGGGACGCCACCTGGGCCGCGGTCAGCGACGAGATCTGCGTGGTGGACAGGGCGGCCAGTTCGCCGGAGGTCAGCGAGGAGAGATCGGTGGCCGACAGGCCGCGCACCTGGGTCGTGGTCAGGGCCGCCAATTCCGTGCTGCTGAGTGCGGCCAGCTGGTCGGGCGTCAGGGCGCCGATCTGGGTCGAGGTCAGGGCGCGCAGCTGGGTGGTGTTCAGCGAGCCGAGCTGGGTCGCGGTCAGGCCGTTCATCGCCGTGCTCGTCATGCCGGCGATCTGGCTCGACGACAGGGCGGCCAGCTGCGAGGCGCTCAACGCGGCGGTCTCGGTGGCGGTCAGGCCGTGCATCTGCGTCGTCGTCAGGCTGGCGATCTGGGTGGTGGTCAGGGCGCCCAATTGGTCCGTGGTCAGCGAGGCGATCTGGGTGGCGGTCAAGGCGCGCAGCTGGCTGCTGGTCAGGCTGGCCATCTCGGTCGTGGTCAACCCGCTGATCGCGGTCGACGACAAGGCGGGCATCTGGGTGGCGGTGAAGGCGGCGACCTGGGTCGTGCTCAAGGACCCCATCTGCCAATCGGTCAGGCTGGCCAGGGCCGCATTGGTGATCGACGCGATCTGGGTGGCGTTCAGCGCCTGCAGCTGGGTCGAGGACAGCGAGGCCAGCTGCGTGCCGGTGACGCCCTTGATCTCGCCCGAGGTCAGCGCCGCGATCTGGCCGGTCGACAGGGTGTCGATCTGGGCGTTGCTCAACGCGGCGATCTGGGTCGAGGCCATCTGCGACACTTCGGTGGTCGACAGGCCGGCGATCTGGCCGACGCTCAGGCCGCCCAGCCCGGTGGCGCTGATGGCGGACAATTGGGTGCTGGCCAGGGCGGCGAGCTGGGCCTGGCTCAGCGCCGAGATGTCCGCCGAGCTGAGGCCGCGCATCTGGGTGGTGGACAGGGCCGCCATCTGGGCGGCGGACAGGGCGCCGAGCTGGGTGGCGGCGAACGATGACAGGGCCGTGGAGGACAGGGCGGTCAGCTGGGTCGTGCTCAGGCCGGCCACGTCGCCGGTGGACAGGCCGGACACCGCGAGGGTGGTCAAGGCGGCGATCTGCTTGGTGGACAGGGCGGCCAGCTGCGCGGCCGACATGGCGGCGACCTGCGTGCCCTGCAGCCCCTTCACGCCGACGGTCGACAAGGCGGCTACCTGGGCGGTGGAGAGGTCGCCGATCTGGTCGGTGGTCAAGGCGCCGACGGCGGCCGAGGTCAGGGAACCGACCTGGGTGATGGACAGCGCCGCCAGCTGGGTGGAGGTCAGGGCGGAAACTTCGTCGGTGGTCAGGCCCGCCACCTGGGTGGTCGTCAGCCCGGCGATCTGGGTGGACGACAGATTGGTGATCTGGAAGGCCCCGAGGGCGGCGATTCCGTTCGCCGGCAGGGCCGCCATCTGGGTGGTGGTCAGCGCCCCGAACTGGGTCGAGTTGAGATTGGCGATCTGGGTCGAGGACAGGCTGTGCAGCTGCGTCGAGGTCAGGTGCGCGACCTGGTCGGTGGACAGGGCGGCCAGCTGAACCGGGGTCAGGGCGTTGAGTGCCGTGGCGGTCAGGCCGGTGAGCTGGGTGTCGGTCAAGGCGGCGACCTGCGCGGCCGACAGGCTTTGGATGGCCGAAGCGGACACGCCCGCCAACTGGGTGGTGGAGAACAAGGCGAGCTGGCCGCTGCTCAGCGAAGAAAGCTGGCTGCCGGTCATGCCGTGTATCTGCGTCGAGGTCACGCCGAGCATCTGCCAGCTGGACAGGGTGTCGATCTGGCTGACGGACAGCGCGCCGATCCCGGTCGCGCTGAGGCCGGCGACCTGGGCGTTGGACAATTGGGCGATCTGGGTCGTCGACAGGGATGCCAGCGTGGTGGCGTTGAGGCCGCCCATCTGCGTCGGGGTGAGGCCGCTCAGCTGTCCCGCGGTCAGCGAGGCGATCTGGTTGCCGGACAGGCTGTTGAGCTGCGCCGCGCTCATGCCCTGGAACTCGGTCGCACTCAAGGCGGCGAACTGCGCGGCGCTCAGCTGGCCCAGTTCGGTGGTGGTGAAGCCCGCCATCTGGGTGGAGGCCAGGGCGCCGACCTGCGCCGCCGCCAGGGCCGACAGCTGGGTCGAGGACAGGTTGCGGATATTGGCGATCGACAGCGCCGCCATCTGGGTGGCGGCCAGCGAGGTGAGTTGGGTGGTGGTCAGGGTCGCCAGGCTGGTCGCGGTCAGGCCGGCGACCGCCGCGGTGGACAAGGCGGAGACCTGGGTGCTGGAGAGGGCCGAGATCTGCGCCGTGCTCAGCGACGACATCTGGGTGCTGGCCAGGCCGTTGATTTGGGTCGAGCTGAGGGCGGCGATGGCGCCGGTGCTCAGCGCCTTGACCTGGGTCGCGGCCAGGGCGCCGACCTGGGTCGGGGTCAGCGCGCCCATCTGGGTGGAGGTCAATTGGCCGATTTCGCTGGTGGTCAGGCCGCGGATCTGCAGGGTGGACAGCCCGGCGATGGCGGTGCCGCTCAGCGCGTCGAGCTGGGCGGCGTAGAGCACGGTGAGTTGCGCCGGGGTGAAGCCCATCTGGTTGGCGGTCATCGCCCCCATCTGGGTGGCGGTGAAACCGCCCACCTGGGTTTTCGACAGTTCCGCGATTTGGGTCTTGCTCAGCTCCTGGATCTGGGTGCTGGTCAGGGCCGCCAATTGCGTAAGCGAGAAAGCAGCCATGTCCGTCGACGTCAGTGCGGAAACCGCAGTCGACGACAGGGCTTTGATTTGTGCCGGATCAAGTGATGCTATGATCGACGTCACAGAAGTATATCCTCGGGCTTTCTCATGCTATTTACTGAAGGAATAAACGAATAAGAGTTTTTAATTCACTAATGACTCGCGATTTTTCTATTTATCTATTTTTGCGGATAGAATTTTTATCTTGCTTTTCGATCCAATCCGGGTTTAGATATCGCACTATCCCTTGGTTTAAGCCGCTCTGGCCTCTTTTTACCAAGCAAAAATCCGGCCAACTGTGAAAAGCGTCGCATTTCCTGGGCCGGCTACGGATTTCCACCTCTGAACAGGCCGTTTCCCGGCGGTTTCGGCCGTGCCGTGGGTAAAAATTGCCCGGCAAACGCTGCCGTGCATTTTTGCCTTTGATCTCCGGGAAGCTTGAGGCTATAAGACTGCCTCCCGGGCGTCGGAGTGTAGCTCAGCCTGGTAGAGCACTGTCTTCGGGAGGCAGGGGCCGGAGGTTCGAATCCTCTCACTCCGACCA
>Ga0213872_10002199_pt1 | contig 11690 bp, 7 predicted proteins | sample VelepicomBERX_R2_FD_160071 | JGI IMG/M metagenome (GOLD analysis project Ga0213872, IMG submission 160071) | Rhizosphere microbial communities from Vellozia epidendroides in rupestrian grasslands, the National Park of Serra do Cipo, Brazil - RX_R2 | ecosystem: Host-associated > Plants > Roots >... | reverse complement strand
GGCCTTCCGGCGTGGCCATATCGAGGGCGACCGACTTCTTGCCGCGGTTGGTGCACAGGTAGTAGGCCGACTCGCGCGTGGGTTGGCCGTCGCGGTCTGCAAGGAAGGGTGGCCCCCAGCCGCGCGTGTCGTCGCCGCCTTCGGGGCGTTCGATCTTGATGACCTCGGCGCCCAGGTCGGCCAGCATCTGGGTAGCCCAGGGGCCGGCGAGCACGCGAGAGAGGTCGAGGACACGGAGGTGGGAGAGGGCGGACATGGATGCTGTCTTGTGAAACGAATGCAGCGTATCTAAGGGTACGTCGCTCCCGCGTAGGCGGTGCGTAGGTTGGGTAGAGCGTAGCGAAACCCAACGACTTTGCGAATATCTGTTGGGCTTCGCTACGCTCTACCCAACCTACATGACTGCCTTCGCGGAAATGACGCATTTGTAGGTTGGGCTGAGTGCAGCGAAGCCCAACACTGGTCACGCAACTACGGCGCTTGTTGGGCTTCGCCGAGCTCAGCCCAACCTACGTCAAGCGCCGCTTAAGCGCTGAACGCCTGAATCCCCGTCTGCGCACGGCCCAGGATCAGGGCGTGCACGTCGTGCGTACCTTCGTAGGTATTTACCGCTTCCAGGTTCATCACATGGCGGATGACGTGGAATTCGTCGCTGATGCCGTTGCCGCCGTGCATATCGCGCGAGACGCGGGCGATATCCAGCGCCTTGCCGCAGTTATTGCGCTTGATCAGCGAGATCATTTCCGGCGCAGCGCGGCCTTCGTCCATCAGCCGGCCTACGCGCAGGGCAGCTTGCAGGCCGAGCGTGATTTCCGTTTGCATGTTGGCCAGCTTGAGCTGGATGATCTGGTTGGCGGCCAGCGGGCGGCCAAACTGGATGCGGTCCAGCGTGTACTGGCGGGCGGCGTGCCAGCAGAACTCGGCTGCACCCATAGCGCCCCAGGCGATGCCGTAGCGGGCCTTGTTGAGGCAGCCGAACGGACCCTTCAGACCCTTCACATTGGGCAGCAGGTTGGCCTCCGGCACGAACACCTCGTCCATGACGATCTCGCCCGTAATGGAAGCGCGCAGGCTGAACTTGCCTTCGATCTTGGGGGCGGACAGGCCCTTCATGCCCTTTTCCAGCACGAAGCCGCGGATTTCGCCTTCGTCGTCCTTTGCCCACACCACGAACACATCGGCGATCGGGGAGTTGGTGATCCACATCTTGGCGCCAGAGACGGAATAGCCGCCGTCGACCTTGCGGGCGCGCGTGATCATGCTGCCGGGGTCGGAGCCGTGGTTCGGCTCGGTCAGGCCGAAGCAGCCTACCAACTCGCCCGTGGCCAGCTTGGGCAGCCACTTCTGCTTCTGTTCTTCGCTGCCGTAGGCGTAGATCGGGTACATCACCAGCGAGCTCTGCACGCTCATGGCCGAGCGGTAGCCGCTGTCCACGCGTTCCACTTCACGCGCGACCAGGCCGTAGGCAACATGGCTCACGCCGGCGCAGCCGTAGCCTTCGATGGTGGAGCCCAGGAAACCCAGCTCGCCCAGTTCGCTCATGATCTCGCGATCGAACTTCTCATGGCGGTTCGCTTCCAGCACGCGCGTCTGCAGCCGCCCCTGGCAGTAGTCATGCGCCGCGTCGCGGATCATGCGCTCGTCGTCGGTCAGTTGTTCGTTGAGCAACAACGCATCGTCCCATTGGAAGTGCGGCTTGGCCATGCTGGTCTCCGGTAGAAAAGGTGGGCGGCGCATCGGCGGCAGCCCACGTCATGTGGACTGCCACCTGCTTTCCGCCGACGCGCCATGCTGCATCAACACATCCGAATCCTCGTCTCCGGTACCTGGGTACCCCCGGATGCTCACGGTGCGATGGGCGTCGTTCTAATTGATGAATTCCGCTATGCGGAACTGCATTCCATATAGCGAAACATTGTATGGGCAAGTGGCTGATTTGTAAAGGTGCGAATGTCAAGCCGACCGTCGTGAAAACGTTGATTTTTCCCTATCGACGTTAGGGTTTTCTCGGATTGTTGGAAACAGGCAACGCTGACCTATTTTTTTTACAACAATTCACACGTTCTTCCTTAGCATATGCGCCATGGGAACGATCCGTTCCCGTTAGGAGATCAGCCTAAAGCTGCATGCTGCCGAGTTCAGACCCGAACAGCGCAGATCGCTCGGCACATGCGTTCGTTCAAGTAGCAGGGGAGAAGTCTAAAGTGTTCAAGTTGAAAGAAATTGCCCGCGCCATGGCGCTGGTCGGTATTTCCGGTGGCCTGGCCCAAGTGGCCCTGGCCGACGATGCATCCAGCCAGTCTGCCGCCAAGCCGGAAAAAATCGAAGTCGTCGGTACCAACATCAAGCGCGTGACGTCCGAATCCGCCATGCCGGTGCAGGTCGTGACGCACCAGGAAATTGTCGACGAAGGCGTGCAAAACCTCACTCAGCTGATCAGCAACCTAGCTGCTTCGACGGGCGGTCTGAGCGATATCAGCGGCGGCAACTCCTTCGCACCGGGCTCCTCCAGCGTGAGCCTGCGCAACCTGGGTTCACAAAGTACCCTCGTACTGCTGAACGGCCGCCGCGTGTCGTCCAACGCCTTCGCCAACTTCAACACGACGTTCGTCAATACCGACAGCTTCCCCATCGACGTGATCGAGCGCGTGGAAGTGCTGAAGAGCGGCGCCTCCGCCATTTACGGTTCGGATGCCGTTGCCGGCGTGATCAATATCGTTACGCGCAAGGACTATGAAGGCCTCGACCTTCAGGCCAGCCGGGAACAGTCCATCACCTCGGGCAAGTTCGGCACGACGACGGCTTCGTTGACGGGCGGCTTCGGCGACATCAACAAAGACCACTACAACCTCATGTTCAATGCGGACATGTTCCATCGTGAGGCGGTGGCGTGGAAGCCCCTGGAAGGCTACCAGAACCCACGACTGATCCACCTTGCCGGCAAAGGCTACGGTTCGTTCTCCACGGTCGCGTTCCCGGGCAATGAAATCGACCAGGAAACGGGCGCTGTGAAAACGCTGGGTTGCAGCAACCCGAATGAAGCCAAGATCGGCTCGTTCTGCCGCTACGACCGCGTTGCCGATTGGCAGGCCGTTCCGCAGTCCGACCGCGCACAGGGCTTTGTCTCGGGCGAGTTGCAGATCGACGGCACCCTGACTGCGTTTGCAGAAGCCTCCTTTTCGGATCAGAAGACCTCGGCAACGGGCGCGCACTATACGTATACGGAATCCGCGCCGCTGGCCAGTTGGGGGACGTTGTCGGGTACGACCAATAACTTCAACTACATGGGCCTGAACCCGCAGGATCCCTTGAACGTATTTGGCGCTGCGGGAGATAACGCAGCCTTCCGTTACCGCTTCGTCGACATGCCGAATACGCACAATACGGAGGCTAAACAGGATCGCTTCCTGGCCGGCCTGCGCGGTACCCTGGGCGAACACGACTGGGAAACGGCTATCGGCACCATGGGTTCCTGGGGTTCCGACTTGGAGTCGGGTAACTTCCCGAGTGCCTCCGGGTGGAAGAAGCTGATCGGCTGCTATGACGCAAACTGTGGCACGCAGGACCCGAACAGCGGCCTGTTGGTTTCCAATGACCCCAACTACTTCCACCAGCCAAACGGCTATGTTGCCGGCGGCCCGAACAGCCCGGCCGTGCTCAACCAGCTGTTCCCTGTGTTCGGCACCAACGCCAAGTATCGCCAGATTTTCTGGGACGGCAAGATCAGCGGCCCGCTGGCCAATCTCTTCGGTGGCGAAGTCAACTACGCCACGGGTGCGGAACTGCGCCACGAGACGCTCCTGATCAGCCCGACGGCCAATTCGGCGGCAGGCGACATCGTCGATGTGGGTGCCAGCACGGCAGACGGTTCGCGCTCCTTCAGTGCCATCTTCGGCGAACTGGAATACACACCGATCAAGTCCGTGGAGATGGACGCCGCACTGCGCGCCGATAAGTTCCCGAACTTCAAGGCACACATTTCGCCCAAGTTCAGCGTGAAGTGGAATGCGCTGGATCAACTGGCCTTCCGCGGTACGATCGAAAATGGCTTCCGCGCACCGAACTTGATCGAGAGCGGCAATACGACCTTCGCCTCGTTCTCCGGCGGTGGCGTATCGGACGACAAGCGTTGCCCGGCCGCCTCGAAGCTGATCACGGATCTGACCAACGCCATCAACAATACGACAGACCCGAACGCGCTGGCCAATATGCAGGCCGCCCTGCAGCAGGCGCAGACGGAATGTAATGGCTCGCCGGCACAGCTGAGCAAGGGTAACCCGGCGCTGCAGCCGGAAATCTCGCACAGCATGTCGTTCGGCGTGGTGTTCGAGCCGATCAAGAGCCTGAGCGGATCGGTCGATTACTGGTACATCCATCGTACCAACACCATCAACATCCTGACTGCACAGCAGGCTGTCGATCAGGAGGCTTCGAACCCGGCCGGCGTTACGCGCTATCCGAGCAACATTCCTGATCCGACGTTCAGCGCAAACGATAAGAATCTTGGCGGTCAGAACGACTTCGTTGTCTACGGTGTGCCGAAGAACGCTGCTGGGAACTACGTCGGCTACATCCAGACAGTGAACACCAAGTTCATCAATGCCTACGAACAGAAAACCAGCGGTATCGACTTCAACCTGAAGGGCAAGTGGAATGTGCCCGTCATTGGCAAGGTCGGCACGGAGTTGAATGCCACCTATGTGATCAGCTACAAGGACGCCAGCGTTGCGTCGATTTCCGAGAACCTGGCCGGCACCTATGGCATCCCGCGCACGAACGCCAACCTGAAGGTGGACGACACCTACGGTCCGCACCACGGTGGCTTCCGCCTTAATTACACGAGCGGAACGGGCCTGCAGTCGTTCGCGGCAGATCCGGGCTGGAATCTGGCGGCCTGTACTGGCCAGGGCGTGCCGAAGGACCTGTGTCACGTGCCGAGCATCACGACTACCGACGTGTTCTATGACTACACCGGTATCAAGAACCTGACGGTTTCCGGCCGCGTGCTCAACGTGTTCGGCCGCTACGCCGCAGTGGACGCCCGCGGCTTCGGCGGTGTCGGCAACGTTGGCCCGGTTGTGAACTACGATGCCATGGGCCGCATGGCATGGATGGGTCTGGAGTACAAGTTCTTCTAAGCCTGAACGCAGTGCGCCGAATGCTCGGCGCGATGTGAACTGGGGCCGCATCGGTTTTACCGATGCGGCTCTTTGTTTATTATGGCTAGCTCACAATATGGAACGGCAGCCGATGGAGAATGCAGACGAAGTGGCAGGCGAGGATCGCCTGTTCGTCACCGCCCTGGCGCGGGGCCTGGCCGTGCTGGCCGCCTTCAAGGCGGGAGACCGGGCGCTGGGCAATGCCGAGCTGGCGCAGCGGGCCGGCCTGCCCAAGTCGACCGTCTCGCGCCTGACGCATACGCTGTGCAAGCTGGGCTATCTGGTGCAGGACGACGCAGGTAAATACGGCCCGGCGCCGGCCGTGTTGACGCTGGGCTTCGCTGCGCTCTCCGGTCTGGAGCTGCGCGAACGCGCACGCGAGCCGATGCGGGCCTTGTCCGACCGCACGGGCCTGTCCGTTACCCTGGGCGTGCGCCACGGTACGCGTGTCGTTTACGTCGAAACGCGCCGCGCGCCGACGCGCGTGGGGATTCGGCTCGAGGTCGGTTCCAGTGTGCCCTTGGCTACCACGGCTATCGGGCGTTCGCTCTATGCGGCATTGCCCGAAGACGAGCGCCTGGCAGTCAATGCGGCATTGGCGGACGAGTACGGCGGCAAATGGCTAGGGATGGCAGAGCGCCTCGATGCGGTGCGTGCCGAGATCGACAAGTTAGGCTACAGCGCATCGTTCGGTGAGTTCGAAGCCGACATCCACGCCGTTGCGGCCGCCATTCCGGGCAGCCAGCCGCCCATGGCCATCAACTGCAGCGGACCCGCCTATCGCCTGACGCCGGCACAATGGGCACGCGATATCGCACCACAGGTTGTAGCGCTGGCGCGAACCTTGTCTAGCTGACCGAATCTCAGCGCTGTGATTGTCCTTCTTGCGCTGTAGTCAAGCGTCCGCTCGCTACTATTTTGCGCGACTTCTGCGCGCAAATTTGCGACAATTACACCTTTATTTCAGTCGCTTGCACCGGCAACGGGTGTAGTGCGGCCTGTCCCGTTACCGAAGCCGAGGTTCCTCATGCAGTTTGCTCCTCCCGCCTACATCAAACATCGTGCCCTGATCGAATGGGTCGGCAAGGTTGCCGCCCTCACGAAGCCTGCTGCCATTCACTGGGTGGATGGGTCGGACGAGGAAAACCAGCTGCTGATCGACCAGATGGTCGCCGCCGGCACACTCACCAAGCTGAACCCGGAAAAGCGCCCGAACAGCTACGCTGCCTTCTCCGATCCGTCGGATGTAGCGCGCGTGGAAGACCGCACCTTTGTTTGTCCGGAGCGCGAGGAAGACGCGGGCCCGAACAACAACTGGATGGCGCCGGCCGAGATGCGTGGCACGCTCAACGGCCTGTTCGACGGCGCAATGCAGGGCCGTACCATGTATGTGATCCCGTTCAGCATGGGTCCGCTCGGCTCGCACATCGCCCACGTGGGCATCGAGATCACCGATTCGCCCTATGTTGTGGCCTCCATGCGCATCATGACGCGCATGGGCCGTGCCGTGTACGACGTGCTGGGCGAAGATGGCGAGTTCGTGCCCTGCGTGCACAGCGTGGGCGCCCCGCTCAAGGCGGGCGAGGCCGACGTGGCCTGGCCGTGCAACCCCGCCACCAAGTACATCGTGCACTTCCCGGAAACGCGCGAGATCTGGTCCTATGGTTCCGGCTACGGCGGCAATGCGCTCTTGGGCAAGAAGTGCTTTGCGCTGCGTATCGCCTCCACCATGGGCCGCGACCAGGGTTGGCTGGCCGAGCATATGCTGATCCTGGGCGTGGAAAGCCCGGCCGGCGAGAAGTCCTACGTCGCAGCCGCCTTCCCCAGCGCCTGCGGCAAGACCAACTTCGCCATGCTGATCCCGCCGCAGGCCTACCAGGGCTGGAAGGTGACCACGGTGGGCGACGACATCGCCTGGATCAAGCCCGGCAAGGACGGCCGCCTGTACGCGATCAACCCGGAAAATGGCTATTTCGGCGTGGCGCCGGGCACCTCGACCAAGTCGAACCCGAACGCCATGGCCATGCTGAAGGAAAACGTCATCTTCACCAACGTCGCGCTGACCGACGACGGCGACGTGTGGTGGGAAGGCATGAGCAAGGAAGCCCCGGCGCACCTGATCGACTGGCAGGGCAATGACTGGACGCCGGACTGCGGCCGCAAGGCGGCACACCCGAATTCGCGCTTTACCGTTGCAGCGGCCAAGTGCCCGTCGCTCGACCCGGCGTGGGACGACGCAAACGGCGTGCCCATCTCCGCCTTTATCTTCGGCGGCCGCCGCTCCTCCACTATCCCGCTCGTGTTCGAAGCGGCCGGCTGGGGCGAAGGCGTGTACATGGCTGCCACCATGGGTAGCGAAACGACAGCCGCCGCCATGGGCGCGCAAGGCCAGACGCGCCGCGACCCGTTTGCCATGCTGCCCTTCTGCGGCTACCACATGGGCGACTACTTCAACCATTGGCTCAAGATGGGCGAGCGCGTGGAGCACGCCCCGCATATCTTCTGCGTCAACTGGTTCCGCCTCGACCAAGAAGGCCGTTTCCTGTGGCCGGGCTTTGGCGAGAATATGCGCGTGCTGGAGTGGATCGTTGGCCGCGTGCAGGGCAAGGCCAACGCTTCTGAGACGGTGCTGGGCTGGATGCCGTCCTATGACGACCTGGACTGGACTGGGCTGGATGCTGTCACGCGCGAGCAGTTCGACGCGCTGATGCAGGTCGACATCGACGCCTGGCGCGCCGAGGTTGCTGCGCATGCGGACTGGTTCGCCAAGCTGGCGGATCGACTGCCAAAGACCTTGGATGAGAAGCGTGCCAAGCTGAGCGCTGCACTGGCGGGTTGATCTACCGCTGAGGTGAACAAAGGCCGCGATTGCGGCCTTTGTTTTTTGTGTCGGGCAGCTTCGATCCAATGCTGCTCACAAGCCTAGCGTTACACCAAACATCACACCGGATTCCCGTTTTCGCGGGAATGACACGGATGTCGGGCGCATTGAGCCGCGTAGGTTGGGTTTCGCCGCAGTATTGCGCGCGTGGAAACCGTGGCGTATGCGTCCTCAGCAACACCAGGGGCCGCATAGGCGACCCCTTCTCATTGCCGGAAGCCTAAGGGCTATCGCCATCGACGCTCTGTCGGTGTTCGCTGCATCCTAGCCAAGCCTGCAGCTGCTTGCCGGCCATCAATCCTGTGGCAGATATCGTTCGGCAAGTGCGCTAATGGCGTCGTCGTCGATTGGCTCTTTGGTGGCGAGTGCCCACAAGTCGAACGCCTCTGGCCGCCGGCCGCCAAACACCTTACCAAAACCTGCCTCGTAGAGGCTGTCCGCGAGTACCTTGTAGATAAAGCCGCATTTGTGCGCCATGTAAGTCTTTCCTTGCCCAATATATGACGCATGGCCGTACAGGATGTCCAACGCGCTGATTGGCCCGGCGGGTGAGACATAGAGCGGTTCCATCAAACGGCCCGCGGCGACGTGCTCGGCGACCGTCTGGATGTCAGGGCAAGTGATGACCAGAAATCCGCCAGGCGCCAGGACGCGATGAAACTCCTTGAGTACGGGCAGCACCTGGTGAGGAAACACGTGCTCAATGTTGTGGGCGGAATAGACCGCGTCCATGCTGCCCGTTTCGACTGCATTCATATCCACCATGTCACCAACGATGTCGGGCTTGACGCCCGGATTGATGTCGAACCGCACCTCGTGCCAGCCCTCATCCGCGAACCTGCTCACAGCCAGGTCCTTGATCGTATCTGTACCGCAGCCGATATGTAGTAGCTTTTTCAAACTGAATGCTCCTTTAAATCCGCGCCTGCGACTTGGGCACAAGTCGTCTCATTGGGGATATTGCCGAATTTATTGGCGGATGGAAAGGCGTCGCTGCGCGCAGGAGGTCACCACGGCGCCGCTACTGCAGATCAAGCGCCGACCGCTGGATTAACCAAATGGCACGAGGCGCTCAAACTGCATCTCAAATATTGAACGCCGGCAACTTCTTGGCCACGGCTAGGTTTTTCAGTCGCACATAGTCCGGCAGGCCGTTCTTGAACGGCGGGTAGTCTTCGCCTGCGATCAGGGGCGACAGGTAGCGGCGGCAGGCGTCGGTGATATGGAAGCCATCTTCCGTAATAAAGTCGCGCGGCATGAACTTCTCCACATTGGCGACCTGACTCAGCGGTGCTTCCACGATGTCCCACTGGTAGGGGGCATCGGCCAGGCGGCGGATGGCGGGCATCACGGAATTCTTGCCGGCCACAGCCATTTCAACGGCGGCGCGGCCCAGGGCGTAAGCCTGTTGCACGTCGGTGGCGCTGGCGATATGGCGGGCGGCGCGCTGCAGGTAGTCGGCCACGGCCCAGTGGTACTTGTAGCCGAGCTTGTCCTTCACCAGGCTGGCGATGGTCGGGGCCACTCCACCCAGCTGTGCATGGCCGAAGGCATCCTTCAGGCCCGTTTCGCTCAGGAACCTGCCGTCCTTGTTCTTGATACCTTCCGACACGCCGATCACGCAGTGGTCGTACTTCTCCACCGTTTCCTTCACGCGAGCCAGGAAGCGTTCCTCGTCGAACTCGATCTCGGGGAACAGCAGGATGTGCGGCCCTTCGCCTTCCGCCTCAGAAGCCAGGCCGCAGGCGGCCGTAATCCAACCGGCGTGGCGGCCCATCACTTCCAGGATGAAGACCTTGGTCGAGGTCTTGGCCATTGATGCCACGTCGTAGCCCGCTTCGCGGATGGAGGTGGCGACGTACTTGGCCACGGAACCGAAGCCCGGGCAGCAGTCCGTGATGGGCAGGTCGTTGTCCACCGTCTTGGGCACGTGCACGGCCGTGATCGGGTAGCCCATCTTCTCGGAGAGCTGGGCGATCTTGAAGCAGGTGTCGGCCGAGTCGCCGCCGCCGTTGTAGAAGAAGTAGCCGATATCGTGCGCCTTGAACACTTCGATCAGGCGCTCGTACTGTTCCTTGTGCGTTTCCAGGCTCTTGAGCTTGTAGCGGCAGGAACCGAAGGCACCCGAGGGGGTGTGCTTGAGGCGCGCGATGTCCTCGGCGGATTCGAGCGAGGTGTCGATCAGGTCTTCGGTCAAAGCGCCGATGATGCCATTGCGGCCAGCATACACGCGGCCGATCTTGTCGCCGTGCGCGCGGGCCGTTTCGATGACACCGGCGGCGCTGGCGTTGATGACGGCGGTAACCCCGCCCGACTGGGCGTAGAAGGCATTCTTGATGCTCATGGAAGCTCCGGAATAAAGGAAGCGGATCGTGTCCGCGTGGCTATCCGGTGCATTTTAGCAAGGATGAAGCCGATTAGATGACGTAGAACAGTACGCTGATGTACTGGCAGATGCTGCCCGCCAGCACGAATAGGTGCCAGATGCCGTGGTAGTGCGGCACGCGCTCGTCGTTCAGGAAGAAGTAGATGCCCAGGCTATAGGCCAGCCCGCCCGCGGTGAGCCAAGCAAGGCCCCCAGTCGGCAGGGAATGGATCAGCGGCTTGACGGCGATCAGCACGATCCAGCCCATCAGCACGTAGAGGATCATCGACAGGATGCGCGTACGCCGGCCCAGCGTGAGTTCCTGCACGATGCCGAAGAGCGCCAAGCCCCAGCTCAGGCCGAATAGCGTCCAGCCCCAGGGGCCGCGCAGGGTGACCAGTGTAAAGGGTGTGTAGCTGCCTGCGATCAGCAGGTAGATGGCGGAATGGTCGAACTTCTGTAGGACGGCCTTGGCCCTGCCGCGTACGCTGTGGTACAGCGTGGAGAAGAAATAGAGCACGACCAGCATGCTGCCGTAGATGCTGGCGCTGACGACCTTCCAGGCATCGTGGTGGAGCGCCGCCATGGTGACGAGCACGGCCAGGCCGCCCACGCTCAGGATGGTGCCGGCCAGGTGCGAGTAGCCATTGAAGCGTTCACCGCGGTACATCGGGTATTCCTTGTTGGAGGGGCAAGCGCCCAAAACTATCCAGTTGCGGTCAGCGCCCGCGATTTCAAGCGGTGCCGTCGTCGAAGAAGACCATGCCCACATAGGGTTGCTGCCTGCAGGTGTCGAGGCGGGATGCCAGATCGCCGTCGTGTAGTTCCAACCGGTGCCCGTCCGGGTCCAGGAAATAGACCGAATCGCCCTCGCTGATGTTCCGCTTCCACTCCTGAACACCCGCTGTACGCAGCCGCGCGGCGTCGGCGGCGAAGTTGCCGCTGGAGAAGGCGTAGTGCGTGTAGTCGGCGGAGGGCGACTGGCGCGTCGCGTCGAGCGACAAGCATAGCCAGAGCGGGCCGATGCCCAGGTAGGCGCCGCCATCCCAGCGTGCGTGCGGCCTGGCGCCGAGCAGGTCGACGTAGAAGCGGAACGATCGCTCCAGGTCGGCGACGGCGAGGGTGAGGTGGTTGAGGCCAGTGAGCATGGGTTCGCGTGACGACTCGCAGAGTGCTGCCAATTTGAATCCGTCGCTTACGCCTAGGCGGCGCGTAGGTTGGGTAGAGCGTAGCGAAACCCAACAGATATTCGCGATTCGTTGGGTTTCGCTACGCTCTACCCAAC
>Ga0213872_10002198_pt1 | contig 11692 bp, 13 predicted proteins | sample VelepicomBERX_R2_FD_160071 | JGI IMG/M metagenome (GOLD analysis project Ga0213872, IMG submission 160071) | Rhizosphere microbial communities from Vellozia epidendroides in rupestrian grasslands, the National Park of Serra do Cipo, Brazil - RX_R2 | ecosystem: Host-associated > Plants > Roots >... | reverse complement strand
GAAACCGGTCATCACGTCCGCGCCGATGGCCGCATCAGGCATGAGCCGATATGCGATTTCGAGCCGCGTGGCATAGTGCCGTGTGCGGTACTTGCGGAACATACGCTTCAGGACGGCATCCGAGCCGGATTGCAGGGGCAAATGGACATGGCTGGCAATACGCGGCTCGCCGGCAACGAGTTCGAGCAGCGGCTCGCTCCAATCCATCGGCTCCACGGAGCTGATGCGCAGCCGCCGGAGATCAGTTTCCGCGAGTATGGCGCGCAGGAGATCGATAAACCGAAGACCGCCGGGTAGATCGCGGCCCCACCTGCCCAGATTGATCCCGGTCAGCACCACTTCGCAATAGCGCGCGGCGAGTTCGCGCACCTGCTCAAGGACGCTCGCGGTGGTGGCGCTGCGACTGCGGCCGCGCACGCTGGGAATGATGCAAAACGAGCATTTATTGCCGCAGCCGTCCTGCACCTTCAAATTCGGGCGGGTGCGGTCTTCGCGGATGTCGCGCACAGGAGCAGCAGAGAAGAGCTTTTGCGCCGAAATGTCGCCGACAAGCACCTGGCCGTGATATTCCGTACCAGGTGCAGCGATGAGATCCCCAATGTTTGCCTTGTGCGAATTGCCGACAACCCAGCGGACGCCCTCGATAGCGGCCAACTCTTCCGGCGCCCGCTGGGCGTAGCAGCCGGTAACCAGGAGCTCGGCATCCGGCCGGTCGCGATGATAGCCGCGCAACACGCGCCGCGTATCTACGTCGGCGCTGTGCGTGACGGTGCAGGTATTCAGGACGATCAGATCGGCAGAGGCGGCGTCGCGCACGGGTTGGAAGCCGCGGTCCCGCAGCGAGGCTTCGATGGCAGCACCGTCGGCCTGGGATGCCCGGCAACCGAAACTTTGAACAAATACGCGCTTCAAGGTACTGATTTCAGTGTAAAGGCCCTGTCTTGCGCGATACTGGAAGTTAACTGCGCGGCCGGGCAACCGCTGGATCGGCTCGTTTCCGCGAGCTGTCGAGAGGAAAGTCCGGTCTTCCCAGGGCAGCATGCCGGTTAACGGCCGGGGGTGTGCGCTCAAAGCGCACGCTACGGAAAGTGCCACAGAAAATATACCGCCCGCCGGTCTCCGGCGGGTAAGGGTGAAAAGGTGCGGTAAGAGCGCACCGCGGTTCGAGCAATCGGACCGGCAGGGAAAACCCCATGTGAAGCAAGACCAAATAGGGGAGGAGGAGCGGCCCGCTCCGCTACTACTTCCGGGTAGGTCGCTCGAGCCATTCAGTAATGGGTGGCCTAGAGGAATGGTTGCCGCCGCTTCATTTCGATGAAGACGGATACAGAAACCGGCTTACAGGCCGCGCAGGTTCTATCGTTCCCGGCAGGGAATTCTTAACATTCGAAATGCCACAATCGTTATAAACTGAGTGTTCCCATATGGCCATTAAACAAGAGCTTCTGGAGATCCTGGTCTGCCCGGTGTGCAAGGCCAAAGTCGTGCTGAAGGATGACGGAAGCGGGCTCAAGTGTGTTGAGTGTAAACGGGTCTATCCTATCCGGGACGATATCCCGATCATGCTCAAGGACCAAGCCACGATCGAGCCGTAGTTCCCATGACCATCCTGGAGCAACTGCCGCAGGGGGCAAAGGTAGCCGTCATCCGGCTGCGGTCATTGGGCGACTGCGTGCTGACTACACCGGCACTCGCCCTTTTGAAACACGCGCGCCCCGATCTGCGGGTCGGCGTGTGCGTGGAGCAGCGGTTTGCGGCTGTGTTTGAAGGGAATCCCGGCATCGATAGCATTCTGGCGCCGAACTGGCACGCGGTACGAACCTGGAGTCCTATCTTGTGCGTCAACCTGCATGGCGGGACGCGCAGCCAGTGGATGACGGCGCTTTCCGGCGCGCGATGGCGCGCCGGCTTCGCTCACCACAGCACCACGCTGGCCTATAACCTCAGGATCCCGCGCGCTCAGCGGATTTTGGGCGTAAATCGCACCGTGCATACCGCCGAACACATGGCTTCGGCGTTTTTCGCGTTGGGCGTGCCGCCGAAGGACGTGCCCCGGGCGGAACTATTTGCGAGCGAACCGCCGATGACCGGCAGATACGCCGTACTGCACCCGTTCGCGTCCGCGCCACAGAAGCAATGGCCGGCCGAGCGCTTCTGCGAAGTCGCCCGGTATCTGAAGCTCTGGAATATTCATCCCGTCTTCGTCGGCGGCCCGCAGGACGACGCAGCGGCCTATCGCGACCATGAAATTTTCCGCGGAACGCTCAGCCAGGCCAAGGCCTTGCTCTCGAGAGCGGTCGCCTTCATCGGCAACGACAGCGGACCCGCACACATGGCGGCCGCCTTTGGTGTTCCCAGCGTCGTTCTATTCAGCACATCGAATCCGGCGATATGGGGCCCTTGGCGCACGGATTCAGAGATCGTGGTCGCGCCTGAGGGCATGCAGAAGGTCACGGTATCGCGTGTCATTGCGGCGCTGGAACGGCTGCGCACGTTCGAAGAGGCTCACGCTTGAAGGAACTGCGGCGGCTGCTTCGCTACGCGCGACCTTATATTCCAGGACTGCTCGCTTCGGTGGTGTTCATGGCGCTGGTGGGCCTGTCGCAAGGCCTGCTGGTCAGACTGATCCCGCTAGTCTTCGAGCGTGTACTCGATACGAGTGCGCCCGATACGCCGGCGCTGCTGTTCTCCATACCGCACACGAATTTCAAGCTCTACCTGAACCAGGTGTTCCCGGCGTCGGTACACAACATCTGGACGATGGTTGCCTTCGGCATAGTGGCCTGCTTTGTGATTAAGGGTCTGTGCGATTACCTCGGCAATTACCTGGTGAACTGGGTGGGCATCAGCGCCATCATGGACCTGCGGCAGGAAGTCTACGACCGCATCCTGCACCAGGACGCAAAGTTCTTCGAGGACGAGACGACGGGCCGCATCATGTCGTCCATCATGAACGACATCGACCGTATCCAGATTTCGGTCTCGACCATGCTCGCCGACTGGCTGCGGCAGATATTCACGGCGCTTTTCCTGCTGCTCGCGATGGTCTCAATCGACTGGCGCCTGTCGCTTCTCAGCCTGCTGATATTTCCCGTCGTAGCAATGCTGACCGGTCGCCTGGGACGCCGCATCCGGCGCACGACGCGCCATGCGCAGGATATGGCTGCCGGCCTTACTCAAATTCTGCAGGAGACGATCACCGGCCACCAGGTAGTGAAGAGCTTCGGCGCGGAGGATTTCGAGTCGAAACGCTTCCGGCTGGCCGCGCAGCGGCTGAAGAGCGGGAACCTGAAGTACGTGGCGCACCAGGCGCTGGCTTCACCGATTATCGAGTTCTTCGGCGCGCTCACCATCATTGTGCTGCTGTACCTCGGCCGCCAGCAGGTCAAAGGCGGGGTGATGACGGCGGGCACGTTTACCGGTTTTGTGCTGGCGCTGGTGATGCTGTATGAGCCCATCAAGCGGCTCACGAACATTCACAATATCTTCCAGCAGGGCATCGGGGCAGCGCTGCACGTGTTCGGATACCTGGACACACAACCCGACGTTACCGACAATCCCAACGCGGTCAAACTCACGCGGTTTGAGAAAGGCATCCTCTTCCAAAATGTGCGGTTCAGCTACCCGGCGGCACCGGACCGGCTGGTGCTGGATGGCATCGACCTGGAAGTGAAGGTGGGTGAAGTTGTCGCGCTGGTGGGCCCGAGCGGCGCCGGCAAGACGACGCTTGCCAACCTGGTGCCGCGCTTTTATGACGTGGCGACGGGTTCCCTTCAGATTGACGGCAGAGACCTGCGCGATATTCGGCTGAGCAGCCTGCGGGAGAACATCAGCATAGTCGCACAGGATACGTTCCTGTTTAACGACACAGTGTTTGACAACATCGCCTATGGGCGTCCGGATGCACGGGAGGATGAAGTCATCGCCGCTGCCAAAACGGCGCTTGCCGACGAGTTCATCCGGAAGCTGCCGGACGGCTACAAAACGTTGATCGGCGAACGCGGACTGAAATTGAGCGGCGGCCAGCGCCAACGTCTGGCAATCGCGCGGGCGCTGCTCAAAGATGCGCCCATTCTGATTCTGGATGAGGCAACCTCGCATCTGGATACCGAGTCGGAACGGCTGGTCCAACAGGCCCTCACGGCCCTCATGCGGAAGCGCACTGTACTCGTGATTGCTCACCGCCTTTCCACGATCCGCCAGGCGAGCAAGATCGTGGTGCTCGAAAACGGCAAGATTGCCGAGATTGGAACCCACGACGAGCTGATCGCCGCTCGCGGCGTTTATCATCGTCTGCATGAACTCCAGCATGCCGACGCCAACGCGATTGCCGGATAGACAAAGGATTTGAGCGGATTGAAAGCACAAGCAGACCCCGGGCGCGCCCCGGTTCGGAGCATGACCGGCTATGCCCAGGTGCGGCGGCAAACGAGCGCCGGAGAACTGACCTGCAGCCTGCGAACCGTGAATCATCGCGGCCTCGACCTGCATTTTTACAGCAACGGCGAGATGGCGCCGTTCGAAAGCGCGATGCGGGCATTAATCAAGCAGCACGTGGGACGAGGCCATGTGGAGATACGGGCCACCGTCGTGCGCAGCAGCGGCAGCACGGGCGTAGCTTACGATGCGCAGGCGCTTAGGCGGTATATGACTGCCTTCCAACAGGCCTCGCACGATTTCGGCCTGGCCGGCAAGCCGGATCTCAACGTCCTCTTTACATTCCCGGGGGTGCTCACGGATGCGCAGCGGCCCGAACCTCTCGACAGCCGCTTTGAACCGGAGCTGCTGGATGTATTAGCAGCGTGTATCGGCGAGTTAAATGCCTCTCGCGGGCGGGAAGGCGCCGCGCTCATACGCGAACTGACGGCGCTGCTGGATGAAGTGGAGCGCGCGGCACGCAAGCTGATCGCAATCCGCCAGCAGGTGTTGCCGCATTTCCAGGCGAGGCTCCGCGAGCGGCTGGCCGAGCTGCTGAGTGGAAGCGGCGTTCCGGAGGCCCGCATTATCGAGGAAGCAGCTGTTCTCGCGGATAAGTCCGACATTCAGGAAGAACTTACACGCCTGACGGTGCATGTTCGCGAACTGCGGCGCATATTCGAAGACGGCGGCGAGATCGGCAAGCGCATCGACTTCGTTCTGCAGGAGATGAACCGCGAAACGAACACTACCCTGGCCAAAAGTGCCGGCGCCGGCGAACCCGGCCTGGAGATCACGAATATCGCGCTGGGCGTCAAGGCTAATATCGAAAGAATGCGGGAACAATCGCTGAATCTGGAATAGCCGATTCGGCCCCAACGCCTTCGAGGGGTGGTCGACGGCCCTCGATCCCCGTAAAACAAATGACAACGGTATTCATTATTTCGGCGCCATCAGGCTCTGGCAAATCGACGCTTGTCTCGCGTCTGCTCGAAGCGGATCACGGATTGCGGTTTTCGGTTTCCTATACCACCCGCCGCCCGCGCGGCAACGAAAAGCCTGGAGAGAGTTACGTTTACATCTCGCGGCGGGAGTTTGAGGACCGGATTGCACGCAACGAGTTTCTGGAGCATGCCGAGGTCTTTGGCAATTATTACGGCACCCACCGTGAAGTGCTCGAGCAGGCGCGAATGGAAGGAAAAGACCTGATACTCGACATTGACGTGCAGGGTGCGAGACAATTGAGGGAGCGTATCCCCGAGGCGGTCACGATCTTTATCCTGCCTCCTTCCCGAGACATCCTGGAGCAGCGGCTACGGGCGCGTTCCGAGGATGCAGAGGAAGTGATTCAGCGCCGGCTGAAGGAAGCGGCGGATGAGATCCGCAACTATAAGCAGTACGATTACGTGATTGTGAACCATCAACTGGAGGAGTCGAGCTGCACGCTCAGGGCGATTATCAAGGCGGAGCGGGTGCGGCGGCAACGCATGGAGGAGAACATCCGGCCGATTCTGAAGAGCTTCGAAAGCCGGCATCCTGCGCTTTTTTAGTGTCGAAAACCGGAGATCCGCTCCGGGATATGGAGAAGAAATATGGCAGATAAACCGAGAACGAACGCAATGTACAGCATCCCCGACGACAACGCGGCGAGTACGTACAGATTTATTATCGTTGCCGCGAAGCGCGCCCGCCAGTTGCAGAACGGCCAGCGCAGCGTGCTGCCGGCTACCAATAAAAAGCCGACCGTGCTGGCAATGGAAGAGGTGCGCCGGGGACTGGTTCCGTACACCGATCTCGAATTACAGCAGCAAGCCTCCGCGGAATAGATATCGGCCATGCGCGCGGTACTAGGGGTCGGCGGCGGCATCGCGGCCTACAAGGCAGCGGAGCTTGTGCGTGCGCTGCAAAAACGCGGCCACGATGTTCAGGTGGTGATGACACGCGCGGCCCAGGAATTCGTGCAACCGCTGACGTTCGCCGCGCTCACAGGCCGCAAGGTAGTCACCGGTTTGTTCTCGCAGACGGGAGCGGAAGACACGCTCTCGAGCGCGGTGGAGCATATCGCTGTCGCCCAGGAAAACGATTTGCTTGTGGTCGCGCCAGCAACGGCAGACCTGCTGGCGAAATTTGCCTACGGACTGGCCGATGATTTTCTGACCACGCTCTACCTGGCGTTCACCGGGAAGGTAGTCCTCGCACCGGCCATGAACAACGCGATGTGGGAGCACCCGGCCACCCGGGCAAACCTTGAAATCCTGCGGCAGCGCGGCTGTTCCGTTGTCGAGCCGGATGAAGGCTGGCTGGCGTGCGGAACGATTGGCGCAGGCCGCCTGCCCGATCCGGAACGGATTGCCGGCACGGTAGATTCCGTGATGCGACACAAGAAGGATCTGACCGGCGAAACCATACTCATGACCGCCGGCCCCACACAGGAAGCGCTTGACCCGGTGCGCTACATCAGCAACCGCTCCAGCGGCAAGATGGGATACGCGATTGCGCAGGCGGCGGCCGAGCGCGGCGCACGAGTCGTGCTGATTTCCGGTCCAGTCAGCCTTGCGGCGCCGCTTGGCGTGGAGCTGGTTTCGGTGCGTACGGCGCAGGAGATGCGGCAGGCAGTTCTCGAGCATCTGGAAGAATCCACCATCATCATCAAGACTGCCGCAGTAGCGGATTATTATGTCGCCCATGTTCCGCAGCAGAAGCTGAAAAAGACCGCGACGCGGCTTTCGCTCGAGCTGGATCCGACGCCGGATATTCTGGCCGAAATCGGCCAGCGCAAAGGCGACCGCCTGTTGATCGGCTTCGCCGCAGAGACGGAGAATCTGCTTGAGGAAGCGCGTCGGAAGATGATTTCAAAGCGCTGCGACATGCTGGTGGGCAACCTCGTCAACCGCGATGGCCTCGGTTTCGAATCGGACCAAAACGAAGTCGAAATCATCACTCGATCCGGCCAGACGGTGCACGCCGGCCCCTCCGAGAAGAAAGAGGTCGCGGAACGGATTCTCGACCAGATCGCCACCTTGCGTCTCTCCCTGCGCGCGGTTGATACGGTCGACACCCCTGCGTAGGCCGCCGCATGACCGGAGAACAAATTCGCAGCTATCTCGAGTTTTATCGCGACCTGGGCTTCGATTCAGTGTACAAACGAGTGCCTCCATCCAAGCGAACGGAATTACGGATAACGGACGCGGCCCCTGCCGCCGCGCCTGTATCAATCGCGCGCGTTGCCGCTCCAGTCACGCCCGCTGTCGGGCCAGTGATGCCCGCAGTTTCGCTGCCAGGTCTTGCACCCGAAAACGATACTTTGGGAAAGATCCGGCGCGATCTCGGCGATTGCCGGCGATGCCGCCTGTGCGAGGGGCGCCACACCATCGTGTTCGGCTCGGGAAACGAGCGCTCGCCATTGGTGTTTGTGGGTGAAGGACCAGGCGCTGACGAGGACGAACAGGGATTGCCTTTCGTCGGCCGCGCCGGGCAACTGCTGACGCAGATGATCGAGAACACAGCAAAGAAGGAAGGCATTCCGATTCTCCGCAGCGACGTATACATCTGCAACGTGGTGAAGTGCCGGCCGCCGGAGAACCGCACGCCGCTACCGGATGAGATGGAGATCTGCGGAGAGTTTCTGTTCCGGCAGTTGATGGCGATCAAGCCGAAGGCTATCTGTGCGCTTGGCGCGACCGCGATGAAGGCCTTGCTGAACACGAAGGAAGGCATCACCCGGTCGCGCGGAAAGTGGCACAAGTGGCGCGATATTCCGGTCATGATCACTTACCACCCGTCTTACCTGCTGCGGCAATACAATCAGCAGGCGAAGCGCGAAGCCTGGGAAGACCTGAAAACACTCCTCCACTTTGTCTATGACTAGTGACGAAGCGGGCATGCTCCGCGCACCCGAGCCTGACCGCGCATGACGACCAGGCAGTTCCCCCTCTTCATCAGCTTCGAGGGCACCGAAGGGAGCGGCAAATCAACCCAGATGCGCCTGCTGGTGGAACGGCTGCGGGCGCAGGGATTCGCCGTTACTACGAATCAGGAACCAGGCGGCACCAGCATCGGCCTGCAGATCCGGCGCGTCCTGCTCGACCCTGTCAATCATGAGATGGCCGGAATCACAGAACTGCTGCTCATGTTCGCGTCCCGGGCTCAGGCGGCGGCCGAGATTATCATTCCGGCGTTGCAGCGCGGGGAAATCGTCATTAGCGACCGCTTCACCGATTCCACGCTCGCCTACCAGGGCTATGCGCGAGGCCTTGGGTTTGAAACAGTGCAGCAGGCGCAGCGGCTTGCCGTCGGGTCGCTTATTCCCGACCTTACATTGTTCATCGCTGTTGACCTCGAGACCGGCTTGGCCCGCGCCCACCGGCGCAACGCCGAAGCCGTTAACGGCGTGAGCGAAGCGCGCCTCGACGCGCAATCGCTGGAGTTTCATCGCCGGGTAGAAGAGGGTTATCGAAAGATTGCGGAAGCCGAACCGCAACGTTTTCGTGTGATTGACGGCAACGGCCGGCCAGATGAAGTGGCAGCGCGTGTCTGGGCGGAAGTAGGCGCGGCACTCGCCGCTCGTTCGCGTTGAGAGAATGGGAGCAGCCGATGAACCCGTTCGAGCATTTTTACGGCAATACGAGTGTGGCGCAAACATTGGCCCAGATGATCGAGGCCGACCGCATCCCGCAGACCATCCTGTTGAGTGGGCCGGAAGGGGTGGGTAAAGCCACGCTGGCGCGACGCTTCGCCGCTAAATTGCTCGGCGACGCGAAAAAGATCGAGCGCGACGACCTGAGCCGGCCGGAAAACATCGAGACCATCGAGCAGCGCGAGAAATGGACGGCGGAAAAGCGCGCCGACGATCCCCTGCTCTTTGCTAGCCATCCGGATTTTGTGACCTTCGCGCCGGATGGTCCGCTGCGGCAGATCAGCATCCAGCAGATGCGGCTGTTGCGCGAGCGCGCCCAGTTCAAGCCGCTGCGCGGCCGTTACCGCGTGTTCCTTATCGATCATCTCGATCGGGCCAACGAACAATCCGCCAACTCGCTGCTGAAAGTGCTGGAAGAACCGCCGGAGCACCTGATCATCGTGGCCACAGCGGAAAATCTTTACGACCTGCTGCCGACTATCCGGTCGCGGTCTGTCGTGCTCCAGCTCAGCCGATTGCCCGATGCTGAAATGCTTGAGTTCTCGCGCGCGCGGGACCTCGCCGACAGCGACGCGCGCATCGCTCTGTCGGAAGGAAGTCCCGGAATAGCAGCCCGTCTGAATCTTGAGCAGTTCCGGGAACGCAGGGCGCTGCTTCTGTCGGCCTTCGAATGCGGCGCCGGCCTGACTCCCTTCTCGACCTGGGTACAGAATTCAGAATCGTTCGGGAGCCGCAAATCAGAGAAGCTGGATGATTATCTGAAGCCGGCGTACGGTCTCCTCGAAGACGTGCTGGCGACTCTCGTGGGGCAGCCGCCGGTGCGCAACCGCGATATCGCGCCCCGCATTACCGGAATTTCCCAGCGTGTCAGCATCCCCTGGGTAGAACACGCAGTACGCATGCTGGACGAATTAGTACTCATGGTCCGCCGCAATATACAAAAAACTGCAGCGCTCGACGCTATGATTATTAAATTGCGTAACCGCGTTGCGAGTGTAGGCACCTAAGAGGGCATTAGCTCTGCCGTGCCCTGCGGCGGCTTGGTACCATCCGGGTAAATCATCGAGGTGAAATGATAGAGGAGAGGAGTTTGGATTCGTTCATTCGAAAACCGGCTCGAACTGCTGCAGGAGAAGCAAAAGAGCCAAGCCGGCGGCCACCGACGGTCAAAAAAAGCACGCCTCCGGATCAGACCAATGCGGAGCAGTTTTATTATTCCAAACAGATGCAAGGGAAAACGCACATGGTTGTGATCCTCACGGACGGCGAGCAATTGGAGGGCGTGATCGAGTGGTATGACCGCGACTGTTTGAAGCTTAACCGTATCGGCGCCCCAAACCTGCTGTTGTACAAGCGTTCGATTAAGTACATGTATAAGGCTGAACCCGAATAAATCCCCGCGGCGACGGTAGTTCAGATACAAGCGAGCATAGCTCTTCTGAACTGCCTCTACCGCGAGGCTGCCACCGAAAGCCAGCCGACTGCGAGTTTTACGCGCTGGTATCTTTCTCCGTCTTATCCTTGGAAGCAAGCCGGTACGCACGCCTTTCGGCTGCTTCGGCGTAACGCCGCTTCTCCTCGTCCGTTTCCGGCACAATGGGCGGCAGCACCACCCTTCTCCCATCCTTGTCCACCGCGACAAACGTCAGGTAAGCGGAGGAAGTGTGCCGCTGTTGTCCCGTCTGCAGGTTTTCAACCCAGACTTTTACACCCACTTCCATCGAGGTTCGAAAAACCCGATTTACATGCGATTTGAGCTTTACGAGCTCACCGATATGGACAGGATGTAGGAAGGTCATTTGATCCACGGATGCGGTGACTACCGGGCAGCGCGCATGGCGCATCGCCGCGATCGCACCGCATACATCGACCAGATGCATGACATGGCCGCCCAGCATGTTGCCGAGCAGGTTTGCATCGTTCGGCAGGCATATCTCGGAGTATTCGGATTGCGATTCACGGACGGTGCGCGCGAATCTTCGTTCTTCGGCCTCGACGGCAGTTGAGTTCTGGTTGGTAATAGACATCGGCTAAGAAGATTATTGGGAGAAGCGCCGGAGGTAGCTGCTGCAGAACGCCCGCAACTGTGCCAGGGCGCACGCGTCGATGGGTTCGGGTTCGACTCTACCGGTCTGAATGCTGAAGCGGAAAGGCTGCCACTGTACAGGCGCATACCCCTGTTCCTCGACGCGGAGCACTTCGAGCCAGTCCGCCGTCCGGTGCAGCACTTCGAAGCGAAAGCACGATCCTGAACCGTTTTCGGGAAAGTGGCCGCACTCGCCGCGAGAATAACCGTGATTACAGGAGCGGAACCGTTCAGTTTCGGGAACAGGACCTCCGAATGCATGACACAAGCCGTCGTACTCGTCGAGTAGCGGCAATCTTGCACCGGGGTGTTTCGGCTGCCTGGCTATGCGCTGCGGCTCAAAATACGGGCACGGCATCCAGCCTTAGTATAAGGCGTGCGTTAGATTCTTGGCCCGTTTGTCTGAGAACTTCTCCCTCAGATTTGGGCCAGAGCTCTAGTGATAGCTTTCAGCCGTCAGCAACGGGCGCGCTTGGGCGCGTTGTGGGTGGGTAGTGACACCTTTCCAGTCAACGCCGCTTATGCTCCCGGCTCCGTTTCTACTTCCCGGCTCT
>Ga0213872_10002197_pt1 | contig 11692 bp, 12 predicted proteins | sample VelepicomBERX_R2_FD_160071 | JGI IMG/M metagenome (GOLD analysis project Ga0213872, IMG submission 160071) | Rhizosphere microbial communities from Vellozia epidendroides in rupestrian grasslands, the National Park of Serra do Cipo, Brazil - RX_R2 | ecosystem: Host-associated > Plants > Roots >... | reverse complement strand
CTGCTGGCCAAGCGCGGCTCGCGTTTGGGCGGCAATACCGGGCGCTATTTCCTGCGCTTCATCGGCTATGACGGCTTCATGCTGACCCGCGACATCTCCGCCTGCCTGCGCGACGCCGGGCTGGAGATCGCCGAAACCCCGACGTCAAAGCGCGATTTGGCCAAAATCCAGGTGCAGTTCAACGACTGGGCCGAGGAAACCGGCCTGCCCTATACGCACCTGTCGCGCATCTGCGCCATGTCGATCGGCGAGAATTATTCGGCGGAGACGATGGCGGAGATGAGCGAGGAGTGAGTCCTTCAGCGTCTTGGCGAGGCACCAGATGGGCCATTCTTGGTGAAGAACTCGACAAGACCGGTGGCGACGGCAGCGGGATTCCGGCCCGGCAAATCGTGGTTCGCCCCCCGTATCGACACCGTGCCGATTCTTGGGATCCACCGCTGCAGTAGATCGGCGCCCTCGGAGAATACCGGCAATGTATCGCTGCCGGTCACCGACAGCACCGGGTGTCGGATATCTTTCAGGCCTTCGATTGAGATATCCCAGTGTTGCATGGCGGCAAGTTCGACCTGAAAGTACGTGTCGATCTCGGATACCGCGCGGTCGAATGCACCGGTAGGCAAAGCACGGTCGGTGAATTGCCGGTAGTCTTGCCCGAACGCACCTGCCAGGCAGGCGTCCGTGGCCGCGATTTTGTCTCCCGAGTCGTAGATCTCGCGGACAGATGCCGCCCAGTCCGTGAACGGCCCGCCGGACGGCACCAACGACAGGAGCGGCGGCTCCAGCAATGCCAGCTTCCGCACTCTGCCGGGGGCATCGATCGCCATCTGCAATGCGACGCCCGCGCCAAAGGAATGCCCTGCCACGTGCGCCGACGCGACGCCCAGGTGATTCAACAACGCGACGCAGTCACCCGCCCACCCTTGCATCGTCATGCCGGTCGGAGCGCGTGAGCTGCCGGCATAGCCGCGGCGCCGGTAATGGACGATCTGAAAATTCTCAGAGATCCCGGTCTGCTCGATCACGGGCACGAACCCATCCGACAGGACCGCTCCGTGGATAAACATCACCGGTTCCCCGGCCCCGCGGACATCGTACTCGATGTCCGCTCCGTTCAGCTGCACGCGTTCCATTCGTGGCGCTCCCGCTATTTTCCCAAAGCTTGTGCGATGAGAAGGGTGTCGCCGGTTTGCTGCAGGCGCGCGATCTTGCCGTCTCGGATCGTCCAGAAATGAGCGAAGCGGGCTTCCACCTTCCGCCCCGTCTTCGCGGCACCGAAATAGCGTCCGAGAACGATCACGTGATCGCCAGACTCGAAGTACTCGTCCCCTTTCGCGTAGAACTCGTCGAAGTCGGCCAAGAATGGGAAGAACCCATTGACCGTCGCGTCGACACCGCGATAGACGCCCCCGCGGGGGAATCCTTCGGCAATATCCCACTCGGCGTCATCCGCCAGGAGCGATTTGAAAGCATTCACGTCTCCCATGGCGCCGTACAACTTCCTGATGAGAGCGATCTGCGACGTATCCGGCATAAGAACTTTCCTTAGATTGACGTTGATGGGCTCAGAACATGGTGTTCGAGTGGGGAATGTTCTCAGGGATGGGCTGCAGAACGTCCCAGTGTTCGACGATCTTGCCTCCATCCAAACGGAAAATATCCATCACGGCCTCTCCTCGCGTACCCGGCTCCCTTACCAAATGGACGTGCAAGACGACGTAATCACCGTCGGCGAATACACGCACGATATTGCTGTGCGACTGTGGGTACTTCTGATTGAAAGCAGCGAAGAACTGGCGAAATCCTTCCTTGCCATCCGGGATAGAGGCATTGTGCTGCGTGTAGGTTGGCCCCATCAAAGCGATCGCCGCTTCGACGTCCTTGTCGTTCAGCGCCTTGTTATAGAAGGCGACGACGGTCGCTTTGTTCTTTTCGATTTGTGAGGGTTCGTCCGCATGGGCGTTTGCCGCGGCGAGCGTGATGCCTACGCCAAGAAGGAGAACTTTGATGAGTGACATTATTTAACTCCGAGCTATGCCAGTTTGATGAGTCAGCGCGCGTGCATGAGCACTCGCCCGAAGGGACGCTCCTCGATCAGGTAGCGAACCGCTTCCGCCGCCTCGGACATGGGAAAGACTTTGCCGATCGTGGGCTGCAGCGCGCCTTCCTCGAGGTACGTGAGCAGCGCCGCATTGGCGGCCGCCACCGTCTGCGGGGCGAAGAGCCGGAAGGTGAACCCGCGGATCGTCGCGGCCTTCCAGATGATGTCGGTGACGTTGACGTCCGCCTCGCGTCCCCCGGCATAGCCGGCGATCACCAATGTGCCGCCAAAGGCCAGTGACGCCAGCGCTTGACCGGTCAACCCGCCGCTGACGCCATCGACGACGACGTCGACGCCCTTGCCATCGGTGATGCGCAGGACGCCGTCCTTGAGGCTCTCTTGGGAAAGGTCGATGACATGCTCATACCCGTCGGCACGAGCCCGCTGGGCCTTCTGCGTACTGCCCGCAGTGGAAATCACCAACGAAGCGCCAAGACGGCGCGCGACCTGCACGGTTTCCATGCCGACGGCGCTGCCGATGGCAGGCGCCAGCACCGTCTGCCCAGGCTTGAACTTCGCGAGTTCCGTGAGCGCGAGATAGCCCGTCAGATATCCGGCACCGGCGAGATAGGCCGCGGCGTGATCGTCATCGACAGCGTCGGGGATGCGCGAAAGGGCCGCCGCCGGCGCGGCAACGAACTCGCGCCAGGTGCCATCGGCGATCAGGCCGAAACCCGATGCCTGGACGAACACGCGATCGCCGACCTCGAACGCTTCGCTCCTGGTCTCGACGACGGCGCCCGCGCCGGTCTGACCGCCGATCCGCGGCAGATTCTGGGGCGTGGCCAAGTAGATGTGCCCCGAACGAAAGGTGTTATCCAACGGGTTCACACCGACGGTGCGCATCTGGACGAGAATCTCGCCCTCCTGGAGTTGCGGGCGCGGCAGCTCGACCAGCCGGTTTTCGCTGTAGTCGCCGTAGGATCGGTACTGGATGGCCTTCATCAGACTGCTCGCTGTTAGCCGCGGATCGCGCCGACAGAGAGGCTATTCCCTTCCAAATTTGGGAAATACTGGATAATTTTGAGAATTACCCTTTCATTTGTGAGAATCTATGGATCGTCTGGATGCCATGACCATCCTGGTGGCCGCAGCGGATGGTGGCAGTCTCTCAGCGGCGAGCCGGCGGCTCCGCATCCCTCTTGCGACCGTCAGCCGGCGGGTGTCGGAACTGGAGGAGCACTTGAACGTCCGGCTGCTCTTCCGGGGTAACCGAAAACTGGTTTTGACGGACGCTGGGCGCAGTTACGTCGATTCCTGCCGTCGGGTCCTCGAAGAGATTGCCGAGATCGAGCGCACGGCCTCGGGGGAATACCAGGCGCCTCAGGGTGAGTTGATCGTCAGCTCGCCCGCGGTCATGGGCCGATGCCATGTCCTGCCGATCGTCACGGAATTTTTGCGTGCTTTTCCCGAGGTCCAGGTGCGGCTGCAGCTGACCGACCGATATGTGAACTTAGTAGAGGAGCGCGTCGACCTTGCCGTCCGCATCGGCGAACTGCCCGACAGCAGCCTGATGGCTACGCGTGTCGGGTTGATTCGCAAGGTCCTGTGCGCCAGCCCCGCCTATCTTGAGCGGCGAGGCGTGCCGCAGAAGCCCGCCGATCTTATGGAGCATGATTGTGTGGTCCATGAGGGCCATGCGATTGCCTATAATTGGGAGTTCTCTTCCGAAGGGACCACGCAGAGGATTCGGGTCCCGTCGCGCCTCGCGGTGAGCCTGGGCGAGGCGGCGGCCGCCGCTGCGGCCGACGGCGCCGGAATCGCCCGCGTCTTGTCGTACCTGGTCGATGACTTGGCGAAATCGCGATCGGTGGTAACGCTGCTGGAGGCGTATGAGCCGCCACCCATGCCGGTCAGCCTGGTCTATCCGAGCCAACGCCAAGTACCGCTGAAGCTGCGCGCCTTTCTGGACTTTGCTGTTCCGCGATTGAGGGAGCGGCTGGGCTACAAGGATATGTAAGGATTACCCGTGCGACGGCGGCTTCGGCGGCTGTCCCGTATCCTCAACCAGGCTGCGCTGCACCAGCACCATGTCGGACCAGTGGCCATATTTGAAAGCGACCGCCTTCAACAATCCGGCATGCGTGAAGCCGCACGCCTCGTGCAGTTTCAGCGAACCTTCATTCGCCGCGTCGACATAGCCGATCAGTTGGCAATAGCCTTCTTTCTTGCACGCCTCGATCAAAGCCGGCAGCAGGCGGCGGCCGATGCCGGCGCGCATATAGTCGGGGTGGATGTAGATCGAATGCTTCAGCGTGAAGAGATAGGCCGGCCGTTTACGGAACGGCACCGCATAGGCATAGCCCGCCACCTCGCCGCCGACGTCGGCGACGAGATGCGGCAGGCTTCTCTTCTTCATGTTCTTGCGCCGCGCCTTGAGGTCTTCCTCCCGCAACGGCTCGTCGGCGAAGGCGCCGAGTTCGCCGACGCCCTGCGAGATGTGGTGGCGGTAGATCGCCAGCATCTCGGGGACGTCTTCGTCGGTGGAGGGACGGACAATTATCTCATGACGCGCTTCGGGCATTACTCTCTGACCACATAGGTATAAAAGCGGATCGAGCCGTCGGGCTCGGTCTCGCGGTACAATCCTTGAATCTCGGCTTCAAAGCCGGGAAACAAATTCGCACTTTTCTCGAACATCTTCAGATAGTCCAGCATCGGTTTAGCCCGATCGCCCAATCGCTCGCCCGGAACGATGGCGGCGATGCCCGGCGGATAGACCACCCACAGGGTCGTCGCGATGCGTCCCTCGATCTGGTGGATCGGCAGATAATCGACCTGATTGCGGGTCAAAAGGTTCACCGCCTCGACCGGACGCATTGCCATTTCCGGCAGGTGGTTGGGCGAGAATTGCGCCTTCTGCAGGGCGCTGACGTTGGCGCCCTTGAAGAAATCGTGCATCTCCTGGCACAGCTGGCGCAGGCGCACGCCCTTATAGCGCTGGGGCCGGCGGGCGACGAATTCGGGAATGGCGTGGTCGAGCAGCGCATTGTCGTCATGGCGCCGCTTGAATGCCACCAGCGTGGAGAGAAGCGTACCGGCCTTGCTCGATTCGACGCCCGGCGTCAGCAGGAACAGCAGCGAATTGAGGTCGTTCTTTTCCGGCACCACGCGGTTCTCGCGCAGGAAGTTCGCCACCACCGGCGCCGGGATGCCGTAATCGAGATAGTGGCCGGTCGCGCGGTCGAAGCCGGGGGTGATCAGCGTCAGCTTGTTCGGATCGGTCATGGCATAGCCGGAGGTCCGCACCGTCTCGAAGCCATGCCAGCCCACATTCGGCGACAATTCCCAATAGCGCGGGTCCGAGGCCAGAAGGTCGGTCGGCACCTCCTCCCACGCCACGGTACGGCCGTCGGGCAAGGTGGTCTGGTCCGGCACGAAGGGCTCGAAGAACCAATGGCGCGACGGATCCTTTTCCTTTTCCTGGAACTCGCGGCGAACCGCCCGCACCTTTTTGCGAAGCTCGATGCCAAGGCGCACCGTATCGTCCCACAGCACTTCGCCCGAGCGGCCGCGCATCATCTGGGCACCCACGTCGAGCGAGGCGAACAGCGGATAGAAGGGCGAGGTCGAGGCGTGCAGCATGAAGGTCTCGTTGAAGCGGCGATGCTCCAGCCGGCGATGCTGTCCCTTCAGATGGCGGTCGCGCACATGGATCTGCGAGGCCTGGCTGAAACCGGCCATCTGCTTGTGGGTCGATTGGGTGGTGATGATGCCCGGCGCGTTGGGGCCGAGATTTTCCAGTCCCATGCCGAAGCGGCCCTTGAACAAGGGATGGAACTTCAGGAAGCCGGCCCAGGCCTCGTCGAACAGGATGTAATCGCAGAGATGGCCGATCTTCGAGAGGATGAATTCCGCGGAATAGATCGTGCCGTCATAGGTGCATTGCTCGACCACGGCGACGCGGAACGGACGCTCGCGTTTCCAGGCCTCGGGATCCTTGACCCGCGGATGGACGCGGATCTTTTCGCGGATCTTGGCCTCGTCCCAGGCGTCCTGGTGGATCGGGCCGATCAGGCCGGCGGCGTTGCGGTCGGTTTCCAGATAGATCGGCACGCCGCCGCCCAGGAACAAAGCGCCGTGATGGGCGGCCTTGTGGTTGTTGCGGTCGAACAGCACCAGATCGTCCTCGGCCACCAGCGAGGACAGCACGATCTTGTTCGAGGCCGAAGTGCCGTTCAGCACGAAATAGGTCCGCTCGGCGCCGAAGATCTCGGCCGCTTCGCGCTGGGCCTGCAGCGCCGGGCCTTCATGGACCAGCAGGTCGCCCAGCTCCAGCACCGAATTGTCGAGATCGTCGCGGAAGATGGCGTCGCCTAAGTGTTCGACGAAGATGCGGCCCAGCGGGGTGCGGTTGTAGAAGATGCCGCCATTATGGCCCGGGCAGGTCCACAGCTGGTTGCCCTCCTCGGCATAATCGACCAGGGCGCCGAAGAACGGGGTCTTCAAGGTTTCGCCGAACTGCTTGACGCGGCTGACCAGGTTCTTGGCGATGAATTCGGGGGTTTCCTCGGCCAGGAACACATAGCCGTCGATGTAGTCCAGCACCTCGACCGGGATGTTCTCCAGCTTCTCGCCGCGCACCAGCACGACGATGGGCATTTCCAGGCCGCGCCGGCGCATCAGATCGACCAGGGCGGCGGCCTCCTGGCCGGTTTCGGCGCCCTTGCCCCAATCGACCAGCACGCAGCCGATGGCGGCGTCGGTCTGCACGGCGATTTCGGCGTCCTCCATGCGGCGGGCGCGGACGACTTCAAAGCCGAGCTTGCCGACTTCGGTGATGATCTGCTGGACGCGGATGCCCTCCAGATCGTCGGCATCGAAGGCGGGGGCGTAGACGAGAACGGTAAGGCGCCGCGAAAAATCCATTGAATCCTCCACTTGCACTCTCTAGGTGCAGGGGAAGACTAGGACGAATTGGCGCCCTTGGCCACGCGCTGGCTAAACTGCAACAGAATGTTCACGCCGCTTTGCGCGTGCCGCGATCCAGCAGATGCGACAGATGCAGCCGGGCCCGCGAGACGCGGCTTTTCATGGTTCCGACCATGCAGCCGGTCACCTGCGCCGCTTCCTCATAGGACAGGCCGTCGGCGCCGATCAGCGCCAGGGCCGTCCGCTGCGCCGCCGGCAGGGTCTCGAAGGCGCGCTCGAAATCGCGGAATTCCAGCCTTTCCTGCTGGCCGCCGCTGCCGCCATTGCCGACAAGTTCGACATCCATCTGCACTTCGGCGCGGAACCCGCGGCGGCGTCGCAGGTTGAAATAGCGATTACGCAGAATGATGGTCAGCCAGCCGCGCAGATTGGTTCCCGGCTTGAATTGCGACCGGCTGGACAAGGCTCTGACCAGAGTGTCCTGCACTACGTCTTCGGCCAGGAAATGATCCTTCACCAGAAGATGGGCGAAGGCGCGGAGATAGGGAATGTTGGCGACGAGATCTTCCGAGAATTGATCTTTGGTATTCATGCTGGTTCCTCCTCGGGCAGACCCAGCTAAAAACAATCGGGCTTTCGGGGGGAGCCTCGGAAACTACTCACCTCGAGCCGGAACCTCACTGACGGGAGACTGACATGAATATCTCCGATTGCATGACCCCTCATGTGCGCCTGTGCGCACCGAACGACACCATCCAGGACGCGGCGCGCACCATGAAAGAGATGGATGTGGGATTGCTGCCGGTGGGTGAGAACGACCGGCTGGTCGGCACCATCACCGAACGCGACATCGTCACCCGCGCCCTGGCTACCGGCAAAGGCACCGACTGTCCGGTCAAGGAAGTGATGAGTCCCGGCATCCATTATTGTTTCGAGACGGATACGATCGACCACGCCGCCGCGAAAATGGCGGAGCAGCAGATCCGCCGCCTGCCCGTGCTGAACAAGCAGAAGCGGCTGGTAGGCATCGTTTCGCTTGGCGACATCGTAAAGGCCCAGGAACGGCAGGGAGCCAAGGCGTTGAAGGGAATCAGCAAGGCCAGCACCATCGGAGCCCACCATTCGACGCATTAACGGATTTACATTTACAACCCCCTATACGCACCCCATAACTGACTGCACGTTTTGGGGATAGGGGGTCATGCATGGATGAGGTTCTGGGGGCGCTGCGCCCCGCGCCTTATACCGAGGAACCGGTTCGGTTCACCGGCCACGGCGGTGATTATTTCCGGATCTGGATCGTCAATCTGCTGCTGACGATCGTGACCTTGGGCATCTATTCGCCCTGGGCCAAAGTCCGGCGGTTGCAATATTTCTATCGCCATACGGAACTGGCCGGATCGAGCTTCGATTTCCACGGCAAACCGCTCCGCATCCTGATCGGCCGGGCGATCGCGCTGGCGATGGTCCTCGTCTACAACATCGCCGTCCGGATGCAATCGGTCTGGACCCTGGTCGTCATCGCCGTCATCGCGCTGATCGCGCCCTGGCTGCTGCGCAACTCGTTGCGCTTTCGCCTCTACAACACCAGCTGGCGGGGCACGCGCTTTCATTTCCGCGGTAGCGTAGGCGGCGCCTATCGCGTCTTCCTGCTGAACGGCGTGTTGACCGTCATCACCCTCTATCTGCTGGCGCCGTTCGCCCACCAGCGGCTGAAGGCCTGGCAGCACAACAACAGCTTTTTCGGCAAGACGCCTTTCTCGTTCCGCGCCGGCGTCGGCGACTTCTACCTCACTTATCTGCTGGTCTTTCTCGGAGTGGCCATGTTCACCACAGTGGCCGTAACCGGGGGGCTCAACGGCATACTTGCCCCGTTGATGAAGCAAGGCGGCGTGCTCAATCCGAAGGCCTTTTTCGTCTCCTTGGCGACCCTGTGGGCAGCCTTGATACTCATCGGCCTCTCGATCGGTTCGATCTTCTACGCCGCGCTGACCAACCTCATCTGGAACAATACCGGCCTGGGCGAGCATCAAATCGACTGTCAGATTTCCTGGCCGAGGATGGTCTGGATCGCTTTCAGCAATTTCGTGCTGGTGGTGGTGACGCTCGGGTTCTTCACACCCTGGGCGATGGTCCGGCTCTACCGGTTCCAGGCGGAATCCTTCACCTTGCTGCGCACCAGCGATTTGACGGAATTCGTCGATGCCGAGCCCGAAGCGGTCGGAGCCCTGGGCGAAGAAGCGGCCAGCGCCTTCGATTTCGACATCGCGCTGTGACGCTGGAGGCACGCTATTTCGACGGGCGCACCACCCGTCTATCGACCGTCGATCTGTCGCTGGCCGATGACCATCTGGTCGTCGCCGGCGACGGCATCGCTCTGCGCATCCCGTTTGCCGAGGTCACGGTCGACGAGAAGCTGGGCCGCGCCGCGCGGCGTTTGCGCTTTGCCGGCGGCGCCTTTTGCGAAGTGAGCGACCTCGCCGCCCTGGACACGCTGCTGGCGTCGGCGGGCCACCGCGACGGGCTGGTCGACCGCCTGCAGCGCCATATGAATGTGGCCCTGCCTGCCGCCGCGATCTGCATCGCCCTCGCCGCCGCGACTTGGCGCTGGGGACTTCCCTGGCTGGCGACGATCGCCGCGCACCATATGCCGCCGGCCATCGCCAAGACCTTGACGGACCAAACGCTCCGCGTGCTCGACAGAGGACAGGTATTGCTGCCCAGCAAACTGACCGAAGACCGTCAGGCCGACATCACCGCCCGCTATCGCGCGCTGCGCCTGCCGGAAGGAGGTACGCCGGCCGGTAAATTGCTGTTCCGCGAGTCGCCGGTGCTCGGCGCCAATGCTTTCACCCTTCCGGACGGCACGGTGATCCTGCTCGACGGGTTGGTCACCGGACTTGGCGACGATGGCGAAATCCTTGCCGTGCTGTCGCACGAACTGGGGCACGCCCAGGAACGCCACGGCCTGCAATTGCTGCTGCGCAGTTCGGCCGTCGGTGCTTTCTGGACCCTCTATCTCGGCGATGTCAGCCAATTGCTCGCCGCAGCGCCGACGGTGCTGATGCACGCGCACTATTCGCGGGAGCTGGAACAGCAGGCCGACGATTTCGGCGCCGCGCTGCTCGAAGCCAACGGCATGGCGCCCTCCTTGCTGGCCGATGCCCTCGAGAAACTGGCCACACTGCATCACGGCCCAGCCGAGACCAGCGCCTATCTGGCCAGCCATCCGTCCACGCCCGACCGCATTGCCAGCCTGCGTTCGCGCTAGGGACTCAAAAGCGCCCTCATCGCCGCCTCGAAAGCGGCCGGCGGCAATATGGCATGCCCGATCCAGGGCGCGGTCTGGCTGACATAGTGCGACATGCCGATCTCGTCGAGCGAGCGCATGGTGTCGCGGTCGAGCCGGTGGTTGAGTTGATCGTTCTCGCCGGTGACGAAGACCACCCGGCTTTCCTCCCGGAAGCGCCGCGCCAGGTCATCGGGCGGCAGCGGCAGATCGCCCTCGCCGACCCGGTCGCTGCCGGCATCCAGCAGCGCGCCCTTGAACAGATCGGGATACCCCACCGCCAGACGCTCCGCGACCCGCGATCCGCCGGAGAAGCCGCCGACGAAGATCCGGGCCGGATCGACGTGGTATCTGGTCATGACGTTGGCGGCGGCGATCAGGGCCAGCGGTTCGCGCCGGGCCAGGGTGATTTCCTCGTTTCCGGATCTGGCCGCGCTGACATAAATGACGCCCAGCCTGTCCAGCACGCTCTCCCAGCCGGGCGGCACCTTGGCTTGCTGCCAGGGCGGCACGAAGACCAGCAGCCCATAGCCGCCCTCGGGTTCGATCGGCGGCACATGCAGGACGAAGCGTTCCTTGGCGGGATCGACCGGCTGTTCGGCCAGGCGCTGGCCGCGTTGAGCGATTCCTTCGGCCAGAGCCGCCGCCTCGGTGCGCGGCAGCAGGCGGCGCATCAATTCCTCGTTGCGGGAATAGGGCGACACTTCGGTGAAGGTCACCTCCTCCGCCCGCGCGCAGACGGAAAAGCACAACAGGACAGCGAGAAGACTGGCTCGTTTCATTCTTTAAGATAGTAACGGTTGTCTTTCCAAATTAACAGCTATGGACTTCAGATTAGAAAAATTTGATCGATTTATAGACAAACTTTATTAGTCGCTTTATTTTTAGAGATTTACCGATTCATAACTTTAATAGCCGAATTTCCTCCCCGGGACACTTGCCGAACACCCCAGGGATCTTATCATGACAACTTCTTATGCTTCCGCTTCATCGACAGAAAATCTTATCAATTCTCTCGGGGTAAATACTCACATCGACTTCCCGAATTCGGCCTATACCAATGTGAATTTGATCGACAGCGCGATCGAGTATATCGGCGTCAAGAACCTGCGCGACGCGCCCAACAGCCCGGCCGATCTCGGTGCGACCGGCTTGTGGCAGCAGGTGGCCAACGCGACGGGGGCCAAGTTCGACGCCTATCTCGGCGAAGGATCGATCTCCGCCATGACGCAGGGCCTGGCCAATGCGGTGATCCTGGCCAAGCAGGGCATCGTCAATTTCATCGAGGGCGGCGACGAAGAGGATGCGGCCTATGCCGTGTCGCAGGGCAACAGCCTGGCCACCGCGGCGGCCTACCAGAAGACGGTCTACAGCACCGCCCATTCGCTCGGCATTCCGGTGATCAATATGAGCTTCGGCACCGGCTGGGC
>Ga0213872_10002196_pt1 | contig 11695 bp, 11 predicted proteins | sample VelepicomBERX_R2_FD_160071 | JGI IMG/M metagenome (GOLD analysis project Ga0213872, IMG submission 160071) | Rhizosphere microbial communities from Vellozia epidendroides in rupestrian grasslands, the National Park of Serra do Cipo, Brazil - RX_R2 | ecosystem: Host-associated > Plants > Roots >... | reverse complement strand
AGCCTGGCGGCCCATAACGCGGCGGCAGGCCTGGCCTATGCGATGACCGGATTCGGCCTGCCCACCGACGATCTGCTGCGCGATGTCGAGGTGGGCGCGGGCGAGGCGATCCTGGTCAAGGAGGAGCGTGTGGTGCCGCTGCCGGTGTCGCGGGCCTTGACCCCGTTCGGCGATCTGCGCCTCAGGATTCCGGTTCTCAACAAGGATGGCGAAAGCGTCGTCGCCCTGCCGCTGCGGGCGCCCATCACCAAGGGCGTGCTGCGTTCGGTGATCCTGCAGGGCGGCGACAGCATCGCCGAGGCGGCCACCTCGCGCTATGGCGAGGTGATGCCGCTCGAGGAACTCGAAGTGGCCAACGCCGTTCTCGACGGCAAGTTTTTCCGGGCTGTTTCGGCCGACGGCCTGCTGCTGATCAAGGTTCCCGCCTTCCGGCATCCGCTCAGCGTGATCACGCTGCTGCTGACTCCGCTGTTCGACGACTAAAATTCCCCCGGTTCGCCGTTCCTGACGCTTCCCCGGCCTGGGTGCCGGGGAAAAAGCGAAGTCTTGCCCGGACGTTTTCTCCTCTCAATGACTGTCTTTGACCAGTTTCGTCGGTGCTGACGCATCGGCGCGATCTGTTTTGGCTATGTTGTTTCTTGTATTCGACCGATGTGGCTTGCTGGTTATTGTGAGTCATGCGAAGTAAAAATAAGTATTTAACTGCTTGAAATACATATAGGCAAAATTTTCCCAGCGACATTCATTTACTAGGCAAATAATACCTATTGTTTTCAATGATTTTTCCTGTTTTTTATTGTGGCGTATCCGGAGAGTGTCTCGTATGGATGCCCGGCCTGGCGGGGAGCCTGCCGGTAGCGAAATGGACGATTGCCATGAACAAGATGCTTGCAGTGGCCACTACGCCGATGACTGTCGCAGCGCCTGCCCGTACGGGTGATGACGCGCTCCTTGAGCGCATGCGCCTTGACGACGTCGAAGCCTATCGGACGCTGGTGGAGCGCCACATCGACCACGCCTACGCGGTGGCGATGCGGGTTTTGAAGAATCCGGCCGACGCCGAGGACGTCACGCAAGACGCCTTCGTCAAAGCCTGGGTCAATCGCCATCGCTGGGACGCCGGACGGGCCAAGTTCTCGACCTGGCTCTATCGCGTGATCGTGAATCGCTGCATCGATCTGCAGCGTCTGCCGAAGACCGAATGGATCGACGATGTCGAGGAACCGGCCGCCGAAAATATCGATGCGCTGACCGACATTCATCGCCGCCGGGTCTATGGCCGCCTGGACGACGCCCTGCACCGTCTGCCCACCCAGCAGCGTGTCGCGATCGTCCTGTCCTACTACGAGGACATGAGCAACATGGAAATTTCCGAGGTGATGGGCACCACGGTGAGTGCGGTTGAATCTTTGCTTAAGCGTGGACGTAAAAAGCTAAGGGAACTGCTGCGTCGAGCGGAGGGAGACATCCGCGTCGGACTGGCTGAATGAGGGCAGGCGAAATTTTTTTCCGCCCGGTTTCCTTTTGGCCTTCGTAGAAACGCTGAACACGGCGATCAACGCGCTGTGAACCTCCCTCCTCCGGGGGAGGCCTAAGCAAGGACCAATAGGAGGTCAGCATGCCCGTTATTTCGACCAACAACGCCGCCAACTCCGCGTTGAACTACCTGAACGTCAACTCGTCCCAGGAAACCGAAAAGCTCTCGCAGCTGGCCTCTGGTTCGCGCATCGTTCAGGCGTCCGACGACGCTGCCGGCCTCGCCATCGGCACCCAGCTGCAGGCGAACTCGACCGTCTTCATGCAGGACCAGACCAACGTCGCCCAGGGCACCTCGATCCTGCAGTCGGCTGACGGCGCTCTGGCCCAGATCAGCAACGTGCTGCAGCGCATGATGGCCCTGGCCACCGAAGCCGCTTCGGGCCAGGTGACCGACACCCAGCGTTCGCAGGACATCAACACGGAATACACCCAGCTGAAGACGGAAATCAGCTCGATCGTCAGCAGCACCACCTATGCTGGCAAGTCGCTGCTGTCCGGTTCCTTCCTGCAGAACGTCAAGTTCCTGGTCGGCACCCAGTCCACCAACTTCCTGACCGTCACGGTCAACACCGTGTCCGTCAACACCCTGCTGGGCTCGGGCTCGGCCGGTGTCGCGACCGCCGCGAGCGCGCTGAAGTCGATCAACGCGATCAACTCGGCGATCCAGACCGTCACTCAGGACCGCGCCAAGATCGGTGCGTACGAGTCGCAGTTCAATTTCAGCAGCCAGGACATCGCCACCAACGTCCAGAACATCGAGGCCGCGACCTCGACCATCATGGACGCCGACGTTGCCCAGACCAAGACCAACCTGTCTTCGATCGACGTGAAGACCCAGGCCTCGGTCGCGGCGCTGACCCAGGCTTCGCAGCTCCCGCAGGAACTGCTGCGCCTGATCCAGTCGTAAGGCTTAGCGCCTAAACGCAGGGCATGCTGGGTCCGTCCGGGACGGGCGGACCGGCAAAGACCGGCGGCATCGGAGGCTAGGCCGTCGGCCTTGACAATAACGGGGCGCGGGGCCCTTCAAGAGGGTTCCGCGCTTCCGCTATAGCAGGGCCGGAGGTAGTGGAGAGAGGTAATGACCACAACTAGCAGCGTGAGTTCCAGCTCCGCCCCGACTGTCAGTACCGGTAATGCGCAGGACGTGTCATCCCTGACTTCCGGCAGCGTTTCGCTGTCTCTTGCGGAAGCGGTGACCACCAAGGTGCAGCCCTATCTGGATCAAGCAACCGCGATCCAGACCGAGATCAACACCAATCAAACCCAGATCGCCGCCTATCAGAATATGCAGAGCCTGCTTCAGTCTCTGCAGAACGCGGCGTCCAATCTCACCACGGAATCCCTGTCGGGCACCAACGTGTTCCAGAGCCGTGCGGCCAATCTGTCCTCGGTCGGCACCAGCGCGGCGAGCACGATCATGACCGCGGCGGTGGCGGATGGCACCAATACCGGTTCCCACAGCGTGATCGTCAATCAATTGGCGCAGGCCGAAGCCGACACCAGTGCGACCCTGGCCTTGGGATCGAGCACCGCGATCTCCAGTCTGGGCGGCGCCTTGAACTTCAGCGGCACCGTCAATGTGACCATCGCCGAGGCGGGCAAGAGCTCGCCGCAGCCGGTCGCCCTCACCTCGAGCATGACCCTGTCCCAGGTCGCGGCCGCCATCAATGGCGCCTCGACCTCCAACGGCGTTTCGGCGTCGGTGGTGTCGGTCGACAGCGGCCACCAGGTGCTGGTGCTGACGGCGCAGGATTCCGACACGCCGATCAATTTCACGGACAGCGGCTCGGTTTTGCAGTCGCTGGGGATCGTCTCGGGCTCCAGCGCGAGCAGCCTGATCGGCAATGCGTCGCCGGCCCCGGCGAACGGGACGACGGCGCTCGGCCTGAGCGGAACCTTCACCATCCATGCCGGGACCCAGGCCCTGGCGATCACCGTGACCGCCACGGAAACCCTCGACCAGATCCAGGCCGCCATCAATGCGGCCTCGGCAGCCACCTCCGGCACCGGCAGCATCGGCGCCAGCGTGACCGCGCAGAACCAGCTGCTGCTGACGGATGGCAACAACAATAATATCGGCTTTTCCGATGTCACCGGCAACGCCCTGGCGGGGCTCGGCTTCTCATCCGTCGCCACCAATCAGGTGCGCCAGGGCCAGGCCCTGAACCTGACCGTGGATGGCGTTCCGAACATCACCCGCAGCAGCAATACCGTTTCCGACGTGCTGACCGGCGTCACCATGAATATTACGGCGGCCGATAAGAACACCACGATCAATGTCGACGTTCAGCCGAACGCCAATACCGCGGCCACCGCGGTGCAGAATTTCGTGTCGACCTATAATGCCTGGGAAAGCTTCGTCACGGCGAACGAGGCGACCGACAGCAACGGCAACGCCGCCGCCAGCGCGGTGCTGTTCGGCGATTCCTCGCTGCGCGAGGCCAGCCTTCAGGTCGACAACTCGATCACCGCCGAGGTCAATGGCACCTCGCTGGGCGCGCTGGGCATCTCGCTCGACAATTCCAACCAGATGCAGATCAATGCGACGACGCTGGATGACGCGCTGAACAATAATTTCCAGACGGTCGCCAGCCTGTTCCAGTCGACCTTGACCAGCAGCTCGACGGACCTTACGCCGGCGGGATCGAACATGTCGTCCTACAACGGCTCGCTGACCTTCGAGATCACGTCGGATTCGTCCGGCAATCTCAAGACCGTGACCATGAATGGCGGGCAGAGCATCACCGGCAATTTCGTCCTTGCCGGGAATTCTTTGCAGGGACAGTTCGGAACGCCTTATGCCGGCATGTATTTGACGTATAGTGGCCCTGCGAACAACGCCGAGACGGTGACGGTCACGTCGACCCAGGGCATCGCCAATAAGGTCTATACGGCGGCCAACGATTTCGGTAATACCACCAGTGGCACCGTGCAGGGCCTGATTCAGAACAAGCAGAGTCAGGACCTTCAGTTTACCAGCCAGTACAATAACTGGGTCAACGAAGCGAACAACTACACGAACTTCCTGTTGACCCAGTATTCATCGTTGACGACGCAGATTCAGTCGGCGGGCCAGACCTTGAACACCCTGACCGCCCTGATGAACGCCAGCAACAATAACGGCTGATAGGAGATTGCGCAGATGAACCAGAGCCGATACGCCATAAATGCCTACCAGACGGCGCAGCGCACTCTGCCTCCCTTGAAGGTGGTGGTGATGCTGTATGACGGCATCCTGGTTCGCATCAACCGCGCTGCCGACGCCGCCCGCCGCGGCGACTATCAGAAGCAGTTCGAATATGTGATGAGCGCCGCGCGCATCATCGACGGCCTCAACCGCCATCTCGACATGGAGCGCGGCGGCGACGTTGCGATCAATCTGCGCGAGACCTACGAAGCGGTCGCCCGCTGCCTGTTCCGCTCGGTCGGCAAGGAAACCGCCGCCGAAGCCTGCGACCGCCTGGTCGTCGCCGTGCGCGAGCTGCGCGACGCCTGGGCCGAGATCGCCGGCATGCAGACCGCTCCCGAACAGCAGGCCGAAGCGGCCAGCGTCTTCACCCCGATGGGGTCGGCGTGAACCGCGGGGTGCCCCGGAAGGGGTTCCCGTCGCGGCCGGCTTCGGTTATGGAATCGACGGATCATATGCTCGGCCTGGATAGCATCGTGTCCCCGGAAGAACTTCAGGATCTGGTCGATCGGTTCGGTGAGGACACTTCTGCCTGGCCCAACGAATTGCGTGAGCCGGCCGAAGAGCTGATCGACGAATGCGCCGAGGCGCGCGACATCATCGCGCAGGCCCGCCGCTTGCGCTCGCAGCTGCGCAGTCTGGGCCCCAAGGCGCCGAGCTGCATCGTCGACCGCATCATCGGCGTCGCCCTCGATAGCGATCCGCCGATCGACTTGGTCTGCCGTCTGAAGAACTAGGCAAAACTCTCGTTTTGCAGCGCGCTGGCGATTTCTGCGGCCAGCGCGGTCCAGCCCGAAGCGCCCGCGCGGAACAGCCGGGCTTTCGGATACCAGGGGGAGCTTCCCCTGGCGCCGCCCCAGCGGTAATCGGCCTGACCCGGCCCCAGCATCACCCATAGAGGCACCCCGATCGCTCCGGCCAGATGCGCCGGCGCGCTGTCGATGCTGATCATCAGGTCCAATTGCGAAGCCAGCACCGCGCTGTCGGCAAAATCTCCGATGACATGCGACAGGTCGTGCACCGGCTTGCGGCGTTCCGCCGCCGCCTTGCCCAGCTGAAAACTTAAGAAGCAGACCTCGTCGAGTTCCCACAGGGGCGCCAGATCGGCGAACGAGCAGCTGCGCCGCTGCAGGGTGCGGCGGATGAACAGGTCGCCGCCGCCGGCGCGTCCCGACCAGGCGATCCCGATGCGCGGCCGCCGGTCCGGCGGCAAAGCAGGGCCTTCGGCGGGCACTTTTATATAAGGTATCGACCCGGCCCGCAGGTCGGCGCCGGTGCCGAGGCAATGCGGCAGGCTCAGCAGCGGCACCACGGCGTCCAGATCGGGCTGGGGATCGCCCGGCGAGATCGTTCCCGCCAGCGGTGCCATGCCGTCGAACAGCCGTTTCATTTCGGCGGGGCAATCGAGCCAGATCTCGTCGGCCCATTCGCTCAAGCCCGGCAGGAAGCGGGCGAATTGCAGCATGTCGCCATAGCCCTGCTCGGCGGTGACCAGCAGGCGGCCGATTCTTTCGCCGCCTTTCCAGCGCGGCAGGCCGGGCGGCGGCAAGCGGAGATGGGGCAGGGACAGGCGGTGTTCGTAATGCGCGAACCCTTCCTCATAGTCGCCCCTGGTCATCAAGGCGGTACCGAGATTGACCTGGGCCACCGCATTGTCCGGATCGAGGGCGATGGCCCGGCGATAGACCTCGATCGCCGAGTCCGGATCGCCGGCGGTCTGCAGCAGCGTGCCGAGATTGGCGTAGACCAGCGGCTGGCCGGGCAGCAGGGCCAGCAGCAGCCGGAGATGGCGGACCGCCTCGGCGGTCTTGAGGTCGGCGGCCAGTTCCGCCGCCAGAAGGCCGCGCAGTTCCAGATGGCCGGGCCGGGCGCGGAGGGCGGCGGTCAAAACCTGCTGGGCCGGATGATGCTGGCCCTGCGCGGTCAGCAGCTGGGCGAGGTCGGCCGCGAGGTCCGGATCGCCGGCATGATGGCGGGCTCCTTCGGCCAGCACGATCACCGCCCGGTCGTTCTGACCGGCGGCGGCGAGGGCGCGGGCAAAGTCCCGGCGCGCGGCCAGATCGGCCGGCGCGTGGGAAAGAGTGGCTTCGAGCTGGGCCAGATCAAGAGAAGCGTCAGTCACGGCAGACGAGCATACGGTTTTTCCCGGGGCTTTCCAGTGCAGGCCTTTTTAAAACGGTAACGTTTTCTTCAGTTATCCACAGCAAGATGCGAGAGTACCTTTACGTCCGGAGTCTAGAGATGAACGCCATTTCGACCAGCCAGCCGCGCGCGACCGAGCCCTCGCCGGTCGCAGTGGTGCAGCTGTATGATACCATTCTGCTGCATATCGCCCGGGCCGCCGACGCCGCCCGCGGCGGCGACTTCCAGAAGCAGTTCGACGAAGTGATGAATGCGACCCGCATCATCGACGGCCTGAACCGCCATCTCGACATGGAAGCCGGCGGCCAGGTCGCCGTCAATCTGCGCGACATGTACCAGTCGGTCAGCAAGGCGCTGCTGCGCTCGGTCGGCAAGGTCGACGCCGGCGAAGCCTGCGACCGCCTGATCGACGGGCTGCGCAACACCCGCGACGCCTGGGCCGAGATTTCCGGTGTGGCCAAGCTGGCCTAACCGCCAGCTCCCTGTTCGTTCCAAAAAAGCCGCCGGGGGCAACCTCGGCGGCTTTTTTTTTGTCTGCGCGCTGCCCCCGAAAAAAACTGGCACGCCACCTGCATATATAGACCTGACTTGAATGGGCGATCCGCGGATTTCCTCGCGTTCGCGGGCCCTGAAAGACGGTTTTGGTAGGCGCGAGGGAAATTTGTTCCTAGGCAGGTTTTGCCGGGGAGCAGGGAGCAGGACAGAATGACGACGACTTCAGCGACGAGTGGCAGCAACCCGTTTGCAGGCCTGGTTAGCGGTTCCGCTAGCTCCAGCAGCAGTAGCTCGACCTCGTCCAGCCAGGTGACGACGGCCTACAACACGTTCATCACTCTGCTGACCTCCCAGCTTCAGCACCAGGACCCGCTGAACCCGACCAATACCGACACCTTCACGCAGGAACTGATCCAGCTGTCGGGCGTCGAGCAGCAGCTGACCACCAATTCGACCCTGTCGAGCATGAACAACGATCTGTCGACCATCACCCAGGCCAACGGCCTCGGCTATGTCGGCAAGACGATCACCGCTTCGGGATCGACGGCGCCGCTGCAGAACGGTTCGGCGAATTGGGACTACACCCTGGATTCGGCCGCCAAGAACGTGACGCTGACCGTCAAGGATTCGAGCGGCAACACAGTCTATTCGACCACCGGAAACACCAGCTCCGGTCAACATTCGTTCAACTGGAACGGCACTACCAGCAGTGGCAGCACCCAGACCAGTGGCGACTTCACCCTCAGCGTTGCGGCTACCGATAGCAGCGGCAATGCGATCACGACGACGACCAGCATGACCGGTCAGGTGACCGGCGTCGACACGTCGACGGGTAGCACGCAGTTGCAGGTTGGCGACATCGAAGTGCCGATCTCCAACGTTACCTCGATCAATTGACGGCAACGCAACGCAACAAAACAGTTTTAGACGAAGGAGTGGACCATGGACGCAGCGATGAATTCGGCGGTTTCCGCCCTGCAGGCTCAGCAAGCCGCGCTGTCTACCGTGTCGGACAATTTGGCCAATTCCCAGACGACGGGTTTTAAGGCCGTCCAGACCCAGTTCAATGAGCTGCTGACCCAGCAGGGCGTGGGCATCGCCACCAATTCCGGCGGCGTGCAGGCCTTTACCCGCCAGAACGTGACGAACCAGGGTCTGGTACAGAGCAGCGCCAGCAACGCCACCACCGACATGGGCATCACCGGCAACGGTCTGTTCGCGGTCAGCAACGGGCTGGGCGGCGCGCAGCAGGCCTTCACCCGCAACGGCGCCTTCACTCCCGACAATAACGGCAATCTGCAGCTGGCCGGCACCAACTTCTACCTGCTGGGCTGGCCGACCAACGCCAAGGGCGTCGTCACCGCGACCAACCCCGACAACATCGCCTCGCTGCAGAATGTGAACATCAACCAGTTCAACAGCTCGGCGACCGAGACCACCACTTACAGCATGCAGCAGAACATGCCGGCCGAGGCGCAGAATCTGGTGAAGAGCCTGAACTACACGTCGAATGCGACGCCGCCGACCCAGGAGAATGTGTCGTTCGCCTATGCGCCGCTGCGTCAGAACGTGATGGTCAACGGCGTCGACACCACCGAATATCAATTGTCGGTGACCGCCTCGAACTCGCAGGTGAGTCTCCAGGACGGAGGCGGCAACAACGCTGTTGCGGGCCAGCCGCTGCTCTACACCGTTTTCGTCGACGGCAGCGGCAATATCCAGCAGGTCACCGACGGCCAGGGCAACAACACCACCACTTTGCCGACCATCACCCCGAGCGATTTGGGATCGAGCTCCGATCCCAACATTTCGGGCACGACCAGCACGGCCACGCTGACCTGGCAGGATCTGGGCAGTCCCTTCTCGGAAAAGACCTCGATCTCGGTCTTCGACAGCCTGGGCGTGCAGCAGACCTTCCCGACCACCTGGACCGCCGCCGGCAACAATGAATGGATCATGACCGTCAGCTCGCCGACCGATCCGTCGGGCTCGGCCTCGACCGGTTCGCTCTACGATTCGGGGGGCAACAAGGTGTCGAGCTATTCCTATCAGGTGACGTTCAATTCGGACGGTTCGCTGAACAGCGTCACCGGCCTGCCGACCCACTCCGAAGACGATTCGAGCGGCACGCCGGTCATCACCGCGAACCAGGATTCCGCCGGCAATCCCGCCGTCGCTCCGGTCGGCACCAACGGCCAGCCGGTCTTGTCGGCGACCTGGAATGACGGCGCCGCCGCCCAGCTGGCCGGCACCTCCACCGCGATCTCGGTCAATCTCGGCACCGCGGGCGCCCTGGGCACCGGCCAGACCAACGGCCTGTCGCAGTTCGATACCGGCGAAACCAAGCCGGCCATCGCGGTCAAGAGCGCTCCGGTCCAGAACGGCGTCCAGTACGGCCAGCTGATCGGCGTATCGGTGGACAACACCACCGGCAACGTGGTCGCGGCCTACGACAATGGCCAGAAGGTGCCGATCTACAAAGTCCCGGTCGTGACCTTCCCGAACGAGAACGGCCTGACCGCCGAGACCGACGGTGTCTATCAGGCGAACCAGCAATCGGGCAGCTACACGCTGAACCAGGCCGGCACCAACGGCGCCGGCACCATCACCGGCCAGGCGCTGGAGCAGTCGACCGTCGACACCTCGACCGAGTTCTCGAACATGATCACCGCGCAGCAGGCCTATTCGGCGGCGTCGCAGGTGATCGGCACCGACAAGCAGATGTTCACTTCGCTGATCCAGGTCGTCCAGTAAGGATCTGAGTCATGGGCATGATGATGAATAAGAGCTTCGACAAGAACCGCCTGACGCTCCTGCAGGGGCGGGTGGCCTGCAAGATGGCCGAGATCCATCAGATGATGGCTCCCGGCGTCATCGAGCCGGTCGCCCCGGAAGAGCTGCAGGCGCGCGCCGACCGCCACATGGCCTCGCTGCCGCCGGCCGAGCAGGAGAAGCTGCGCATGAAGGCCCTGGTGGCCTATGCGGAGCTCGAGCGCCTGTCGGCCGAGATGGCGATCGAGCTCGACTGCCTGACCGATGAAATGAACAAGGCTACCCGCAACCGCCGGGCCGCCGTCGCCTACCGCCTGGCTTCCGGCACCCCCGGCAGCCAAACCGCCCGCATCTAAGGAGATCACGATCATGGACCGCAACCCGCTGGAAAACTTCGTTGGCGTGATGGGCAAGCTGAAGGCGATCATCGAGAACGAGAACGACTTCCTCGAGCGCGGCCTGCCGGCCACCCTGCTGGCGACCACCAAGCGCAAGAGCGTTCTGTCGCGCGAATATGGCGCGCTGAGCAATGAAGTGCTGGACACCGCTGTCGATCAGCTGCTGTCCGACCCCGAGCTGCAGGTCAAGCTGGTCGCCGCCGGCGCCGAGCTGCAGGCGATGACCACCGAGAACCGCGCCCTGCTGGAGCGCGCCGTGACGGCCTCGCGCCGCCGCGTCGACGCGGTGATGGAAGCCGTGCGCGCCAGCGCCGATGCCTCGCCGGAAGAGCTGGAATCCTTCGGTATTCCGGCCGACGCCGACGCCGCGCGGGCCCGGTAACGGAATCAGGCTGGACCGGGGGGATCTCCCATGACCGATCTCGCACTCTCCTCCGCCGTAAGCTCTCTGATGCTTCTCCAGAAGCAGATGAGCGTGACGTCGAGCAACATCTCGAACGCCAACACGGCCGGCTATACGGCGGAGTCGCTGCAGGTCGGGGCCGTGGTGGTCAACGGCATGGGGGGCGGTGTCCAGGATCTGGGCATCACCAGCAATGTCGACAAATTCCTGCAGGCGCAGGTTATCAACGCCAACAGCGCGTCGACCCAGTCGTCCACCTACAATAGCTACTATCAGAATCTGCAGCAGATCATGGGGCAGATCAGCCAGTCGGCGACCGGCGGCAACGACATCTCGTCGCAGCTGGCCACGCTGCAGACCAATCTGTCCCAGCTGGCCGCGACGCCGCAGAACAGCTCGCTGGCCAATGGCGTGATCTCGTCGATGGATGCCTTGACCTCGAACATGCGGTCGAGCTCGCAGCAGATCCAGAGCCTGCGCAACCAGGCCGACCAGCAGATCACCGACACGGTCGACGACGCCAACCAGCAGCTCGACCAGATCAACAGCCTCAATACCCAGATCGCCAGCGCCCAGGCCACCGGCGGCAACACCGTCGCGCTCGAGGATCAGCGCTCCACGGCGCTGCAAAATCTGTCGGCCGACATCGGGGTGACCTCCTATACGAACGATCAGGGCCAGCTGCAGGTCTTCACCGAATCGGGCGCGCCGCTGATCCTCGGCAATCTGGTCAATCATCTGTCGCACCAGGCGGTCAGC
>Ga0213872_10002195_pt1 | contig 11696 bp, 13 predicted proteins | sample VelepicomBERX_R2_FD_160071 | JGI IMG/M metagenome (GOLD analysis project Ga0213872, IMG submission 160071) | Rhizosphere microbial communities from Vellozia epidendroides in rupestrian grasslands, the National Park of Serra do Cipo, Brazil - RX_R2 | ecosystem: Host-associated > Plants > Roots >... | reverse complement strand
GCGGATCTCGGTGGCGACGCGCTCGATAAAGCTAGCGATGACGCCCAAGGTGGCGAAGAACTGCGCGTGGCGGTCGCGCGGAATGACCTGGGTCGACAGCGGTTCGACCGCCAGGCCCAGCTTCTCGGCGACATGGGCCTCGACCGCCGGATCGATATTGGCGAAGGTGCCGACCGCGCCCGAGATGGCGCAGGTGGCGATGTCGGCGCGGGCCGCTTCCAGGCGCTTTTTGTTGCGCAGGAACTCGGCGTAGAAGCCAGCGAATTTCAGCCCGATGGTCACCGGCTCGGCGTGGATGCCGTGGCTGCGGCCCATGCAGGCGAGGTCCTTGGTCTCGTACGCCCGGCCCTTGAAGGCGGCCAACAGGTTGTCGATGTCGGCCAGCAGCAGGTCGGCCGACTGCTTGAGCTGCACGGCGAGGCAGGTGTCCAGCACGTCCGACGAGGTCATGCCCTGATGCACGAAGCGGGCGTCGGGTCCGACATGTTCGGCCAGCTCGGTGGTGAAGGCGATCACGTCATGCTTGGTGACGGCCTCGATCTCGTCGATGCGGGCGACGCGCGCGGCGGTATAGGGCTTGTCGCCCTTTTCCCACACGGCGCGGGCGGCGCTTTCGGGGATCACGCCCAGCTTGGCCTGGGCGTCGCAGGCATGGGCTTCGATCTCGAACCAGATGCGGAAACGGTTCTCCGGCGCCCAGATCGCCACCATGGCGGGACGGCTGTAACGTGGAATCATGAAAAGAAACCTCTTAGGTTTAGGTTCGCCCGTAGCGAATGAAATCTGTCCAGATCCGCTCGACGCGCAGCATCGCCTTGGCGGCCCCGTCGAGTTCTCCCCGCAACTCCTCGGAATCACCGATCTGGGCGGCGAGGTGCGTTTGCAGATCGCGCACGCCGTCGCGCAGGCGCAGGCCTTTGTCGGTCAGCTTCAGGCGGATCGACCGCCGGTCATGCGTGCTGCGTTCCTGCTGCAGGTAATTGAATTCGGTGAGCTTCTTGATGTTATAAGAGACGTTCGAGCCGTGATAATAGCCGCGGTCCTTGAGATCGCGAATAACCACTTCATCTTCGCCAATATTATAGAGAAGCAACGCCTGAACGGCATTGATGTCGTCGACCTCGAGTCGATGCAACTCGGCGCGGAGCACGTCAAGGAAATGACGATGCAGTCGCTCGATCAGTTTGACGATGTTGTAATATTGGTCGCTCACGGCGCCGATGATAAGAGCGGCACCCTCGATAGGCAATAGCCAAGTCGTTGGTGCCGGAGGGGAAAATCCGGGTTACTCTGAGCTTTTCCAACCTTCCGAGGAGATCGACATGTACAAGGCGTTGCTGGGAATTGCCGCTGCGGGCTTGTTGGCGGGTTCCGCCATGGCGGCGGGCGTCGAGGTGAAGCGGAATGGCGCTCCGGCAGCTCCGTTCGCCGAGTCGGTGTGGGCCGGCGACACCCTGTATGTCTCGGGCATCCTCTCCGATCCGGACGTGCCCGCCGACAAGGACAAGGGCACCCCGCCCTCCTGGACCAGCGACACCGGCACCCAGGCCACCAACATCCTGAAGAAGATCGACAAGCTCCTGAAGGAACAGGGCCTGACGCTAGGCGACTGCGTGCAGCTCGAAGCGTTTCTGGCGGGTGATCCGAAGAAGGGCGACGTGATGGATTTCGACGGCTGGAACACCGCCTACAAGCAGTTCTTCGGCACGCCGGAGCAGCCCAACAAGCCGGTGCGCGCCACCGTTCAGGTCGCCAAGCTGGCCGCCCCGGGCGCCCTGATCGAGATCATGGTGACGGCGGTGCGGCCGAAGAAGTAGGCGACGTCACCGAGATCCGAGGCAAACCGTGGCGAGAGGCTCCCCGGCGGGAGCCTCTCGTTTCGTCAGTTCAGTGGGCCGCGGCGCCGGCGATCACGGCGGCGACGTCGGCCGGCTTGGACAACATGACCACATGGCCCGAGGCGACCCTGGTCGTGGTGGCGTGGATCGCCTGCGCCATCGACGTTTCCAGGCTCGGCTGAATGGCGCGGTCGTTTTCGGCGAGGATGTACCAGGACGGCTTGGAGCGCCAGGCGGGGGTGCCGATCTGGCCTCCCAGCGACTTGACGTTGGTGGGCGCCTGGGCGGCAAAGAGCACCGACTTCTCGGTGGCCGTGACATCCTGGGCGAAATCCTCGGAAATGCCCTTCTCGCTGAGCTTCAGGAAGCCTTCCGCATCCGGCTTGAGCTCTGCGGCCATGGGCGACGGGGCCACCGAGGCGTTGAGCGAGCCGGCCGATTGTCCGGCATCGGGGGCGAAAGCCGCGACATAGACGAGACCCGTCACCTTGGGATCGTTGCCGGCCTCGGTGATCACCGCCCCGCCATAGGAATGGCCGGCAAGCAACACCGGACCGGCTTCCAGCGCGATGGCCCGCTTCACGGTCGCGACGTCGTCGGTGAAGGAGGTCAGGGGCAGCTGGACGGCGACGACGTGAAATCCCTTGGCGCTGAGGAGCGGGATCACTTTCGACCAGCTTGAACCATCGGCCCAAGCGCCGTGAACCAGGATCACGTTTCTGGGGGGCTCGGCCGATGAAGGGGCGGCGAGGGTGGTCACGCCCAGCACCATCGCGGCCAGGCCGAGGCGTCGAAACAGCTTCGAGTCGCCAAACATGGGTGTCCTCCGTGCAAGTTTCATCAAAGGCGCCCGGAGCGGTTCCGGGCCGCGCCATGATGTTTCTTCATCGGCGGCGCGGCTCGCACGGAACGACCGCGTTTTGAAAAAACCGCCGCCATTGGGCGGGAGACATCCCTTCCTGGAGCGCGAACACCCGGCTGAGATGGCTTTGATCGCTGAATCCGCACGTCAGGGCGATATCGCGCAGCGCCATCGGCCCATCCCTCAGCAAACACTTGGCGTGTTCGACGCGCGCTTTCATCAGCCATTTATGCGGCGGCATCCCCGTCGAGGTGCGGAAGGCATAGGTGAAATAGCTCATCGACAGCCCGCAGGCTTCGGCCAGCCTGGCGGTGGTTATGCCTTCGGCCAGATTGTCCATCATGAGCTCTCGGGCCCTTCTGAGCTGCCATGGCGCCAACCCGCCCCGCAGCGCCGAGGCGCCGTGATCCTGGCCATAGGCCTCGGCGATATGGGCATGAAAGGCAAGCGCCAGGCGATCGAGGAACAGCGGGTTTGTCGGGCCGTAGAAATCCCCCCAGGAGAGCGCGGCGCGACTCAGGGCGTGGAGGATGGGATCGCGTTGGCCCAGAGTCGGACGAAGACCGGCGATCCTTCGGTGTCCGCGGTCGCGGGACAGGTCGTCCAGGGTGCGCTGTGAAATGTGGAAGCGCACGCTCTCCATCGGATCCCTGAACAGCGCGGCTGGCGGGGTGCCGAGATCGAACAGGAAGATGTCCCCGGGGGCCAGCGAGGTCATCTCGGCATGGCGCCCCTCCACGCACACCCGAAAACGGGGAAGGGGGGCCATGGTCACATGAAGGGCAAAGGCCGCTTCCGGCTCCGGCGTCCGGGTCCAGCTTCCCATCGGGGCGTGCAGGACGATGTGGGAAATGGCGATCGGCTCCGCCGAGCCGGTGCTGGTGAAGAAAGTCTTGGTGGTTTCGGTTCTGAATTGACGTCCCAGGAGTTCGTTGAACTCTCCCGAACTCCGGTATTTGGCCATCCTTATGCGCCGACCATCGCCTCGGTGGGATCGAGCCGGCTGGCGGCCTGTTTCAGCGTCAGCGCGATGTGATCCAGCACGGCGCGGATCCTCGGCACATGGCATACATCCCTGTGCACCCCGGCCCAGATCTCGCGGACCGGGCTGGGCGAGGGGGCCTCCAGCCGCGCCAGCCCCGGCTCGGAGTCGCCCGAGCATCGCGGCAGGCAGGCGAGGCCGAGACCGGCCTGCGCGGCGCGGAGCTGCCCTTCGCGGCTGTTGGTGCGCAGCACGACAGGCGCGCGCTGCGTCAGCCCGGCGAACCATCGGGCTTCAGGCACATGCGAAAGCGAATCCTGCGAGGCGATGACCTTGTGGCCGGCCGCGTGAACGCTCCAGTCCGGCGGCCCGTAGTGCCGCAGATAGTCGGGGGAGGCATAGATGCCGAAGCCCATTCTTCCGACCTTCTGGACGACGGTCTCGTTTTGCTCGAACGCCTCCAGCCGGACGGCGATGTCGGTTTCCCGGCGCGCCAACGACAGGCAGCGCGTGTCGGCATCGAGCTCGACGGTCAACTCGGGATAGCGGGACGCGAAGCGCGAGAGGCTCGGCACCAGCAATCGGGTGGCGAAGGTTTCGATGGTCGAGACGCGGACAGGCCCGGCCAGCCGGGTGTCTTCACCGACGATGGCGCGCTCGACCGCCAGCACCTCGGCCTCGATCCTCTCGACCCGGGCGAGCACGCGCTCTCCCGCGGGGGTCAGCTGGTATCCGCCGGGCAGCCGGACCAGCAGAATGGTCCCGCTGCGCACATGGAGCGACTCCAGCCGCCGCCCCATCGTCGTCTGGGTCACTTTCAGAGCGCGCGCCGCCGCCGACAGCGATCCGTGCCGGCAGATGGCGAGAAAGGTGCGCAAATCATCCCATTCGAGCAATTAGGGCTTCCCCAGGCGGTTCATGGCATTGAGGTGACATCGCGATAACGTTTATCGCGATAATTATATCGAGTCCAGATAATTGTTATTGCGATAATTGTTTTCGTGATATCGTTGATCCAACGAAGGGAGTACCCCGCCATGTCCGTGCCGCTGGACGGTCATCTGTGTTTCTCGATCTATTCGGCCGCGATCGCCATCAACCGGCTCTACAAGCCGCTGCTCGACCGGCTGGGCATCACCTATCCGCAATATCTCGTGTTGGCGACGCTGTGCGAGGCGGGCGGGCAGACGGTATCGGGAATCGGCGAGCGACTGGGTCTCGAGCCGAGCACGATCACGCCTGTGCTGAAGCGGCTCGAGCAGAGCGGCGTCATCGTCCGGCGGCGCAACCCCGACAATGAGCGTCAGGTGTGCGTCAGCGTCACCGACAAGGGCCGGGCGCTGCGGTCCGATGCCGACTGCCTTCTCGATGCGCTGCTGAAACAGTCGCGCATGACCGAGGAGGGGATCGTCTCGCTGAATGACCGGGTGCGGGATCTGCTGAAGGCGTTGGCGTCGCCGGCCGGCGAATAGTGCGGATAAGATCATGAATCCCTTCGTTTAAAGGGGAATCATGCGGGATAGAGGCCGATTTCAGGAATTCCACATTTTCGCCGACCGAATCTGCGAAAACGTTCAGAGGGTCAGCCCATCAGCCCCGCGCTGCGCAGGCTGGCATGGCCGGTGCGGCCGACGATCAGATGATCGTGCAGGGTGACGCCGATCGCCTTCAGCGCTTCCGCCACCTTGCGGGTTGCCTCGATATCTGCGGCGGAAGGGCAGGGATCGCCCGAGGGATGGTTATGCACCATGATCACCGCGCTGGCGTTCAGTTCCAGCGCCCGGCGCGCCACTTCGCGGGGATAGATCGGGGCATGGTCGACGGTGCCCATGCCCTGGGTTTCGCTGGCGATCACCGCGTTCTTGCGGTCGAGGAACAACAGATGCAGCCGCTCGCGCGGCAGATGGGCGAGATTGACGCGGCAGTAATCGACCAGCCGGTCCCAGGAATTGACGACAGGACGCTCCAGCATCTCGGTCTTGGCGAGGCGGCGGGCGGCGGCTTCGATCAGCTTCAGCGTGGTCGCCGTGCCTTCCTTGACGCCGTCGATCTCGACCAGGGCCGAGACGTCGGCGTTCAGCACCGCCGCGAAGCCGCCGAAGCGGGCCAGCAGCTGCTTGGCCAGCGGCTTGACGTCACGCTGGGGGATGGCGAGGAAAAGCAAAAGCTCAAGGAGTTCATAGTCGGGCAGGGCGTCCGCCCCGCCTTCGGCGAAACGCTGCCGCAGACGCTGCCGATGGCCGAGATAATGGGGTTTTTCGTCGGCCATCGGAGAGGAGAAGCGTCGATCAGGCGGCGTAGGGCGGGAAATGCAGGCCCTTGGGCGAGGTGGTGAAGATCTCGACGCCGGTGTCCGTCACGCCCACCGTGTGCTCGAACTGGGCCGACAGGCTCTTGTCCTTGGTCACCGCGGTCCAGCCATCGGCCAGGATCTTGGTTTCGTGGCGGCCGGCATTCACCATCGGCTCGATGGTGAAGATCATGCCCTGCTGCAGCACCATCCCCTCGCCGGGGCGGCCGTAATGCATGACGTTGGGCGGCGAATGGAACACCTTGCCGACGCCATGGCCGCAGAAATCGCGCACCACCGAATAGCGGTGCGCCTCGACGAAGCTCTGGATGGCATGGCCGATGTCGCCCAGGGTGGCGCCGGGCTTCACCACTTCGATGCCGCGCATCATCGACTCATAGGTGATGTCGCACAGCTTCTTGGCCTTCACGCCGACCTTGCCGACGAAATACATGCGGCTGGCGTCGCCGTGCCAGCCGTCGAGGATCGGGGTGACGTCGATATTGATGACGTCGCCTTCCTCGAGCTTCTTGTCGCTGGGAATGCCGTGGCAGACCACGTGATTGATCGAGGTGCAGATCGATTTCGGGAAGCCGCGATAGTTCAGCGGCGCCGAGATCGCGCCGCGCTCGGCGACGTAATCGGCGCATAGCTGGTCGAGCTGGTTGGTGGTGACGCCGGGCTTGACGTGTTCGGCGATGAAATCCAGGCATTCCGCCGCCAGCCGTCCGGCGCGGCGCATCGCCTCGAACCCCTCGGGTCCATGAATGGTCACCCGCGAAGCGCTGGGGCGGACCTCGTCTTTTTCCATATCTCTACAGTCCCAATTCGACCGGTAAGCTCCGGCCGATCTCTAACCCGTCCAAAGAAAGGCGGCAAGCATAGCACAGAGTTTCGACGCCTTCAGCCTTTGAGCGCCGCAGCGCCGCCTCGTAAGCCGGGTCGATCCACCCGGCGGGGCGGAAAACGCGTGCAATCGCCGCGCTGCACCAGGACCCGCTTCAGATGCACGTTCTTGACTTCGACATAACAGATGGGCCGGTCTTCGCTGTGCAGCAAGAGGTCGATGCGGGAATTGACGCCATACTTCACCTCGCGGCGGATTTCCCGGTAACGCTTGACCAGCCGCGCCTTGGTCAAAGCCTGGCCGAACTTCACTTGGCGGGCGTCCAGCCGGTCAAGGTAAGGATCTGGAAGGTGGCCGGCATCCGCCCGTCCGGCCCGGCGAAGCGCTCGTGGTAGAGCGCCAGCGCCCGGCCGAGGGTGGCGCGCCGGGTGAAGCCCTTGCGCCGCGCCTTCACCGCATTGCCCTCGCCCATGCCGCGCAGATCGGCCAGCAGCGTCATCGGGTCGCCATAGGTGACGCCGACCGGATCGATATCCGCCACCGGCAGGGTGAAACCGGCCCGCTGCAACAGGCCGCCGGCGTCGCGGACGTCGACGAAAGGCGAAACGCGGGGGCTGACCCCGCCTTCCTCGGCCAGTTCCGCTTCCATCATCACCTGGCGCAGCTCGCGCAGGGTCTCGCCGCCCAGCAGCGACGCCAGGAACAGCCCGTCGGGCTTCAGAAGACGGCGGATCTGCAGCAGAGCGCCCGGCAGGTCGTTGACCCAGTGCAGCGACAGATTGCTGACCACCAGATCGAATTTCCCCTCGGCGAAGGGCAGGGCTTCCTCGTCGGCGACGGCGGCGGTCGCGCCGCCAGACGCCGCCAGCCGCGCCATGGCGGGCGACAGGTCGCAGGAGATCAGCGTCTCGATGCCGAACCGGCCGGACAGCCGCTCGGCCAGCTCGCCGCCATGACAGCCGACATCGAGGGCGAGGGGGAAACGCCGGGTCACGTCCTCGAGCCGGTCGACCAGCCGATCGGCCGATTCCTGAAGCAGAAAATTATGCGAATGCAAGAGTTTGGCGGCACGATCGCGCTGGCGTTTCACCTGGGCGCGGTCAAAGATGATGGGATCGCTCATGGCGGTTAAATGGCATGACCGGTGCCCGGATGGAAGGACAGAAGATGAAAGCGCGATCGAGTTTGGCGTGGGCGGGCGGCGTCTTCCTGGCGCTGGCCCAGGCGGCGGGGGCGGTCGAGCCCTTCTCCTTCGATGCCGCGCCGGGCCGCCTGCCCAAGGAGGTGGTGCCGACCGACTACAGCATCGCCCTGCAGCCCGATCTCGACAGCCACACGGTGCGCGGCAGCGAGAAGATCACCCTGGCGGTGCGCAAGCCGGTCGACAGCATTTCCTTCAATTCGCTCAATCAGACGCTCGACCATGTGACGCTGGACGGACGACCGGTCAAATCGGTCGAGAGCGACGATGCGCAACAGATGACCCGGGTGACGCTGGCCAAGCCGGTCTCCCCCGGCACCCATGTGCTGGCTTTCTCCTATCGCGGCAAGATCGAAACCCGCCCGTTCGGCCTCTATACCCAGGACTACAAGACTCCCGACGGCCGCACCGGGCGCCTGCTCTCGACCAAGTTCGAGGCCACCGACGCCAGGCGCATGTTCCCCTGCTGGGACGAGCCGGCCTTTCGCGCCACCTTCGAGCTCACCCTGACCGGTCCGGCCGGCTGGGCCACCATCGCCAACATGCCGGTCGCGCGGCGGTCGGTGAAAGGCGGCGTCGCCACCACCCGGTTCGAGCGCACGCCGAAAATGCCCACCTATCTGGTCGAGCTCACCGCCGGCGATTTCGCCGAAGTCGCCTCCGTGCTCGGCAATACGCGTCTTGGCGTGTGGGCGGTACGCGGCCAGGAGGAGGGCGGCAGCGAGGCGCTGCGCAATGCGCTGACCATTCTCGCCGATTACAACGACTATTTCGGCTATCCCTATCCGCTGCCCAAGCTCGATTCGATCGCCACACCCGGCGGTTTCACCGGGGCGATGGAGAATTGGGGGGCGATCACCTATAACGACCAGCTTCTCCTGATCACCCCGGCCAGCACTCTCGCGGATCGTCAGGCGGCGTTCAGCGTCCAGGCGCACGAGATGGCGCATCAATGGAACGGCGACCTCGTCACCATGGGCTGGTGGGACGATCTCTGGCTCAATGAGAGCTTCGCCTCGTGGCGCGCGGCCAAGGAGACCGACGCCCGCTTCCCCGAATGGAGCTGGTGGGAGCGGGAGGACGGGCGCAAGGAGGACGCGATGACGGCCGATGCGCGGCCGGCCTCGCATGCCATCGAAGTCCACGTCACCAACGAGCTCGAGGCGCGCAGCGCCTTCGATCCGCAGATCACCTACGCCAAGGGGCAGGCGGTGGTGCGCATGCTCGAGGCCTATGTCGGGCCCGACCGCTTTCGCGACGGGGTGCGCGCCTATATGAAGGCGCGCGCGTTCTCCAACGCGACCAGCGCCGACCTCTGGCTGGCGCTGGACGGCGCCGGCGCCGGCGATGCCAGCCGGGTGGCGGCGACCTGGACCGAGCAACCGGGATTTCCGCTGGTGACGGCGGCGGCCTCATGCGACGCCGAGGGCAAGCGCAGCCTGTCCGTGACCCAATCGCGCTTCCTGCTGCGCGGCGAGGACCAGGCCCACCTCTCCTGGCAGGTGCCGCTGCAGATTCGCTCCGGGACCTCCGCCCCGCCGCAAGGCTTGCTTCTGTCGCAGAACGCGCAGACCGTCGCCGCCGGACGCTGCGACCAGCCGCTCAGCCTCAATGCCGATGCCGTCGGCTATTTCCGCGTCGCCTATGACGACGCCACGCTGGATGTCGATACGCGCGAGCTCAGATCCCTGCCGCCCGGCGACCGCATCGCCCTGCTCGACGACCAATGGGCGCTGGTCGAGGCGGGCAAGCAGAAACTGGGGCGCTATCTGTCGCTGGCGGCGGCGATGGGCGACGAGCCGCAGGGCCGCGCCTGGACCCAGATTCTCGGCGCCCTGTACACCATCGAGCGCGACATGCGCGGCGAGCCGCGGCACGACGCCTTCCTGGCCTATGCGCGGTCGCTGCTGAAGCCGATCGCCTTGCGGCTTGGCTGGGACGCCAGGTCCGACGAAACTCCCGCGATCCAGACGCTGCGGCGCGAGGTGATCGCGCGGCTCGGCGCCTGGGGCGACCCCGATACCGTCGCCGAGGCGCGCCGCCGCTTCGAGCGCTTCCTCGCCGATCCCGCCAGCCTGCAGCCCGACGACCAGCCGATGGTGCTGGGCACCATCGCCGCCACGGCGGATCGCGCCGATTTCGACCGGCTGCACGAGATCGCCCGCACTGCCCGCGGCGAGACCGATCTGCGCCGTTTCCTGACGGCATTGATGCGGGTGCACGACCCGGCGCTGGCCGAAGAGGCGGCGGCCATCGCCCTGTCGGACGAAATCCCCGCCCAGGCGGCGTCGGTGCGCCTGCGCCTTGTCGGGACGCTGGCGGATTGGCATCCCGCCCTGGCCTGGTCGGTGTTCTCGGAGCATGTCGACAAGATCCTCGAGCCCCATCCGCAATATCGGCCGCTGATCCTGGCCCAGAACGTCCCCGAGATTTTCTGGCAGGCGCAGACCCCTGAGGAGATGGAGGCCTGGCTGACGCCGCGCATCCCGCCCGCCATGGCGCCCAACCTGACGCGCGGCCTCGAGATGCAGCGCTTCCTGCGGTCCGAGAAAGTCGCGCTGGCCGAGGCGGCGGACGGCATTCTCGCCACGCGGCCGTGACGGCGGCGGGGCTGCTGGGCCGGGCGGCGGGGATCGGTCTCGACCTGCTGCTGCCGCCTTTATGCCTGGCGTGCCGCGCACCCGTGGCGCGGCAGGGCGGCCTGTGCGCCGGCTGTTGGGGCGCCATCCACTTTCTGGCGGCGCCCTCGTGCCAGCGCTGCGGCGAGCCCTTCGCCGAGGCGGTTGCGTCGGGGGCGATCTGCGGCGTCTGCGCCCAGGAGCCGCCGCCCTACGACCGGGCGCGGGCGGTGTTCCGCTACGACGAGCATAGCAAGGGCCTGGTGCTGTCCTTCAAGCATGCCGATCGCCCCGGGCTGGCCCGCTATTTCGCCCCCTGGATGGCGCGGGCGGCCGGCGAATTGCTGACCGGCGCCGATCTTTTGGCGCCGGTGCCGCTGCATCGCTGGCGGTTGCTGCACCGGCGCTACAATCAGGCGGCGCTGCTGGCGCAGGGGCTGGCGAGACGCTCCGGCGTCCGCTGCATACCAGATCTGCTGCGGCGCACGCGGCACACGCCGTCGCAGCGCGCCCTGGGCCGCGAGGCGCGCGAGCGCAATCTGAAGGGCGCGATCGAATTGGCCAAAACCGCGGCTTTGGTGGCGGGGAAGAGCGTCCTGCTGGTCGACGACGTGCTCACCACCGGAGCGACTTTGGGCGAGTGCGTGCGGGTTCTGCGCGCCGCCGGCGCCTCCCGGGTCGATGTGGTGACGCTGGCGCGGGTCGTTTTTTCACCATAATGTCTTATATACGGAGGCAAATCCGACCCCTTGCGAGTCCTGCCCATGCACACCATCGAGATCTACACCACTCCCTACTGCCCCTATTGCACCCGCGCCAAGGCGCTGCTGGAGAAGAAGGGCGTGGCCTATCAGGAGACCGACGTCTCGCTGGATTCCGCCCTGCGCTCGGCGATGACCAAGCGCGCCGGCGGCAGCTACACCGTCCCGCAGATCTTCATCGACGACCGTCATATCGGCGGCTGCGACGATCTCTACGACCTCGACGGTCGCGGCGGACTGGACCCGCTCTTGGCATGAGCAACGAATTTTCCAAATTCGTTGCCGGCGTGCGACTGC
>Ga0213872_10002193_pt1 | contig 11699 bp, 11 predicted proteins | sample VelepicomBERX_R2_FD_160071 | JGI IMG/M metagenome (GOLD analysis project Ga0213872, IMG submission 160071) | Rhizosphere microbial communities from Vellozia epidendroides in rupestrian grasslands, the National Park of Serra do Cipo, Brazil - RX_R2 | ecosystem: Host-associated > Plants > Roots >... | reverse complement strand
GCGAACACGGCCACGGTTGGTTTCAAAGGTCAACGCATGACCTTTGCCGACCAGTTCTATCAGCAGGTTCAGGCCGGTACGGGACCGAGCCAATCGCAGGGCGGTACGGATCCGCAAGACTTCGGTCTGGGCGTAAAAGTCAACACCGTCGACACGCAATTCGCGCAAGGCGGAGAAGACACGACCGGCGTCAACACAGACATGATGATCAGCGGCGATGGATTCTTCGTCCTTCGGCCGCCTGACGGTTCGGGCACGCCGACCTATACGCGCGATGGCGCATTCTCGCTCAACTCAAACGGCATGCTCTATGACCCCGCTTCGGGACTCGCCGTGCAAGGCTACATGGCAAATTCGAGCGGCCAAATTACGCAAACGGGCACGCCGGCGGATATCAATATTCCGATCGGTTTGACGGAGCAAGCCACCGCAACCGGCCAAGGCGTCAAGGTTGGACCGAACTCCAGCGACCAAGTCTTCGACATGTCGATGGGCGGTAATCTCGATCAGACGCAGTGGCAACAAGCGTTCCTCGATCAGGTTAATGGAACGCAGACAGCGACGTCGAAAACCATCTCGACGACGATCTACGATTCGCTCGGAAACGCGCACCAGGCGACGATCACCTACACGCCTGACGCCGTGAATGCGAAAGCGGCGGTTGCAAGCGCGCCCGCCGGCACCGCAGGCATCATCAACGGCGCCATTTCGTTCCCGAAAGGTGCCCCGAATACCGCAGCAGTTACGGTCACCCAGACGTCGCCGACGACCGTGCAAATCACGGATGGCGGCGCGAATACGCTGAACGCTACCGCGGGACAAACGGTCACCTTCGACGGTGCTACATTCACGATCGGCTCGTCGCCGCTGCCTGCCGGCGCGGCAACCTTCAACCTCACCGGCGCGAACAACGGACTTCCCTCCGGCGTCGCCGATGCTTCGGGGAACGTTCACACGCCTGCGACTCGCTGGTCCGTGAGCGTGAGCTTCACGGATGGAACGCAGTTCACATCCCTCGGGACGGCGGCAACGCAGAATGCCGGCGCCGTCACGGCAGCAAAAACGTCAGTCGGCAGTTCCGGTGTGATCGGTTACGCTTACTTCGATCAAAGTGGACAGTTCATCAATTCATCCTCCATCGAGGGCGTAACCGGCGTAAACCAGGTCATCAGCACGGACACTCACACTACTGGTGGTCAACCTGCACTCGCCGACGGAAACCAGCTCGCCATCACGACATGGGGTACCGGTACGCAAAACAATGCGAATGTCGGCGCTCCGCCGCCGGTAGCAGGGCCCATCGGGATTGACTTCTCTCAAAACGCCAGTCTCGCGGGATCATACACCGCAAGCGTCGTCTCGCAGAACGGCTACGCGGCGGGCACCCTTTCGAATATCTCCGTCGGTCAAGACGGAACGATCACCGGATCGTTCACGAACGGACAAACGAAGACGGTCGCGCAGCTCGCACTCGCGACGTTCCAAAACGAACAAGGCCTGCAGCGCCTCGGCAGCAATCAGTTCGGCGCGACCGCCGCGTCCGGACTTGCGCAACTCGGTACCGCCGCGAACGGACGATATGGTTCGATCGTCGACGGCGCACTCGAGCAATCCAACGTCAACCTCGGCGATCAGTTCACGAAGCTCATCGTTGCACAACGCGCGTTCGAAGCGAACTCGCGCGGCATCACGACGGCCGACCAGAATCTGATCACCCTCGTAAACCTGCGCGCTTCAGAGAATTAGTAGCGCGCAATAAATAGTCCCCGTAACCACGGAAGGGAACGGACTTTGGGGCGGCAGACCAGCACCTGCCGCCCCTTTAGCTTCCAAGAGGTAACCTGTGATAGCGCTCACCCGGCTCAACGGCCAGCCGGTCATGGTCAATTCGGACCTGATCGAACAAATAGAAGAAACCCCGGACACGGTCGTCACCCTGACATCGGGGAACCGCCTCGTCGTCCGCGACCGCATGGCCGACGTGCAAGCCAAGATTATCGAGTTCAAACGACGCATTCACGCACCCGAGCGGGGAGGGGTCTAGCAAGCGCAGCCTTACTGTAGCTTGATAAAGCTGCTGCCCTGGCCGATACCCGGATAAGACGCGAGCTTTAGCGGAGAGCGATCTTGGACTTTGCGACGATCATCGGACTTCTTATTGGGTTCGGTGCGATCTTTTTGGCGGGCTGGGTAGGCGGCATTGATCCGCGTATCTTTTTCGGACGGTGGGACGCCTTCGTCCTAATCCTCGGCGGCTCGATCGGCGCGACGCTGACGTCGTTTCCGATGCGCACTTTCGTCAAAGGTTTCGTCGGCGGTTTGCGTACCGCGTTCTCTGAAGTGAATTATCACGAGCGCGATATTATTGCGACGCTCGTCTCTTTTGCCGAAAAGGCGCGCCGTGAAGGCCTTCTCGCACTTGAGAACGAGGCTGCCGCACTCGACGACGATTTCATGCGTAAGGGCATTCAGCTCGTCATCGACGGACGCGACACGGAAATCATCCGCAAAGTCTTGGAGACTGAAGTTTCCAACGCGCAAGAACAAGGCGCGAAGGCCGAACAGGTCTTCATGAACCTCGGCGGCTACTCGCCGACGCTCGGCATCATCGGTACGGTTCTCGGCCTCATCGGCATGTTGAAGAGCCTCGGTGAAGCAAGTCAAAGCACGAACATCGCCGGATCGATCGGTACCGAGACCGCGGTGGCATTCGTCGCGACATTCTTCGGCATCATGTTCGCAAACTTGCTGTGGCTGCCGATCGGCACCAAAATCAAAGAACGCAACGGACAGATGCTGCTGATGCGCGAGATCATGATCGAAGGCATTCTCGCCATTCAAGCCGGCGACAATCCGCGTCTGCTCGAAGAGAAGCTGCTCGCATTCCTCGATCCCAAAGAGCGCGAGACCGACATCGAAGAAGGCGGCGCAATGGCGGGCGAAGCCGGCTACTCGGCGTCGTCGGCATAGCGTAAGCATTCATGGCTCAACCGATCAAAGCCGCCGCTCGCGCAGCCGAGTCGAATCTTCGAAAGAAGAAGTCGGAAGAAAAGCTCGAGACGGCCGGCATGATGCGCTGGCTGCTGACCTACGCCGACATGATCACGCTCATGCTCGCGCTCTTCATTATCCTCTTCGCAATGTCGACGATCAGCCGCGTCAAAGTCCAGTCGTTCGCCAAATCGGTTTCCGGCGGATTCAACAACGTCTGGTCCGTCAACCAGCCTCCGAGCGGCGGCGCGAACGGCGAGCAATCGTTCGAAGCAAGCTCGAGCATTCCGGCGATTCAAAAAGAACTCGAAAAGTACGTGAAGCAGAATCGGCTCGAGAACCAAGTACAAGTTCATGCCGAAGCGCGCGGACTCGTCATCACACTGCTCTCCGATAAGTCGTACTACGATAGCGGCAGTGCGCAATTGCGTCCGCAAACGCAGAAAATTATCGACGGGATAGCTCCGTTCCTGAGGCGAAACGGCAACGAAATCGCAATCGAGGGGAACACGGATAACGTTCCGATCTCGACGTCGCAATTCCCGACCAATTGGGAATTGTCGGCGGCGCGCGCTGTCGGCGTCGCTCGACGTATGGTCGAGAATGACGGCATCAACGCACGACGCATATCCGCGACCGGCTATGGAGAGTTCCGGCCGCGTAATAAGAACGCCACGGATGCAGAGCGCCAGCAGAACCGGCGCGTGGATATCGTATTACTTCGCGGCAATCTATCCACGAGTCAAGGTTCGTACGAAGAGAAAGGGCCGTAGCTCCGCTGCATGTCTAGTCTTTCACAAGAAGAGATTGATGCACTTATCAATCAACTCTCAGGTACCGGAGGCGCTCCCGCGAAGGAAGCGATCGACGGACGGCGCGTAAAGTCGTTCGACTTCCGCTTCAACAAACGCCTCGATAAGTTCACCAACAATCAGCTGCAGACGCTACGGACGCTGCACGAGAACTTTACTCGTCTTCTCAATAACTCGCTCTCCGTCTACTTGCGCACGCGCGTCGAAGCAACGATCGTGTCGATCGAACAGATCAGCTACGGCGATTTCATCGCGTCGATCGGCATCCCGTCGATTCTCGCGATCTTCTCGATGGATCCGCTGCCCGGCAGCGGCATCGTGCAGGTCGACCTGAATCTCGTCTTTTCGATCATCGATCGCTTGCTCGGCGGACCGGGATGGTTCCCGAACAAACTGCGCGATCTCACCGACATCGAACGGACGCTGATGCAGCGGTTCATGGCACGCATGCTCAACAGCTATCGCGAGTCGTGGAACTATCTGCTGACGCTTTCGCTGAAGATCGAGGCGCTCGATTCGAACCCGCAGTTTATCCCGCGTATCATTCCGCTCGATCAAATCGTCGCGTACGTTTCGATGGAGCTGAAGATCGGCGACATGGCCGGCGTGATGAACTTCTGCTTACCGTACTTGGTGTTGCAGTCCATCAGTCAGCAGCTCACGGACTTCCAATGGTCGCCGACCGTGATGGCCGGGCGCGGCATGACGGAAGAAGATATCGCGCAACTCACGCGCAACGTCGAGCGCGCCGACGTCGAAGTCGAGGTTGAACTCGGCCAGACGATGGTGTCGCTGCGCGATCTCGTGAGCCTGCGCGAAGGCGATGTCGTCGTCTTCGATAAGCCGACGAACGAGCCGCTTTTGGCGCGCGTGAACGATCGCGAGAAGTTCCGGGTTTTCCCCGGCATCAACAAAGATCACTTGGCGGTGCAAGTTGCACACGTCGTAGGGAACGAGGACGAGTAGTACATGCCCGATACACAACAGCTTGCCGATGCGATGCTGGCTGCGGCCGGCTCAGTTCTCGGCCGGTTGGTGGAAGCGCCCCCGTCGATCAGTCCCGCGTCGCGGCGCGATCACGAGGGATCGATCCGCACCGATGGTGACGAACTCGTAACGATCGCCGAGATTCCGTCGGTCGGCGCGCAGGTCGTCGTTCGCTTTCAAACCTCCGATATGCAACAGATCGTCGGGCTGATGCTCGGCGGCACGGACGACATGGGCGAAATGGGACCGATGCAACTTTCGATTGCGTCGGAGACCGTTTCGCAGATTGCAACGGCGATGATCGAGGCGCTTGCAAAGAACGTCGGCACGTCTGCCGACGGCGTGCATGCGGCGCTGTGCAGCGATGCAACGCTGCTGCCGCCGCCGCCGTTCGAGTCGTACGAGGGCAGCGTCGGCATCGGTCCCAATCTCGTTCCGAAGATCAGCATCGACTTCGCTGCGATTACGCTCTCGAAACTCGGTCTCGGTTCGGGATCGTCCGCCGCGGCGGCTCCTGAAACGCCGGCACCCGTTCGTGAGCCCGAACCCGTTGCCGCGAGCCCTGCGAAAACGAAGTCCGCCGCACCGGCGCCGAACGCGCAGAGTGTCGAATACACGATGATGCAGCCGACGCACGTGCGCACGGCGCAACCCGGTCAGGCGAATCTCGACCTCGTGCACGACGTGCCGTTACAGATCAGCGCGGTGCTCGGCAAAACCGTGATGCCGCTGCGGGAAGTCGTTTCGCTGATGTCGGGCACGGTCTTCGAGCTCGACAAACTCGCAGCCGAACCGATCGATCTCTACGTCAACAACATCTTGATTGCGCGCGGGGAAGTCGTCGTCGTCGACGACAAGTACGCGGTGAAGATATCTGAACTCAATCCTCAAGTAGGAACGTAGCTCACCGCGTTCTTGGTATCATGTCCGGAAGTTTTTGGGTTAATTACATTCTCGCGCTGGTGGTCGTCGCGCTTATGCTCGGCGGCCTCTATGCGCTCGTGCGCGGTCTCGCGCGTGGGCGCGTCCTTGCCTCGGCGAATCGCCGCCTCGTCACCGTACTCGAATCGACGGCTCTTGCGCAGCACACGGCCGTGCACGTTGTCAAAGTCGGTAACCAGTACTACCTGCTCGGCGCCGGTAACGGCCATGTCACGACGCTCGGTGAACTGACGCCGGACGACGTCGAATCGTGGCTCTCCGAGCAGCGATCGCTCATTGACGTTCAACGCGCGTCGCTCGTCGACGCCTTCAAGTTCTTGCGCGGGAAACAATAACGATGCGCGAGGTGATCAAACAACTGTGGGCTCGCCATAGCCCCGTGTTACTGTGCGCCGCGTTCGCCGTTTTCATGATGTGGATCGTGCCGGCGATCGCGACGGCGCAAACCGCGCCGGCCGCGCCGACGGTGCCGATTCCGCAAGTGAACATCGGCGTCGAACAGGCAAAGAATCCGCAACAAGTCGTCGGCGCGTTGCAGATTCTGCTGCTGCTCACGGTGTTGGCGCTCGCGCCGACGTTGCTCGTGATGGTAACGTCCTTTACGCGTATTATCGTCGTGCTCTCGTTCGTGCGTACCGCTATGGGCACGCAGAGCGTTCCGCCGAACCAAGTGCTCGTCGGTCTCGCGCTGCTGCTGACGTTTTTCGTCATGAATCCTGTCATTCGCGATGTGAACACGAACGCGGTACAGCCGTATCTAAAGAATCAGATCACGCAATCGGTCGCGCTCGACCGCGCGGCGACGCCGCTTCGCGCGTTCATGTTCAAGCAGACGCGCGAGAAAGACATCCAGCTCTTTTACTCGATCTCCAAAGAGCCGCGGCCGGCCGCGCAAAAGGACGTGCCGACGTACTTGCTGATCCCGGCGTTCGTGCTCTCGGAGTTGAAGACGTCGTTTGAGATCGGCTTCGCAATCTACATTCCGTTCATTGTCATCGACATGGTCATCGCGAGCATTTTGCTCAGCATGGGCATGATGATGATCCCGCCGGTCATCATCTCGCTCCCGTTCAAGATCCTGATCTTCATCCTCGTCGACGGCTGGGACCTAACGGTGAGCGCGCTCTTCCAGAGCTTTCACCCGTGAATTTCGCCGACGCGATCGCAATCGGGCGTGAGGCGCTCTTCGTTGCGTTCATGGCGGCGGGGCCGGTGTTGCTTTTGAGCATGGTCGTCGGACTCGTCGTGTCGCTTTTCCAATCCGTAACGCAGATCCAGGAGCCGACGCTCGCGTTCATTCCGAAGATTCTCGTGTCGGCGCTCGCACTGCTGTTCTTCGGGCCGTTCATTCTTGCGATGCTGACCGACTTTACGTCGCGCATCTTTTCAAGCATTCCAAACTTCATCAGGTAGGCCGCGCTAACCGATGGTCGACCTCTTCGGGCTGAGCGCCGCGCAATTCGAGACCTTTATCTTGGTCTTTTTGCGCGTAACGACGATGCTCTATGTCTTTCCGATCTTTTCCGCACCGCAAATTCCGACGCAGGTGCGGTTCGGTTTCGGTCTGCTCGTGTCGTACATACTGTGGCGCATCGTTCCGCCCGTACATCTTTCAAACGGCATCTACGACTTGGCGCTAGCCGGCGTCAGTCAAGTCGTGCTCGGCATGATCGTCGGGTTCGTTGCGTCGCTGGTCTTCACCGGAATTCAGTTTGCGGGCGAATTGATCGACCTCCAGATCGGCTTCGCCATTGCGAACGTCATCAATCCGACAACGCAGCAGAACGTCACGATCATCGGCGAATTCCAGCTCGCGATTGCGACGCTTATTTTTCTCGCGACCGATTCGCACTATTTCCTGATTCAGGGCATGGCCGGCTCGTTCAACCTCGTCCCGCTGCCCTATATCACGCTCGATCCAAGCCTTGCCGGCAACGTTACGCTCTTTTTCACGCAGGCGTTTCTCATCGTGTTCCGCATCGCCGCTCCCGTGGTCGCCGCGCTGTTTCTCACGAACATCGCGCTCGCGTTCATGGCCCGCGTAGCGCCGCAGATGAACGTCTTCGTGATCGGCCTTCCGCTCCAAATCGGCGTCGGCCTCGTTATGATGGCCATCAGCCTCCCCCTCCTGGCAACGGTCGGACCGGAGTTATTCCAAACCGTCGCCCAACAAATGGACGCGGTTATGCGCAGTTTGCACGGCTAACGACTCCAATAAAAAGCCCGCCGAAACTTCAGCGGGCTTTTGGCGGACGCGTGTGTTGTTAGAAGTACCGGAATTGGCCGATCCTTGAGGCGGCTTTTTCGCTGAAGTACACTTCGCTGTCCGGGCCGATCGTCAGGAAGTATGGTTGCGACGCGCTGGTGATCGTTTTAAATGTCGAGACTTTTCCGGTGCTCGGGATGAATTGCGCGATCGCGCTGCCTTGCGTGTCGGCGATATAGTAGTTGCCGTCGATGCCGGCAGCGAGTCCGAACGGACCGACCACTCCGGTGAGCGGAGTCTCGGCCGTCAACACGCCGTTGGTCGTCATGCGGCCGATCTTGTCCGTCGATTGCTCGGTAAACCAGAGCGCGTTATCGGTGCCGGAGATGATCACGCCGAGGCCCGCGCCGGCGCTCACCGGGTATTCCGTCGGATGCGTGCCCTGCGGACTGTTGACGGCGATCGTGCCGACTTTATTTGCGCCTGCTTCAAGAAACCACACCGCCCCATTGTTGCCGGTCGTGATCGAGGTTGGGTCCGCGTTGGCGGACGCAAGTGGATAGAAGGATGGAACACCGGCCGTAGTCACGCTCCAGATGCCGTTCGTGCCGGGGTCCGTCACCCACAGCGCCCCGTCCGGCCCTGTGGTAATGCCCCACGGCGTCGGCGTCCCGATCGCAAGCGCGCTGGTGAGCATGTACTCGGTAACGACGCCCGCAGCGGTCGTGATGCGACCGATCTTCGGTTGCGTGTTCTCCGTGAACCAGAGCGCGCCGTCGGGTCCTGTCGCGATCGTCAGCGGGGACGCACCGGCTGTCGGAACCGTGTATTCGCTCACCTGCGCCTGCTGGTTGAGCTTCCCGATCTTGTTGACGGCCGTCTCGGTAAACCAGAGGTTTGAGTCGGGGCCGGTCACGACGCCACCCGGCTGAGCTCCCGACGTCTGCGTCGGATACTCACTCGAAACGAAGGGCGTGATCGTCGGAGCGGGCGTGGGGCTGCCGCTCGTAATAGGGGTCGCATTGCCGCAGGCCACGAGAAGCACGGCCGCGACCGCGCCGGCGAACCATGCCAGCGTTTGTTTCAGAGTCATCTGTTACGGGTGTTCCTTTCGGGTCAGCCTCCCTTATTAGCACAGCGCGGCGTGGCTCCCCCTGTGACGGGGAAGCTAGCATCTCAGGCTTGCGGCAGCCTCACCCGAAAACTGTAGGGAGCATGCAGGTCACCGTCGCCGATGGCTAAGCCGGAACAAACCGAAAAGGCCACTCCAAAGCGACGCGAGGAGGCACGCGGCAAAGGTCAAGTTCCGCGCAGTACGGAGCTGGCCGGCAGCGTTATCTTCCTTGCGGTCGTTCTTGTTCTGCATGCCTTCTTCGAACCGATGATGGACTCGTTGCAAGGTTCGATGCGCGGATACTTTTCTCGCATCGCGGAGAACCACTCGGATCTGACGATTCATTCGGTGGGCGGCCTCTTCATGCAAGCCGCCTCGGGCGTGGCCCTCATCGTCCTGATCGTCTTCGCGCTGGCGTTTTTCTTCGGCATCCTTGCGAACATCGCGCAATTCGGTTTTCTGTTCACGCTGAATTCGATCAAGCCGTCTTTTGCAAAGCTCAATCCGATCAACGGCTTCAAAAATCTGTTCAGTAAGCGGATTCTGGTCAGTCTCGGCAAGCAGTTGCTGAAACTAGGCATCGTCGCCGTGATTCTGTACATTGAGATTGCGAAGAACATGTCGTTCTTCGCGCAGGTTGGCGGCATGTCGCCAGCCGGCATGATTCAAGGGATGATGAATCTGATCTACGGCATCGCGTGGAAGTTCGGTCTCTTGCTCGTCGTCGTCGGTTTGCTCGATTACGCCTACGAGCGTTGGCAACTCGAAGAGAACCTGAAGATGACCAAACAAGAGGTCAAGGACGAGTGGAAGCAATCTGAAGGTAACCCCGAGGCCAAGGGCGCGATGAAGAAGCGCCAGCGCGAGTCGTCTCGCCGCCGCATGATGCAGGCCGTTCCGCGAGCGACCGTCGTCGTGACGAACCCGACGCACTTCGCCGTCGCGCTGGAATGGGACGAGATGCAGATGGAAGCGCCCGTCGTGATCGCGAAAGGCGCCGACTTGATCGCGAAGCGCATTCGCGATCTCGCACGCGAACACAACATTCCGATCATGGAGAATCCGCCGCTCGCGCGGACGCTCTACGATAAGGTCGAACTCGACCGAGCGATTCCGCCGAACATGTATGCGGCGGTCGCGCAGGTCATTGCGTTCGTCTACAAGCTGAAAAGGAAGACGATAGCCTAATGGCAGTTCAAGGCGCTCCCGCCGCGCCGATGCAAGGTGGCGGAACGCTCGCGCAACGGCTCGGCAGCGCGGCCCCGATTTTAATCGCGGGCGCGTCGGTCATGCTCGTCCTCCTGATGATCGTCCCGATCCCGCCGTTCTTACTCGACGTGCTGTTGACGATCAACATCTCGCTCGCGCTCATCATTATCGGCACCGCGCTCTACACCGAAAACGCTTTGGCGTTTTCGGCGTTCCCGACGCTCCTGCTGATCATCACGCTCTTCCGGTTGTCACTCAACATCACGGCGACGCGAGCGATTCTGCTTCATGGCTACGCCGGTGAGGTGATCAATTTCTTCGGGCAGATCGTGATGGGCGGCAACTACGCCGTCGGCTTCATCATCTTCCTTATCCTCATCATTATTCAATTCGTCGTCATTACCAACGGTGCGGGCCGCGTTGCCGAAGTCGCGGCACGCTTCACTTTGGACGCAATGCCCGGTAAGCAACTCGCGATCGACGCCGACCTGAATGCAGGATTGATCACGGAAGCCGAAGCTCGCCAACGCCGCAAGGATATTCAGCGCGCCGCCGACTTCTACGGCGCGATGGACGGTGCCAGCAAGTTCGTGCGCGGCGACGCGATCGCCGCGGTGATCATCGTCGCGATCAACACCATCGGCGGATTCATCGTCGGAATCGTGCAGCAGCACATGAGCGTTCCTGACGCGTTGAGCCACTTTACGCTGCTGACCGTCGGTGAAGGCATCGTGACGCAAGTGCCGGCGCTCTTGATCTCGACCGCGACCGGTATCATCGTCACGCGCGCCGCCGCTGAGTCCGACTTCGGCAGCGACATCACCCGCCAGCTATCGTCGCAGCCGACCGCGATTCTGATTGCCGCGATCATGACCGCGCTCTTTGGTCTCGCCGGACTTGCGCGACCCATGCTCTTTGTCGCGTCGGCCGTGCTCTTTACGATCTACTTCGCGCGCCGTCGCGCAGCGAACGCAACGGTTGCGGGATTGCCGCCCGGCGCGGCGCCCGGATCGATTGCCGGTGCGCCGGCTGCACCGGCAGCGAAGCCGGCGGAAAGCGTCGTGCCGCTGCTTTCGTACGATCCGATGGAGCTCGAAATAGGCTTCGGGTTGATTCCGCTCGTCGACGTCAATCAAGGCGGCGATCTGCTCGAGCGCATCACGTTGATCCGCCGTCACGCGGCGCGCGATCTCGGCGTCGTCGTGCCGCCGATCCGCGTGCGCGACAACTTGCAGCTGCGTCCAAATAGCTACACCGTCAAGATCTATGGTCTCGAAGTCGCGCAGGCGGAAGTCATGGTGAGCCGTCTGCTCGCGATGAATCCGGGCACGGCAACGGCTCCGATCGACGGCATTCCTACCACCGAACCCGCATTCGGATTGCCGGCACTCTGGATCGCGGAAAACGCGCGTCCGGAAGCCGAGATGGCGGGATCCAC
>Ga0213872_10002192_pt1 | contig 11700 bp, 7 predicted proteins | sample VelepicomBERX_R2_FD_160071 | JGI IMG/M metagenome (GOLD analysis project Ga0213872, IMG submission 160071) | Rhizosphere microbial communities from Vellozia epidendroides in rupestrian grasslands, the National Park of Serra do Cipo, Brazil - RX_R2 | ecosystem: Host-associated > Plants > Roots >... | reverse complement strand
CCTGCAAGCCTCGGCCGCCGGCATCGAGGCGGGCAGTACCCGCATCGAGATCGATCGCACCGCGCTGGAACTGAAGCAGTTCTCCTATGGCCAGGGCCGCATCGCCTCGGCCGGCCAGGTCCACGCGCTGGACGTGAGCCGACTGCTGGAGCTGGTACAGCAGTTCACCGGTACGCCGCCCCCCGTCAAGAGCGACCTGGTGCTCGACAGCGACTGGGATTTCACGCTGGCCGAGCGTGCCAGCGGCTACCTGCAGGTGGCGCGCCGCAGCGGCGACCTGCGGGTCAACAGCAGCGTGGGTGAAGCCGCGCTGGGCTTGTCCGAACTGAAGCTGCGCGCCGACTTCCAGGGCGAGCAGATGCGCGTGGCCGGCCGCATGGAGGCCGCCCGCATCGGCAGCCTGGACCTGGCCGGCCAGGTCGGCCTGCAGCGGGTCGACCGCCTGCTGACCCTGGTGGCGGGCTCGCCCCTGGACCTCAAGGCCAGGCTGGCCGTGCCCGAGTTGAAGCGCGTGGGCGACCTGATCGGCCCGCAAGTGAGCCTCAACGGCACGCTCTCGGCCGACCTCAATGCCGGCGGCACCCTGGCCCAGCCCAGGCTCTCGGGCGCCATCAACGGCGACAAGCTGGCCGTGACCCAGTTCGACCAGGGCATCCAGTTGAAAGACGGCATCGTGCGCATCGTCATGGACAGCAACGTCATCGAATTGCGCCAGTTCGAGTTCCACGGCGGCAATGGCACCCTGCGTGCCGATGGCAAGGTGCAGTTGGGCGCCGACAATCCCGACCTCATGGCCACCCTCACCGCCGAACGCCTGGAACTGTTTGCCAGCCCCGACCGCCAGTTGATGCTCTCCGGCCAGGGCAGGATCAGCAACCTCAACGAGCAACTGCATGTGGATGGCAAGTTCACCGTGGACAAGGCCTTGTTCGACCTGCCCAAGAGCAGCGCCCCCAAGCTGGGCGATGACGTGGTCATCGTCAGCCGTACCGGCAAGGACCGCGTGGGAGGTGCCGCCTCCTCGGCGCAGAAGCTTGAGGCCGCCACCGAGAAGCCGGCCAGCAAGTTCGCCCCGGTCATCCAGATCGCCGTGGACCTGGGCAACGACTTCCGCTTCCGCGGCAGCGGCGCCGACCTGCGCCTGCGCGGCGACATGAACGTGCGCAGCGAACCGCTGTCCCCCTTGCGCGCCACCGGCACCATCAACGTGGCCGAGGGCAACTACGAGGCCTTCGGCACCAAGCTCAATATCGAGCGCGGCATCATCAACTTCCAGGGGCCGATTGCCAATCCCAACATCAACATCCTGGCCATGCGCCGCAACCAGGATGTCGAGGCTGGCGTGTCGGTGACGGGCAATGCCCGGCAGCCGCGCGTGCAGCTGGTGTCGGAGCCGAATGTCCCGGACGATGAGAAGCTGTCCTGGATGATGTTCGGCCATGGCACCGACAGCTCCAGCATCGGCCAGCGCACCGCCAGCAGCCAGGCCCTGGCGCTGGTGGGTAACATGGGGGGCAAGCGCATCGCCAAGGACATCGGCCTGGACCAGTTCAGCATCGGCTCCAGCGAATCCGGACTGACCAACGAACAGGTGGTCAACCTGGGCAAGGCCATCACCGAGAAGATCACCCTGGGCTACGAGCAGAGCCTGCAAGGCGCGGCCAGCGTGGCCAAGGCAACCTGGCAGATCTCGCGGCGCTGGTCAGTCGTGGCCCGTGCGGGTACCATCAATGGCTTGAACATCCTGTTCAACCGACGTTACGACTGAGCAACTCCGGACTGCCTGATACCGCCGCAACGGGCGGCGTCAGGCATTCCCCGATGGACGCGGCGCCCGGGATTGGGAACAATATGCATCGGGAAAGGCCGTATCCAGGAAAAGCGTCATGCCAGAATTCAGAAAACTCAACGCATCGCAAGCAGCGCAATGGTTCGTTGTGGTGGTCTGCGCCGTCATCGTCGTGCTGGAGGCATGGACCGGCTGGCGCACCTACGACGTGGCCCTCGATGAGGCCACGCGCAACACGGCCAATACGACGCTGGCCCTGACCCAGCATGCCGACCAGACCTTCAAGGAGGTCGACATCATCCTGCAGGGCGTGCAGGAGCACCTGCAGTACAACGGCAGCTCGGCCAGCGCCCGTGCGCGCATCCACGATTTCATGGTCAGCTCGGTGGCCGGCCTGCCCCAACTGGCCGATCTCTATGTCTACGACGAAAACGGCCAGTCGGTACTGAGCTCCCAGCCCACCCTGGACAGCCGCTACATCCAGGACGACTACTTCCTGCATCACCGCCGCCTGCGCAGCAACGAGGTCTTCATCGGCCAACCCATGCGCAGCCGCATCAGCGGGCAATGGGTGGTGACGGTGAGCCGGCGCATCAACTTCGTCGACGGCGGCTTTGCCGGCGTGGTGGTGGCCGACATCGACCTGGCCTATTTCCAGCGCTACTACGAACAGTTCAACATCGGCCACGATGGTGCCATCCTCTTCGGCCTGAACGAGGGGACGGTGATCTATCGCCTGCCCCTGCTGAATCATTCCATCGGCCTGGATATCTCCAAGTCCGAACTGCAGCAGAACTACCTGCTGCGCAGCCAGCAAGGCTCGTTCGAGATGCGCTCGCCGCGTGACGACATCGTGCGCATCACCAGCTTCCAGCATTGCCGGCTCTATCCGCTGTTCGTGTCAGTGGCGCTGTCCAAGGACGAAGTGCTGCAGGACTGGCGCCGCCGCGTCTGGATACGGGGCGTGGCGGTGCTGCTGCTGCTGCTGGCGATCTGCTTTGGCGGCAACCGCCTGGTGGCCCAGGTGGCCCGTCGCGAGATGGCCGAAACCGAGGCCGTGGCGGCGCGCACCGAACTGGAAAGGCTCTACCGCACCCTGGAAGCGCAATCCCAGAAGGACGGCCTCACCGATGTCTTCAACCGGCGCTACTTCGATGCCGCCCTCACCGCCGAACTGGCCCGCCTGAACCGCTCCGGCGAATCACTGTCGCTGGTCATGGTGGATGTGGATCTGTTCAAGCAGTTCAACGACAACTACGGCCACGTGGCCGGCGACCTCTGCCTCAAGCGGGTGGCCGGGGCCATCGGCAGCATCGCGCGCCGCCAGGGCGACATCGTGGCGCGCTATGGCGGCGAGGAATTTGCCCTGATCCTGCCCAATTGCAATGCCGCCAGCGCCAAGGCGATCGCCGCACGCCTGCTGCAGGCAGTGCGCTCTCTCAATATCGCCCATGAGCGTAGCCCCATGGGCCACGTCACCATCAGCGTGGGCGTGGCCAGCCTGGCCAGCGGCAAGGGCGTGCAGATCGCCCCGCGCGAGCTGGTCGATGCTGCCGATGCCGCCATGTACCTGGCCAAGGAACAGGGACGGGATCGCGCGGTACAACACGAATTTCCGCGGCTGACGGTGATCTCGAATCACCAGGGCAGCCCCCGTTAAGCCATGCGCTGCCTGATCCGCTACCAATTACGCTCAGAGACGACCATGGGTCGCTATCAGTTCTGCTCGGAAGCCCCCGACCTGGACCAGGTGATCCTGCAACTGAGCCGTTTCCTGCATCCCGAGGTGATCTACGAATTTCCGCCGGTGCAAGGCACTCAGCAGGACTCGATCACCCAGCTGCGCCTGCGCATGACGCATGCGCGCCAGTTCCTGCAGCAATACTGCGGTATCAGCAGCCTGTCCTACATGATCCTGCCGGAAGATGCCGATACCGCCACGGGCCAATGGACCACCCTGCTGGCGAGCGACGACGACAGCTTCCCGGACGTTTAATAGAGACAAGTGAGGAGAGCCCAGCGGGAGCACCGGCTCAGGATGGTGGCGGCCGGCGTCACTCCAGCCGGATCTGGCGGTCGGCCACGCAACGCACGATATCGGCATCATGCGTCACCAGCAGCACCGCCGTGCCCAGCGCCCTGGCCTGCTCCACCAGCAGGGTCATGACGTCCTGCTGGGTCAGCGGATCCAGGCGCGAGGTCGGCTCGTCGGCGAAGATCAGCGCCGGCTTCATCCACAACACCCGCGCCAGCGCGATGCGCTGCAACTCACCGCCCGAGACCTGCCGCGGCAGGCGATCCAGCAGCACCGGCGCAATGCGCATGCGTACCAGCAAGCTCTCCAGCATCGCCCAGTCCAGTGCATGCAGGCGCATCAGGTCCTGCAGGGAGCAGCGCAGACTGACGGTGGGCACAAAGGCGGCAGCCGGGTCCTGGTAGATCTTCTGGAAGGCCGTGCGTGCCAGTCCGGGAGCCCGCACCACCGTGCCCACGTCGGGCTTGAGCAAGCCCAGCGCGATATTGCCCAGGCTGGTCTTGCCGGCGCCGCTGGGACCGGTGACGGCGATGATCTCGCCCGCATGGATGCGCATGTCCACCGTCGAAAACAGGCGATGTTTTCCGAAGGACTTGCTCACCTGGCGCAGCTCTGCAATCACCGGGCCTGTGACCGGTGCGACCGGCACGGTCGGCGCTGCCGGCCAGCAGGCCGGATCGGCAGCCAGCAGTCGTTGGGTATAGGCATAGCGCGGCGTGGCCAGTACCTCCGCCGCCGGCCCCTGCTCCACCATCTCGCCATCGCGCATGACCGCCAGTTGCCCGCCCAAGGCACGCGCCAGCCAGACATCGTGGGTGATGCACAGCAGGCTCATGCCCTGCGCGCGGGCCGCCAGCAGCAAGGCCAGCACCTCGTCACGACGATCGGCGTCCAGGCCCTTGGTAGGCTCGTCGATGATCATCAGCGGCGCGCCGGCCGCGTGCGTAGCCAGGAAGGCCACGCGCTGGGCCATGCCGCCGGAGATCATGAAGGGATATTTTGCGGCTGCGGCCTGTAGGCCCAGGCTGTCCAGGGCCGCAGCAGCCCGCTCGCGTGCAGCGGCGCGGGCCGTGCGCAGGCTGTCGCGACCATCGTCGACACCGGCATGGCTGACCAGCTCATAGGTCTCGGCTACCTGCTGTATCACCGGCATGGTCGGATCCAGCGCCAGCCAGGGTTCCTGGGGCAGCAGCGCAATGCTGCGCCCCCATCCGCGGCGACGCGCCCCGGAGTCGGCGGCGTCGCTAAGCTGGCCGGCGATCTCGATGCTGCCGCTACTGCGCAGGGTGCCCGGCAGATTGCCCATGATGGCCTGGGCCAGCAGCGACTTGCCCGATCCGCTCTCGCCCAGCAGGGTCAGCACGCCCCCTGCCGGAATCGAGAAATGCACGCGCCTGACCAGGGTGTGGCTCCCCTGCCAGACCGTCAGGTCGGCCACGCGCAAGGCCGCTGGGGTGGCGGCAACGCTCATGTCACCTCCTGTGCCGGCGCCAGCAACTGCAATCCCAGCAAGGTCGACAACAACACCAGCACCGGCGCGCCGACCAGCCAGGGAGCCTCGCGGTAGTAGGGCAGCAGCTCGATCATCATCACGCCCAGCTCGGGCGTGGGCGGCTGCAGGCCGACACCGACGAAACCCAGCGCCGACATGGCCAGCACCGAGCCGGCCAGGCCAAAACGCATCAGCGTCAGCAGGCGCGGCAGCAGCGCCGGCAACAGGTGGCGCCGCACGATGTAGAGCGCGCCAAAGCCCAGCAGGCGCGATGCTTCCACCTGCGGGCTGGCCAGCAGGATATGGCAGGCCGCGCGCACCACACGGAAATACTCCACCCACAAGGCCAGCGCCAGGCCGATATAAAGCGGCCAGAACCCGCCCGGGGCAAAGGCCGCCAGCAGCAGCACCAGCAACAGCCCGGGCAGGGCCAGCACCGCATCGGCCAGTGCCGCCATCACGCGCTCGGTCCAGCCGCCGCACCACGGCGCCAGGATGCCGGCCAGCGTGCCGGGAACAGCCGCAGACAGCACGCTGAGCAGGGCCAGCGACAAGGACAGGCGACTGCCGTAGAGCAGCCGCGCCAGCATGCTGCGCCCCAGGGGATCGTAGCCCAGTGGCTCGGCCAGGCTGGGCGGCTGCAGGAAGAGGTCGAGTTGCTGCCGCGCAGGATCGACGGCGAACAGCCACGGCCCCAGCAAGGCCATCACGGCGATGGCGCCCAGCAGCACCGCGCCGGTGCGCTGGGCGCTGCTCCAGCGACGGGGCCCTGCCTGCATCTCAGGCAGGGAGGAAGAAGACAGGATACTCATTGTCGACGGCGTGGATCGATGAGGGCGCAGGCGGCATCCACCAGCGCATTGAAGAGGACGAACATGAGGCCCAGCACCAGGGCCGTGCCCTGGATCATCGGCACGTCGCGGCCGAAGATGGCATGCACCAGTGCATGGCCGATGCCGGGCCAGGCGAAGATGGTCTCCACCAGCACCACCCCCTCGACCAGCATCACCATCTGCACGCCCAGGTAGGCGGTGACGGGCGCGGCAACGTTGCGCAGACCGTGTCGTGCCAGCGCCTGGGATGGCGTCAAGCCCTTGGTCAGGGCAAAGGCGAAATAGTCCGATGCGCGCACCTGCACCATCGCATCGCGCGCCACCCGGCAAGACGTCGCCGCCAGGCCCAGCGCCAGCGTCAGCGCCGGCAACAGGATGCCACCGTGATCAGCATGACCGGCCGCCGGCAAGGCCCCCAATTGCACCGAGAACAGCAGCACCAGTAGCAGCCCCAGCAGGAAAGGCGGCAAGGCGCGCAAGCTCACCGACAGACCCAGCGTGACACGATCGAGCCATCCGCCTGGCTTCAGGCCTGCCAGCACGCCCAGACTCGGGCCGATCAGCAGCGACAGGCTCATGGCCAGCAGGGAGAGCCGCACGGTCGGGCCCAGTTGCTGGGCGATTTCTAGCAGCACCGGTTGCGCGGTCACTTGCGAGCTGCCCAGATCAAGGTGCAGCAGTCGTCCCCACCAGTCCCCCAACGCCGCCGGCCAGGGGCGATCCAGGCCCAGTTCGACGCGCACCGCCTGCGCCGCTGCGCTGGTGACCATGTCGTAACCGTAACGGCCGGCGGCGATGCGATAGGCCATGTCGCCGGGCAGCATGCGCGTCATGAAGAAGCACAGCGTGCCCACCAGCAGCGCCACCAGCAGCGCTTGCAGCAGACGCTGCAGGAGCTTGGGCAATATGTGTTTCAGGTCCATTGCAGTCGTGAGATCCGGTAGCTGCGTTCAAAGGGATCGATACTGGCGCCTTGCACACGGCGGCTGACGGCACAGGTCTGGCGGTACCAGACCACCGGGATCACCGGCAATTGCTCCTGCAGGATGGCGGCGATGCGCGCGCGCTGGATGCGCCCGCCATCGGCATCTTGCGCGGGGCGCGTCGCCAGCTGCGCCAGCAGGCCCGTCACCTCGCTGTTGTGCCAGCCCATGGCGCCCCAGTCCCCGCCCTCGGGGCCGAAGTCCTGCAGCAGGCTGGCCACCGGATCGGGCAGGTTGCCGTAGTTGCGCGCGGCCAGCGCCATCTGCAGCAGGCCACTGCGATGGCCGGCCGGGATGTCGCTGGAATTGCCGATCACCACCCGCACCGTGATACCGGCCTGGCGCATCTCCTCCTGCAGGGCGGTGGCGATGAGCGGCAGCTCGGGCCGATCGACGAAGGTGGTCAGGCTCAGGGCCAGCACCTGGCCGTCGCGATAGCGCCTGCCATCGGCACCCTGGCGCCAGCCGGCTTGGTCGAGCAGTCGTCGGGCCTGGCGCAGGTCGGTGCGCAAGGGCGCCAGCCGGGGGTCATGCCAGCGCGACAGCGAGGGCGGGAACAGCTGCGTCGCCCCCAACCCCGGATCGCGCAGCAGGGCGCGAGCGATGCCCTGGCGTTCCACGCACAGGGCGATGGCCTGGCGCACCCGTACATCGGCCAGCAGCGGATCGCCGGCATTGAGCTTGATGATGGTGGTACGCGGCAGCATGGCCGAGACCAGCTGCGCACGCGGGCTATCCTGCAAGGCCCGTATGCTGGGCGGATCCAGTGAAAACGCCAGGTCGGCCTGGCCGCCCTGGACCAGCAGGGTGCGTGTCTCGGCGCGGGCCACGCTGATGTAGCGGGCACGTTGTACCAGCCTGCCCGCCGCGGTATCGGGAGCGGCTTGGTGGCGTTCGACCTCGAACTGCTGCGGCAGCGAGAGGGACTTGATACGGAATGGCCCGCTGCCGATGATGGCCACCACGTTGCCCCGCGCATCGAAGGAGGCCGGGGCCAATATCTGCGCGGAGTAGTGGGTCAGCAGGTAAGGCAAGGGGCCGAAGGGCCGGCGCAGCGTGATCAGCAGTTCGCGCCCCAGCAGCGTCATGGTCGCGATATCGGCCAGCTGCAATACGCCCGGACGCGCCTGCGCACGTTGCAGGCAGGCCAGGATGCTGGCGGATGTGATGGCGCTGCCGTCGTGGTAGCGCCCCTCACCGCGCAAGGCAAAACGCCACTGCAGGCCATCGGCGCTGACGTGCCAGGCCGTGGCCAGGGCGGGCCGCAACTGGCCATCGTCGTCGACCTCCAGCAGCGTCTGCACCACTTCCATGCGGGCAAACATGTAGCCGGATCGGGAGGGGTCCAGGCCAGTCATCTCCCACGGCCCCACCACGGTCAGCACATCGCTGCCGACCAGACCCAGGGGGCCGGCGGCATGGGCGTGTCCGTCGTCATGCGCATGGGCGGACCGCCAGGGTGCGGCTGCCAGCGGCGTGGCCGCCATCACTGCTGCGGCCGCCGGCAAGGCCAGCAGCCGGCGCCGCCGGCGTGCGATCGGATGCGGATCCAAGGACACCCCTCAGAACTTCACGTTCAACGCCAGCGTGGCATTGCGCTCGTCGCCCGGCATGATCCACACATTGCTGTAGGAGCTGCTGTAGTAGCGCTTGTTGAAGAGATTGTTGACGTCCAGCGAGAGCTTCATGGCCGGGGTGAATTGCCAGTAGGCCAGCGCCCGCGCCGTCACGTAGCCGGGCAGCTCGAAGCTGCCGGCCTGGTCGCCATTGCGTGCGCCGACATAGTTCAGGCCGCCCCCCACGCCATAGGGTGCGCCGCGCGCGTCGGCATCCTCGAAGATGGCCAGCACGCTGCCGGAGAGGCGTGGCACATTGACCAGGCGCGAGCCCACGGCCAGCGTGTTGTCCTTGGCGACATAGGCATCCGTATAGGCCAGGTTGCCGGTGAAGCGCCAGTGACGGCCCAGCTTGCCGTTGGCGTCCAGTTCCACGCCACGGCTGCGCACTTCGCCGGCGGCAATCGAGAATGCCGTGTTGTTGGGATCGGTGGTCAGCACGTTCTGCTTGGTGATGTCGAAGACGGCCAGGGTGGCGCCGCTGCGCTTGTCCTCGCTCTGGAACTTCAGGCCGGCTTCGGCGGCGCGCGCGGTCTCGGGGCTGAAGGCATTGCCGTTGGCATCGCTGCCGGTATTGGGACGGAAGGACTTGCTGGCGCTGGCATAGACCGACCAGGCCGGCGTGACCAGCCAGGTCAGCCCCAGGCGTGGCGAGAAGGCGCTCTTGTCCTGGCGCGTGCTGGTGCCGGTGCGCCAGTTGTCCAGGCGCGAGCGGAAGCTGTCGGCACGGATGCCGGCCAGCAGCTTCCAGCGCGCCGACAGGCTGACCTGGTCCTGCAGGTACAGGCCGGTGCTGACCTGGTGCTCGCTGGTGGCGGTATTGGGCAACAGGGCCGGTTGCGCCTGTCCATAGACCGGGTCATTGATGTTGATGGCATAGGGCGAGGCCGCACTCGGGTTCACGCGCAGCATGCGCTGGTCCAGCGTCAGCCAGTCCGCTTCCACGCCCGCCAGGACCTCATGGCCCATGCCGCCGGCCTGCAGCTTGCCGCCCAGCTCGGCCTGCATCGAGGTGTCGTGCCAGCTGTAGTCGCGGTAGCGGCGCTGGCGCCACAGCGTGGCATTGTCGGCCCGCAGGGAGGCAGCTTCGGTGGAGTAGCCATCCAGCTGGCCATCCTTGTGGAAGATGCCGGTGCGCAGGTGCCAGTTCTCGTCGAGCTGGTGCTCCAGTGTCAGCAGGTGGTTCTGGTTGTCCATCTTGATGTCGCCATCCCCGGGTTCGCCCAGGAAGCGCGATACCGGCAGCACGCCAGCATTGCCCTTGACGGCGACGATGCCGCGATCCAGCGGCACCTTCTGGCGCAGGAACTCACCCTCGTAGTTCAGCACCGTCTGCGCCCCCAATACCCAGGTGAAGGCCGGCGCCAGGAACTCCCGGTTGCTGGTGACGTTGTCGCGCACGCTGCCCTTGTGCTCGACGGCGGCATTGAGGCGATAAGCGACTTCGCTGTTGAGCGCGCCGGTGGAATCGACGGCCGTGCGGTAGGTGTCGTTGGTGCCGATGGACAGGTCCAGCGCATTGGCCGCCTTGAACTGCGGCTTCTTGGTGACCACGTTGATGGTGCCACCCGGCTCGCTGTTGCCATACAGTGCCGCTGCCGGCCCCTTGAGGAAATCCACGCTCTCCACATTGGCCAGGTCGCGCGGCGGTGCGTAGCCACGGTTGGAGGCAAAGCCGTTCCAGAGGATGTTCATGCCACCGTTGTCGCTGCCGGTAAATCCCCGGATGGAGTAGCCGTCCCACAGGCCGCCGAAGTTGTTCTGCTTGGCCACACCGCTGACGTAGAGCAGCAGGTCATCCAGGCGGGTGGCGGCCAGGTCATCGATCAGCTGGCGCGACACCACCTGGACCGACTGCGGCAGTTCCTGCAGGGGCGTGTCGGTGCGGGTGGCGCTGGAGGAGGTGCTTTGGCGATATTGCTTGCGCTCGCCTTCGCCGGTGATGACGACCTGGCCCAGGCCGCTGCCCTCCCCTTGTGCCGTATCAGCCCCCCAGGCCGTCACAGGTGTCTGGCCCAGGGCCATGGCGCCCAGCACGGCCGCCCGCAGTGCGGTCATTCTCATCTTTTTCCCTTTGTTGTCGTGGCATGCGGTGGCAAGTGCAGACGCCCGCGCCGATGCTGTTCATGAAGCGCCGACATTTTATGCAACCATGTTGCATTTATCAAGAGAAATGAATCGCATTTAGTACAATGCCGGCAGGTGCAGGAGTATAGGGAGATGCGCAGGCCAACGGCGCCGGTGCGACGATTTGTCGCACCGGTGCGGCCCGCGATGACGGCGGGAGTGAAGGTGGATTAAAGCCAGCCCGCCTTGCGCAGGCGCCGCCAGAGCAGCGAGCAGGCAGTGAAGATGCCAACCAATACCAGCGGGAAACTCCATTGCCACGACAGCCCCGGCATGTTGGCGAAGTTCATGCCATAGAGGCTGAAGACCATGGTGGGGATGGCCAGGATGGCACCCCAGCCGGCCAGGGTCTGCACGATCTCGTTCTGGTGGATGGTGACCTGGGCGAGGTTGATCTGCACGGCCGACTCCACCATCTCGCGCAGGCGGTCGCCGGTATCGATGAAGCGCACCACGTGGTCATAGATGTCGCGGAAGTAGGCCTTGCCTTCCTTGGTGATCAAGCCCTCGTGGAAGCGCAGCAGCTGGGTACACACGTCCAGCAGCGGCGAGGCCGCCGAGCGCAGCCGGATCAGCTGGCGCTTCAACTGGTAGAGCTCCTGCAGGTAAGCCTTGCCGCTGATGGCACCGGGGTTGAAGAGCTGTTCCTCGTACTGGCTGAACTTGGCTTCCAGGTCATCCATGATGGGACGATAGTTGTCGACCACGAAGTCCATGATGGAATACAGCACGAAGCTGGGGCCGCGCACCAGGCGCTCGGGCAGCATCTCGCAATGCTCGCGCACCTTGGCATAGCTGCGCGAGGCGCCGTGCCGCACCGTGACC
>Ga0213872_10002191_pt1 | contig 11707 bp, 14 predicted proteins | sample VelepicomBERX_R2_FD_160071 | JGI IMG/M metagenome (GOLD analysis project Ga0213872, IMG submission 160071) | Rhizosphere microbial communities from Vellozia epidendroides in rupestrian grasslands, the National Park of Serra do Cipo, Brazil - RX_R2 | ecosystem: Host-associated > Plants > Roots >... | reverse complement strand
GGCTCCAATACTCACGCTCATCACAAAACCGATCAGATGATGTTGGGAATATTGGAAATCAGATTGGTTGCGATCAGTAAGACCTTACGCAACATCCAGGGGCCGAAGACCGTCAGCGCGATCACGGCAGCGAGGAGCTTGGGAATGAACGTCAGCGACATGTCCTGCACTTGGGTCACGACCTGCAAGACACTGACCACAAGACCGACAACGAGCGTAGAAATCAAAACAGGCGCACAGACCAGCACACCACCCCAAAGCAGCTGACCGGCCATTTGCAAGGCAAAATCCGAACCCATCTACTCCCCCAAAACCAATGCAATCGACGCCATCCAGCCAAATCCCGTTTCATTTTATTTAAGGGATCAGCCTGAAACTCCAGGACGCGTCACTTTCGTTCTCGTGACATTTGTTAAAAGTAACAACTCGTAACAAATGCAAAAAACAATTTCTAAGCTCCTGATTTTATTGTGATTATCAGGGCCCCGTTACGAGTTCCAAACAATACACCCCCATCAGGATACGCTCAAGTGCTTACGGAGAACTTTCAGTTACAAGCGCATTGACACTGAGCTTTGAAGTCGGCATCTCTTGTCTGAATGGGGCTTGGTTGCTGGGTGTCAATACATCACTGCGCACCGCTCTTTTTTTGCAACAGCGCGTTTGCCGCAGAAACGTCAAGTTAGCGATTTATCTCTTACGACAGCCAACGGTATGCCGTTGGCTTCAATTTGAAGACACGATACCGGCTATGTCGCGCCGAATTTGGCGAAGCGGGAGGACCGGCGCAGCGAGCGGATGATCCGCAAGCAAACGGCCGCCGGTGATGGACACCAGGCGGCCGTCAGCAAACAGGCCCGAGACACGGCCCCGGGAAGAGGAAGGTCTAGCCGGCAGAAACCGACTTGCGCGGTCGGCCGCCAAGCAGGCCGTTCTCGCGCGCCGCCTGCGCCTTGGCATCACTGCTACGGCTGCCATTGCGGGCAGTGACGACGGTTGTCGCCATGTCCATCAGCGGCTCGCTGGCCGACACCAGCCCGGCGATGGAAACATGCAAGTCCCGCTCTTCCAGACACAGTGCACTCCCCCCGAAGCCGAGGGTCAGGTGTTCCAATTCAGGCCGGCTCAATCCCGCCAGTTCCGGATAGTTCCCGATGGGCAGCGCAACGGCTGTCTTGTCGGCGAACCCGACCAGCAGCGCCTGGAAGTCCGCCAGATACCACACATCCGTCGCATGCAGCGTCGTGCCGCGCCGCTTGCGGCCCGCGACGAGGGCGTGCTCCAGCACGCTTTCCGTAACCGGTTCGTCGTAATGTTCTCGTGCCTTGATCGTCTTCATAGTTCGATCTCCAAGGGGCTGGATTGCCCCGCTAACTGCAACAGCGTCCGGTAAGCCCCTGCATCGAAGCACGCCGACACGATGGCCAGTGCGCCCGGCCGCTTATCCTTCGGGGTGACCACTTCTTCAGCCTTCGCATCCCAGAGCAGGTTGTCCAGGCACAACGTCTGCCGGCTACTCCACCAGTGTTCACGTGCCCGACGCAAGTTGGCCGGCTGCTTGATCACTTGGCGGAAGTCTTCGAGTACGGCTGCTTTCGGCACATTCTGCGCCGGCACGACGTCCCACAGCTGAACGCCGTTATGCCAGAAGCTGAACTTGAAACGCGCTTCCCAATCATCCACCCCGAGCGCGCCGACATGCACATGGGGCGGGCAATGCTCATTCCGGGTCAGGACAGCGATCGTCAAGCCCTTGTGTGTGCAGACTTTCATAAAAACCTAACGGTTGGGATATTTCATTATACGCATCAAAAGACGCATAAAGAAACCTGGCTGTGCGAGGCCGGCGCCGGGCTCAGTCGTCATCCTCGACCAGTGCCTGCAGGAAGCTGGCCGGGTCCGGATCAGAACTGTCAAGTTACTGGTTCGGCCTCACGACAGCCAACGGCATGCCTTCCGCTTCAAGTTGAAGACGCAATACCGGCTATGTCGCACCACTGGCCGAGTCGACGGCGCCATGCGTCGCGCCGGCTCATTGCAGAGAGTGCATGCCGGCTCACGCTGAAGTGATCATGCACAATGCCGAAGATGGAAAGAAAGCGTTGTGCGTGCACGCTGGACTTGAAGCGGCGCATGCGCCGCTCGCGAAGCCTCGTCGGCAGATGCGAATTTTCCGCACGGTTGTTGGCGTGCCGGTCGCGCACATGCGTCGCACCGCTCACCAGCTCCGCACAGGGTGCGCGGTAGCTTGGGAAACGATCGGTCACGACAACGCGCGGCGCATAGGCTTGGCCTTTGAGCAACTTCCTGAAAAACTTCGCGGCCGCCCGCTTGTCGCGTTTGGGCTGGACCAAAACATCCAGCACGCTGCCGTCCTGATCAACCGCGCGCCAGAGGTACTGCATGCGGCCGTTGATTTTGAGAAATACTTCATCGAGATGCCATCTGTCGCCCAAGCGGTCGCGTCGCGCGCGCAAGCGCTTGGCATACAGACGGCCAAACTTCTCGCACCAGGCACGGATGGTTTCGTGACTGACATCCACACCCCGTTCAGCCATCAACTCCTGAACGTCTCGAAAACTCAGCGCAAACCGGTAGTAGAGCCACACGCAATGGCTGATGACTGCTGCTGGAAAGCGATAACCGCGGTAGGGATTTGAGGTCGTGTTCATGCGAACACCCTACCACGGCCGTCAACTTGACAGCACCGTTGGCGTCAACTTGACAGCCTCCGTCCAACCTTTCCTATCATCAAATACGAGGGCGCCTACGGCCGTCCGGGATGCGACACTTAACGCGGCATTCGCATTAATAATGTTCGCAATATTACATTCCCGAGCACCTCGTTCCGTGCAACATCTGCAGGAGTCCTTTTCCCTAATGCTCCACAAGGTTTATCAAACCAATCAATAGAATACGTGCCCATTGATGCGGTCAAAACAACAGCAATTTCCTCATCGCCAAATTTAGCAAGATAAGAATCTTTATCCTGCCACGTAACCCAATGAGGCCGGAAGACCATCACGAAGCGATGCCATGCTTCGTCACCGGGATATTCATTCCTTAGGACGTCTATTGCACTCATTTATTTCACCTTTGGAAACATAACCAAATTACTTCCACCAGGATTTCTCGCGGAAGGTGCCAAAATGCCGTCATAGCCATTATTTCGAGCAAACGTTCCTAGCTGGTGAGTAATAGAGTAACTATCTCCAGTGATTTGATCCAGAGTAATGTTTAGCTGTTGTCTAACAGCAGGGTCGGTCAGATCAAGTACATTTGATAGGCTCACATCTTTAGTAACCGACACACGGCCCGCAGCGACTCCGTAGTGATCAACTTCGGCCAGAGCAGTTTCAGCGGAGGTTGCACCGTAAACTGCACCTTCCCCAGGTCCGGAATATCTGTGATCGGCTGCTACATTTCCAGCATGGACATCGAAGGTGGTATCAACTCGGCTTGGGTTTTCCAATCGGAAGACCGTACCCTCATATGAAACGCCTTCAGGTAGTGTGCTCGGTTGAACCCAACCAACACTATTTGTCGCAAGAGAGTGACCCGAGGCGGTCCTGTCGTACCCGCACCGCGCAAACGCAGTCCCCGCGCGGCTTGGCGAGCCATCATTCCACCCGATTCCAGCTTTTAAAGAACGAGACCCCCCGATGTGGGGTTTTGCGCTGCAATTGTATCAGCTACGCGCGATGTGGTGCGGACGAAGCAACGGCCGCGCGGTATGCCGGGCGGCCGTCAGCGGCTAAGGGGAAGGTCAGCCCAGGCGGCGGATGCGCAGGCTCTTGTCGGTGATGACGCTAAAGGCGCCCAGCATCTCGCTGCCGTGTTCGAGCAGGCTTTCCAAGACGATCTGAATCTTGGTCGCCATCGGCAGGCCATACAGGCGCAGCAGGACCACGCCGGCATGCAACAAGTGGCGCCGGTACACCAGTTCGCCGAAGTCCTTGTCGCAGGTCAGCAGCAAGGCGCCTGCTTCGTTGGCGCGCGCCAGCACCTCGTCGTCGGTGATGCCCGGCGCCAGGTCGGCAATGTAGTCCACCTCGTAGCCTTGCGCGCGCAGGCGCAGCACGAGCGGGCGGTCTACGCCCTCGTCGGCCAGGAACCTCATGCGGCGAGCGGGTACACCACGTCGGCGCGCAGCGCTTCGGCGGCGAATTCGAGCGCGGCGCGCACGTCGTCGCGCTCCAGGCGCGGCAGCGCCGCGCGGATGTCGTCGATGCTTTCGCCGGCCGCCAGGCGGTCGAGGATGTTTTCCACGGTGATGCGGGTGCCGGCGATCACCGGCTTGCCCATCATCACGGCAGGGTTCGATGTGATGCGGTTCGTGTACATGCGTACCTCCATGCCTGGATTATACCGGCTACGCGCCGGCTGCGTGGAATGGGGGCTTGCGCCCCCGTCGCTAACCGTAGAGCCGGTGCCAGTGCGGATAGCCGACGCGCTCGTAGTATTCGCGCGCCATCATGCGCTCGTCCGAGCCGTTGCTGCTGTAGCCATCCGCGCGGGGATTGGCGGCCCAATTCATGATGCCGGCCAGATCGGCAATGAAGCCGCGCAGTACAGTTTCCGGGTCGGTGCCGTCTTCCTCGCACAGGTCGATGAACTCGTCCGGCAGGTGTAGCGTATAGACGTACTTGCGGCGTTTGCTTGTGCTCATGGTGTTGTCCTCAGTATGCCCACGCCGCCAGGTGCGGCGCAGTTGCGCCTCCCCGCAGCAGCGAGTCGCAGCCGGTGCAGGAGGGGTGCCGTAGGCACGGCGTAGCCGCCCTGGCCCTTGCAGCGGCGAGTACGCTGATACGATGGGAGGTCAACAGCGACACACCTTTCACTGACGGTTCCGGGTTGGTTTCCGGCCCGCGCGCGGGACACTCACGCATCGTCGTCGCCTCCCACTGCGCCCACCTCGCGGTCTTCCTCCTGCGCCTCCGCATCCAGCGTCGCCAGCAAGGTGCCGATGTCGGCGGCGGGTTCTGCCGGCGCCGGTTCGTCGAACAGCGCCAGTTCCAGCGCATCCCGGCTGCGCGGCTTGATCGGCTTGCCGGGATGGGTGGCCGTGTGGATCGCCTTCAAGGCGCGGATGCTCACCTGGGCGTAAATCTGCGTGGTGGTCGGGCTGGCGTGGCCCAGCATGGCCTGGATGTAGCGGATGTCGGCGCCGCCTTCGAGCATCAGCGTCGCCATGGTGTGGCGGAACAGGTGGCAGCTCCCGTGCTTGCCGATCTGCGCCGCGTCCACGTAGTCGCGCACCAGGTGCGTCAGGCGGTTGACGCCGAAGGGCAGGCCCAGGTTCGACAGGAACAGCGTGCCGTCATCCTCGCCCGTCGCCAGCTCGGGGCGTACCTCGTCGAGATACTTGGCTATCCAGGCCAAGGCGCGCTCGCCAATGGGCACGATGCGGTCCTTGCGCCCCTTGCCCTGGCGGACCATGACGGTGCCGCGCTCGGGGTCGATGTCCTGCTGATGCAGGTTCACCAGTTCCATACGCCGCATGCCCGTGCTGTAGAAGGTTTCCAGCATGGCGCGGTCGCGGATGCCGGTCGCCGTGTCGAGGTCGGGCACGGCCAGCACCGTCTCCACCTCGCGCACGCTCAGCACGTGGCGCGGCAGGCGATAGGCCAGCTTGGGCAGGTCGAGGTCGCTGGCCGGGTTGTAGAGGATATGGTTCTGCCTGGCCAGCCACTTGAACCAGGCGCGCACGGGAACCAGGCTGCTGTGCTGGCTGTGGAAGCTCATCGGCTCGCCGTTCTTCTTGCGACGCAGGAACAGATAGCGCTGGTAGCCTTCGAGGATGGGCCGCGTCACGTCATGCGGCCGGGTGATGCCGCGCTGGTCGCACCATTCGATGAAGATGCGCAGGTAATGGTCGCGGCCCTCGATGGTGTGGGCCGAGTAGTTGCGCTCGCTGAGCCAGGCGAGGAAGCGCAGCAGGTAGTAGTACAGGCTGTCCGGGTCGCGCACGTCGCCGACCGGGGGCTTGGGGGTGGTGTGGCCTTTGCGTGGCATGGCAGTCAGGGTTCAGGTGTCAGGAGACAGGGAACAGGCACGGCGGTTATTCGTCCGCCTGGGCGGCTTTGGCGGCTAAGGGGAAGCGGAATTCGTGGTGGTACGACGGGCTGCGGTACGACTCGCCGCGCGAAGCGGCCAGATAAGCGTTTTCCGGCTCGTCGTCGCCGGATTCATCACATACCGCATCGGTATTGGCATTGCGGTCGATTTCACCGCCCCGCGATGGGGCCGCGATGGGGCCGTTTTGACCCCGCGATGACCCCGCGAACCCAGGGGCGTCCCCCCGCGAACTTGCCGTCATAGGTGCGGAAGTATCGAGCATCGCAGCATCGATCAGGCCCATCAGGAAGGGCTGGCCGCCTTCCCCTTCGCCGCCGTAGGCCAACTCGTACTGGCACACCTGGCCGCGCCGGCCGCCCTGTTCCATCAGGTATTCCAGCTCGGACAGCCGGTCCAGATGAACGCGCAATTGCGTGTCGCCCCAGCCCGTCAGCTCGCGCACCTGGCGCCGGGTAAAGCGGAAGTCGCAGCGCAATATGCCCTGCCGCGCGCACTCGTCCTTGACCCATGCGTGCAAGGCCGTCAAGAGCTTGCGCGTCTGCGGCGGCAGCTCGTCCAGGGTGCGGCCCAGCACGTCGGCCGCCAGGCGGTTGGCGATGGCAATGTCGCCCGGTTCTACCTCGATGTAGTGAACTTGTTTTCCGCGGTGCTCGATGGTCTTCACCTCGCGCTGGTACTGGTGCAGCAAGGCAATGGCGCGGATCAGGGAGAGGTATTTCATGTGGTCGCGCCGCGTGCGCGTCTTGTCGTCGAGGAAGGTCAGCCGGTCGGCGAACGGGTTCACCACCTTCAAGGGCTGCAACAGGCGTTGCGCGTTGCGGTGCAGGGTCAACACGGCCTCGCGCTCCACGTCGGCCAAGAGTCCTTCGAGCGTCTGCCGGCGTCGCTGCAAGGCATGGATGGCGCGCGTCTGCTCGCGCGATTCGTTCACCGTGAGCACCACGCAGCGGTTCAACAGCTCTTCATCGATATCGATAGCCGTGGTGGTGAGGAACAGCATCACCGGGCCTTCCACGCGGTAGGTATGCGTGGTCAGCATGCCGGTGGCGGCGTCCTTGCCCGTGCTGGCCATGCTGACGCTGCCGTCCGATTGCAGCAGCTTCAAGGCGTAGCTGGCCTGGGCCGCGCCTTCCTCTTCGGCGATGGCGAGGATCTTGTGCTTGAGGTTGGTCTCACCCAGGTAGAACACGCTCTGCCCCGTCATCGCCGAGAAGCGCACCTGCGCTTCATCGGGGATCAGGGCCAGCACGGCATCCATCAGCGAACTTTTACCGGCCGCGCTGGAACTCTGGATCAGGATCGCCAGCGGCTTGTCGAGCTGGCGCGACACGGCGGCGAGATACCCCACCAGCTTGTTGGTCTCTTCGCCGACCACGCCCAGGGCGTCGAAGTCGGCCAGGATGCGGTCGAGCAGGTCGGGCGACTTGAGCAGGGCCAGCGCGTCGGCCCGTTGCAACTCGTCCATGACCGGCGCGGCCTCGTCCTTGGCCAGCGCGGCGTTCAGGCGTTCGGCCTGCACCGCTTCGAGCTTGAGCAGCACGCGCCCCAGGTCGTGCTTGAGCACGTCTTCCGCCTCGCCCAGCTCGATGCCGGCCTGCTTGACGTAGGCGGCACGCGCCTTGGCCTGGTACAGGTCGAGCGTGTCGACGTGGAAACGGCCCTGGCCGGAGGCATCGGCCCGCGTCACCAGCACATTGACCTTGAGCGCTTCCGGGTTCAAGGGCTTGTTCCAGCCGCGCAGGCGATAGCGCCGGTCGCCGTACTGCAACACCAGCTCGGCGTCGGTGCTGGTAATCACGCCATCGTCGGCCGGCGCGGGTGGCATGGGGCTGACGATATGCGGCTCGGGCAGTTCGGCCGGCAGCGGGTCGGCTTTTTCCTTAGCCGCTGGGGTCGGTTCGGTTGCCCCGACTGCCGGCGCTTCAACTACAGGCAAAGCAGCGGCTAAGGGGGAAGGCTGTAGCGCCTCGTCCTCGATCACCGCGCCATCCAGCGCCGCCGTCTGCAAGACCGGCGCGCGGCCGTTGCCGAGCCATTGCGCCTTGCGCACAGCCAAGGCCAGCGCCTTGCCGGCTGGCTGCACGAGGGTGGCGCCGGAGGCGCCGGGCACCCCGTGGCGTACTCCTTGCGGGTGCTGCATCTTCTGCGCGTACTCGTTCGCGTCCATACCCTTGGGGAACAGGATGCGGAAGCAATCGATACCCGCCGCCAGCAACTGCCCGGCCAGCGCGTCGGCCGCCGCATTGCCGGCGTCGTCGCGGTCATAGGCGATCAGTACACGGCGCACGCCGTGCCGCTGGAAGGCGGCCAGGTGGTCGGGCGTAAAACCGTTGACGCCATAGCTGGCCGTGACGTTGCGCATACCATGCACCCAGAAGGTCATGGCGTCGATCAGGGCTTCGCACAGGATCACCTCGCCACCGGCCGCGGCGAGGCCGGCCTCGTTCCACACGCCTGCATGCCCGCCCGGCAGGTACAGATGCAGCGCCGTGCCCTGGCGCAGGTCATCCCTGATCTTGCGTCCGTACACTTCCCGCACGCTGCCGTCCGGGCCGATCACCGGCACGACCAGCGAACCGTTGAAGTGCTCGTGGCCCGACTCGCGCAACAGGCCGACCCGCTGCAACTGGCCGCGAATCTCGGCGCCAGCCTTGAGCCGCTTGCTCGGCAGGCTGTAGGCCAGCGTGCGGTTGGCGTAGCCCAACTGGAAGCGCGTGACCAGCTCGGGATGATCCAGCCCGCGCACCTTCAAGTAGGCCAGCGCTTCCGGGCTTTGCTTCAGGGTGTCGTGGTAGTAGGCCAGCACGCGGCGCAAGAGCGCCTGGCGCTCAATGTCGGGCAGGTCGGGTACGGATTCGCCGGCCGGGAGCGCCGGTAAGTCGGCTAAGGGAAGGACGGGGGCCGGCGTGGCGGCGCCCAGCTCGATGCGGAGTTTTTCGGCGGCGTGGCGGAACGAGAGCTTGTCGTGGCACATCAGCCAGTCGATGGGACCACCCGCCGCATTGCAGCCGAAGCAGTGGAACAGGTTCTTGGCGGGCGTGACGATGAAGCTGGCGGTGCTGTCCTCGTGGAACGGGCAGCGCGCGGCGTAGTCCTTGCCCTGCTTCTTGAGTGCGATACCGGCCGATTCGACTAGGCGGACCAGCGATACGTCCTGCTTGATGCGTTCGAGTTCTGCTTCCGGGATGCGGGCCATAAATCGGGGTTCCCCCTAAAACCTGTCAACAATCACATAAGGACGTTTTTATTGTTCCTGTTATGCTAGTATTGGTCAAGCACCAGAAACGAGGGACTTACACTCATGGACACCACTAGCCTGTTCATACTGCCCATGAGCTTCCCTGATCGCCTGGCCTCTCTTCGTAAGGAGATGGGGCTTACCCAGCAACAGATGGCCGATAAGATCGGCATGCACATCTCGCAGTTGCGCCGCTATGAGGCTGGAACCTCACAACCGACCATCGATGTTTTCCGGCGCATTGCGCTAGCGTTGAATGTCAGCGCGGATGTGCTGCTTTTCGAGCCGGGCGAGCGTGGCCCGGATGACCGCTTGAAGATGCAGTTCGAGGCCGTGTCGAAGCTGGATGAGAAGGAACGGGAAGCGCTGGAGACGGTCATTACCGGCGTTTTGCATATGCACGACGCCAAGCGCTGGCAGCAGAATCGATAATCGCATCAGGCGGCTAGAACAGAAGCCCCCGAACCCCACCAATAGCTACGGGGTTACGGGGGCTTTTTCGCTATTGGTAAGCAATCAGGAGGTACGATGGAATCGCCAGACCATACCTATCCGCAAGCCGTCGAGCATCTGGGGAACGATGCCGTGCATCTCGACCACGACGTGTTGCAGGCGTTCACGCAGCAGGCCCGGCGCCTGGGCGTGCCGTTGTCGCAATTGGTCAATCAGGTATTGCGCCGCCATCTGGACGGCGTGGCAGACTGAACGGCTTTATCGCACGAGCATATGCAAGCCGATCCGCCCGACCAGCAGAACCAGGGCGGCGCCGGCCACATAGTGCAGCTTGAACAGCTGCCACCAAGGCATGTGGCGGAACACGTTGAGTTCAGGCGAGTAGCGGGCAATGCGCTGTTCGTATTCGTCGCGCACGGCCATGTCTTCGACGTAGCTGCGCATGAGCCATTGGCCATCGTACAGCGCGACGAGGATGTCGCTCGTATGGCCGGGCTTGAGCCGGTAGACCGTCTTCACCATGCGCTGGTCGCGATGCTTGGGGCGGAAGCGCTTGAACACGCCGATGTCGAAGTGGTAGGTGCGCGGCGCCTGGTCACGATTGGTGATACGGATGACGAAGCCACGCCCGCTTTCGGTCAACGGCCAGTCGAGAACCTTCAAGTCGAAGCACGGGTCGAGATGGATTTTCTTGGGCAGCAGCAGCGGCATGCGGGCCTCGTCAGGTCAGGATTGACGAGTGCAGATTATAGTCCTCATTGTGGATTATATCCCGTGGATTGTGCGTCCCCGGCCCAGCAACCTTGCGGGTCATGGATTCCCGCGATTACGAGACGCTTCGCCGTCACCTGGCCCACAACCTGCGCGCCCTGCGCAAGGCGGCCGGTCTATCGCAGGAACGCCTCAGCCTCGATGCCGATCTCGACCGCAGCTATGTAAGCCAGATCGAGCGCGCCGTGGGCAATCCTTCCCTGCAAGTCCTCGCCATCCTGGCCGAGACGCTGCATTGCGATGTGGCGGCGCTGCTGGCGCCGGCCAGCGATTAGTCATTTTGAGTAATCTGCCCGAGGCCACCGATTAGTAAAAATGAGCAGGTGTGGGCAGATAACCCGGTGGCTACATCACCGCCCGCCTAAAGGTGACACTTTCCGGGAAGCGTCGGGCGATACCCTTGGAAGCCTTGTTCTACAAGGGTCGGCGCGGTACCTAAAAGTGACATACGCCGGGATGCCCGCTCCGTGCGCGCAGCGGATTAGCGATTATGAGTAACCTGCACCGGGCCGCCGATTAGCCGAATTGAGTGCGCGTGGGCAGATAACCCGGTGGGCATGTCGCCCGCTTAAAGGTGACACTTTCCGGGAAGCGTCGAGCGGCACCGCTGGAAGCCTTGTTCTACAAGGGTCGGTGTGGTGCCTAAAAGTGACATGCGGCGGGATACCCGCCCCGCGCGTACGGCGGATTAGCGATTATGAGTAATCCGCGCCAGGCCACCAATTAGCCGAATTGAGTGCGACAGCGCGCCCGGGTTGTCAGTCGATGATCCCCAGCATCGCCAGGACTTCCTTGACGGTCTTGCGGCTGGGCGGGGAGATTGACCGCTTGGCCAAGTGCTGCTCGATAACGGCCCAGTCGGCCTTGGGGCCGGCAAGCGGTACTCCCGACCCGGTCGCCGGCATCGTCACGGGCCGTTGCGCCGGTTTCGCTTTGGCCAGGGCCTCGACCTGCTCTGCGGTGGCCAGGAACGACATCTGCCGCTGCATGGCGTAGATGACGTCCTCCAGGCTGCGGATCATGTCGGTCGCGCTCTCCCCCTGTCCCTCGCCGAAGAGGACGTGCCGGATGTAGGGCAATGGGATGGACTCCTCCTCCCGAATCGGCATCGAGGTGCCAGACTGGAAGTGTCACCCACCAGTCAAGATGAAGAAGGAGTCCACCATG